>JACCDG011099663.1_pt1 | contig 10898 bp, 9 predicted proteins | sample 7442471 | NCBI WGS metagenome assembly JACCDG01 (sample SAMN15323444, study PRJNA562643) | freshwater metagenome | isolation source: river surface water | place: USA:Blue River Watershed | collected 2017-08-17
CACGGACGCCGAGGACGAGGAAAACGAGCACGGTTCGAAGAAGAACGCCGACGAGCGCAACCTCGGCGAGCAGAAACTGGCCCGGATCTACCAGATTTGGGTGAAGAAGGACCGCAAGGTCATCTGCGTCTCGCAGAGCTACCCGTGGGGCATGCTGAAGGAAGGCGACGACGCGCTCGGACTGTCGGGGTTCTACCCGATTCCGAAACCGCTCACGTTCGTTGAGAAAACGGACGATCCGACGCCGACCGCGCTGTACCTGTTGTACGAGAACCAGGCGCGCGAGTTGAACCGCATCACGACGCGCATCAACAAGCTGGTCGAAGCGGCCAAGGCGCGCGGTATCTACGACGCGTCGATGGGCGACGACATCGCGAAGCTGATGGACGCGGAGGAAAACGAGCTCGTCGCGACGTCGAACGAGGCGGGCACCTTCAGCGACAAGGGCGTTTCGTCGTCCGTCTGGTTCATGCCGCTCGAGCAGATCCAGAAAACGCTGCAGCAGTTGTACGTCGCGCGCGAACAGGCGAAGCAGGTCATTTACGAGATCCTGGGCATTTCGGACATCCTTCGCGGGTCGAGCAAGGCGTCTGAAACGCTCGGCGCGCAGCAGATCAAGAACCAGTGGGGCTCGCTGCGCCTGAAGCCGAAGCAGGCTGAAGTACAGCGCTACGCTCGCGACATGCTGCGCCTGATCCTCGAGATCGCGGCGAAGCACTTCAACGAGGATCAGTGGGCGGAGATGACGGGCCTGCCGTATCTCACGCAGATGCAGGCGAACCAACTGGCGCAGACCGGCGCGAAGCTGAAGCAGGCCGCGATGGCCGGCGACCAGAACGCCGCCATGCAGTACAAGCAGATGGTCGAGCAGGCCAAGCAGACCGTCACCTGGGCTGCGGTGCTCGAAACGTTGCAGAACGACTTGCAGCGCGCCTACAAGATCGACATCGAGACGAATTCGACGGTCGAGCCGGAAGCGGTCGAGGACCAGAAGAACGTCACCGAACTGATGACGGCGCTCGGCCAGTACCTGCAGTCGGTCGCGCCGCTTGTCGTGAATGGCACCATGCCGTTCGAAGTCGCGCAAGCCATGATGCTCGCGATCTGCCGTCGGTTCCGGTTCGGCAGTGAGATAGAGGAATTCATCCGTAAGATGAAGCCGCCCGCGCCGCCGCAGGGCGAAGGCAGCGGCGACGGTCAGGCGGCGGTGGCCGCCGAAGGCAAGGCGCAGAAGGCCGAAGTGCAGCGCCAGGCCGACAAGCTCGAGTTCGACAAGCAGGTCAAGGAACTGCAGGAGCAGTTGGGTCAGCAGAAACGGCTCAACGAGGACATCAAGCGCAAGGCCGAGCTCGACGTGCGCGATCTGAACCTCTCCATGCGCGAGAAGAACCTGCAGCGCGAGCAGCAGCGCGCACAGGCGGACTTGCAGAACCAGAAAAAGGCCGTCGTTGGAGAGATCCAGACCAAGCAGAAACTGGCGGCCGCCGACGGCAAGGTCCGGAACGCGCAGTTCAAGGGCCAGCAAGCCGCAGCGAAGGCGAAGTCCGAGGGCGGCGGCGAGATGGCCTCGCCGGTCGTGCAGGACTCTCCGCCGGAACAGGGCGACTCGGGCGCCGTCGACAAGATGTCCCAGGTGCTGACGGCCGTGCTGCAAGGCATGGCGCAGCAGCAGGAACTGATGGGCAAGCTGCTTCAGGTCGTTGCGGCGCCGCGCAAGCGCACGCCGGTACGCGGGCCGGACGGCAAGATTGCGACGATGACCGAAGAAATCGTGATGCCTGAAAACGGAACGCTTCAATGAAAATCATGCGCCGATTGCTCGCACTGCTCCTGCTCGCGCCGTCGCTGGCGCTGGCGGCCGTCACTGCTACGACGACGCCCGGACCGTGGGATCTGTTCCGCGGCACGTCGAAGGTCAGCACGCACGCCACAGAAGCGGCCTGCGTGGACGCGGCGAAGGCTCTCAACGTCGCGCGCTCCTACACCTGCCGCACCTCAACGGGCGTCGTGGTGTCCGTCACGATCGATCCGCCTCCGCCTCCGCCGCCACCTCCGCCGGCGGTGACGGCCACGATCAGCGCTGCGCCGAATCCCGTCTCGGCAGCAGGCGCCACGACGACCCTCAGTTGGTCGAGCACGGGGGCAGCATCGTGCACGCTGTCCGCTCTCGGTCAGTCGCAGGCCGTCCCAGCATCGGGGAGCCTTGTCGCGCCGGTCCCGCAGCCGCTGACGGCGTCCCTGACGTGCGGCACGGCCACGGCCTCCGTAGACGTCAAGATCGCCTCTGCGCCGCCGCCACCGCCGGCGGATACCGATGGCGACGGCGTCGCGGATAGCGTCGACGCGTGCCCGACGGTCGCGGGCGTCGCCCCGGATGGCTGCCCGGTCGTGATTCCTCCGCCGCCACCTCCGCCGCCCCCGCCGCCACCGAACGGCGCTCGCGTGGCAGCCACGAATGGCTCGGGGTCGGCCTGTACGGATGCGGCCCCGTGCTCGTTCGATACCGCGCTCTCGGTCGCGGGTGTGATCGTCCTGAAGGACGGCACCTATCCTGGCGTCGGCTGGAATGGCAGCGCCGAGCCGCGCCGCATCCTCTCGGGCTCAACTGTGCGGGCGCAGAACCCGGGCGGCGCCGTCATCGGCGGCCTGTGGATCGGTCGCAGCACCCGCAAGGACACGGATATCGTCGTCCGCGACGTCCGGGTGGAAGGTGGCGTGACGCTCTACAACACGCAGCGGGTGACACTGAAGAACGTCGGAGTTCATGGGCCTCTGGACGTCGGCACGAACGACCACACCAACGGAAACACCGACAACCTGATCGAGGACGTGTGGGTCTGGGCGTCGGGCCAGCGCATCATCGCGATCAACTACCGCGCGGATCGCAACGTTTGGCGCCGGGTGATCGTGCGCGGCGATGGCTGCGGCACCGCTGCGTGCGCCGGCTCGGGTAACCCGAATGTCGGCGTGACCATCTACGACTCGGCCGATGTCAGCTTCCAGAACGTGGTCGTCCTCGACCGCGTGCTCGCTTCGGGCGACTCGCCGTACGCGGATTTCGCCTGCGCGCAGCACACGCCGAATCAATACCTCTGGGGCCGCAACGAGTGGCTGGGCGTGATCTCGATCAACGCCCCCGACCAGGCGCTCTACTGCGAGCCTGATCAGGTGATCGCGGGCGCGCAGTCGGCGCGCATCGTCGATTCCGTATTCTGGAACGGCTACGGCCTGAACCTCGCCCGCCAGGGGCGCTTCGCGGTCGACGGCGTGACGATCACGAACAAGGGCGGCAGCGACGGCGTGCGCGTCGCGCCGGAGCTCTCCGGCAGCGGCACGACCGTGACCCGAGTCACCGTCGGCGGCTCGGGCCGCTATGCGGTGAACAGCGCCGTCTCGCCCTCGCAGTGCAACGTCAGCGGCTCGTGGCAGTCGGCCTATAACCAGACGAGCTGCGCGGGCGCGGGCACGGCTGCCGCGACCTGGACGCTGCCCCAGCGGTATGGCGTCGATGGCTCGCGCTTCGGTGACGCGGGCGTCAACGCGGAGCAGGGCGTGCTGCTTCCGTGGCCGAACGATGCGCGAATCCGCGCGGAGATGTGCGTCGGCACCTCTCGCGGCCTCTGCAGCTCGCCGTCGGTCACGGAGTATCTGCGCACCCGCTAGGCCATGGCCTACTCGATCATTGCTGAAGCCGCCGGCGAGGGCGCCGGCTCCGCTGCGACGATCGATGCCGCATCCACGGTCACGGCGGCCGTCGGCGACACCATCGTCGCATTCGTCACGGTTGCGGGCGCTGACCTCACCGCCTCGATTGGCGCATCCGACGGGACGAACTCGTACAGCCGCAAGGCTGCGGTGTTCGTTGCCGGAAGCAACGCGAATCTTGCCATCCTCGTTGCCGAGAACGTCGCGGCCGGCACATACACGGTGTCGGGCAACTGGGGCGGCAGCACGCGCACCAGCCGCGGCATCAAGGTCGTGGTGCTGCGTGGCCTTAAGGCGGCCTCGTACCAGACCGGCACAGCGCTTGCCGTCGACCAGCCATCGCCGGGCACTGCCACCGACGCAGTAACGCCGGGCAACATGACGCCGACGGAGCAACCGGCGTGCGTGATTGGCCTGGCGATTGCGGTAGGTGTGCAGACCCCGACCGCGGGCACTGGCTTCACAGGGCTTACGGGCTGCTGGCAGTTCGGCACGGGAACGAATCTCGCGCTAGCCGAGCACAAGCGGATCACCAGCACCTCGGCGGTTGCTGCGACGTGGACCGGCACGCCGACGGGATACGAGCACGTCTCCGTCTCGATGAGCCTGTCAGAGACGGGCGCCGGCGGTGGAGCGGCGCAACTCCGCAGCCAAATCTGCCTCTGATGCCAATCATTCTCTCAAGTCGTTCGATGCCGCCGCCTGGATCGCCGGCGTCTGAACCGCCTCCCAGTGGCGGGAAAAAGTGCAATCCCGGCAAATATGTTCGGGCGGATGCGCAGGGGTATCCCTCAAAGGACACGCAGCACTACGCCACGTACACGAAAGCCAAGTCGACATCCGAAATTATAGGCGCCGAAATTCCGGTTAATTGGTATCGGACAAATCCGTCTATCGGAACATTTGATTTCTCGTACATCGAAGATCACATCAATGATCTGACGGCGAATCGCACAAATGGAAAAAAGGTACTGCTCGTTACGCAATTCCAGAACTACGGCGGAACGAGCGTGCCAAGCACGCCGCAGTTGTCGGACGACGCCACGTTGCCCGACTTTATTATCGACGCAGGATATGGCGCAGTTCGCACAAGCGATGGCGTGATGCCAAAACTCGACAATTCGACGTGCATGAACTATCTCATCGCATGGCTGGAAGCCATTGCAGCGGAATACGACAGCGATCCCTACGTTGAATTGTTTACCGTAGGAGAAACATCAAGCGCCTACAGCGGAATGAATGCGTCGAACTATGCCACGCAGTGGTTAAGAATTCCTGCGGTGCTTGCGGCGGCATGGACAGAAACGTGGTGCTGCATTGGCCACAATGGCATGACGAGCCCGGGAACGTCGATCACGATGGCCGCCGAGATGGCCGCCAATCAGATCGGCATGGCCGTTGAAGATGCTGCAGGATTTTATGGAAGCGAGCCCGCTCAGTATGGAGGCTGGGGCTATTATGCGTGGGCCGGAGTTGGTGTATGGGACGACAGCGACGGTAATGGACCAGTCGACTATGGAACTACGGACCTGCGCTTTACGCTACCGATGCGTGCAGAAAGCCAAGTGGTTCGCAGCGATCAGACGGATCTGACTGAACTGATGGCGATAATGAATGACCACTGGGGCAATACCCATTCGGTATTCACAACTTACTTTGACGACTCAGGGGTTAGTTATACCCCGGACTACTATGGAACCTCGACTCCGGCGACAGATTACAGCGGCTCTAACGTAATGACCTTCCTATCCAACGCGGCAAACCAGGTCGACCGACTAACGTGTTCAACGTGAGGAATCCATGAGCAGTTACGTCCAAAGCTCGACCGTCGTCAATTTCACTGGCGATGCGGCATCAAAGAACATCTCGATCACGCTGTCAGCGGGAAACTCGTGCGTCGTTACCATCGACCTCACGGTGTACACGTCCACCGAGCCTGTGCTGACCGTCAGCGACGGTACGAACAACTACACCGCGGCATTCGACTTGTGGGCGAGCGGTATCACCGACCGCATCAAGTGCGCGCAATACTATTTGCACAACAACTCCGCGGGTGCCAAGACCATCACGGTCAGCTTCACTGGCCCGGCGTTCGCGAACGTCTACGGAGACGTACAGGCGCACGAAATCTCGGGACTGCAGAACACGACGCCGATCATCAAGACGAACAGCGGCACCAGCACGTCGCCGAGCACGGGCGCGACCAGCGCGCTGGGGCAGGCTGCGAACTTCGTGCTCGCGCAGCTGATGGCGGCCGATGGCGGCATCGACTTGCCGACGAATTTCACGAACATCGCGCTCGATAACTCGACCAGCGGAAACCCGCCGAACTCAGTCGACTATCGCATCATCAACGACGCGAGCGCGCTCACGGTGTCGTGGGGTACGATCGCGACTTCCGTCGGCTGGGCAGCCGGCGTGGCGGTGTATCCGGACAACACGAGCACTCCGGCGACACTGTTTGCGGCATCAATTTTCTAGGAGAGGGACATGGCTTCGAAGAAGGCGCGCGAAGGGTATCTGCTGATCGACAACAGCAACTCGCCAGGCATCCCCGAGGCCATGGCGGCCGAGATGGGCATCCTCGGGTTCGAGAACAAGCGGTTCGAAGGTGCAATCTACACATGTAATCACTGCCATGCTCAGGTGGTGAAGAACCTTGAGCGGACGCGCCCACGGGCCTACTGTCGCGGCTGCGACAGCTACATCTGCGACGCCTGCGAGTACGTTCGGTCCAAGACCTTGACTTGCCGGACAATGTCGCAGGTAATTGACGAAGCGCTGACGGCCGCGGAGAAGCAGGCGCCGGAAGCCCGAAACATCCTGCTTCCCTGACGCACTAGGAGATCACCATGGCTCTGTATTCCCTCGGCTGGACCAACATCACCGCGACGGCTGTCGCGAACACGACCAACTACACCGACTCGGGCTACCCGTTCTTCCTGCAAGGCGGCGGCTCGACGCAGCGACTGAAGGTCAGCGAAATCTACATCGGCGGCGAGGAAGCCTCCGCCTCGAGCGTGACGCGCATGCTGTTCGCGCGCGACTCCACCATCGGCGCGACCAGCATCTCGGGCACCACGGCCGCGCTGCTGGACGGCTCGGGCACCGCGCCCGCCACCACGGCTGTCGCTGGCAACGTGTCGACCACGAAGCCGCAGCGGAGCTCGACCCTGCAGCTGCTCAACCTGGCGTTCAACGCGTACGGCGGCATCGTCCGCTGGGTTGCGGCGCCCGGCCTCGAGATCGCGATCGTCGGCAACACGGCGTCGCTCGGCGAGTGCTCGCTGTCCTCGCAGTCGGGCACTGGCAAGACCAGCGGCCACTGCATCTACGAAGTGGTGTGACTCGGCGGGGCGCGGCTGAAAGGTCGCGCCCCGACTTACCATGGCAGACACCAAGGTCAGCGCGCTCACGGCTGCTTCGGCGGCGGCCGACACGGACGAGATTCCCGTCAACCAAGGCGGAACGTCCAAGAAAGTAACGCGCGCGCAACTGTTCACCGCGCCGACATTCGGCGCTGGATCGGCATCCGCCGGTTCGTGGCCCAAGATGACGGCCGGCACGGTAATGACGACCGCCGAAGATGGCGCGATCGAACTGGATGGCGACTGCTTCTATGGCTGCACGGATGCCGGAAACCGCGGGTACATCCCGGTGCGGCATTTTATCCGCTGTGATTCCACTCGGACGCTGCCGAACGATACCGCCGAAAACGCGATCTTCAACAGCCCGACAAACGGTCGGCTTACTCTGGAGACCGGGACATACCTGTTCCATGGATTGATTTCTGTTAGTTCAATGTCGGCTACCAGCGGCAACGCTTTGCTCGACATTCTGGGTGCCGGGACGGCTACTTGTGCTGCGTGGCTGTGGCATGTAGTCGGCGCGGACGGCAACGCGAATACAGCCGCGACGCAGACCGGCAGCACGACTAACACGCAGCAAAGCGCCGCGTCGATCCTAACGGCGGGCACGGGCACGTCGATGCACATGCGCATCTATGGAACGTTCGAGGTCACGACTGCGGGAACCATAATCCCGTCGATCGACCAAGTTACGGCGGCGGCTGCGATAGTTGCCATCGGGTCACATCTCGTCTTTGAGCGCATTGGTAGCACTTCTGTCGTATCGGTCGGCCAATGGGACTGATGAATGGCCGATCGTTATCTACTCGAGTCAGGAGCTCCAGACGGCTACCAACTTGAGGACGGCTCCGGCGTCCTGCTGCTTGATGTTCCCGATCCTCTACCAATAGGGGAATCATCCAACGAACTTCCAGTTCGCCGAAAGCAGGCGGGCCGGCTGGACGTTATTCAGGGATTGCTGCTCACCACGCTGGCGGTTGTTGCCAGTGCTGTAGTCGAGCGTGGTCCGCTCATCACGCCGATTCCGAAGGCGCGCGCTGCGCAGCAAGTTGCGCCGACCCCGAACTTGCTTGTAGGTACGCTGGCGAGCGGTGCAGCGGCGCCGTTCGTTCCGGTTGTATTCGACAATCCGATCAAGCGACAGATTGCGCGGACGCTGGATGACGTTCCGAACCTGATCGGAACCACGCTTGCAGCGACGGCACCACCGTTTGTCCCGATCGACTTTCCGAATCCGCGCGGCCGCATTGCGCCACGGATAGCCGATAGCGTTGGTCCGCTGCCGTCCAGCATCTATGCGCAGCCGACGTTCGGACCGAAGGACTGGCCAAATCCGCGCGGTCGCGCGCAGCCGCAGCATGACCAGGTTCCGAACCTTCTGACGGATACGTTGGCGCCAACCGTTGCGCCGCTTCGTCCGACGCTGTTCGAAAACCCGACGGTCAGGAAACGCGTCCTCGCGGTCACGCATCACCGCGCGTCCTACGACGTGGTGCCAGTCTCGACGGTCATTCCGTTCACTCAGTCGGACTGGCCGAACCCGAAGGTCGTCCGCCGCGTACTGACCGTCACCTATCACCGCTCGGCGTACGACGCGAACCCGACGCCGACGCCGATGCCGGTAGCGCGTCAGCAGGACTGGCAGAACCCGCGAGGAAAGAACTGGCTCAAGGGACAGGAATTCGAGCGTGCGCAGTACCAGGCGAGCGTCAAGCCGTTCGCGCAGTACGACTGGCCGAACCCGTCTCGGCGCAAGTATCAGGGGCCTGTCGTCCACTTCCGGGCGTCGTTCGACGTCACGGCGGCGACCACGGTTGCGCCGTTCAGTCAGTCCGACTGGCAGAACCCGCGCGGCGCCCGCCAGTGGCAGCGCGGCGACGTCTCTGAAGTCCTGCCGCTCACCACGCTGTTCATCCCGCCGCAGGCGCAGCCCATCGGCCTGCAGCGCGACTGGCCGAACCCACGCGGAAAAATCCAGTGGAAGCGCGATGCGTTCGAACGCTCGCTGCCGCTGTCGACCCTGTACATCCCGCCGGCACCGCTGCCGATCGGCTTGCAGCGGGACTTCCCGAACCCGACGCTGCCGCGGCCGCGCGATACGAAGTTCACTGCGACCGGCACGCCGGTCCCGAACACCATTCCGCCGGCCGTCGCAACGACCGTTCCGCCGTCCTATCCGGGCGGCGGCATGGGCGGCGGCAAGGCGAAGTGGTGGGACGAGGACAAGCCGAAGCGCAAGCGAAAGGGCGTATTCGAGCGCTACCATGAGGACACGCGCCAGGCGTTCGCCGAGCCTGCGGTCATCCGCGACGTCTACGCCGAGCTCAAGAAGCTCGAGCGCGACGTTCCCGACGTGGCGGCGTTCGCGGCGCCCGAAGGCGGTACGGACTGGACAGCCGCTGCACAGGACTTGGATACTGTCACTCGTATCCTGCAGGCATGGCGCGCTGAAGAACGCCTGCGGGAGATCCAAGACGACGACGAAGAATGGATGCTGTTCTGACGGAGGGGTAATGCCTACGTATGCCTATGAGTGCGCGTGCGGTCGCTCGTTCGACCGCGTGCTGCCGGTCAGCCGCTACAACGAGCCGCAGACATGCGATTGCGGCATCAGTGCGCGGAAAGTCATCACGCCGACCTGGGGCTACGTGCAGCGCGAATGCCGCTACGACAGCCCGATTGACGGGCGTCCGATCACGTCTTGGCGCCAGCGCGCCGACGACCTCGCGCGCAACGGCTGCCAAGAATACGACCCGGGCATGAAGCAGGACTACCATCGCCGCATGGAGCGCGAGGACGCGGCCCTCGAGAAGAAGCTTGAGGCCACCGTCGAAGCGCAGATCGAGACCATGGGCGCTCGCAAGCGCGAAAGGCTGCAAGCCGAACTGGATTCTGGCGCTACGGCTACACCGGAGCGCGGACTGACGAACATCGCCACCACACGGAGCATCACGCCATGAGCCTTCCCGACGAGACTGCCGCCGACAGCGGCTTCGACCTCGATTCCGCCGTCAACGAAATCGGTTCCGACCTCGGCTTCAGCAGCACGCCAGACGATGACGACGACGAGCCGGAACTGCCCGAGACGGACGACGAAAGCGACGATGCCGCGGCACCAGAGGGCGAGCAGGACGACGAGGGCGGCGAGCAGGCGACCGTCAACGACAAGGCTCCGGCGCAGCCCGCCGCGACCGACGACATGCCGAAGTCGTGGCCCAAGGAGAAGCAGCCGCTGTGGGCGAGCCTGACGCCCGATGCGAAGCAGTTCTACCAGCAGCGCGAGAAACAGTTCCTTGACGGCCTCGAGCAGTACAAGGCCGGCGCGCAGTACGCCAAGCAACTGCAGGACGTCGTCGCGCCGTTCCGCCCGCTGCTTCAGCAGCAGGGCATCAACGAGGCCGCGGCGTTCCAGTACATGCTCACCGCGCACGCGAACCTGTCGACCGGATCGGCCGATCAGCGCCGCGATGCGTTCATGCAGATCGGGCGCGACCTCGGCATCCTCGGTGCCAATGACACGCCTGACAGCATGGCTGGCGCAGAGCAGGTTCAGGCCGACCCTGTCGTGCAGGAGTTGCAAGCCCGACTCAACGCGCTAGAATCGGAGCGTGACCAGGCGACCCGGGCCCGCTTACAGCAGGCGAAGGTCGAAGCGGACACGGCAGTCGAAGCGTTCGCGGCCGATCCCGCGAATGTCTACTTCAACGAAGTCGCCAAAGACATGGCGGTGTTCGTGAGGCAAGGCGTCGAACTCAAGGACGCCTACGATCGCGCCGTGTGGAGCAACCCGGTGACGCGCGCCAAAGAGCAGGCCCGGCTTCAGAC
>JACCDG011199610.1_pt1 | contig 10896 bp, 11 predicted proteins | sample 7442471 | NCBI WGS metagenome assembly JACCDG01 (sample SAMN15323444, study PRJNA562643) | freshwater metagenome | isolation source: river surface water | place: USA:Blue River Watershed | collected 2017-08-17
CCTTCCTTGAGGCTTTTGTAGCCGTCCATCTGGATGGCCGAGAAGTGCGCGAAAGCGTCGGGGCCGCCGTCGTCGGGCTGGATGAAGCCGAACCCCTTGGCGTCATTGAACCATTTGACCGTACCGCTGGGCATGGTTGTCTCCGTCTCGTCTTGTGCGCACCAGTTTGAGGCGTGCCTGTCAGATTTGTCAATGTCAGGATTTCCCCCATGCCGTGAAACCCACAAGGGCAAGCATGCGGACCCGGCGGCAGCCCGAAACCACCGATAGAATGAAACCATGGCAACGAAGAAATCAGTACCCCCCACGCTGCCGCCGGATTTGACAAAAACGACAGATGGCGGCGATGCCGTCGTCCTCGAGCGCCGCGCCCAGCGGGTGCAGCCGCCGCAGATGTTCCAGGTCGTCATGCTCAACGACGACTTCACCCCCATGGAGTTCGTGGTCCTCGTGATCCAGGAGTTCTTCAACAAGGACAGGGAAGCGGCCACCCAGATCATGCTCAAGATCCACCTGGACGGCAAAGGCGTGTGCGGCGTCTACACCAAGGACGTCGCCCACACCAAGGTCGAGCAGGTGCTCGATGCGGCGCGCCAGAATGGCCACCCGTTGCAATGTGTTGCAGAGCCCATTGAATAAGCGGCGACCGGTGCCAATTAGGAAAACAGTTTCAACCTCAACCAGTCAGAAGGAAACCCCATGATTGCCCAAGAACTGGAAGTCAGCCTGCACATGGCCTTCGTCGAGGCCCGTCAGCAGCGCCATGAGTTCATCACGGTGGAGCACCTGCTGCTGGCACTGCTCGACAACCCCAGCGCGGCCGAAGTGCTGCGCGCCTGCTCGGCCAACATCGACGATCTGCGCGCCTCGCTGACCAACTTCATCAAGGACAACACGCCCCAGGTGGGCGGCACCGAAGAAGTGGACACGCAGCCCACGCTGGGCTTTCAGCGCGTGATCCAGCGCGCCATCATGCATGTGCAGTCCACCGGCAACGGCAAGAAGGAAGTCACCGGTGCCAATGTGCTGGTGGCCATCTTTGGCGAAAAGGATTCCCACGCGGTTTACTACCTGCACCAGCAGGGCATCACCCGCCTGGACGTGGTCAACTTCATCGCCCACGGCATCCGCAAGAGCGATCCGCCTGATGCCAGCAAGTCGGCCGACAACCCCTCGAGCAGCGAAAGCGAGGAGGGCGGTCAGGGCAGCGGCGAACGCAGCGAGAAGGCGTCGCCCCTAGAGCAGTACACCAACAACCTCAACCAGGCCGCCAAGGAAGGCAAGATCGATCCGCTGATCGGCCGCGAGTACGAGGTCGAGCGCACCATCCAGATCCTTTGCCGCCGCCGTAAGAACAACCCGCTGCTGGTGGGCGAAGCCGGAGTGGGCAAGACGGCGATTGCCGAAGGCCTGGCTTGGCGCATCACCCAAGGGACAGTGCCCGAGATCCTGGCTGAAGCTACGGTGTACTCACTGGACATGGGCGCCTTGCTGGCCGGCACCAAGTACCGCGGCGACTTCGAGCAGCGCCTCAAGGGCGTTCTGAAGGCCCTGAAAGACAAGCCCAACGGCATCCTGTTCATCGACGAGATCCACACCCTTATCGGTGCGGGTGCTGCTTCTGGCGGGACCCTGGATGCCTCCAACCTGCTCAAGCCGGCGCTCTCCAGCGGTCAGCTCAAATGCATTGGTGCGACCACCTTCACCGAGTACCGCGGCATCTTCGAGAAGGACGCAGCGCTCTCGCGCCGCTTCCAGAAGGTGGACGTGGTCGAGCCGACCGTGGCCGAGACGGTGGAGATCCTCAAAGGACTCAAGAGCCGTTTTGAAGAGCACCACAGCGTCAAGTACGCCAACGCTGCGCTGCAGGCGGCGGCCGAGTTGTCGGCCAAGTTCATCAACGACCGTCAGCTGCCCGACAAGGCGATTGACGTGATCGACGAAGCCGGCGCTGCCCAGCGCATCCTGGCCGCCTCCAAGCGCAAGAAGACCATCGGCAAGGCAGAGATCGAAGACATCGTCGCCAAGATCGCCCGCATCCCTCCGGCCAACGTCTCCAACGACGACCGCAGCAAGCTGCAGAACATCGAGCGCGACCTCAAGGCCGTGGTGTTTGGCCAAGACAAGGCCCTCGAAGTGCTGGCCTCGGCTGTCAAGATGGCTCGCTCGGGTCTGGGCAAGCAGGACAAGCCGATCGGCTCCTTCCTATTCTCCGGCCCCACAGGGGTGGGCAAGACCGAAGCGGCCAAGCAGCTGGCCTACATCATGGGCATCGAGCTGATCCGCTTTGACATGTCCGAATACATGGAGCGCCATGCGGTCAGCCGCCTGATTGGAGCGCCTCCGGGCTATGTGGGCTTTGACCAGGGCGGTCTGCTGACCGAAGCCGTGAGCAAGAAGCCGCATTGCGTGCTGCTGCTCGACGAAATCGAGAAGGCGCACCCGGACATCTTCAACGTGCTGCTGCAGGTCATGGACCACGGCACGCTGACCGACAACAACGGGCGCAAGGCCGACTTCCGCAACGTGGTCATCGTCATGACCACCAACGCTGGCGCCGAAACCATGAACAAGGCCACGATTGGATTCACTAACCCGCGCCAGGCCGGCGACGAGATGGGCGACATCAAGCGCCTGTTCACGCCCGAGTTCCGCAACCGCCTGGACGCCATCGTCAGCTTCAAGCCGCTCGATGAGCAAATCATCCTGCGCGTGGTCGACAAGTTCCTGCTGCAGCTCGAGCAGCAGCTGGGCGAGAAAAAGGTCGAAGTCACCTTCACCGACAAGCTGCGCAAGCATCTGGCCAAGAAGGGTTTCGATCCGCTCATGGGCGCGCGCCCGATGCAGCGCCTGATCCAGGACATGATCCGCAAGGCCTTGGCCGACGAACTGCTGTTTGGTCGCCTGATCGACGGTGGACGACTGACGGTGGACCTGGACGAGAAGGACGAGGTGCTGCTGGACATCACGCCGCTGCCCAAGAAAGAGGGCAAGGGTTCCCGCTCCGAGCCGGAAGAAGCCACCGCAGACTGAATATTCAAGCCGAGCTGACACCGGCTCGATGTGTTCACTCGATGCCAACCGTTGCTTCCCTTGGGAGCAACGGTTTTTTTCTTGGCTTCATGAAAACCAGCGCAGGAAAGCAGCCGCGGACAACGCAGTTACTGCCAGCGCAGCCAGCCATCTCCAGAGCGCTTCCTGATGGGCCGGGAGCCATCTGGCTCCCGAGCGAAGGTAGGCGGCGGTCAACACAAAGCCTGTGACTGCGCATGCCATCTTGAGCAGCAAGGCGGCCAAGGCCACGCCATGTATGTCGGGCAATGCGCCCGCATATGTCAGGCTGATGGCGCCAAAGCTGGCGCCAGTGGCTGCCTGCAAGGCCCATCCAGCCAGTACGAGCCAGGCCAGTCGGCGCAGACCGCGGGCGTCCTGCAGCTGTGGCCATTGGGCCAGTACAGCACCGCCAGTCACGGCTACCGCGCCGAGGTTATGCCCGACCTGGGTGAGGGCGTACAACAGGTTTTGCTGTGTCATGGATGCCTGAGCTCATCGAACAGTGACTTTGAGGCATTGCTCTACGCCAGTCGGCACATGGGCCCGGGTCACCGCCTTGATACAAAGTTCGTGCACCCCGGCTGACATGGGGGTGAGGCTGTGCGTGCCCCGTGTTTCGCGCAGTACAGCCGCTTCCTTGCCATCGACATAAAGATGGATGTGGTCGACTTTCGACCCGGGGACAACCTCGTAGGTGACAAGCACCGGACTGATGGTGTCCAACATGGCGCCGTCTGCAGGCGAAACCAGTTTGGCCGAACCTGTGGCCTGGGCCGATGCTCCAGATGCCCAAGCTGCGCAGACCAGAAGCAGGGTTGGAGCAGTTTTTTTCGACATGGTGTTGTCCCTTCATGGGTTGAATCGCAGTCATCCACAGGCGCACTGACATGAAGGCCCATGGTCGGGATATGCATTTGAAACTGCCAGGCAAATTTCATCGGTGACCTGCGTCACAGTGCTGTGGTGTTCGACAGCTGACAGCCTTTGTGCAGCATCCCAAAATGGTTCCTGCAGGGAGCCCGTTTCCTGCGATCAGTGAACACCGCAAGGAGAGGACACATGGACGAGGCAATGAAGCAAACCACGGTCAATGCGATCAACAAGATTTTGGAGCTGGAACTGGCAGGGGTGGTCAAGTACACCCACTACGCCCTGATGGTATATGGATACAACCGCATCCCCATCGTGTCCTGGCTCAAAGGCAATGCCGACGAAAGTCTGGCCCATGCCCACAAAGCCGGAGAAATGGTCACCCTGCTGGGCGGACATCCTTCACTCAAAATTGGCCCGCTGCTTGAAACCGAGCAACATGACATCGGCAACATCTTGCGTGAAAGCTTGACACATGAAAAAGTCACGTTGGCGGCTTACTGCGACTTGTTCGGGATCGTCGAAGGACACTCTGTCCTGCTGGAGGAGTACGCCCGTGAAATGATTGTGCTGGAAGAGTTGCACCAGGATGCAGTCAACAAAATGCTGCGAAACCCCGGTGCTACCGAGGCGTTCACGAATTAGTCCTGTGGGTGCATGGGTCCAGCTTCAGCGCCGCCGCTTACTGCCCCCCAGCAGGCTGCCCAGCACCCCGCGCACGATCTCGCGACCAATCGCCGAGCCGGCGGTGCGCACCGCGCTCTTGACCACCATCTGCGCAATGCCGTCGCGCTGACCACCTCGCGGGCCGGTGCTGCCAAAGAGCAAGTCGCTGACCGCGCCCATCACGCCAGTCCCTTCCGTGTTGGCCGAAGCATTGGCAGGTGCGTTCTGGCCATGGGCGGTGATGTTGGCCTTGAGCATTTCATAGGCCGATTCGCGGTCTACCGCCTGTTCATACACGCCGGCCACCAGCGAGTTCTGCATCAGCGCCTGGCGCTGCGCCGGGGTGATCGGCCCGATCTGGCTGCCCGGCGGCAGCACAAAGACGCGCTCGGTTTCGCTGGGGCGGCCCTTGGCGTCCAGGAAGCTCACCAGCGCCTCGCCGACGCCCAGCTCGGTGATCGCCGCTTCAATGTCCAGACCCGCCTTGGGGCGCATGGTCTGGGCGGTGGCCTGCACGGCTTTTTGGTCACGCGGGGTGAAGGCGCGCAGCGCGTGCTGCACCCGGTTGCCCAGCTGGCCGAGCACGCTGTCGGGGATGTCCAGCGGGTTTTGTGTGACGAAATACACGCCCACGCCCTTGGAGCGCACCAGTCGCACGACCAGCTCGATGCGTTCGACCAGCGCCGCTGGCGCGTCTTTGAATAGCAGGTGGGCCTCGTCGAAGAAGAACACCAGTTTGGGTTTTTCCGGGTCGCCGATTTCGGGCAGCTGCTCGAAGAGTTCGGAGAGCATCCACAGCAAAAAGGTGGCGTAGAGGCGCGGGGCGTTCAGCAGCTTGTCGGCCGCAAGGATGTTGACCACGCCCATGCCCCGCGCATCGGTCTGCATGAAGTCCTGGATGTTGAGCATCGGCTCGCCAAAGAACCGGTCGCCGCCTTGCTGCTCGATCTGCAGCAGCCCACGCTGGATGGCGCCGATGCTGGCCGCGCTGATGTTGCCGTACTCGGTGGTGAACTGCCGCGCGTTGTCGCCCACATGCTGCAGCATGGCGCGCAGGTCCTTCATGTCGAGCAGCAGAAGGTGGTTGTCGTCGGCGATCTTGAAGACCAGGTTGAGCACGCCGGCCTGGGTTTCGTTGAGGCCGAGCATGCGGGCCAGCAGCAAGGGCCCCATGTCGCTCACGGTGGCGCGCACCGGATGGCCCTGCTCGCCGAACACGTCCCACAGGGTGGTCGGGCAGGCCAGTGGCTCGGGCAGGGCGATGCCGCGCTCGGCCAGCACCTGGCCCAACTTGTCGCCGATTTTTCCGCCTTGGCTGATGCCGGTCAGGTCGCCCTTGACATCGGCCATGAAGACCGGCACACCGATGCGCGAGAAGTTTTCGGCCAGGGTCTGCAGGGTGACGGTCTTGCCGGTGCCGGTGGCCCCGGTGATCAGGCCATGGCGGTTGGCCAGGCCGGGCAGTAGTTCGCAGCGGGCATGCGTGTTTTGGGCGATCGGCATCGGTTCGGACATGTGTTCAGGCTCCCCGGGAGACAAAAAGTAAAATCCCCGGCAGATTACATCAACACAAGGATTTTTCGATGGCTGGCCACAGCAAATGGGCAAACATCCAGCACCGCAAAGGGCGCCAGGATGAAAAGCGTGGGCGCGTCTGGACCCGCATCATCCGCGAGATCATGGTGGCGGCCCGCACCGGCGGCGGCGACCTGAGCGCCAACCCCCGCCTGCGTCTGGCGGTGGACAAGGCCAAGGCGGCCAACATGCCCGCCGACAACATCAAGCGCAACATCGACAAGGCCACCGGCAACCTCGAAGGGGTGAGCTACGAGGAAATCCGCTACGAAGGCTACGGTATCGGCGGCGCGGCCATCATCGTCGACACCATGACCGACAACCGGGTGCGCACCGTGGCCGAAGTGCGTCATGCGTTTTCCAAGCATGGCGGCAATCTGGGCACCGAGGGTTCGGTGGCCTTCCAGTTCAAGAACTGCGGGCAGCTGATCTTCGCCCCGGGCACCAGCGAGGACAAGGTCATGGAAGTCGCGCTCGAAGCCGGCGCCGATGACGTGGTCACCGACGAGGAGGGCGCCATCGAGGTGCTGACCGCGCCGGGCGACTTTGAAGCGGTGAAGAACGCGCTCGAAGCCGCTGGCCTGAAGCCCGATGTGGCCGAAGTCACCATGCGTCCCGAAAATACCATTGCCCTGGCGGGTGAAGATGCCGCGAAGATGCAGAAGCTGCTGGATGTGCTCGAAGACCTGGACGATGTCCAGAACGTGTTCCACAACGCTGAAATCGACGCATAAGGATCACGAATGAAAGTCCTCGTGATCGGCGGCGGTGGCCGCGAACACGCGCTGGCCTGGAAGCTGGCGCAGTCTCCCAAGGTGCAGCAGGTCTATGTGGCCCCGGGCAATGGCGGCACTGCACGTGACAAGACCCTGATCAATGTGCCCATTTCCGACGTAGCACAGCTGCGCGAATGGGCCCAGGCCAACCAGATCGGCCTGACGGTGGTCGGCCCCGAGGCGCCGCTGGCGGCCGGTGTGGTGGACGAGTTCCTTGCCCACGGCCTGCGCATCTTCGGCCCGACCCGGGCGGCCGCCCAGCTCGAAAGCTCCAAGGCTTTTTCCAAGGCCTTCATGGCGCGCCACGCCATCCCAACGGCCGAGTTCGAGACCTTCACCGACCCGGTGGCCGCCCATGCCTATGTGGACCGCAAGGGCGCGCCCATCGTGGTCAAGGCCGATGGTCTGGCGGCGGGCAAGGGCGTGGTGGTGGCCATGACCCTGGCAGAAGCGCACGAGGCGATCGACTTCATGCTGCTGGACAACACCCTGGGTGTGACGCACAACGCAGGGGGTGCGCGGGTGGTGATCGAAGAGTTCCTGCAGGGCGAGGAAGCCAGCTTCATTGTGCTGTGTGACGGCAAAAACGTGACGGCCCTGGCCACCAGCCAGGACCACAAGCGTCTGCAGGACGGTGACCAAGGTCCCAACACCGGCGGCATGGGCGCCTATTCGCCCGCACCCGTGGTCACGGCCGAGGTCCATGCCCGCGCCATGCGCGAGGTGATCCTGCCCACGGTTCGCGGCATGGAAAAGGACGGCATTCCCTACACCGGCTTTCTGTACGCGGGCCTGATGATCGATGCCCAGGGTAAGCCCAAGACGCTCGAATTCAACTGCCGAATGGGCGACCCCGAAACGCAGCCGATCATGATGCGGCTCAAGTCCGACCTGTTTGACGTGATGATGGCCGCCACCAGCGAGGGCCTGGACAAGATCGAACTCGACTGGGACCGCCGGGTGGCGCTTGGCGTGGTGCTGGCTGCTGCCGGTTACCCCATGACCCCCCGCAAGGGCGATGCCATCACCGGCCTGCCTCCCGACAGTCTGGACGCCATGGTCTTCCATGCCGGCACCACCGAAAAAGACGGCCAGATCCTGACGTCTGGCGGGCGCGTGCTGTGCGTCACTGCACTGGCCGATTCGGTCAAGCAGGCCCAGCAAAAGGCCTACGAACTTGCGCAAGGCATCCGCTTTAACGGCATGCAGTACCGCCGTGACATTGGCCACCGTGCCATCAAGCACTGAGCCAGAGCGCATGCGCGTGACCCATCCCGTTCAGTTCAAGGGTTCGGCCCTGGCGCGTGCCCTGCTGCGGCTGATGGGCTGGCGCGTGGTGTTCGACGGTCTGCCCACCCTGCAGGGGGTGGCGGTGGTCTACCCGCACACCAGCAACTGGGACTTCATTGCCGGCATCCTGGCCAAATGGGCCATCGGCATTCCTGCCCGCTTCTGGGCCAAGGATTCGTTGTTCAAGGTGCCGCTGTTCGGTCCCTGGCTGCGCTGGGTGGGCGGTCTGGCCATCGACCGAAACGCCGCCAACGGCGCGGTGGGTCAGATGGTGGACACCTTCCGCCAGCACGCAAGCCGGGGACAGTTGCTCTGGCTGGGCCTGGCCCCCGAAGGCACGCGCAAGTGGACACCTGGCTGGCGCAGCGGTTTCTACCAGGTCGCCCTGGGTGCGGGGGTGCCGATCGGCATCGTGCGCCTGGACTGGGGCCGGCGGGAACTCCGCTTTGTGGAATTTTTGACCCTCAGTGGTGACGAAAAAGCCGATTTTGAACAGCTCGCGGCGTTGTTTGATGGCGTGCGCGGCTACCATGCCGAACAAGGCAGCCCGATCGTGCCCTGGCGGCCCTCGAAAGACAAAACATGAGCGACAAACTCGACCTTGCGCAAGTGCGCAGCTACCTCGTCGGCCTGCAAGCGCGCATCACTGCTGCCTTGAACGAGATCGACCCCACCCCCTTCGTGAGCGACGCCTGGGAAAAACCCGCCGGCGAAAAGCTGCAGGGCAACGGCATCACCAAGATCATGGAAGGCGGGCCGATTTTTGAACGCGCCGGTTGCGGTTTCTCGCATGTGACCGGGCCGCAGCTGCCGCCTTCGGCCACGCAGCACCGCCCCGAGCTGGCCGGTGCACCCTTCGAGGCGATGGGCGTGTCGCTGGTGTTTCACCCGCGCAACCCGCATGTGCCCACGGTGCACATGAACGTGCGCATGATCGCGGCCAAACCGGCAGGTCAGGACCCGGTGGCCTGGTTTGGTGGCGGCATGGACCTCACGCCTTACTACGGCCATGACGAGGACGCGGTGCACTTTCACCAGACCTGCAAGGACGCGCTCGAGCCGTTTGGCGCTGCGCTGTACCCGCGCTTCAAGGCCTGGTGCGACCAGTACTTTTGCAACAAGCACCGCCAGGAACAGCGCGGCATCGGCGGCGTCTTCTTCGACGACTTTGCCGAGCTGGGCATGGTGCGCAGCTTCGAGATGCTGCAAGGCGTGGGCGATGCCTTCCTGAAGGCCTATCTGCCGATCGTGCATCGCCGCAAGGACCAGCCGTGGACCGAACGCGAGCGCGACTTCCAGCTCTACCGCCGCGGGCGCTATGTGGAGTTCAACCTGGTCTGGGACCGGGGCACCCACTTTGGCCTGCAGTCCGGTGGCCGCACCGAGTCCATCCTCCTGTCGATGCCGCCCGAGGTGCGCTGGTCGTATCAGCGCCAGGATCCGGTCGGCTCGTCCGAGGAACGCCTGCTCAGCCACTTCCTGGTGCCGCGGGACTGGGTGTGAGTGCTGTGCGCCGTGTGGGCGTGTTCGGCGGGGCTTTCGATCCGCCGCATCTGGCCCATGTGGCGCTGGTGCGTTGCGCCATCGAAGCGCTGCAACTCGACGAGGTGCGGGTCTTGCCCACAGGCCAGGCCTGGCACCGCCCGGGCAGCCTGAGCGATGCAGACCACCGCCTGGCCATGACCCGTCTGGCCTTTGCCGATGTGCCACAGGTGGTGGTGGACGACCGCGAAATCCGCCGCACCGGCCCCAGCTACACGGTCGACACCCTCACCGAAATCCGCCATGAGCAGCCCGGCGCGCGCCTGTACCTGCTCATTGGCGATGACCAGCGCCGCAGCCTGCCGGCCTGGCACCGGATCGGTGAAATTGCACGGCTGGCTATAATTTGCGCTGCTGCACGCGATCCGCAAGTGGCGGCCTGGCACCTCGCCGAGCCCTCCGGCGCCGAAGCGCCCGGGCCAGACATCCAGCCCTTGCCCATGCCGCTGATGCCCATCAGCGCCACCGACATCCGAGAACGTTTGTCCCGCCAGTCTGATGTTGCCGGACTGGTTGCGCCTGCCGTTGAACGCTATATTCACCAACACCACCTCTACAGCCCACGCTGAGAAAGCCCCACGATGAGCGAAGCCTCCGCCAAGAAAGACGTCCAGAAACTCCAGCGTGTCATTGTCGATGCGCTCGAAGACGTCAAGGCCCAGGACATCCAGGTCTTCAACACCGAGCACCTGTCGCCGCTGTTCGAGCGCGTGATCATCGCCTCGGGCACCTCCAACCGCCAGACCAAGGCCCTGTCAGCCAGCGTGCGTGACAAGGTGCGCGACGCAGGCTTTGGAAAGCCCCGCATCGAGGGCGAAGACAACGGCGAATGGATCATTGCCGACTGCGGCGCGGCCGTGGTGCACATCATGCAGCCGGTGATCCGCCAGTACTACAACCTCGAAGAAATCTGGGGTGACAAGCCGGTTCGCCTCAAGTTTGGCGCGCCCAAGCCCGAAGCCAAACCGGCCAAGGCCGACAAGAAGGCCGCCGCCAAAAAGGCCTCGGCCAAGACGCTGACGCCCAAAGAGGCTGCAGCCGCTGCCAAGCGCGCTGCGGCTGCACAGCAGCAGCCTGCCAAGCCCGCCGCCAAGAAAACCGCCCTGAAGGCCCCGGCCAAGAA
>JACCDG011598501.1_pt1 | contig 10894 bp, 16 predicted proteins | sample 7442471 | NCBI WGS metagenome assembly JACCDG01 (sample SAMN15323444, study PRJNA562643) | freshwater metagenome | isolation source: river surface water | place: USA:Blue River Watershed | collected 2017-08-17
ACACTTGCCCCGCTCGTGGCTGAAAGAGAAATCGTGGCCGGCGTGCGATGCTGCGCACCCATCGTGCGCTCAACTCCGAGCGGTACGCAGCACGCTGCCCGCCAAGTGTCGGCCCAGCTCTGTACCGCCGTCCCGTCCGGCGTCGTGCGGGCGATCATGTAGCCCGGGACATAGTAATCTGCTGGGATTGCCGAGTTGCCGACCTGGTTGACGATGCCGACTGCAAACCAACTAAGGAACGACGTCGTATCGGCGGATACCGCCCCGACTTCGCTCGCCAATTCCATGTTCAGGTTGTTGTAGTTCGCCTGCCAGAGGCCAAAGTCGATATTACCGTTGAAGCGCATACCCGTGTAGCGAGGGCCGTCCGTGTCGTAGTAGTCCTCTTGCGCTCCGGCGTTGCCGTTTGTGTAGGTAACCTGCACGAAAGCCGCTCGGGACCAGGTGTTTTCGACCTTCGTCGTGTAGTAGGACTTCGGGTTGTAGAGGCCGTTATTCGCGGTGTCGGGCGTGCAGATGTAGGCGTGGGCGAGGTCGCGAAGCAGAAAGCCCTGTGCGCGCTGCTGCAACGATCCGCCCCACGGGGCATTGCCGCGTTGTGTCTCTGAAGCATCACCAAAGCACGTCTTGTCGATGCCGTAGCCTTGGTAGGCGGCGTCGGTCGAGAGGTGCGTCGCGAAGTATTCGCAGCCCTGCAATTCCTCCAGGTGCATCAATTCCCCGGTCAGGAGGAATGGCACCATCGGCGTGGCGGGGTGATGCGAAACGTCGCCGTCCCATGGGTTCCACTGCACGGCAGGGAGCGCAATATCTACAGAGTCAAAAGCTGTATTGAATCCGTACTCAGCGCCCCCGTCCGCCCTGGGCGTGACGCCAAGATTGCCGGCAGAAGGTGACCCAGAGAGTCGGCGGACGTCGTTGTAGGGCGCCCCCGTGTAATAGCGGTTGTTCTCGAAAATCTTCCGCCGGCCGTTCGGGCTCCACTTGGTCAAGCCCTCCAGGTTCCACCCGGCCTGCGGACCAAGATCTTGGCGCTCGCCCGTGCCACCAATGTTTGTTTCAACATCACCCGCATCGGTCCCCACCGGCCCAAGCTGCGTGAACGGCCGGACTTGGCTGTCGGCGCGCATCAGGTTGAGCGCGGTCATGTCGAGCGTGACGTCGGAATAGGCGAAGCTGTAGTTGAGCAGCCACTTCTTGGAAATCAGGAAATCCAGCGCAGCCTTACTGTCCGTCGTGTCGGCGGAATTATGGTTGCCCCAGATCGCAACACAGGTCGGTTGCGTCCCGACGTTGACCTCGAAATCCCACTTCCGGCCGTACTCGTGCCCGCAGCCCTCGATGGTCCAGTTACCAGACGTCAGGGACGTGAGCGAAGCCGAGGTGTCATAGACGTAGACCGCAATCGACGTGTCGCTGTTCCTGGCCGTGACGTAAGCCGCGCCAGAGTCGCCCGTGATGTGCGCGCCCACGATGTCGCTAGCCCACGCACCGGAGGGCCGGGTCCAGGTCTTGGCACCCGTGCTGGTGAATCCGGTGGCCGTCAAGGTCACCGCCGGCTGAGAGCGGGCGTAGACATAGCGCGTCACGTTGCCGTCGTGGTCGGTGTAGTCGGTCGTAATCAGCGTGCCGTCCGACAGGCTCGTCGCGCGCTGGATCGTCAGGCCGTAGAGATAATTGGCCGGGCTTCCCCGCGCCGCGTCCATGTTGCGGACGATCAGCCGTGTCTTGATGTGCGTGATGGCGTTGCCACCGCCTACCGCAGCAGTCCCGGCCTTCCGCATGTAGACGTGGAGCCACACCCGCAACCCGTCGCCGGATGCATGGGCGGTGCCGGCGTTCTTCGGCGGGAGCGAGTAGACCCGGCATGTCTCAGTCGGCCCGGATGCATAGGTGCCGTGGAAACACGCAGCGGTTTTGCTGAACGTCCCCGAGGCCCCGTTGCAGTCGTTGGAATCGGCGACGTAGGACGTGCCGCCGATGTCAAACGTAACCACTACGCGCCAGGACGTGGCGAACAGGTCGGACTCGGTGATCGCCGTCCCACTCGGAGGAGCATCGGCCGAACGGTAAACCCGGAGCTTCCGGGTCTGGTTCGCCGTGATCGACGGGATGATGCCGGCAATCCTGATCTGCCGGCCCCAGGTGTTGGCGTCCGTCGATAGATTGTCCTGCTGGTAGTTCGTCAGCAGAGAGCCTTGGTTGCCCGAGCCGTCGTCGTCGTAGATCTTGATGTTATGCGACGACGTGAATGCATCGTCCGGCCCCATCGGCCACGCGATGGAGAAAGGCTCGTTCGTCTTGCTCGCGCCCGACGCCTCGGTGACGGTCAGGATGCCGAGCAGCGCGTCATCTCCTCCGCCGCCCGTCTGCACGGCATCCGCACCGCCTAGGCCAAGCGCAACGACGATCGGCGCTACCACGACAGGCTCCGGCACAGGCTCGACGGCCACCGGCGGGGGCGCCGATGGCTTACGCGAGCGGAAGAAGGACCAGCACATGCCACTAGACGAAAATCCGTCCTTCCGGCGCGCCGCCAACGTAGGTCATCGACCAGCGATACCACGCGGCGCGGTTAGCCTGGTGGTCGCCTGTTTCCTCGGCGTCCGCGGTGTAGGACTTGACGTTGTGGAACACGCTGGCGCCGGTGATCTGCGCGTCGTAGCAGCGCTGGAGCACCATCGTGCCCCCGCCGGACGTCACGCCGATGACCTGAACGTCGAAGCCCGGCCCGTGGACCTGCACCGGACGCCCTACGCCCGTGGCGTCAAAGACCGTCTTGACGTACTCGCGGGCGGAATAAGTGTTCGTGATGGCCATTGCTATCTCCTAGAGCCGTGCGTCGGCCACGGCGCATACGTAGAACCGGCTGTTGGCGCCAGGCGCCGTTCCGTTGTTGTCGATGATGACCTTCGCGGTCGTCGGGTTCAGCGCTCGCGTGGCGGCAAGGCTCGTGGACGCGCCGTCGTCCCATTGCGCATCCGTGCCGGCGCCGCGAGGGTTGAAGAACGAAATCGCCGGCGCGATGCGCTTGACCTGGCGGAACGTCCAGTTCGCCATCGGGTCGGTTGCGCCGGTGATGCCGTAGCCGATCAGCGCGTGATCGACGCCGGCGCCCTCGGCCGGCGCCGTTTCCAGCGAAAACGTCTTTTCGTACAGCCGTTCTGCCCGTGCGACGGCGTCCGCCACCGACTCGGCCACGAATGGCACGGCCACGGAGCCGGGCACCAGCGCCATGTTGGTGAAATCGAGCGTGACGTTCTGCGCGGCCGTGGCGTCGGTCCAGACGATCACGATCAGGTTGTTGACCGAAGACGTGACGCTGACCGTCAACGGCGTAAGGTCTGCCCAGGTCGCCGAGGTCAGCGCTATCGAACCCGTGCCCAGCACGGCCACGCTCGCGCCTAGGAAGAAGTTGCCCGCGGTCAGCGTCGCCGACGTCCAGTCGTTCACCACGTCGGACGTGACGCTGTCCTCGGTGCCGGTCCAGCCCAGCACCGCGTAGCGCACGGTAGCCGCGGCCGAGCACTGCAGCCGGCCCTGGAGCGTGACCGCACGGCCGCGCAGCGGAATGCTGTCACGCCCCTCGACGATCTGCGCGAAGCCGAAGCGCTGCGCCGCCACATTGGCCTGCGTAATGCGCGCGGCGTAGCGGGCGCCGTCGAACGGGTTGCTGGTGCGCTCGACCGTGAGCGGATTCGACTGCGCCAGCACATACCAGCCGTCGAGCCCGTATACGTCGTCGGCGCGCGACGTCGAACCGGTGCCCAATTGCCAGACCTGGACGGCGCCATTCACGAGCAGGTTGCGCGCGTAGAGCGACAAAAGCCCAAGTTCACGCTGCGCCGTGGCGCTCAGGTCGTAGATCGGCAGTGTGTCGCCATCGGCCAACTGCGCGGCCATGGCCGTGAGCCCGGCGATGTCGAAGTTGACCACGCCAAGCGCGGTGCGCGCGTGAGCCGCCGTCGTCCCCCCGGTGCCGCCCTGGGCCACGGTCAGCGCCGTGGTAAGGCCGCTAAGGCTGGTGATGTCGGAATTGGCGCCGGACGCGGCCGCGCCGAGGTTGGTGCGCGCCGTGGTCGAGTTGGCAGCGCCGGTGCCGCCCAGCGACACGGCAAGCGGGAAGGAAATCGGCGCTTCGTAGGCCAGCAGCGTCCACTTGCCCGCCGCCAGGTCCGTCGCAAAGGTGCCGGCGGTGTGCGCGACCGCGCAGACGTAGGAACCGTCGATCGACCCGCCGGCGTTGTAGCGCACAAGGTCGCCGGCCGAGTAGACCGTCGTCGTGCTCCAGTCGGCAGCGATGACCTCGAACGATGCCGAGGCCATGAGCGCGAGCGTCGCGGCCGACAGCATCGTCGGCGTGATCGACTGGGCGCGGATGTCGCCTTCGTCGTTGACGACACCCTCAATGAAGTCCTGGGTCGCGTCGATCGCGGCTTTTACGGCGTCGAGTTCGGAATCGACCTGCGTTCCCGGAAGCGGATCGCTCGGGTTATCGGCCTGGTAGTCCGAAAAGTCGTACTGCCGGGTGTAGGCGACGGGTTGAGCCAAGTACGGGCATCCGCGGGGAAACTCCGGTTATTGAACGCAGCGCTACTGTAGTATGGCCGAAAAGGAAAAGCCATGCTTATTGCGCATGGCTTTCGAGGCGAGCTATGCGCCTTCGCACACGAACGGCTTTGGCTTCATTGCCGGCTCAGCGACCGCCTTCGCGGTCCATTTACGAAACAGCTTGTCGACCAAGGTGTCGATCCTGAAGTCGACCGGGTCGGCGTAAGTGGGGTAGCGGGTTTCCAGCAGCCCGGCTTCAAACAGAAGATCACGAAACTCCGCCACGCGCTGCGCATGAGCCTCGGCGAACGTCGTCATCTCAAACTCCTATCATTTCACCACGAAAATCGACCATGTCCTTGCCGATCACACTCACGACCTCGGGCCACATCAGCCGCCCGCTGCGGAACGTGAAGACCGCAAAGCCGGAACGCCAGTTGACCGCATTGTCCTCCAAGTAGCCGCGGAACATCGGGCCGGTCGGTTCGGCCAAGGTGCCGGTGTCGACGCCCCAGCGCGTGCCGTTGTAGTCGGAAATCGGCATGACCTTCAGCGAATGAAGATGCCCGGTCGCGATCGATTTGCCCGCCCACATCGTGTTGTTGTGAGGCGCGTGGATGCCGCTCTTGTTTCGGTGCTTGACGACCAGCGCGTCGTTGATCCAGGCGGACCAGCAGGGCTTCCAGTCGGGAAAATGGTCCTGCAGATGCACGCCGTGAATCTTGGCGTATTCCGGCGCCACGGTCGCAAGCCGCGTCTCGAACCGAGCGTCGTGATTACCCAGCGTCCACACCTTCGGCACGTTCTTCGTGACCTTCTCGATCTCGAACAGCCGCGCCTTGCAGGCGTCGATCTCGTCCGTCAGCTTCGGCCGCGATTCCCAGCCGATCGGCGCGTGCCGCGACACGGTCGCGCCGTCCAGCACATCGCCGTTCATGATTACCAGCTTCGGCTTCATGACGCGGCAGAAGCGCACGAACGCCTTGTGCGCCGTGGTGACGATGCCGGGCCAATAGTGAGCGTCCGACGCGACCAGAACGACGCCGTCTGGCACGTCGAACAAGAGACGCCCAGGATGCTCCTCCGGTCCTTCCTTGACGTGAGGATGCCCGGTTTCGGCGCGCACCGGCTTCTGCATCTTCTGCTCCAGCCGCGCGCGGCGCGCATACAGCCCGCGTTCGCTCATGCCGGTCTTGCGCGACATGCCTGCGGCGCCAAGCGCCCGGAACATCTCGGTAAACTCGCTGTCGGAAAGCGTAGGACGGGCCATCTATGCGCCGGTCACAGTTCGGTCACGCGATCGAAAGGAACTGGCAACGCTAGGCTCCATTCACGGTTACAGGAGAAAGTGCGTCGTCGGCTCGGGATGAGGGGAGTACAAGTCGGGTAACAGAATTGTCGGCGACGCACTCTCTACCGCCAATGTGCATAACTTCCAGGAACGCGTCAAGCGCGTGATCGAATCTCAGCGCAAACCGCACGGTACTGATAGTCGCCAGCGAGCATTGTTTGCGGGCCGATCGGCAAATCGCCCCATAGATGCTGGATCGTGTCGCGCTCCATCGCTTCTTCCATTTGTTCCAGCTTCGCGCGGAGCAACCGCCACAACGTAAAATCCAGTTCGGCCACGGGCAGCGCCTTCACCGGCATGATCGAGGCGACGCGCACGATGGCGGGAGCGGCCAATAGACCGGTCGCGCCGAGTAGGAAGGAACGGCGATTCATTCATGCCTCCTTGGGGCGTCAACCGTGGCGCCACGGGAGCCCGCACCACGAGCAGATGCGGCCGATGCCTTGCGGGACACTGCACTGGCACCGCCCTGGCTCAAACCGACTGTGACGAAAGTACCGCGACGGTTCGGCCATGGTCCGGCGCCAATAGGGCGAATCGAGCATGCGGATCATGTCCGGTTCGCGAGCCCGGCCGTTGAACTCGCGGCGCGCGGCGCGGGCGTGGCGGCACGGGTCGCAGTCACATCGGGCGATTTCGTGGTGGGTCATCGCCCGCCTCGCGCCATGCGGCAAACGTGGCAAGTGCAGTCCTTGAAAGACCCTAGATCGTAGGCGTCGTACACGTTGAAAGAACCCAAGTCTTCAGTGGCCGCTTCGACCAAAGAGCGGCGCCATTTCTCGTCGTCGAGCATGCGGATCATCGGCGAGCGCTTGTCGGGCGGGTCGGTTAAGATGTTGTCGTACTTGAAATCGAAGTCGGGCGGCAGTTCGCTCACGTTATCCGGGAACGACTTACCGCGAAGGTCGACCGTGTACGGCTCGCGGCGCCGGTTATCGCACTTACCGCAGTACCAGAACTTATGGTTCGCAAAACTGACTTGGGTGCATTCGCACTTTACGCGCGGCGGCCAGGGCATGGCCTAGTCCTTTTCGGTGACGGCTTCGTGCCGGGGGGTAGCCGCCGCGGCCTACCTGGCTTTGGCGGACAGGAGGTCCGAGCGGACTACCGGCGCGACCGGCGTGTGGCTCAGCCTTTTAAGCCTCCTGTAAAAAGGAAGCCGGTAAGGCGTTTCGGCCGTACCGGCTTCTAGGCGCTGAGGTAGGGGCTTCCCCCTGCGTGGGGCCGCCTCGCCGTGCCAGCGTTTCCGCATTGCTGGGCTGCTAAGACGCCAAAATACGACAGACTTTTTCAAAATTCCACAATTTTCTGAGCGCACCTGTCGACGGTCTTGATCGCGGCGCCCGACCCCTCCCCAGGGGGAAGCGGTCGCGTTTTGTTCAGGCTGAGTGCCTAAGCTAGGCACCGATTAGCTAAAGATATCAGTGTCTTCCGTGGCGCCGGCGACCTGGTTAGGCGTAATATCGATCGTCTTACGCTGGCGTGCGGTTATCTCGCTTTGCGCCTTGGCGATGAATTCCTCTATCTCTCGCGTTGTCATTTCGGCCGCGTCCTTATGGTTAGGCGCCTCAGGTTCTGCGGCCTTGGGCGGGACCAGGCCGGCGCGATCCATCAGCAATTGGGCGCATTTGATGCGGTTTGCGGTCAATTCGTCCTTATCCCGCATGATCCGGCCTAGAAGCTCTGTCGCCACTGGCGCGTGTACCGTTTGCAACCGATTCGTCACTCGCGCCATGATCGCGGCGCGGACTGCCGGCAGATGCGCGATTGTGGTCGCGCCGTTCTCGGCGTAGCCGACCTGCCGCGCCGCTTCCCGCAGCGATAAGCCAGCAACGACCAGATCGACGAATCTCGCTTGCCTGTCGTTTTTCGGCACTATAGTTCCTGTCATACTTAGCGTGATAGCACGCCAATCGAGACATGCACATACCTTTATGTCTCAGCGCCGGCGGAATCGCTGCAGGTCTATGCAGTAAATTTTCTTTTAGAATAGGCTTGACGGATGTCGTATATTGGCGTAGTTATGCGCGCCATTTTCTAGAAGGGAGCGCAGTCGTGAAACTAGCTATTCGTTGCTTAGACCAGACAGAACGCGGCGCGATCTTTGAGGCAGCTGCGGTCGCTAGGGACTTCTATCCTAACGACGGCGAGACTTCGCCGCGCGAAGCGATCCGCCTCGCTTTCCGCCAGATGCGCCGGCGCATTGTTGAGTGCCGCGAAAGCGTGCTTTCGGCCGCTAGCGCCGTCCACATGGACGCATACCGCTACGAAGATATGTAGAACGCCACACTCCCACAAAAGCCCCGTCGATGGCCGCGCCGGCCGTCACGGGGTTTAGGGAGTCGAGAAACCTACTACAGGAGAATCGTTATGGAAACCGCCGCATCCGATTTCAAAGTAGGCCAGCGGGTGCAAGTCGCGCCGCATCACGATTGCTGGATGGCGGGCGACCGCTACGGCACCGTGACGCGCGTAGGGCGCTCAATCGTCCATGTGCGCATGGACAAGAGCAATCGAGTCCGTTGGTTTCACCCGCCCAGCCTTTCCGCCCTCGCCTAGTCTCCACTATGCGCCTCCCAAGTAGGGAGCGCGCATTGTAGAGCCTAGACTGACCCGAAGAAGGAGAAACGTTATGGCGATCCAGTTTGAACACACAGATACTCTTGGCGGAGAAGCTAACTATTGCTGGGTTAAGCGTGCCCATCTGATCGGCGCCGACAAACTCAGCGATCGCGCCTTGGTGCGCAAGGCCAAGGCGTGGGCAGGTTTGACCGGTGTACGCTGCGAGACTTCCATCTGTGGCGACATGATCGAAATTCGCCCGCGCGGTATCTGCCAAGTGATTTTCATCAACTATGTTGAGGATGAATACGCCCGAGGCGCGGCGCTCTAGTCTCCACTATGCGCCTCCCAAGTAGGGAGCGCGCATTGTAGAGCCTAGACCTAACCTGAAAGGAATAGACGATCATGGCTACGTGGCACCAAATGCAAGCGCAACGCCGCAAAGGTTTCGACCTGCGCCACCCTGTCGATTGGTCTGTAGTAATCGACCCGCCCGGTGAAATGACTTCAGCCATGTGCTTCACTACTTGTTTAGCCGCCACTGAGTACCTCAATCGGCTACGCGCCAAAGGCTTCCGCAACGCGTACATCTTGCCGCCGCGCAAAAACGCGGGGGTCCTGTGACTCACGCCCTAGTAGCGGCCGCGACCTTGTTCCCAGGCGAGCCGGGACATACCGGCGACCATAAGCATTGCTTTTCGACCAAGCCTACTTGGCCGCTTGGCGATCGTCTACCGGCGCCGCTCCAATGATCCGCTTCGCCCTCGATTTCCTCGCGCTCTTGGCGGGCTTAACCGCGCTCGCAAGCGCGCTGGTCTGGCTGGACGCTATCGCGAACTACTAACCTGAAAGGACACCCGACTATGCGACATGCCCCCCATTGCATCCCGCCCTTGGTGCGGGCAGGCATTGCGCACGATGACGCGTTCGCCCTTCGCCGCGTCGCCATGACGCTGCATCGCTGGCATGAAATGGAGTGCGGCGACGATCGCGGCGCAATCGAGCGCGACGAGACAACGGGCCGGCCCTACTGGCGAAACGCCTTTACGGGTAAACGCTACGCGACACTAGACCGCGAGTCGGGCGCACAGAAGCGGCTCGCCCGGATCATGACGCGTTACCCTGATCTGCGCGCGTACATCCAGGGCGACCCGCGCGGCGCTGCGCTGTACATCCTGCGGCCTGGGGACGTGCCCGAAGGCGAAAGCGCGGACAGCTACTACTCGCGCGGATTGGCGGTCTACAAATGAAGCTCTTGGACGCTTCAATCTTCCTCGCCGGCGCGGCGCTCGCTTATGCGGGCGCCAACCTGGCTTGTTTCTGGCTGGTCACGGCTGCGCTTAACGCCGTGCGGCCTTTTTAACAGGAGTGACGCCGCTATGAAAACTAAAACGCCTAAACACACGCCCGGACCTTGGCACTATTTTCCCGATGATCATGACGGGTTTGAAGGCCCGTCCGTGCAAAGCGGGTTCGGGCTAGTCGTCTATACACTCGAACCCGGCGAAGAAAACGAAGCCAACGCCCGCCTGATCGCCGCGGCGCCCGACCTGCTTGCCGCGTTGCGTTACATGGTGGAAGCTCAGAACACCTTCTTCGACCACGCGGACCGCCGCGCCAGTCTTGCCAAGGCCAAAGAGGCGATCGCCAAAGCCGAAGGCCACGAATGATCCGGCTCCTCCAAATCCTCTGGAACGCGACCTGCACCCTAGTCGTGGTCGCGTGGTGCGCCGCGGTGTACCTGCAAGGGCACTAAAGCCGCCGCGATCGAGAGCCGGCTTTGTTGACCTGGCAGGGCCGGCGCCTGACCCGACCTCCCCTAAAAACGAAAAGGGCCGCTCGGTGGAGCGGCCCTTTTTTCTTTTCGATCACTCAAAATCTACGCCACCTATAAGGCCATGGTTTTCCCTTGTCAACACCCCTCGGCGCGCACCACTCCACCCGGAAACACCCCTTAGACCCCCTTTACGGGGGTCAGGGGTTTCCGGTGGTGCAGGACTGTTTATTAAGAAAGTCCCATGGCCTTAACTCTATGATCCGACACAGAAATAAATTTATTTCCTATTGCTGCCGCATGTTGCAAAACCTATTGCATTCATTAAGTGCGACAACCTATAACCCTATGTTAAAATTAAGCTCTCGCGCGAATCCCTGTTGCATAGATTACCCTCCCCGGTTTGCCGGGCTTTTCCGTCTTGACAATCGCGACAAGGTGCGACACCTTGGCCGGACCAAGCTGAGCCGCCCATCACGTAATTGTGATCTAAAAATCGGAAAGGACTGCCTTCATGAAAGCCTGGTATTTCGCAGCGGCAAATCGCCGGCTGCGCCACGGCGACAACCGATTGGTTCGCGAAAGCGCGACCCATACCGTTGAGGGCGATCTAGAACTGTGCGGTCACGGGCTTCACGCCAGCGAGCGGATCACCG
>JACCDG010168435.1_pt1 | contig 10893 bp, 21 predicted proteins | sample 7442471 | NCBI WGS metagenome assembly JACCDG01 (sample SAMN15323444, study PRJNA562643) | freshwater metagenome | isolation source: river surface water | place: USA:Blue River Watershed | collected 2017-08-17
ACAATTGGTCTAAGATCTTTTGCTTTTGGCAAAGTAGTTTTGATCAATTCATTTTTTAAAAGAGCATTAGACAAATTCATAAATAATGCTTTTCTGTGAGAGCTAGTTCTGTTGAGCTTTCTACCTTTAATTCCGTGCTTCATGATATTTAATTTTAACGAGTTTTTTAGAAATCTTTATTTTTGATTTTAGATAATTCTTCAATATTTTTTGGTGGCCAATTAGTCAATTTGGCACCAAAACCTAAGCCCATTGATTTCAAATTTTCTTTCAATTCATTGAGAGATTTTCTACCAAAGTTAGAGGTTTTAAGCATTTCAGCTTCAGTTCTAATTACTAAATCACCAACATAAATGATATTCTCATTTTTTAAGCAATTGTAAGATCTAACTGACAATTCTAACTCATCAATAGTTTTAAGGAGATTTTTATTAAATTCTGGCTCCCCAATAACATCTTTCTTAACATCAACAATTTTGCTAACATCAAAATTAACAAAAACTTCCAACTGTTCTTGGAGGATTTTTGCCGCGACACCAAGAGCATCTTGTGGAGTAATAGTACCGTTAGTGTCAATTTCCATGATTAATTTATCATAATCAGTAATTTGACCAACACGCGCGTTTTCAACTTTGTAAGCAACCCTCTTGATTGGGCTAAACATTGCGTCCAACACAATTGAGCCAATACCAACTTCAGTTTTTTTGTTTTGATCTGCTGCAACATAGCCTTTACCGCAACCAACAGTAATTTGCATATCAATCTTAGCATCTTTGTTCAAAGTGCAAATTACCAAATCTTTGTTAACAATCTCAGCACCATTGCTAGTTTCAATTGAGCCAGCCAAAACAGCTCCAGCTTTGTTTGAAGAAAGTCTCAAAACACAAGGAGAAGAATCTGCTTTATTAATTGCCAAAGATTTAACATTCATAATGATGTTAGTAACATCTTCTTTAACACCATCAATCACACCATATTCGTGCAACACACCCTCAATTTTAATTGATGTAGCAGCGAAACCAGCAACCGAAGATAACAAAACTCTTCTTAAGGCATTTCCCAAAGTATTACCAAAACCTCTTTCAAAAGGTTCCATAATAATTGTGGCACTTCTGGTTGGGTCAATACCATCTTTAACTACAATGCTTGCTGGTGTAGATAGGTTCTGCCAACTTTCTTTTAAAATAGCCATATTTTATAAAATCAATTTATTAATAGAAAAATTCGGATAAATGCAACTAGACTCTTCTTCTTTTGGCTGGTCTGCAACCGTTGTGAGGATGATAAGTTTTATCAATGATTGAAGTAACATTGATATTTGCAGCTTGCAAAGCACGAAGCGATGCTTCTCTACCAACTCCTGGGCCAATAATCTCAACCACAACTGACTGTAAACCACATTCTTTAGCAGCTTCTACAGCACTTTGAGTTGCAACTTGTGCTGCATATGGAGTAGCTTTTCTTGAACCCTTGAAACCATGTTTACCAGCAGAAGACCAACAAATCAAATTACCTTGCAAATCAGTAATAGAAATGATGGTGTTATTAAATGTTGCAAACACATGAACCACGCCATTAGAAATGCTTTTTTTCTTCTTAGCAGAAGTTTTTTTACCGCTATATTTTACCATGTTAAATATCTATTGAATTATTTAGTGACTTTTTTCTTGCCAGCAATTGCAACGCCTTTACCTTTTCTGGTTCTAGCATTGGTATGAGTTCTTTGCCCTCTTACTGGAAGTTTTTTAACGTGTCTGATTCCTCTGTAACAGCCAAGATCAGTCAATCTTTTGATGTCAGCACCTCTTTTTCTTCTCAAATCACCTTCCAAAACTAAACCTTGTTTTTCAATCAAAGCCCTAACTTCAGCAAGCTTATCTTCAGAAACTTGATGGGTTCTAAGTGCCGCATTAATTTTTAATTTACTACAGATCTTGTTGGCAGTAGTAACCCCAATGCCATATATGTAGGTTAAAGCAATAACAAATCTTTTGTCTTTTGGGATATTAACACCCGCTATTCTAGCCAAAGTAACTCTCCTGAAAAATTATTTTTAAAAAATTATTAACTGTTTAATCAACACCATCCCTGCTGCTATCCTAATTTGCCAACTGCATTGACTATATCTGAATTCACAAGGGCGATATTTTTTAAACCATTTACCGAATAAATCAAGTCTTTTTTTCTATAAAACTCAATTAACTCCTTGGTATTTTGGTCGTAAACTTTTAAACGATTTCGTACCGTTTCTTCTTTATCATCACTTCTGCTCTCAAAATCTGAGCTGCCACATTTATCGCAAATATTTTCTGCTTTAGTTGGATTAAAAAATCGGTTGTAAACTGTACCGCATTTTTTACAGGTAAAACGACCTGCAATTCTTTTAACCAAAACCTCTTCATCAGCCTCAATATTGATCACTAAGTTAATTTTTTTACCAAGCAATTTTAACATCTCTTCAAGTATATCAGCTTGCTTGGAATTTCTAGGAAATCCATCAAGAATAAAACCAGAATTACAATCTGTTTCAGAAATTCTTTTTTTGATAATGTCAACAACAACTTGATCTGGAACTAAACCACCAGATTCCATATAACTCTTGGCTAAAACACCAATTTCACTTTTTTCAGCAACTTCTCTACGCAATATTTCCCCAGTGGAAATATTAGGAATTTTTAAATTATCTGCTAACAACGCCGATTGAGTTCCTTTTCCAGATCCTGGCGCGCCAAGAAAAATCATATTAACCATTTTAAGCTCTAACCCTCATTCTTTTTCTTTTGCCTGATCCAGAATATTTACCAGCAAACATATGGGATTGTACTTGGCCAACTAAGTCTAGTATCACATTCACCACAATTAAAACACCAGTACCACCAATGTGCAGAGGTATTGAATAATCAACGATCAAAATTTCTGGAATGATACAAACAACCATTAAATATATTGCACCAAGGAAAGTTAATCGCGAGATTATTTTATCCAAATATGCTGAGGTATTAACCCCTGGCCTTACTCCAGAGACAAAACAATTACTCTTTTTTAAATTATTAGCAACATCAGTAGTGTTGAAAATAATTGAAGAATAAAAAAATGAAAAAAACAAAATTAAAGCAGCAAATATCACTAAATATGGCCAGCTACCTCTTGATAAAAAAGACAGAACTGTATCACCATAACCATCAGTAAATTGTGAAATTACCGATGGAAACATCAAAATTGAACTAGCAAAAATTGGTGGGATAACACCAGAAATATTAATTTTAAGTGGCAAGAATGATGAATCAGACATACCATTAGCCTTCATCATTGCTGCATTTGGATATTGAATTCTGATTCTTCGATGAGTTTTTTCAACAAAGGATACCAGAGCAACAAACAAGATAAATGATAAAAAAAACATAATAACAAACACCCAAGAATAAACTCCACTTCTTGAGAGTTCCATAAATTGGCTGAAAGTTGTTGGAATTGAAGAGATAATACCAACAAAAATAATCAATGAAATACCGTTACCAATTCCCGAAGCGGTAATTCTTTCGCCAAACCACATCAGCATTACTGTGCCACCAACTAAGCTCACGCAAGTTGTCCACATAAATATTCTTGAATCACTGATAAACATATTTTGACCAGACGATGACAAAGCATAATAAACACCCATCGCCTGAAAGAAAGCTAATACTATGGTCAAATATCTAGTATATTGATTAATTTTGGCCCGACCGTAATCACCTTCCTTTTTAAGCGCTTCCAAACCTTTATACATAGAGGTTAAAAGCTGCATAATAATTGACGCAGTGATATATGGCATAATGTTGAGAGCAAAGATACTCATCCGCTCTAAAGCACCACCAGAGAAGAGATTTATCATACCGAACATACTAGCACCCTCACCAGTAAAAAACTTCTGGATCACACCACTATTGATACCAGGAATTGGCACAAAAGTACCAAATCTATAAATCAATAGAATGAATAGGGTAAATAATATTCTTTTTTTTAGATCAGAATTTTGCACCTTGATTTAATAAATAATGACTGGTTAAAACTGCTGACACCGAAAAGTTTTAGCTACTTTCCAGCAAGAGATTGTGCTTGTTTAGAATAAAAATCAACTTGAAAACTAAGACCAGATTTAACCTTTTCCACCTTAGCCATAATCAATTTAACTTTGGCATCTTTATTGCTGATTAATCCAGCATTAAATAACTTCTCCTTGGTAATGACTGAAGCACCATCAATTTTTTTGCTTTCAATTAGAGTCAAAACATTTCTCAAATTCACTACCTCATATTTAGTGGCAACATGGCTTTTAAAACCTTTTTTAGGCAATCTCATATAAAGTGGAGTTTGACCACCTTCAAAACCTTTTATAGCAACACCAGATCTAGCTTTTTGACCTTTTACACCACGGCCAGAAGTTTTGCCAGTTCCTGAACCAATACCACGACCAAGTCTTTTGCGTTTGTTGGTTTTGATTTTAGTAATATTATTTAGAATATTAGACATATCTTTTTGAGCAGATAAAATTTATATAGCAGAAACTTTGATTAGGTGACTAACTTTATTGATCATCCCCAAAACCTCTTTTGAGTTAACCAATTCAGAAGTAGTGTTAACACCTCTTAAACCCAACCCAATCAGAGTGGATTTTTGTTTTTTAACTAATTTGTTTTCACTTCTAACTTGAGTGATGATGATTTTTTCACCAGTAGATTTTTTTTCTTTTTTGGTATTCAACGACATTTAAGCCTCGCTATTATTATTGTTATTATTTGTCTTGAAAACCAAGTTTCTTCTTCTGATAATTTCTGAAATATCTTTAGATCTTTTATCAGCAACATTTCTTGGTGAAGACAACTTATTTAGAGCTGCAAATGTAGCCCAAACCATGTTATAAGGATTGGAGGTTCCTAAAGATTTGGAAACTACATCGTGAATTCCAGCACATTCAAATATCGCACGCATCGCACCACCAGCAATCACCCCAGTACCAGCTGGAGCTGATCTTAAAGACACTTTCGCTGAACAAAATCTACCTTCAACATCGTGATGAATTGTTCTGCCTTCTTTAAGAGAAACTTTAACTAAAGCTTTTCTAGCTGCTTCAAAAGCTTTGTTTTTAGCATCAGAAACCTCTTTGGCCTTACCTTTTCCAAATCCAACTTTACCATTTTTATCACCAACTACAACTAACACAGCGAAAGAAAAGTTTTTACCACCTTTTACAGTCTTAGAAACTTTGTTGACCGCGACCAACTTTTCGATTAACTCTGATGAATTTTTATTAGGTTTTGACATCTGTTTAAATATATAAATTGAATTAATTAGAACTTAAGACCAGCTGCACGGCAAGACTCTGCCAAAGCTTTTACTCTACCGCCATATTGATAAGAACCCTTATCAAAAACAACTTCTACAACTTCTTTCTCAATGCATCCTTTAGCAAATTTAGAGCCAACTAATTTGGCGATATCCAATCCCTTAACACCTTTCAAATCTTTTTCATCAAGTACAGTTGAAGAGAATGAATGAAGAACTTTTCCAGACACATCAATAAGTTGTGCATAGATATTTTTGTTAGATCTAAACACGGAAACTCTGGCTCTGCCGCCTTTGTTTCTGTTTTTGATTTTATTTCTAACTCTAAACTGCCTTTTATCAGTGCTGCTATTTGAAGCTGACATATTTTATATCCTAATTTATTTGTTATTTTTTCTTGCCTTCTTTACGAACTATGGTCTTACCAGCAATTTTCACACCTTTTCCTTTGTAAGGCTCAGGTTTTCTAAAAGAGATAATTTCTGAAGCAACTTGACCAACCAAAACTTTATCATCACTAGTTAAAATAACTAAGTTCGGTTTTTCAAATACAGCAGAAACATTGTTTGGCAATAGGTAAAATATTTCGTGGCTATAGCCTAAGCTTAAAACCAAACCATTTTTATCAACTGCCGCTTTATAACCAACGCCATTGATTTCCAAAACCACTTTGAATGGGGTCTGCATTCCCAAAACAATATTTTTGATATTGCTTCTATCCATACCAACATCAACCGAAGCCTTTTCAAAACCTTCTTTAGCTGTGAACTTAATGGTATTATCAGCGTATTGCACATCAACTGAAGGCATAACGGTGTAAGATTTTTTAACCTTGCCACCATCAAGATTTATAACTCGACCTTCAATGCTAACTTTTATATTACTTGGAACCTTAACTGGTAATTTACCAACTCTTGACATAGTGCTTTTTAATAATTTTTTTTAACTAAAATACTCTTAACAAAATTTCTCCACCAACTTTTGAAGCTCTTGCTGTATGGTCGGCCACTACACCACCAGAGGTGGAAATAATTACCGTTCCCAAACCATTTCTTACTACCGGAATTTCATCAGCAGCACAGTAAACCCTTCTACCTGGCTTAGAGATGACTGAAATTTCGCTGATTACTGGAGCTGAAAGATGATATTTCAAATGAATATCAAATTTAGTTTTAGCAGCATCAGAACCCTTGCCTTTTTCAGGAGTGATTTTGCTGTAATTTAAAATATAACCTTCTTCTTTAAGAATTTTTAAAATTGATTCTCTTAAATTAGAAACTGGTGAACTAACAACTTTCTTTCTTGCCAAATAGCCGTTACGGATAATGGTTGCTAGATCTGATACTGAGTGATTAACTGACATCGTTTATTACCAACTTGATTTAATTAGACCAGGAATTTGCCCCCAAGAAGCCAGTTCTCTTATGGCAATCCTAGATAAGGAAAATTTTCTATGCACACCTCTTGGTCTGCCAGTCAGGCTGCATCTATTTCTATATCTAACTTCAGCACTATTTCTTGGTAGTTCTGAAAGTTTGGTTTGAGCTTTTAATCTATCTTCAAATGGCGCTTCGACATTTTTAGCAATAGCTAACAAACCAGCTCTTTTGGCTTTAAGTCTAGTTGCTAAAGCCTTTCTTCTAAGATTTTTGTTAATTGAACTTTTTTTCGCCATAATTTATTTGATGGGAAGGTTAAGCTTTTTTAATAAATAAAGTGATTCTTCTTTAGTTTTGGCATTGGTAGCAATAGTGATATTCATACCGAAAACTTTTAAGATATTGTCAAGATCAACTTCTAAAAACACATTATGTTCTTTAAGACCAAAACTATAATGACCACTTTGGTTGAAACCTTTAGATGAAAGACCTCTAAAGTCTCTAATTCTAGGAAGTGCAATATAAATCAAACGGTCCAAAAATTCATACATTTTTTTACCCCTACGAGTAACCATGCAACCAATGCCCATATTTTCTCTCAATTTGAAAGTAGCAATTGATTTTTTTGATTTAGTTAAAACCGCTTTTTGACCAGCAATCGCAGAAACTTGATTGGACAAATAAGATAAAAACTTATTGTCGCTATCAACTGCTTTGATACCAACGCTGATGCTGACTTTTTCTAATTTTGGAATTTCCATATCATTTTGATAAGAAAATTTCTTTTTTAAATCAGCAACGGATTTTTTGTATAATTCCTTTGTATATGACATCTTGATTTTGATATTACTTTTTAGTCAATTTTTTTGTTAGTCTTTTTGGAAACCCTAATTTTTCCAGCAAAGTTTTTACCAGTGCCTGGCTCAATTTTAAAACCAACTTTCACTGGTTTACCATTTTCAATATGAGAAATATTGGAAATGTGAATTGGCTTTGCAACTTTCACAATTTCACCAGCTTGGTTAGAAGTTGGTTTCTTATGAACAGTGGCAAGGTTGACACCCTCAACCAAAACTCTGTTATCTTTGATCGAAAGAATGTTACCAGTCTTTCCTTTGTTTGATCCAGCTATTACAATAACTTGATCGCCTTTTTTAAATTTTATCGCCATTTTTTATAGTACCTCTGAAGCAAGTGAAACAATCTTTAAGAAATTCTTTTGTCTAACCTCTCTTGCAACCGGGCCAAACACACGGCTTGCAATCGGCTCATCATCTTTGTCAACCAAGACCACAGCATTGTCGTCAAACACGATAAAGCTACCATCTGGACGAACGGTTTTGTTTTTAGTTCTCACGATCAAAGCGCGAGCAACCTGCCCTTTTTTAACTTTTGAACCCGGAATTACACTAGTAATAGAAACAATAATAATGTTTCCAACTGATGTAATCATATGGTGGCTACCACCTAAAACTTTAATACATCTAGCAGACTTAGCACCGGAATTATCGGCCACCACTAGATTTGTTTGCATCTGAATCATTTTGAGAAACCTAATTTAGTTAGTTAATATCCATCTCTTATTCTTAGAGATCGGTTTAGTTTGAGATATAGAAACTTCTTCCCCAACATTAAGAGTTTTTTGACCTTCATAATGGACCAAATATTTCTTGTGAGAAGTAAGATATTTGCCGTATTTTTTATGAGCTTTGTACATTGTAGCAATGGCTTTAAAAGTTTTGCTGTCAATGATGTTTAGAATTTTTACCTTCATATTTTTGCCTTATTGAGCGTTAAGCTTAGTGAATAATCTTGCAATTTCTTTCTTGGTGACTTTCATAGTTTTTGTGGCTTCAATATCGCCAGAAGAACGCTTGATTCTCATCATAAGCAAGTTTTTCTTTTTCGAAGAAATATCTTTTAAGATTGATTTTTTATCTACAGTTTGAGACATGACTATATCAAATTAATAATTTTAGTTTTAAACGGCAACTTTGCCGAAGCTTTAGTTAAAGCGATGATTGAAGATTGTTCATCAACACCGTCAATTTCAAAAATAACCCGACCTGGTTTGATTTTAGCAATGTAATATTCAACGCTACCTTTACCACTTCCCATTCTGACTTCAGCTGGTTTTTTAGTAACTGGAGTGTGTGGAAAAACTGATATCCACATTTTACCAGTTCTTTTCATATAACGACTCAAAACTTTTCTAGCAGATTCAATTTGCTTAGAATTTAATTTTGCTGGCTCAAGAGCTTTAAGACCAAATGAACCATATGAAAGTTTGTTTCCAGAATTGGCATTGCCAAGAATCTTTTTGCCACCTTTCTGGGCTTTTCTATATTTTGTTTTACTAGGTAATAACATAATTTTTTAAAAACGAAGTATGATATGAATAACTTTTAGTAAGTCAATTAGGCCTTACTAGCTTTATCAACAAAACCTTTATGAACCCAAACTTTAACACCAATAACACCGTAAGTAGTGTAAGCGTTGGCAGTAGCATAATCGATATCGCATCTTAGAGTATGCAAAGGAACCGAGCCTTCTTTATACCACTCAGTTCTAGCAATTTCAGCACCACCTAATCTACCAGCACAAGCAACTTTAATTCCAAGTGCACCGAATTTCATCGCTGATTGCATTGATTTTTTCATCACTTTTTTGAAAGCAGCGCGGCTTTCTAATTGTTTAGCAATACTTTGTGCAATCAAAGCAGCGTTGATATCTGGCTTATCAACCTCAACTATTTTTACATCAACCTTAGTGCCAGCAATTTTCGCAACTGCTTGGTTAATTTTTTCGATATCAGAACCTTTTTTACCAATCAAAACACCTGGTTTAGAAGTTTTAATAATCAGATTAATTTTATCTGATGGTCTTTCAATCACAACACTAGAAATCCCGCAATGCGCATACTTAGTTTTGATAAACTTTCTAATATGAATATCATTAACAAGTTTTTTGGCGTATGATTTTTTATCAAACCAAACTGATTCCCAAGCTTTCTTGTTTAAAATTCTAAAACCAACCGGATTTACTTTTTGACCCACTGTTTTTTACCTCGTTATTAATTTTGTTTTTCGACTAAAACAACTCTGATGTTGCTGAAAGTTTTTAAGATTCGGCTTGATCTACCCCTAGCTCTAGCACTGAATCTTTTCAGAGCAAAAGCGCGACCCACATCAATTCTTTTTACAATCAAATTGTCCACATCCATATTGTGATTATTCTCAGCATTTGACATTGCAGAATAAATCAAAGCTCTAACTGGTTCGGCAACTTTAAGATTGCAGAATTTCAATTGGGTTAGAACTTGTGCAACTGGCAAACCAGTGATATTTCTAGTTAATTTCATTACCTTTAATGGGCTAGATTTAACTGCATTCAAATAAGCAACTGCTTCCTTCTGAGTTTCTTTTTGAACCTCTTTTTTAGCAATCTCCTTAACTTTTGGAGCCGCTTCTTTTTTAGTTGTTTGCTTTTTCTCTTTTACTGAAGACATATTTTTCTAATATTTTCTTAGGCTTTTTTAACTGTTTTATCACCACCGTGACCGTAGAAAGTTCTAGTTGGAGCGAACTCACCAAATTTGTGGCCAACCATCCCTTCACTAACTAAAACTGGAACGAATTTTTTGCCATTATGAACTGCAAAATTAACACCAACAAATTGTGGAAGAATCGTAGATCTTCTTGACCAAGTTTTGATAACAACTTTCTTAGAAGAGCTTTGATATTCTTTAACTTTTTTTAATAAATAACCGTCAACGAACGGTAATTTCCATGATGATCTAGGCATATAAATTATTTTTTATGTCTGTTTTTAACAATTAAACGATTAGATTTTTTTCTTGATCTAGTCTTTTTACCCTTAGCTGATTTACCAGTAGGAGAAACTGGGTGACGACCGCCTGAAGTTCTACCTTCACCACCACCGTGTGGGTGATCAACTGGGTTCATAGCAACACCTCGAACTGTTGGTCTGATACCTAACCATCTTGATCTACCGGCTTTACCAATAGAAATATTTTTATTATCCAAGTTAGAAACTGAACCAACTGAAGCCATACAATCAAGCAAGAATAATCTGATTTCGCCAGATTGCATTTTAACTAAAGCATAACCACCATCTTTACCAACCAACTGTGAGTAAGCGCCAGCCGATCTAGAGACTGCAGCACCAC
>JACCDG010553115.1_pt1 | contig 10893 bp, 8 predicted proteins | sample 7442471 | NCBI WGS metagenome assembly JACCDG01 (sample SAMN15323444, study PRJNA562643) | freshwater metagenome | isolation source: river surface water | place: USA:Blue River Watershed | collected 2017-08-17
GCCGCGCCACCTGGGTTAGCTGCCGGGTATCCATAGGGAAATGTCTAATTGTTGAACAATAATTGTAAATCTAAACCAAAATAAACGTAAAGTCCAGCTTGACGTTTCCCGGCTTCGCGCTCACTACAGCCGACGGATCGCCATGAATTCTCCTGACACCTGCGAGTCACGTTGACCGAGCGTACCAGGGGTGACATGAAATCGCCCACAGGTTGAGTGACGCGGGAAAAAGTAATAAATTCAGGAACAAAAGGCCGATAATCGACTTTCCACATTGATCGTGAACAATCCAAGCCTCCCTTCAATCGCTGAGATGAAAAACAAAAAGTCAATAAAAGGAAGCCGGGTATGACGGTCAAAGTCGTTTCCCAGAATTTCGCCAACGAAGGTATGAATAACGGAACGCCTCGTGAGGAGGATCACTCCGATCGAACACCACCGAATCCGGTCGCTCTTATTGAGGCGATGCGATCGCTGGGCTACACACTGGAAGCTGCTGTCGCCGACCTCGTCGATAACAGCATCTCTCACGGCGCGACTCAGATTTGCATTCAATTCGACTGGGCTGGGCGGGATTCGACGGTATCGATCAGTGACAATGGTTGCGGCATGACTGAGTCGGGACTGATCGAGGCGATGCGCCCTGGGTCAAACAACCCACGTGATGACCGTGCCCCTGATGACCTCGGACGTTTCGGTTTGGGACTCAAAACAGCTTCGTTCTCTCAAGCCAGCCGCTTGAGTGTTATATCGCGTGCTGCCGGAAATTCAGAATCTTCACGCATATGGGATCTCCCCTATTTAGCCGAACGCAATGACTGGATATTGCTACGCAACCCTAGCAATGACGCAAGACGGCACGCACAGTGGTTGTCGGGACGCCCGTCAGGAACCTGCGTAATTTGGGAAAATCTTGATAGGCTTGTCGATGATGTTGATATTGACAATGACCCCGCCCACAAAGCTTTTCTAGAAGCCGCTGATCGAGTTGGAAAGCACTTGGCAATGGTCTTCGGTGAGTTCTTGACGGGGGCAAACGCAATTCAAATCAAGTTAGGCAACGAGACTCTCAAGCCTTGGGACCCATTTCTGCGAGACCACGGTGCAACCCAAGTACTCCCCGAGGAATCAATCTCGTGGTCCGGACGAATTGTCAAAGTTCAGCCCTACATTCTGCCTCACCATTCCAGACTCACAAAGCAGCAGTTCGAATTCGCGTCAGGTATCCGAGGTTGGAATGCTCACCAAGGTTTCTATATCTACCGAAATAAGCGATTAATTGTTGCAGGAGGCTGGCTGTCCCTGGGAATGACCAGTGACGAGCATCTCAAGCTCGCACGTATCCGCGTCGACATTGGAAACGACGTCGACTTCGAATGGAAGCTAGATGTACGAAAATCTGTCGCAAGACCACCTGTGGCGTTGCGTGAGCAACTGCGACGCATAGCTCGTGCCTCTCGCGATCGAGCGCAAGAAGTTTACCGTCATCGCGGAAGAAAAATTGTCGCGGCTTCGCCGAAGGACCATTCGAGTATTTGGGAAGGAAAGGTCATGCGCGGCCGAATGCACTTCCGTATCAACCGTGAACATCCGATCGTCCATTCTCTCACTGCGGAAGGAGATGGTGGCAGGGCTGTTGAAGCGCTACTGTGCCTCATCGAAGAGACGATACCTCTCGACTCAATTTACATCCGGCATGCGGAAGCCCCTGAACATCAGCCCACCCCCTTCGAGGACACAAAAGACCCGCAGTTCAGAGTGATGCTATCAGAGCTATATCTCGGGATGATCGCCGCCGGTCGAAGCCACGCAGAAGCGATTGCTACCCTGTCGGCCCTGAAACCGTCAAAGGATCGTCCGCATTTGCTCGCCTCTCTCAACGAATCCCCTCCCTCACTCTCAGAGATCGACTGATGCTTATTACCAAAAACAGCTTTAACCCAGCTGCGCAGGAACAAGCAAGAGAATTGGCTCGAGTTAGCCTCGCCAGCATCGCCAATCCTGACATAGAGACAATCAAGAAGTGTTGCGACAAGGCGCGTCGCTTCACAGAAGAAGACACTGGCGAGGGCTCTGTAAATGCAGAGGCTCTTGTCGAATACTTTCGAGCGACCACTAACATCTTCGTCGCCTCGATGCAATTCCTGTCAGACCATGACCATGTCGATTGGCTATCTGGTCGCCGGGCAGAAATCCGTTGGCAGTTCTGGGAGCGCTATAGAACATTCTTGAGCACCGTTGAAAATCTACCAGAGCCCGTTATTCGAGCTTTGGATTTGCGTACCGAGGGCATGCTTGATCTCCTTGAGGATCCGAAGCGAACCGGACCATGGGATCGGAGAGGGCTCGCTGTTGGAAGCGTACAGTCGGGCAAGACCGGTAACTTTCTCGGATTGGCTTGCAAGGCCGTCGATGCAGGCTACAAACTCATCATCATCCTCGCGGGAATTCACAATAGTCTGAGAGCCCAGACACAGATCCGAATGGAGGAAGGCCTGCTTGGCTACAACACAGATGCTAGCCTTTTCTTCGAAGCGACAAATCCCAGGGTTGGCGTGGGAACCTTGGCCTACCCTGATCTCGCGATCAACTCGATGACATCGCGACGCGAAAGCGGTGATTTCCGATCTGGCAACTTGGGTGCTACTGTGCATCTCGGAGAAATGCCCTTCATCGTAGTGGTGAAGAAGCACTCTTCCATCTTGAAAAACTTGTGCGAATGGCTCAAACACCGAAATGGTGTCAAGCGATCTGATGGAAGAGTGATCGTCCCGGAGATCCCGCTCCTGATCATCGATGATGAAGCTGACCATGCATCAATCAACGTCAACAAGGGGAAAGCGGCGAGGGTCGATGGCGTTCAAGCCGCCGAGGTTGATCCATCCACCATCAACGAGCGGATTCGCGAACTGCTCGCGGCATTTGACAAGAGCGCTTACGTTGGGTTCACAGCAACGCCGTTTGCCAATATCTTTATCGATCCCGATGGCCAACACAGCGTCGTTGGCAACGATCTTTTCCCGCGCAGCTTCATCGTCTCGCTACCTGCCCCTGACAACTATATAAGCGTGGAAAAGGTATTCGGACGCGACGGAGATCCAGATACAGGACTGGAAAAGCGAGAGGGACTGCCTCTAACCAGAATCATTGAAGACTTCGATGAAGTTTTCCCCCCAAAAGCCAAGTCAAACTTCATCCCTGAGACCCTGCCGGGCTCACTAAAGGAATCGATCCGGGCATTTATTCTCGTTTGCACAGCCCGTTATGCTCGGGGACAAGGTACAAAGCACAACTCAATGCTTGTGCATGTGGCGCGTTTCGTCAAAGCTCAAGGAACCATCGCTGAGCTTGTGAAGAATGAACTTCTCTTCCTACAGCGCAGGATTTCCAACGAAGGTAAAGCCGCCGCTTTGCCATTGCGAAATGAACTTCGCAAACTTTGGAATTCGGACTTCGTACCAACCACCGAAAAAGTTGGCGCAGATGATTGCCCCTTAATGACATGGGAAGAAATAGAGCCGTCGCTGGAGCCTGCGATCATGAAAATCTCGGTTCGAGAAATTAATGGAACGTCGGCTGACATCCTCGATTATGAGAAGCACGAAAAAAGTGGAATCAGTGTAATAGCAATCGGTGGAGACAAGCTTTCCCGTGGACTTACCTTGGCAGGACTTTCAGTGTCTTACTATATGCGCGTTTCAAAAATGTACGATTCGCTACTGCAGATGGGTAGGTGGTTCGGATATCGTCCAGGATATCTCGATCTATGTCGCATCTACACTTCGTCCAATCTGATCGAGTGGTATCGACATATTGCACTGGCAGAAGCAGAACTGCGTGACGAATTTGAGCGCATGCACGCAGTCGGGGCTACACCAAGAGAATACGGCCTCAAAGTGAGGACGCACCCAGATGGAATGCTGGTAACAGCCCTGAACAAATCCCGTTTCTCTAAAAAGATGCAGGTATCTTACGAAGGAACACTGGCGCAGTGCGTGCGTCTGGATCCAAAATTCAGAGAGAACAATGACGTTGCAGCAAAAAGGCTTCTTAGTGGTCGAGGAGAAGGGCTTTCACTGAAAGACAAATCTCTCACCCGCGTGTGGACTGGAGTAAGCGCCGATGATATCTGTCAGTTCCTTGACACCTTCAAAGCGCCACTTGGCGCGAACGGCTTCGATTCACAGCGTATTGCAGATTTCATCCGCCGACAGCAGCATTCGGGGGGCCTGATGCAATGGACTGTTGCGCTCGTTAGCGGCAAAGGCGAAAGTACTTCTGAGATATCAGGGCACAAAATCGGACTTGTACAACGCGCGAACGCCGATTCCAGCGTAAAAGATGGCCGGACACTGTCCTATGTGCTCCCCAACAGTAATGTCATTAGCCCCCCTGACCAAGCTATAGACTTCGATGGAAAGCGTCTCGATAGCGAATGGGTAAGCAATCTGCTTGAAAAGCGCGTCTTCGCCCAGCAACCGGATGAGCGGGCCTTGATTAGTAATGGGGTTGGCAAACTCGCCAAAGAAGTAGCCCTACAGATAAGCGAGGCACGTTACCAGGCGGACAAAGCAGCAAATCGGATACGCCCCAACCAGAATCCGCCCACCCAGCCTCTGGGAGCGGTGCTCCGTGACATGCGGCCAACAACTTGCGGCCTCCTGCTTCTATATCCGCTCGACGCCGCACACGCAGGGCTAGACGTGTCGCAGGGAAAGGCAATCATGACCTGCGCGATCAGCTTCCCCACGAGTGAAAATGCCGAGCCTGTAGAGTACCAAGTCAATGAGGTCTATCGCAGGCTCAATCTCGAGCAGCTCGAGGAGCCCGACGTTGACGCCTGAAGGACTTGCCAAAATGTGGGCGCTGATTGAGGACTCGCCCATGCCTCGTGATCCAGGCTGGGTGAGACGCTTGGTGAATCCAGGCGCTGTCGTTCCCGTTTATGCAGCGGTCGCGTCCATTAGTGCAACACGGTCGCTAATGATCGACATTCCGATCGGCGCCCTCGGCGTACTTCAGGACCTACCAATCACGCGCGGCCTTGCCGTCAGATTGGAGCCCCCTCTCAAGGGCGTTCCATCTAACCAGCGTACGCTCCTTTTGGCGCTCGAAGACCGGCAGTACAGTGACATATTCGATATTTTTTGCGCACACCTTATTGACGGTCTCTCCAAGTGCGCCAAGGTACTCGACGCAACTACCATGCTGATCGCGAGGCTGAATCGCTGGCAAGGTTTCTTGGATCACGCGCACGACCGCCTTGGGAAGGCGGCAATCGTCGGGCTTTTCGGCGAACTCTGGTTCCTGCGAGATTTCCTGATACCGGTAGTAGGTATCAGCGCGCTTGCCTCTTGGACTGGTGCACAGAAAGCCCCCCAAGATTTTCTTTTTCCCGGAGTATGTGCTGTCGAGGTAAAGACATCGACTCAAAGACCTATGGGGAGTGTGATTATCCATGGCGAAGGGCAGCTAGATGACACCGGTCTGCACTGTCTTTTTCTCGCATGCTTTCGGCTAGAGATCGATGATACGGGAGAGAGCCTGAATGAAGTTGTCGCCGCTTTGCGACTACGAGCGGCGACTGCTCCGGAATTTGCAGCTGGATTCGAGACCCTTCTCGCGCAGGCAGGATGGCTTGATCGTCATGCACCACACTATGAGCTGATGCGTTTCCGGGTGGTCCAGCAGCGCTTCTTCGAGATTTCTGGCGACTTCCCGCGTCTGCTTCCAAAATCGCTCGCCGTTGGTATTGACAGAGTTGATTATCAGCTTGATCTCAAGGCATGCGCGAGGCACGAACGGTCTCGCGCCGACGTTGAACAAACCTTTTCTTCTCTTGCTCTCAATCCCATTTCACCCTCATGACGATTAACGATTTTTATCAGCAGCTGCGCAACGAGGTGCATCGCGACGCAGGAATTGACGGGGGCGAGATTTTCTTAGCAGAAGCATTCGTCCAGCGATTTACCGAGCTGTTGGCCGAGGCGGGGGAAATAGCGGACGCCGACGTCTGCTGCTACGCACGGACAGGTATGCGCATCGATGGCTATTCAGCAGATGAGGACGAGGACACTCTCGACCTCTTCATCGCGCTGCGCACGGATACTGAATCGCCGGCGCGGCTCGAAAAGACAAAGGTTGATACCGCTTTCAGACAACTGGCAGGTTTCTACGTCAAGGCCAAGAATGGCCTTCACATGCAAATGGCCGAAAGCGACCCTGCTTTCATTCCTGCGCAACTCATTCATGAACAGCATAGGCAGGCTGAGGGCTTTAGCCGTGTTCGACTGTTTCTCGTAACTGACGGCATCGTAAACATCAACCGCCTGCCACCGCCGCCTGAACTTGGCATAGCCGATGTCACATTACACGTTTGGGACATCGAAAGGCTTATGCGATGGTACAGCTCTGGACGTGACCGAGAGCAAATTGTTGTCGATCTCGGCGATGGCGATTTGCCACCTGTACCATGCCTAGAGTACGACCAAGCTGACGCCGACTATGTCAGCTATCTCGCAATCATCCCAGCTGAAGTCCTGGTGGCAATCTATGGCCGCTATGGACCACGGCTGCTTGAGCGGAACGTCCGTTCGTTTCTGCAAGTGCGAGGCGAAATCAACAAAGGTATTCGTTCGACCATACTTGGCGAGCCTGACCGCTTCTTCGCTTACAACAACGGCCTGACCGCCACGGCATCCCAAGTCGAGCTCGCGAGAGGACATGATGGCGGACTCCAGATCCGACGCCTCGTTGATCTGCAGATTGTAAATGGTGGTCAGACCACAGCCTCACTCTACCGAGCCGTCCGCAAGGATAAGGCCGACGTCAGCCATATATCTGTCCAGATGAAGTTGAATCGAATGCGAGATCCGGAGGCACTTGACGAACTGGTTAGTCATATTTCCAAGTACGCGAATTCGCAGAATAAGGTTAGTGTCTCTGACCTATCGGCCAACGACCCTTTCAACTTGCGGTTGGAGGAGCTATCCCGCACGATCTGGGCACCCGCACAGGCGGGATCACAACAGGAAACCAAATGGTTCTATGAACGTGCGCGGGCACAGTATGCGGACGAAATCGGGCGGTCCGACACGCCGGCCAAGCGATCACGGTTCGAGCGCGAGTATCCCAAGAACCAGCTCTTCAGCAAGACGGATGTCTCAAAGTACGAGCTATCGTGGGAGCAATACCCTCACTTCGTAAGTCGGGGAGCACAGAAGTGCTTCGTATTTTTTAATGATCAGGTAATCAAAAGGGGAAGTTCGTACCGCCCAGACGACGCCTTCTTCAAGCACCTTGTCGCGCGGAAGATTTTGTTTGACACCGTGGACCGCGTTGTGCGCTTAAAGCATTACGCATACAAGGCTCAGATTGTCGCATACACGCTTGCGTGGGTTTCACACCGTACGGCGAAACGCTTTGACTTTGATCTAATCTGGCGCGAGCAGCGAGTACCGGAGTATTTGCAGTCTTTTTTAGGGTGTGTCGTTGACGAAGTTCAACCCGTCGTTTCCACTCCCTCAGGGCGAAGCCGAAATGTCACCGACTGGTATAAAAGCGAGGCTTGCTGGGAAGCCGTAAAAGCATTAGATATCGACTTGCCAAGAGAGCTAAAAGAGCTCACAGCTCAACCCGGGAGGTCGCCTGCGGTCGGTATCGATGCGCCCACAGCAGAAGAGAGTGTCGATATAGCTTGGGCGCAGTCGATTTCTGACGACATTTGGTTCGGAATAGCAAAGTGGGCAAAGGCGACAGATTCCTTAGCCAGCTGGCAGCGAAGCATTGCGTTCAGCTTGGGAAAACTAGCAGCGCAAGGTCGCCCCCCCTCTCGAAAGCAAGCCGCCCAAGGAAAAAAGATCTACGAAGAAGCTATACGAGCCGGCTTCGCACTTGATGTCGCGAGTAAATAAATGAAATACAAAGGCTGCACGTTCCAACCGAAAATCACGGATTCCCGTTGATTATTGTTAATGGATTCAAACTCCGAAGAGAACGAGTCGAGCCTAGCGTAACCAATCAAAGTATCCTGAGCTAAATCCACAGCCGTTGATAGACTACTTCAGGAGTTCGACATGGAGATTTTTCTTCTTCTGGTAGTTGGATATGTTCTTTGGTGGCTCAGCCAAAGTGATCAATCACAAACTCGCGATCCACACTCAAAATCAAATAATTCACTCGACTCTGTTGACCATCGGACAAAAACGCTTGGTACTGGCGAAAGGATCTACGAGGACAGCCCAGCTCGGCGCAAACTGGAAGAAGCCATAGCTTTGCGCAAGGATGTAATTTTTAGTTACACGGACAAATTCGGAGAGGTAACCCATCGAACGATTACGCCTCAACGCCTGAAATTCTATCGATTCGGAAACGGCACTGGGGGTACGTTATGCGTGGAGGGATATTGCCATCTCAGAAAAGCCCAAAGAGTTTTTGCACTTCAAAGGATTCGAGATCTGCATCTTCTGGGGGAATGACGATCACGATTTAATTTCTTCAATCAACTTTCCAACGATCTCTGCGATTTTTTTCGCCAACAGTGGGGGGACTGCATTTCCAACTTGATGGAACTGCTGAGTCCGATTTCCTTGGAAAAAATAATTATCCGGAAAGGTCTGCAAGCGCGCTGCTTCTCGGGCAGTGAGGCTTCGGCACTGTATCGGGTCGTAATGAATAAAGTAGTGGCCATCCTTGGCAATGTGGCTCGTTACTGTTGTCGCCGCACTATCTTTCAGTTGCACACGGAAGCGATCAGAAAATTTTCCCGATTCCCAGTTCTCATGGTTCGGTCTAAGTCCGTCAAGCTGAAATTCTTCGTGTCCTTTCGGTGATCTCCCTCGAGCTATTGCAAATGCTGCCGAGTACGCGTAGCGGAGAAGATCGCTGGACATGTGTCCACGCGCTTCATGGTTCAGCCAAACTTTCAAATTCGGGTCTGCATACCAACGTTCCAAATCCGGAGCCGCTGGCTTCAGTTTGGAGTCTCTCGGAACGCGAAGACCGCCGCTTGAAAGTTCAGCACTCGAGCTTTTCCTGCAGTGGCTCAATATGGCTGCCAGATCATGATGGCCAAATTGCGAACTTGCTTGTTTCTCGAGATAGGAAAAATGATCCTTGATCAGAGAAGCCCATCCACCGTTGCTATCTTCCTGCTTGCTAAGCTTACTTCGCAGGGGCGGGAGATGAAAAATCGCCTCTCCAACTGAGCGGCCAGCACAAAGGACGAGCTGGTCCGGCTCAACAGGACTTGAACGGCTGCAGAGATCTTTCCTTACTCCAAGTAGAATAACTCTGTGTCGTGCTTGAGGAATGCCGAATTCCTCTGCTCTGACGATGAAGTCTCGGGCATCAATTTCGTCTGCACTTTGGTTCTCGTCCAGATCGAAATAAGTTGAACAAGTGAGGGAGTAAATTCGGTACCCTGCGGCTCCCGCCTTGCGCTTCTTGAGTGCCTTGTCCGGATCTGCCAGATCATGAAGAATCGTGTGGAAGATCTGCTTCCCATCAACTTTGGATGAGAGGATGCCTTTGACATTCTCCATCACGAATACAGCCGGCCTGTATTGCTGGATGATCCTGAGGTATTCGCGATAAAGGAAATGCCTGTGATCCTCCTCCGGCTTGTAGTCCAACTTGCCTCGGTTTCTGGAACGCCCGACGAGGGAATACGCTTGGCACGGGGGACCGCCAATCAAGACCCAAGGCGATGCTCCACTGAGCCCCTGCTCTTTCAGAATTTTGTCCAGAGTTTGGTTGTCATCCTTGTCGCCTAGTGTGAGCTGTCGAGCCTCATGTTCGGCTTCTCGCCGTGCCCGTTCGGCAACCTCATCAAGCTTTGTATCAGGGTGAAATGGATCGTCGACCCCCTCATTACAAAAGCGGTAATACGGAGCCAGAAACTCGCTTCCTTGCCGCCTGAGATTCCGATAGAACGCACGAAGGCGCAGCGTCTGGTGGGCCGATGACTCCATCTCCGCGGATACAATGATTCGGAACGGATCACCTTCAACAGACGAGAATCCCTCACCCAAGCCTCCGGGGCCTGCAAACAAGTCAACTATCGGGATCAAGTCTGGTCGTTTCATTTTTTGCATTCAAATTTACAAAGCGTTGCCAGGATACCAGGAAGCATGGACGTAGTCGATAGCCTCACACGTTCGAGGATGATGGCTGGAATCGGGCCGAAGAATACCAAACCGGAATTGGCAGTGCGTAGCTTCCTGCATGGGATGGGCTTCCGATATCGGCTTCACAAAAAAGGACTCCCCGGCAGCCCGGATCTCGTACTACCGAAATATGGTGTAGCGATTTTTGTTCATGGATGCTTCTGGCATCGCCATCAGGCCTGCAAATTTTCGACTATGCCAGCCACTAATCCAACGAGATGGTCCGAAAAATTCCGGGCGAATGAAGCGCGCGACAAAAGAAATATGGATGATTTGCTTGCTGCCGGATGGCGAGTCATTGTCTTGTGGGAATGCGGACTGCGTGGCTCAGATTTGATTTCGCGTTTGGATTGGCTCCCCAAGGCCATCAAGAACGGGAAATTTTCCAGCCTCGAATGGCCGATCATGTGACATCACTTCAGCTTTGACGAACACTTTAATCGGTAGCAGAACCAAAGGAGATCCGTCCTATAGCAGCCCTGTTGAATCTAATCTCTTGAGACCATGCCGAATAAAGCCAGAAAAAGCAAAAGGCCTCCGAAGAGGCCTTGCGCCCAGAAGCCTAAGCCGCTGGTGGAGTAATGCTGCCGTCGCGAGAGTGCGAGGTAATTGGCGGAGAGGGTGGGATTCGAACCCACGGTACCTTGCGGTACGCCTGATTTCGAGTCAGGTACATTCGACCACTCTGCCACCTCTCCAGGTTCGAAAACATGTGGTCGTTTCCGAA
>JACCDG010987223.1_pt1 | contig 10891 bp, 13 predicted proteins | sample 7442471 | NCBI WGS metagenome assembly JACCDG01 (sample SAMN15323444, study PRJNA562643) | freshwater metagenome | isolation source: river surface water | place: USA:Blue River Watershed | collected 2017-08-17
AAAGTTACTATTGAAAAAGATGGGCAGAAGATGGAAATAAAATTCAAAAAAGCCGAATCATATTTGGCCGATGGGTGGAAAGTTGTTGAGAAGTAGTATATAAACTTCAACTATTTTTTCGAAAACAGCAATATTCAATTTTTCTTCAAAATATGTTATATTGCAAAAATGAAAAAAACACCATTTTACATAGGGATTTTGATGCTTTTTTTGCTCATTGCTAATATTGCCAGTGCAATTTCGATAAAAACAGGAACCGAGGTCAATACTTCAAATCAAAAAATCAGTGACAACTATTATGTCGCCGGTGGCTCCGTGAATCTCGACGGAGAATATGAAAAGGATGTTTTTATCGCGGGTGGAGACATTACAATCAGCGGACAAATTAATGGTGATTTGACTGTTGTCGGCGGAGAGACCCGAATTAATGGTAAAGTTTTGGGTGACACGAGAATTATCGGCGGCCGTGCAATTATTTCCGGCGAAGTTTTTGGCGACCTATTTGTCACTTCCGGCAAAATTGATTTGACGGGTGATGCGAAAATAACCGGAGAATCAATTTTTGTTACTGCTGAAATGAATCAGTCGGCAAAATTGGAGAATCCTGTGAAAATTTTGGCAGGAGCAATTTTCCTTGATGGAATAATTGCTTCAACAACTGATATCACCACACAAAAAATTGTCGTCGGTGAATCTGCAGAAATTTCTGGCGATCTGCGATATTATGCCCCAAACAAAGCTGTTGTTGCAGATGGGTCGAAAATTTCTGGCACTGTGAGCTTCAATGAAATAAAAACAATTCGTGAAAGAGGCGTTGTGAAATCGGCCATTCTGAATCTCCTGAGTTTCTGGATTATATTCAAATTTCTGACTACTCTGATACTGGCATTTATCGCTGTGTATGTGTTTAGAATTTTCACTCAGAACGTTACAAATTTAGCAGTGACCTCAATGGTCCGAAGCTTTTTCTCTGGAATCGGGATTTTAATTTTTATTCCAATTGTCTCGATAATATTGCTTGTTAGTTTAATTGCATTGCCGATTGGATTTATATTCATGCTGGGTTATATCTTTGTACTGATTATTGCGCCCGCAATGTCCGGAATAATTATCGGCTCTTTGATTTTCGGAATTTTTGAAGAGGGAAATAAACATCAGGTGACTTTTGGTAAAGCCACAGTCGGAATTGTTTTATTGACTGCGCTTCAATTTGTGCCAGTGATTGGTGAAATTACAAAATTTATCTTTACAATTGTCGCGGTCGGAGCAATTACGCGATATACTTATGGATATGTTGTTAGATAAAATTTTAAAAAGGAAGGTCTTGCTCACACATGATGGTAAATTTCATGCCGATGAAGTAATGGCCACAGCCGTCTTGAGTTTAGTTTATAAAAATAAAGTACGCGTAATTCGCACCAGAGAGAATGTTCATGGTAAAGGTGCTGATTTTGTCTATGATACTGGCCATATTTATGATCCCGAAAGAAATTATTTCGATCATCATCAAACTGGCGGTGCGGGGAATCGCCCCGACGGGGTGCCATATGCTGCTTTTGGTTTAATCTGGAAACATTTTGGTCGAGAGTTGGTTGAAGAGAAAGTCCACAAGGCAATAGATGAAGAAATTGTGCGTTTGATTGATGCCGAAGACGTCGCATATGACGCATTTTATTCTGAAAAATTAAAGGCAAGCGCCATTAGTTTTGATGAGATGTGTAGTCAGATGTGTCCAGTGGGTCTAGATCCAAAAGAAACATGCAAGAGATTTATGATAATGGTGGGATTTGCAAAAAAATATTTGCAGGCAGTTATCGAAAAATTTACACAAAAAGTTGCGGATTGGGATTACGTTGAACAAAAATATGCGGAAGCGACCGACAAGCGTGTAATTATTTTAGATCGACACGCTAGCTGGGCAAAAGTTTTAATGCAAAAACCCGAACCACTTTTTGTAATATTCCCAGATTCAAATCCAGATAACACAAATTACAAAATTTCCGCTGTTGGCCAGGAAATTGGAAAAAATGGATTGAGATTGGTTCCTCCGAATAGTTGGTTGGGCAAAGAAGGTAAAGAATTAGAAACAGTTTCTGGAGTTTATGGTGCAGTTTTCTGTCACAATTCTGGATTTTTGATGGTGGCAAGTAGTCTAGAAAGTGCAATTAATATGGTCAACGTTGCAATGAAACAATAGTATTGTGGAGAAGTCTTTCATTTATTAATAATTAAGACTATAATTATAGGTACGAGCTTTAATGACTCGTTCAATATTGAATTAGTTTGGGGTATTACTTAAGTAAAGTTAAAAAATTATGAATTATAAAAAAGGTTTTACATTGATTGAATTGTTGGTTGTTATCGCAATCATCGGTATTCTCTCATCAGTTGTGTTGGCTTCGTTGAACACAGCTCGTGACAAAGGTGCAGATGCTGCTGCGAAGAGCAACTTGAACGGTGCGCGAGCGCAGGCGGAGTTGTACTACGACTCAAATAGTTACAGTTATGCAAGCTTGTGTACATCTTCAACTGGTATTGCAAAACAATTGGCTGCGGCTACATCTTCAGTGGCAGATTCATCCGCAATTGCTGAAGTTTGCCAAGCATCCTCAACAGCTTGGGGTGCGGAGGTTAAGTTGAAAGCATCAACAAAATATTATTGTGTTGATTCAACTGGATATGCTGGAGAAGTAAATGCGAGTGCTATTTCTGCTGGCGACGGAAGCTGTTTGTAGTAAAAGTTTAACAAAAAACCGCGACTCACGCGGTTTTTTGTTTGCTCCACAATATGAATGCGCCAGCATAAAACTTCAAAAAGAAGAAAATATATCTGATATAATAATTTGATATGGACATTATCGCTATCGTCTTTGCGGGCATACTTGGAACTATTGTGGGAAGCTTTCTGAATGTTGTGATTTTGCGATATGGGACAGGGAAGAGTGTCGGTGGCCGTTCCGGCTGTATGTCCTGTGGCCAACAACTGCGCGGTATCGATATGATTCCAATCGTCAGCTGGCTCGCCTTGCGCGGTCGATGTCGAAAATGTAAATGTAAAATTTCGGCACAATATCCACTTGTAGAACTTGCAACAGGTCTACTATTCGCTATTCTCTTCAGATTCTCGCTCGGCTACACGGTCACTACATCCATCGCGAGCGCCGTCTTTGTGTGGAATGCGATCATCTTTTCGATACTGATTGTAATTTTTGTTTATGATTGGCGACATAAAATTATTCCTGACGGACTTGTTTTCACTTTCATCGCAATGTCTCTCGCACAAACTCTTTATCATCTACCAATGAATTTCTGGAATCAAACATTGCCGATGTTAAATCTGTTTGCTGGACCAATAATCGCCGTGCCATTTTTGTTGATATGGATATTTTCACGCGGGCGATTAATCGGTTTCGGAGATTTAAAATTAATGCTCGGCATCGGATGGTACCTCGGATTCGTTCACGGTCTAACTGCAATATTTCTGGCGTTCTGGGCAGGCGCGCTTTTTGCATTTGCACTCATGTTAATCAATCGTTTGAAAGGACTTCCAAAAAATATTACAATGAAGTCAGAAATTCCATTCGGCCCGTTTCTAATTTTGGGAATTTTCATAGAATTTATCTGGGCACTGGACATTCTCGGTCTTAATTTCTTCTTATAATGCGAAAAAAACTTTCAAAATTCAAAAAAGGATTCACCCTCATCGAAATGCTGATGGTGTTGGCTATATTCACAATTTTGACTTCGGTTGTGATGTACAACTACTCTGAATTTAATAGCCGAACGATTATGTCGAACATGGCTTATGAAATCGCACTAACTGTTCGTCAGGCCCAAGTCTATTCTCTCGGCGTGCGCGGTCAGGCAGGTAATGAAGAATTCGATAACAGATATGGCGTATATTTCAACACAGACAATGGCGGTAAAGACTTCGTTTTCTTTTTTGATAAAAAACCGGCAGGTGCAGATACGGAACCAAACGGTTGGTGTGATGGAGATGGTAGTGAGCCAAATTGTCTGGCCTGCATTTCGGGCGGGGAATGTCTGGAGAAAGTGACTCTAACGCGCGACATTTATATTTCAAAAATCTGCATGAGCAATCAAGTTGATCCTGTTGGCGATACTGGTGTCTGTACAGATACTACAAATGAGACAGATATCTCGGTTACATTCGATAGACCGAATCCAGACGCACAAACGGTTGTTGGGTCCGGTGAGGAAAATACAAAGAAAAATGTTGCGATTGTCGTAAAAAATAGTTTTGGTAATCAAAGAGCTGTTATAATTAGAAATACAGGACAGATCTCAGTGATTAATTTGGAAGATTCAATTTAAAATGAAAATGATTCCGAAAAAAAATAATAAAGGATTCACTTTGGTAGAAATGCTTGTCTCTATCGCATTGTTTGCAATCGTGCTCGTTATTACTCTCGGATCAATTATGACGATTGTGGATGTTAACAGGAAATCGCAGTCCCTAACTATTGTGATGAATGATTTAAACTTTGCTCTAGAGAATATCACGAGGTCAGTGAAGACCGGTGATTTGCAGGTAGACGAGAGTCTATCTGGAGATGAGATCTATGTTATTGAAGATCTTGATAATGAAGAAAGACATGTGAAGTATCGTTTTTACGGAAACAAGATAGAAAGAAATATCAAACCAAAAGACGGCAGCTGGAGCGGATACGTTGCCATCACTTCAGATCAGATAAATATAGACCAGGCGAGATTTGAAGTTTACGGAAGCACTGATGCTGGAGACAGTCGTCAACCTCGCGTTCTCATTTCAATCGCTGGAACCGCTCTCGTCGGTCCAACTGTCAGTAGTAAATTTCATATTCAAACTACTGTCTCCCAGAGAAATCTAGAGGTTAATAATGCTACATTTAATTAAGATGATAAAAAATCCGAAACAAAATAATAGAGGATTCACGATCATGGAGACATTAATTGCGATTTCACTTTTGTTGTTAGCAATTACCGGACCCATGGTCTTCGCACAGAATGCATTGCGTGCCGCCTTTAATTCACGCGACCAAGTCACTGCCTTCTATTTAGCACAGGACGCCATTGAGTTGGTGAAAAATGTACGAGACAACAATATTTTGTCAGAAGCGGAATGGTTGGATGGTTTAATAGATTGTTCTGAATCTAGTGGTGGATGTACAGTAGATACCTCTGATGCGCTTGGTACATTCAAGAGCTGTAATACCAAAAACGAGACGGGATGTTTTGGGGAAAACACTGACGCATCAGATGACGTGCACTTGAAAATTGATACTGATGGAATTATTGGTCACTACGGTAGTGAAAATTCAATTTTCTCTCGCGTTGTCTATATCGATCGTGCAAGTGATTGGTCGGATGAAGCAAAAATTACAGTCAAAGTTCGCTGGAAGAGCCACGAAAACATCGGTGCTCGCGATATTACTGTGGTCGAATATATATATAACTGGGCAGATGCAATATTATAATTAAATGCAAAAGAAACTTCACAAAAAGGAAAAACAAAATGGATTCACATTACTATTCGCAGTTTTGTTATCTGTTCTTGTGCTTGCTGTCGGTGCTTCTGTCATAAATATTGCAATGAAGCAGGTTATACTAACTGGAATCGGTCGTGAGTCTCAATTTGCATTTTATGCCGCCAACACCGGAATTGAGTGTGCCTTGTACTGGGATTATCGTGACGCAAGAGTTTTTGCTACTTCGTCATTATCTGACGGATATACGGAAGAGATTGATAAAGAGGGAGTGAGATGTGCCAAGGACAGTATTTATATGCAAGACAATGGGACGATTGGAGAGATTACCGATAACAGCAATAATTCCGAAAGTTCTGCGATTTCACGCTTCACAATTCGATTTGAAGATTCGATTCAATACTGTGCGATTGTTTCTGTGACAAAAAACAAGAATACTGATGATACTTGGTCTACAACGATAGAGTCACGGGGTTATAATACTTGTGATAAATCTAATCCGCGACGAATCGAGAGAGGACTTCAATTGTTCTACTAATTTGCTAGAATAGTGGTTATGAATAGAGATGAAGCTAAAAAGCGACTTTCCAAATTGCGCGAGACGATTGAACATCATCGCTATCTATATCACGTTCTGGATCGGCAGGAAATTTCCGAGCAGGCGTTGGATTCGCTGAAGCACGAGCTGGCCCAGATCGAATCGCAGTTTCCTGATTTGGTCACCGCAGATTCTCCGTCGCAACGTGTCTCAGGTCGCGTACTCGATGGCTTCGAAAAAGTCACTCACAAAGTTACGCAATGGTCCTTCAATGATATTTTTAATGAGAAAGAGTTGCTCGAATTTGATGAGCGCGTCAAAAGATTTTTGGAAAAGGAGTTGGGCAAGAAGCCCGCGGTTGAATACACTTGCGAATTGAAAATCGACGGTTTGAAAGTCGTTATGGAATATGAAAAGGGGATTTTGAAAACTGCGGCCACTCGCGGTGATGGAACTGTCGGTGAAAATGTCACAGAAAATGTTAAAACCATTGAATCGGTTCCGCTGAAATTGCAAAATCCTATCGACCTCATTGTCGAAGGTGAAGTCTATCTCGAAAAAACAGAATTTGATCGCATCAATCGTGAGCTAGAGAAAAATAGAGAGGAAGTTTACGCTAACCCGCGAAATCTCGCCGCAGGAACGATTCGTCAACTCGACACATCGATTGTTGCTGGACGAAAATTGTCTGTCTTTGTATATGATGTCGGTCAATCTGACAAAATTCTCGAAACGCAGCAGGATGAATTGAAATTTTTGGCTTCGTCTGGATTCAAGGTGAATAAACATTTTGAACTTTGCAAAAATATTTCTGAAGTTTTAAATTTCTGGAAGAAATGGCAGACAAGAAAAGAGAAAGAGAATTATTTAATTGATGGAATAGTTATCAAGGTCAACGAGAAAAAATTCCAAGACATTTTGGGTTACACGGGCAAGGCGCCGCGTTTCGCTGTGGCCTTCAAATTTCCAGCAGAGCAGGTTACGACTGTGGTTGAGGATATTGCATTTCAGGTCGGTCGAACCGGTGTCATCACCCCGGTCGCGCATCTACGTCCGGTCGAGGTTGCAGGATCAACAATTTCTCGTGCCACTTTGCATAACGAGGATGAAATCGCTCGCCTAGACATCAGAATCGGCGACACTGTAATTTTGCAGAAAGCTGGTGACGTCATTCCACAAATCGTGGCTGTGCTCCATGAATTACGTCCTGCGGGCACCAAGGCCTTCAAATTTCCAAAGAAAATTGCCGAGTGTGGGGGAGACGGCTCGATAGAAAGAATTCCGGGTGAGGCCGCCTATCGTTGCGTCAATCGCGATTCTTTTGCGATGAAAAAACGTCAGCTCTATTATTTTGTCTCGAAGAAAGCTTTCGACATCGTCGACTGTGGTCCGAAAGTTATTGATCAGTTGATGGACAATAATTTGATCAGTAGTCCTGTTGATCTTTTCACGCTCGAGAAGGGAGACATTTTGAACCTCGAAAGATTTGCAGAAAAATCCGCAAACAATTTGATCGAGTCGATAAATAAATCACGAAATGTAACTCTTGCCAGATTATTGACCGCATTGTCGATTGATAATGTGGGGGAGGAGACAGCGATTTTGTTAGCTGAAGTTTTTGGCGACCTCGACACCGTTCGAAATGCCACAATAGAACAATTGCAAAACGTAAATGGAATTGGCGATGTTGTGGCTGAATCGATTTATAATTGGTTTCGCAAAAAAGAAAATGCGACAATGCTCGACGCTTTGCTTTTGCAAATAAAAATTCAGAAACCCGCTAAAACTTCCGCAAACAAAATTTTTGCAGGCAAAATTTTTGTTCTCACAGGAACTCTCGAAACAATGTCACGCGACGAGGCAAAATCAATCATTCGCGACCGCGGAGGAAATGTTTCCGGATCTGTTTCTTCGAAAACAGATTATGTTTTGGCGGGTGAAAATGCCGGTTCAAAATTGGACGAAGCCAAAAAACTCGACGTCGCCGTTATCTCCGAGAAGGAATTTTTGAGGATGATAAAATAAAACAATTGTGATATAGTGTTTAAATTATGGATGAAACAGTAACAAAAAAGCTCGCTGAATTATCACGGCTCGAATTGACCGCCGAGGAAATTACAAAGTACACTGGTGAAATCTCTGATATTTTGCAATATTTTGAATCTATTAAACAGGCGCATTCTGCAAATGATGCTGTGATTGAAAACTCCGCCACCCGAAACGTGGTCAGACAGGATGTTCCGAGCGATGCCCATGGCAAACATACAGACGATTTAATTGCTTCAGCGCCAGAATCAGAAGGTAACTATATCAAAGTAAAGAAAATTTTATGATCGACTTTTCAAAAATTACAATAAAAATGGCGGGAGAGATGTTGCGCAAGAAAGAAATTTCAGTTTCTGATTTAACCGCATACTACTTGAAAAATTTGGAGGAAAAAAATCCCAATGTTAATGCGGTGCTAGAAATTTTCAGCGACATTGATGAACAGGTAAAAACCGCACAGGAAAAAATCGATAATGGAACGGCGACCGAATTGACTGGAATTCCAATGGTCTTAAAAGACAACATCATGGTGCACGGTCGAATCGCCAGTGCCTCATCAAAAGTTTTGGAGAAATACGTTGCGACATATACCGCAACAGCTGCACAAAAATTAATTGATCAGTCAGTTGTAATTTTGGGACGCGCAAACATGGATGAATTCGCCATGGGAGGTTCTACAGAAAATTCCGCATATGGAGTAACAAAAAATCCAATCGATACGACGCGAGTTTCCGGAGGTTCATCGGGAGGATCTGCTGCCGCGGTCGCGATGGACGGAGCGATGTTTGCTCTCGGTTCCGATACTGGGGGCTCGATTCGCCAGCCAGCCAGCCTCTGTGGAATTGTCGGATTGAAACCCACATATGGTTCTGTTTCTCGTCATGGTTTGATGGCGATGGCGAGCTCTCTCGATGTTATTGGTCCAATCACAAAAAATGTGGAGGATGCTGAAACTGTTTTTAATGCAATTCGCGGAATCGACCCAAAAGATTCGACAACTGTCGCAGGTGAAACTTCAAAAAAGGAAGTTAAAAAAATCGGAGTGCCGATGTCATACATGAAAAAGGGGATCGATGCTGACGTCTTGGAAACTTTCCAAAAGTCGCTCGAGAAATTTAAAAACGCCGGAATCGAAATTGTCGATATTGATTTGCCGAACCTCGATTATTCGCTCGCCGTCTATTATATTTTGATGCCAGCCGAAGTTTCATCTAACATGGCGCGCTTCGACGGAATTAAATATGGTTCGAGAATTGAGGGCGACAATTTGCTCGGCGACTATATGAAAACTCGCGGACAATTGATCGGTCGTGAGGTAAAACGCCGAATTATGCTTGGTACATATGTGCTTTCTGCTGGTTACGCTGATGAATATTATCGCAAGGCATGGCAAGTTCGCCACTTGATAGGCGAAGATTTTAAAAAAGCTTTTGAGAAAGTCGACATCATCGCGACACCAACTTCACCAACACCTGCATTTAAAATCGGAGAAAAATCCGGCGACCCAATGCAAATGTATCTCGCCGACATCTTCACAATTTTTGCAAACCTAGTTGGAGTTCCTGCTATTTCCATCCCAGATGGATTTGTAAAACGCGACGGAATTGATTTGCCGAATGGACTTCAATTAATTGCGCCGCACTTAGGTGAACAACTGCTCTTTGATATTGGCAAGAAATTTGAGAAGATGTAGGTATGGCTGATAAAAAGAAACCCGCTCCTCCAGAATCTAGTCCAATAACTCCATTTCAAGTATTGGCGGTGGTTTTTGCAATTATGTTTCTGATTACAATCGTCGGAAATATTGTAGACAATAATAGGTTCGTCAGATATTTTGCCAAGGAAGACATTTCACCGAGTCTGGGTAGCAAGGTGATCAACATCGATGATGTCAGGGTGCGAAGCGGTGCTGGCGGAAATTATATCGGTGTTCAGAAAAAAAGAACAACTGGTAAAGTTGTTGAGGGGCCAGTAGAAAATTTTAGCAAGACGTGGTGGCGCGTTGATTATGAAAATGCTCCTGACGGTTGGGTTTCTGAAAAAGAAATTTCTACAAAAATTCCAAAATATATTATCGGAAATATTATCCCAATAATCTTTGATTTTTTGCGACCGATTTTTATCGTGCTGTCTATAATTGCGGCATTAATATTTATTATTATTCACCTCAAAATCGCAGCATTTAAAAGAGAACAAAAGAAAAAAGATGAAGTTGTTAGTGAGCAAAAAATGTTTTCTATGAAAGATGCACCTGCGGTGAAGGCAGACGATCCTTTGCCTGTTCCAGGATTGCCAATTGGTGAAGCTCCAAAAACAGAGGACGTCCACAACAAAAGATGGGCGAAAATTCAGGGACTCATTCGATCCTACAATTCAAATGACTGGAAGCAAGCCATTATTGAAGCCGACATTATTCTCGACGAAATGTTAAAAAAGATGGGCTACAAGGGTGATTCAATTGGAGAAAGATTAAAAACAATTGAGCCGAGTGACTTTACTACATTAGATTCGGCGTGGGAGGCTCATAAATTTAGAAATAGAATCGCTCATAGCTCTGATTACAATCTGTCAAAGGATGAGGCCGAGGATATTATCAAATTATACGAGGAAGTCTTTAAAGAATTCTTCTATATTTAGTTGTTGAATAGGGGCTTGATTTTGTGCTGAATAATTGTTACTATTTGTCTATTAGGTTAATCGCGGGGTAGAGGAGTAGTACCTCGAGAGGCTCATAACCTCTAGACCCCGGTGCAAATCCGGGCCCCGCAACAATTATTGAAGTTTGCCTTCGCATTACCTGTTTTTCAAGCACGATGTCATT
>JACCDG011729791.1_pt1 | contig 10891 bp, 16 predicted proteins | sample 7442471 | NCBI WGS metagenome assembly JACCDG01 (sample SAMN15323444, study PRJNA562643) | freshwater metagenome | isolation source: river surface water | place: USA:Blue River Watershed | collected 2017-08-17
CGGTCTTCTTCCACCGGGTGGGTATCCCCGGTTCCGGCGGTCCCGACTGGTTCCGCAACGATACCGAGTTCGTTTGCTGTTTCAGCGGCCGGGGCCGCTTGCCGTGGTCGGACAACACCGCGATGGGCAATGCCCCCAAGTACGCACCCGGCGGCCGACCCAGCCACCGCAAGAAGAACGGCGATCGGCTCAATCAAGCGGCTGGGGAGGAACGGGAGTACCAACCGCCGGCCCGAGCCAACCCGGGCAACGTTGCGACGTTGGACCGGGACGAGACGACCGAGCAGCAACTGGCGATCGTTCGCGACCTGCTGCGAATGGAAGGCACCGACCTCCAGCACCACATCGTCGGCGGTGGGCTGATGGGCCACAAGCTGGCCCACGAAAACGAAGCCCCATTTCCCGAGAGCCTGGCGGAGACGTTCATTCGATCTTTCTGCCCGCCGGGCGGGATGGTGCTGGATCCGTTCGCCGGTTCGGGTACGACGCTGTGCGTGGCCCAAGCGTTGGGACGCCGGTGGGTCGGGGTCGATGTGCGGGAGGAGCAACTGGACGTGATCGAACGCCGGCTGGCCGACCCGCGGTACGCTTTCGGTTCTTGGCTTCCGAAGTGAGGTAGACGATGGCCACTCGAAAATTTACGACCGACGAGTTGATGAGGGGACTCGTGTTCTTGCTCAAAGAGGCCGACAGATTGCGGCGTGATCCGAAAGATGCCCGCGGCCTGGCATTGAACTTGGCCTACGCCGGCGCCTGCATCGAGTACGATCTCGATTACGCTTTGCAAAACTACTGCGACGACGAATCTCGTACGGCGGACATCGACCTGGCCGAGAAGGAGTTGGCCGAACGTCTGGAAGGTGCTCTCGAAAAGGACGGACGTCCGAGGCCGGCGTGTTGGTCTGTGCATAAGTTAGCCTCCAAAATTCAGAGGCTTCTTGTTTGGACGCTCACCGACACATTCGGCAATCGCGCAGCGGTGGTGATGCAGAGCGAAACGCCGACCGAGCCGGCGAGGATTACGGCGGTCGAGGTTTTCAATCACCAGCCTGGTCGTCCTGCTGTGGTGGAAGTGTTTTCTGCGGCATTCCTCCAGAAATACGGGGGTACGATGACGCTGCGGGATGCTGCGGAGGCTGTGATGCTTCTGCAAGAGTACGACACGGAAGTTACGCTCCCTGCGGACGAAGATCTGCCGCCCTGGCCGACCTGATACGTTTGCGTCCCCACTTCGCTACAAACGATACTCACCCCTCAACCTCGTCGTCATGGAGATAGCCCATGCAGTGGGATGCTCGCGCCAAAGCCGTCTACTACCGAACCTACTCGCGGCCCAAGGACGATGCCGGTACGGAGTTCGAGACTTGGGAGGAGACGGTCGATCGGGCCGTCGTCAAGCACCACACGCGGCTCTGGTCGGAGGCGGGCGGCAAGCCGAACACCGAAGAGATCAACCGGCTGGCGGAGTTGGTGGGGGAACGGAAGACGCTGGTCTCCGGGCGAACCCTGTGGCTGGGCGGCACCGACTACAGCGCCGAACGGGCCTGCAGCCAGTTCAACTGCGCGGCCACTCGCGTCGACTCGGTCTATTCCCTAGTAGACGCATGTTGGTTACTACTAAATGGCGCCGGCGTCGGCTTTATCCCGAAGCCGGGAACACTGCACGGATTTCTCCGCCCGATCCCCAACATCGAGTTCGTCGAGTCGACTCGAGACATGGAGACGAAGGGCCGCCCGAACAACATCGAGATCCACCCGACAGCGGACAACGGCCACGCCTGGTACATCGGGATCGGCGACTCGGCGGAGGCGTGGGCCAAGGCGATCGGCAAGCTGTTCAACCCGCCGACCTCGGTCGTCAACAAGCTCACGATCGACTTCAGCGAGATTCGCGGGCCCGGCAAACGCCTGAAAGGCTACGGCTGGATCTGCAACGGGTGGCAGCCGTTGCTGAAGGCCATCCGCAAGATGGTCGAGATCCTCAACAACCGGGCCGGCGACTTGTTGACCGAGATCGACATCTTGGACGTGGTCAATCACGTCGGTACGATACTCAGCTCCCGCCGCAGCGCTCAGATTGCCTTGCTGGACTACGGCCATCCGCGGTGGAAGGAGTTCGCTTCGGCGAAGAAGGACTTCTGGGAGCACGGCAATCACCACCGTCAGCAATCGAACAACAGCATCTGTTTGTGGGAGAAGCCCTCCAAGGCCGCGATCCGCAGGCTGATGGAGATGATCTGGGACAACGGCGGCAGCGAGCCAGGGTTCATCAACGGAGCCGCAGCCCGCAATCGAGCCCCCTACTTTGATCTAACTAACCCGTGCTTCACGGGCGACACGTTGATCCGGACCCGCCAGGGCGATCGGCGAATCGATTCGTTGGTCGGCGAGACGGCCGAGGTTTGGGACGGGAACGGGTGGGTGTCGATCGACAACTTCCGTGTTACCGGAAACAACCAGCCGGTGGTTGCCGTGGAGCTGTACGACGGCTCCGTCATCCGCTGCACGCCGTACCACACGTTTATTCTGGAAGACGGCACGAGGCTTGAGGCTAAAGACCTGCAGCCCGGTCAGACCCTGAAGGAGTCCGGCGTGCCGGAATCCCACGGAAGTCTGCGGGAACCTTCTGCCTACCTGAAGGGGTTCCTGATCGGCGACGGGACTATCGCCAACAAGACGAACACGAAAGTCGGTGGCCCGTTGCTTTGGGTCTACAAACCCAAGTTCTGCTGCAAAGAACGGCTGCTGGCCTCGGCGACGCAGACGACCGAGATTGCCGTACGGACGAATGCCGTTACGGATCTATCCTTTGTACGCGACAACGCCAACCGGGATCGTCTGCAGGGGCTCTCCGTTCGCGGTGAGGAGTTGCGACCGTGGTGCGACGAGTACAAGACGCGGCTCCCTGCATCCTGTTTCGCGTGGGACAAGGAGACCAAGTGCGAATTCTTGGCAGGACTGTTCGACGCAGACGGGTCGGCCAGCGACGGCAAAAACGGTTTCATGTACCAGCTGACCAGCGTCTATCCCGAGCTGCTTCGGGATGTTCAGATTCTGCTCAAGAGTATTGGCGTGGCGTCCAAGCTGAACAAGTCGCGGGACGCCGGCGAGACGGATTTCGGCCCGGATCGCGGCGGGGTCTGTGCTACCCAAAGCTCCTGGCGCTTGGTGGTATCTCAGGCGGCCTCGGTCATCCTGGCTGGATGCGTACGATTCTCACGGCTGGTCTCGTTTGCTGGGAAGGTATGCCGCCACAGCACGAACGGTACTACTGCCCGTCGTCTTCGCGTAGTCTCGGTTGTTCCGTGGGGAGTTGCGCAAGCAGTCTACTGCTGCACTGTGCCCACCAACAACTCGTTGTCTCTCTCGTGTAAAGCGCTAGTGGGACAGTGTGCCGAGATCCTCCTTTCGGGGGGTGGAAGCGTGTGTAATTTGTTTACGACGAATCTGCCCCGGTTCCAGGGTAAGACCGCCGAACTCCGCGAGGTTCTGTATCTGGCCGCTCGGGCCAACTACCGCCAGACCTGCGTCAACTTCAACGACGGTGTGCTGTCGCCGACCTGGAACCAGACCAACCAGGCGCTGCGGCTTTGCGGCATGTCGCTGACCGGCATCGCCATGTGCCCGTGGGTGACGGACTACGACATCCGTCAAATGTACAAGGCAACGGTGGCCGGCGCGTACTCTATGGCAATTGAGTTAGGACTTCCGCTCCCGAAACTCATTACAACGATAAAGCCAGAGGGAAGCGCCTCGAAAATCCTCCAGTGTACTGAGGGAATCCACAAGCCGCTCGGCCGCTACATCTTCAACTCGATCAACTTCAGCATCCACGATCCCTTGGTCGGGATGTTGACGGACGCGGGCTACCGCAAGATTGCGCACCCGAACGACACCAACGCCTGCCTGATCTGCTTCCCCGTCGACTTCTCGGGTTGCGAGTTCGACAAGGAGAACGGCCGCGAGGTCAACCGCGATTCGGCGGTGGCCCAGCTGAACCGGTACCGCCGCTGGAACACTCTGTGGACCGAGCACAACTCGTCCAACACGATCAGCTGGGACATTGCCGAGATCGATGAGATCGTGGACTGGTTGGACAACTACTGGCACGACTTCGTTGGGGTGTCGTGGCTGCGTCGGGCCGATCCGACGCTGACGGCCGCCGACCTCGGGTACGCTTACCTCCCGCAGGAGGTTGTGACCCGCGAGACCTACGAGAAGTACAAGGTCACGCTGCGGGAAGTCGATTGGAGCAACATCCACGGGATCCACGAGGCGACCGACCAGGAGTGTGCTGGCGGGGTGTGCCCGGTCAAATAGGCCGAGTACCGGAGAAAGAAAAGGGGAGCGAAGGGGCCGGCAATGCCGGCCCCTTCTTCGTTTGTGTTATTCGGAACAGACGTCGGAGCCGGAACTAGGTTTTCAGGCCACGACCCACCGCGGCGGCGTATCCGCCTGCACCGTAGCCGTGGTGTGGTGACCGTACGGGTAGTAGCACTCGTACACGAAGTGGGTGTCGGTCACGGCCACCGGATGCCAAACGGCCCACATTCCCTGATTCAATCCGGCCGGGGATAAGGCACTGCACCAGACCTGGTAGACACCTTTTCCAGGTTTGCCGTACCTGTCGCGGCAAGGCGAGAAGCGGATGACGGAGTGCATACGCAGGGTGGGGTGATAGTTGTCCGAGTAGAAGAACCCGTCGCCCAGGGGTTCCGGATCCATCGGCGAGAAGTCGGGGGCCCGGTAGCACCTGGCTTCCCCAAGGAAGAACTTCTCGATAGTCAGCGCATGCGGGTCAACGCCGCTGGAATTCTCCACGACGCTCCGTGGGATCTTGAGGCGGTAGCCGTGTTCCGCGGCCTCCAGCTCGAAGGCGTAGTTGGGCGGCGGCGCAGCCGGCAACGCGGGGATTGCGACGGCGGCGGCCACGGCTGCAGCCACCTGCATGAACAGTCGACGCGAAAGAATACGCATGTCAGCCTCCGAAGTAACGCAGGATGAGGTAGTTGCACAGCAGGTGCAACGTTTGGTCGACGACGACCACCAGCCAGAAGTTCTTCCAGGCCGGATCCGCCGGCCTGAAGTATAGGAGCTTGCCGGTGTCCATGTCGAGAGTACGCTCCCATCGGTCGCCGACGCCGTAGAACTCGCACCACCGCAGCGCCAGACCGAAGCGGTCGATCAGGAAGTGCGTACCGGCGATCAGCAGCAACGCCGGGATGCTCCGGGTAATCGCCAGGAACACCAGCGTGTAGACCGCGACGTGAACGGCGCAGCGGAACGAGTTCAGCCGCTTCTTGGAAGCCATCCAGTCGTTCTGGAGGCAGAAGTCACCGATCAGGTGACAGATCAACGCTTCGTACACGCGAAACCGCCTTTCACGAATAGTTGTTGGAAATCGACTCGACCGCCGTGAGTACGCCGGCTACGTAGCTCTTCGCTCCGATGTCGATTCCCTCGCAAGCGTGCGCCAGAATCAACGACTCGAGGGCTTCGATGGCGCCTGTCACTGCCGGCACCGTGACGTCCAGTTCGTCGCGAAGATCGGAAACGATCGTGGCCGCGTACGGACTCCCAGCGGTCTCGCGACCAGGGGCCCGACAGACCGTGATCCCGAACGGCAGCTCGAACTTATTCGGAGTCCGCTTCGGTTCCGGTGGCGGGCAATTCGCAGCCCGCCACTTCGCCAGATCCTCCGCCGCCATCTTGCGGTCCATCTCGAGCAACTCAAGCCCGGTGATGCCACGCACCAGGTGGCGGATCTCTTGCCAGTGCGGCCACTCGTCTTCGCCGGGCTCGTCGGTTTCGGCGTCGAAGTCGTGCAGCTGGTCCCGGTCACCGGCTTTGTAGTAGCTTTCGGCCACGGCTTCGATCAGGTCGGCGACCCGCTTGGTGACTTTCTCCTCCGAGGTAGGTGCCGTCAGAGGTTTGATCGCGTTGAGGAACACGGCCGTGTCGTCGGCGGTCATCGCGAACGAGTTGTTACCCGGGTCATCTACGACCAGCTGGACGCTGCCGTCCTGCCTGATACGTACAAGGCTGACGCGATCCAGGTTGATGTAGCCGAAGCTGAATTTCACGAACATGAGTCGGTTACTTTCTGTAGGTTCTCGGCGAGGGTAACGGGAGGTACGGAAACGTTTCCGTACCTCCCGTAGGTATTTGCGGTGCTGTCAGTCAACTGCGGGATAAATGTGGACGGCTCCGATCGGCTTGCCGTTCTCGGCGTCGAAGATGGCCTGCTCCTCCGGCGTTTCGCACTCGTTGTCGCCGTTGTCCCAAAACAGTTCGTCGCCCAGCTTGCGGACGACGATGTACGCTGCCGTGCAGGCGGCGTACGGATAGTTGCAGGAGTCCGGTCCTGGGTTGTCGATCAGTACCAGTTCATCCGGGCTGCAGTTCGCCAGAAGTTCCTGCAACTCACGAACCGTCGTGTGCTTGGTCGCCATCTTCTTCGATCTCCGAAGAGAGGGTGTGGTTGGGGAAGTATTTCGCTTTGAGTTCGTCGTAATCTTCGTCGCCCGGCCAACTCTCGTATTGGGTCCAGCCGTTGGCGGCGATATGCCGAATAGCGGCGTCTTGCGGATCCCAGGTCATCACACCCGAAATGTGCGGGACAGTGTTGGATTCCGCTTCTTCGATCGCTGCGTGGTGTTCTGCGTCCCGGCGGCCTTCTTCGCGCAGCCGGGCTTCGTCGCAGTCTTCCTCCTCATAGTCGTAGTCATCGTCCTCTTCGGCGAGTTGCTTCGTCAGCTGCTCGCGAGCGATCTTTCGCACGTACTCGGCGTGGTCGAGGGCCAGTTTGCCTTCGTGGTGCTGGCAGCCCTTGAACGGCACGCCGCGGTAGATCGAGATCCGGATCGAATAACAGTAGCAGATGACGCAAAAGACTTCCCGCATGTCCCGCTCGGACAACGCTTGGCGTTTCATGACGAAGCGAAGATACTCGCCGTTGTCACCCGCCAGAACATCCACCGGCAGCGGGTGATTCTCAACCACCCAATCCCAGGCGGATTCGAGAGCGAAGACGGTCGTCCACTCCTCGGCCACGGACTCGCCGATCAGCCGTCCGTAGCTGTCGTGCCGACCGTGACCCATGTACTTCAGGAAAACGGTGACCACCTGGTAAGCGTCCATCGTCGGCTCTGCGCCGGGTCGATCGATTCCCAACATCACGACCCTGTCGTCGGGTTGAATCGGCAACCCGGTAATGAAACACGTTTCGATCCAGCTACCCATAGGTTCTCCGTTCAGGGTTGGTTGAAATCGTCGTCGTCATCCGAGTCTTCCTCGCCGTCGAGGTAATCGAGCGAGGTCAGCACCTGCAGGGCCGACGCGCTGCGACGGAAGCCGTGAATGCACACCGCCGGAGCGTAGTCCCCGGGAGGCCCGTCGAACCAGGCCGGCACGACCGGAGCGTTTTTCGGCAGACCCTCCATCGCCGCCCGCAACGCACCCACCGTGGTTCCGGGCAAGTCGTCGCCTGCGGAAGTGCCGGTAGTCGGCGGGGCCTTCTCTTGGAGTAGGGTGAGGCATTCGATGCCTGCGCTTTCCAAAGAGTCGCGATCCACCGCAGCCCGCAGTACCCGGGACAAGACGTCTGCAATTCCCTTTGCGTTGGTGACATCCTCGTCGTAATAGACCTCGACGTTGAGGGTGATCGTCTTCATCGCGTGGTGATTCTCCCTGTGGTTGCTAATACGTGTGCCAACTGCCGACGACAATACCGAGCAACTCGGCCGCCTCGCGAATGAGATCGACCCAAACTTCGTCGCAGAGAATGTGGAGTTTGCCGTACTTGTAGGTGTAGGCGTAGTCGACACCCTTCTTGACCCGTTGCTCCCGCAATGCAGATTCAAACTCGTCCATCTGTAGGTACTCAGGGCGGGATCAGGAACCGTTGGCCGTCGCGAAGCACGCCGACGAGGCGGATGTCGCCGTAGGTGCAAGTCTCTTCGTCGCCGAATCTGTTTTGCACAACACAGTACAGATTGCTTCCGCCAGCGGCCTTGACGGCTTCGGCCAGGGTCGTGAAACGTTCGTAGATTCCCCGCCGGTTGTCCCGGCCGACGCAGGTGTCGACGAGCACGTAGCTGTCGAACATATCCAGCGTCTTACGATCGACGGCCCCGACCTTATCCCCTTGTGGGGTACGAGCATTGCCGTTCTGCACGTCCCACCGGATGTTCTTTTCTTCTTCGGCCGATACGACCGGAACGTAGCCGATACCCTCCGGGGTACGGATGACGATGATCTTCCGGGCCGCAAAGTCGGCCAGCCGCCGGGCTTGGGAAAGGGTGACGTAGTACGGAATCACGCGGAGGGTGCTGCTAGTCATCGGAGTTCTCCGCCGGGGGCAGCAGCTTGTCCAGCGTACACAACACCTCCCGCAGGTGGTCCCGCTCTTTGCGCAATTCTTCCGGGGACCACCCGCCGGCTAGAGCCCAGTCGGTGATATGCTCGTCCAGGTTGCGGAGGACCGATTCCGCGGCTTTCTCCGCTACCGTCAACTTCCACTTGCCGTATTCTTCCGTCACGGGATTCTCTCCTACACGCGGGCCTTGGTGACGAGGTCGAGGATGTCTTTGTGGGTACGACCGTGGCTGTCGTTCCACCGCGACAGAGCGGTGTCGGAGAGTGCGTCGCGTAGGGCCCGCAGCACCGAAGCGTATGCGGGACCATCGCCGTACACCTTACCGACCCCGCCCAGCAGGCACCAGCACACGGCGCTATCTTCGGTGATGTTCGGCACCTTGGCACCGTCGGCCGACCTTGCGAACGCCCCTTGCGTCCAGCGCTCCGGCACCGCGAACAACTTCTGCAGCGTGTTGAACTTTTGCTTCTCGCTCATACCCCGACCTCCGTGACGAGCGCCAACACTTCCGCATGCGTGCGACCCCGTTCGTCGTTCCAGTCCGACGTCGTGACGCGGTACCCGGCGACCTCCCGCAGCCTGGCCCGCAGCTTGTCCAAGGCCGCATTGGCTGCCGCACTGTGGAGTCCGTAAACCCGATGGGCACCGCCCACCAGGCACCAGCACGCGGCATAGGGCGAGTCGACGTCGACAGGTGTCCCGCTGCCGTTCTTGGCCGCGCTACCCTGCGTCCAGTGGGACTGTTCCGCGAACAACTCTTGCAGCGTTTTGTACGTCTTCGGCGTGCCTGCCATCAGTCGAATACCTCCAGATCATCGGACATACTGTCGGGGTCGTTGTCGGCAAACTCAAACTCTTCCGCACGGTACGCCAGCAGCTCGTACGGAATCGCGTCGGCGTGGGCCCATTCCACGCAGACGAACGGAGGCTCGGCTCCTTCCCAGCCGTACACGAACGAGGAGAGGGGGGTGACACCGAGTCGGTCGATCAGAGCGTCGTACCCCTTCTGCATGGCAGTCTCGAGAGCCGTACAGGCCCTACGAACATTCGTGGAGGCACCCTTCAGACCGACTGCGGTCAAGGCTTCTTGCAACTCATCGGGGTTCAAATAGACGGTCGGCATTCGCTGGCTTCCTCTTCCTCGGGTTCCGGTTCGGCCTCTCCGATGTGGACCAGGTCGTAGCGTTCGGCGAACGTGAATCCGCAGGCTTGGCAGGTCTTGTCGACCATGATGCAACGAAGAGCACCCTTGCTGTACGTGGTCGATCCGAGCAGTACCAGGCTGCCGAACCAACGGCAGCGCGGGCACCGGTCCGCGGACTTCTTTGCGTTGTCCAGCCAAGCACTCTCGGGTGCCAGGTCGTCGTCATTCGAGTCGTTGTTCGGGTTGCTGTTCGGGCTCACTGGGCGTATCCTCGCTCGGTTCGGGAATCCGTTGGAGTTTCGGCAGCCTCTTGCATCGCAGTTGGAAATTCGTGTGGTAGCCCACGGTCTTCGGCGGTTTCTTGATGGCCGCCTCTTGGTCCAGCCAATGAATCAGCCACGCCGGCACCTTGCCTTGCAGTTTGCCCTGCGACTTCTTCCAGTCACTGACCATATTGGCGTAGCTTGGCAGCTTGCGGTAGGCATGGGGACCGAACATCGACTCGGACAAATAGAGAGCACACTGCAGGCCGTTCATTGCGTGCCGCCAGGAACCCTGCGAGTAAATGTTGAAGTTCGGCAAAAACTTGCGGATCTTATCCTGCAAGTAGCCGACGAATATCGATACGTTCCGTACGGTGAACAGCGGACGGCTGGATTTTCGGCGTTCCGCTCGGCGACGTTCTTCGCGTTCCTCCTTCGCTTTCTTTCGGTTGTATTTGTCCAACAGGGCTGCGGCATTCTCCGGATCGTAGATCATCAGCCCTTTCTTGCCGTCCATGTTGCATATACCTGCGGCGAGCACTTCCGGATCGTAGTGACAGTCGTAGCCCATCACGGCGTCGTATTTCTTGATCACGGCCACCAGTTGCTTTATTTGGGCAGCCGACAAATCGCCAGGTCTGCAGTACCTGGGCGACGGTCTCAGCATGTTCGGGTACTTGTAGACGTAAATGGCGCCGTCCGGGACGGCCTGGTTTTTGTCTTGACACCGCGAAAGCCTGCTGAAGTCCGGACTGCCGCAGTCGTACTTCTCTCGTAGCGCATCGCCCAAGTAGAACCGAGCTTCCTGTTCGTTGAATCCCTCCGGAGGAAACAGCAAACGGTCCGGATCCTCGTTGATGACTTGCTCGACGTATCTGACTAATTCCCAGGAGCCGATGTACGGATTCGTATGATCGGGATTGAGGTATTCGTGCGGCGAATAAACGAGCACGCCGCTGAGGGTAGCAGGTTCCTGAGACACCGAAGCCTCCTGTTTGATTTTCGTAGAGTCGGGTGCGTAAACGTAGACGTTCCGGCTGTTGAACAGCGCTGTCGACGAAGTGAGCATAGTTCGATCCGTAAAAGCGGGCGGGGTGGGCAATGCCC
>JACCDG012018083.1_pt1 | contig 10889 bp, 13 predicted proteins | sample 7442471 | NCBI WGS metagenome assembly JACCDG01 (sample SAMN15323444, study PRJNA562643) | freshwater metagenome | isolation source: river surface water | place: USA:Blue River Watershed | collected 2017-08-17
AGGAGTGCGTGAGCTTGGATTTTCTTAAAATAATTTTTGGTAGAGAATTTGGCCATAAAGATAGTTATTAGTTACTGGTTATTGGTTGTTAGAAAATACAAACAAGAATGTTAGCCAGTGTAGCATGACCTCTCTTAACAGCTTGAAGGGTGTGTGGATACTGGTTGGGTACATGTCCTGTCATCTAGTACACTACTTTAATAATTGTTAGTAAAAAGTAAATGCCAATCTACAAAAAAGTAAATAAAGATTTTTTTAAGATATGGTCTAGAGAGATGGCCTATGTGCTTGGTTTTTTTGCTGCAGACGGATATATCACCAACAATAAGCGAGGGGCCTCATTTTGGAGTATTCAAATTACTGACAAGGAACTACTTTATGAAATAAGAAGAGTTGTCGGAGCGGAACATGTGATTAGCGAAAGGGGGAGTGTTAGAAACAAGAGCGTTGCCTATCGATTACAAGTTGGAAGTAAGGAAATGGTTAGCGATTTGTGTGCTCTTGGGTTACATGCTAAAAAGGCGAGAACTGTCAAACTTCCTCCGGTACCAAAGAAATACCTAGCAGATTTCGTGAGGGGGTACTTTGATGGAGATGGTAACGTCTGGGTGGGGCACGTGCATAAAGAAAGAAAAACTAAAACAAAGGTTATTTCGACTGTTTTTACCTCCTGTTCGAAGGAATTTTTGCTAGAATTAAAAAAGATTATGAGCGAAGAGTTTTCTTTGGAGGGCGGGTCTCTTATAGCAAAAAATAATTCAAATGCCTTTGTTCTTAAGTATAGTATTATGGATTCTTTGAAAATTTCATATTTTATGTATAATAGAAGGATTCTCAGGACATCTAAGCTTTTTCTTGAAAGAAAAAAGACAGTTTTTGAAGAATATAAAAACACGCGGCCGTAGCTCAACGGTAGAGCGCTGCCCTGTCACGGCAGAGGTCGTGGGATCAACACCCATCGGCCGCGCAAATTAAAACACCCTAAGCTTCATGCCTAGGGTGTTTTAATTTGCGCGGCCAGCGTACGACGCCTATGCGTCGTACGCTGGTAATTAGTAAATCGAACCGCGAGGAGATTTGAATATGCGATTAGTAAATTGCGCCGAGAGGCGATATCACGAAGCTGCTTCGAACGTGGTGAGGTAGGTTTGCGACCAAATCCCAAAAAAGACAAAGAGAGTCTTTCTTCTCTCGTATTTTCATGGTGGTATACTTAATTACTATAAGTTACTATGTTTAAACCTTATGAATCTTTTGGTGCTGTGAGTTCCGCAGAGCAAGCAGTAAAACCCTCCGAAGTTAAGAGAGTTCTCACTGAAGAAGAGCTTAAAGCTAAATATGAGATTGGGTACCGAAGCGCGCAAGCCGAAAGTGCTTTAAGTGAACGAAAAAGACAAAAAGCTGAACGAGAAAAAATACTTCAAGAAGAACAAGCACGATTCGAACTTAGAAAAAAAATAGAAAGTGAAACCGCAGAAAAGAAACGTAAAGAACTAGAAGTAAAAAAAGCTGAAATATCAGCTGCTCTTAAATTTAGTAAAGAGCAGGAAGATTTACTGACCCGAGAAAAGAAATCACGAGGTTTGCTGCAAGGTATGCGATACAAACTTGGGGTAAAAGATCCTGTGGATATAAAACTAGCAAACTTACTTCAATCTCGAGAAAGCCTTTTTCAAAGTTTTCGTGCCTTGTCAGATGAAATAGAAATAGGAAATCGAGATCTCGCTACTAAACTTGATAGCATCGATAAAGAAAAAGAGCTATCTCTACAAACGGCTGAAATTTCTTACGCTAGTCGTCGTGGTTTACTTCGAGAAAAAGTTCGTGAAATAAATTCTGCGTCACGTGATGCGATTAAAAATACTGCCGAGGCTTTGAAGAAAGGAGACCTTGATGTTAGCAAACTTGCGATAAATGAAAATGCTCTCGTTGTTCACTCTTTGCCACTTGAAGGTTGGGATGTGGCACAGACTTCTTTTAACAATAAAGAAATGGATATTAAAGTAATGAAGCCAGAAGACAAGATCGCAACCATTATGGATAAGCAACCAGACCTCTCAGCGTCGGTGATTACTGCTGGTAATAAAATTGAAAGACAAGGAATGATGTACCCTTTCGCTCTTATTTTAGATGGTAAAGTGCTTGCGAGTTATGATCAGGATTCACCAACGGTTACTGATGGGTTAGCTCGAAGAAGGAAAGTTGATGATGGAAATGTTGCAACATTGCAGAGTGATGCAGCTGAAAGATTTGCTCAAGTTGCGAATCAGTCTGTGCCGGAGTACAGGGCACACATGGATTGGAATGAATCGATTGTTCATCAGCCAAAAGTAAAAGGAGTGCTTCTTGACGAGTCAAGGCTTTTGCTAGATAAAGATAGGGGTGACAGGCTTTCTGAGGACATCTTACTCGAAAATGCAACTGAAGCTCAGAAGTCTGACGGGTTTGTGGTTACTTCAAAAAAGGGTCTAAATGCTGGGAAAGAGGTTGTAAAAATAGTACGCACGAGAACCGGAATGGAAAAAGCTTTAGAGTTTGCAAAAGAAAAATATCCTAATCTTCCAATCTATATTAGAAAGCAGGATGGTATTTATACAGAAAGTGGAGAAAAAGTTACCGCAAAAGATATTTATTCTTCCTAGAACCAGTTCTCACTTCGTCCACTAACTAGCTCGCGTAACTTAGTTCATTCACCAGTGTGCCCAAATGTAAAAATCCCAAGTCTTTGACTTTGGGATTTTTACATTTGAGTAGTCGAAGAAAGCCAACAGCTTGACTTTCGTGGGGATTTGAACATGCGGTTAGTAAATAGCGCCGAGAGGCGATGTCGCGGAACTTTATCAAGGAGTTTACGACGAGAGGTTCTTGGACCAAATCCTACCCACCGCTTTATGATATAATTTTTTACATGGAAAGGTTTACTTTCGGTAAAAATAATAACGAATCTATATGCGCCGAAGTGGTTCGTGGTACAGAAAGTTTTGTGAAGGATTCAAGACTAATGCTTAGCGGGGATTTTCTAAGTATCGATTTGATTAGTAAGATGGTCGATGCTATCGTCTCTTACAAAGATAGATTAGAAAAAATAACTCCAAAAAATGGTGACGAGTTTGCACAAATTAAATCTGCTTTGCGAGATTTGGTTGAACTAGAAGCAGATTTTCAAAAGCGTAATACTTTGCACTAGTAAAATAAGGTCTGAATTAGTAAATTCATGTCTCGGACTCATAGAGCTACTACTCTGATATACTTTAGATTATGAAAATTTTTCTTGTCAGACACGGAGAAACAACGGGAGACTTAGAAGACAGATACGGCGGTAACTATGATGACCATCTTACAGAGCACGGGAAAGAACAGCTCCGCGAAACTGCTTTAAAGTTGTTTGGAAAGGGGGTCCAGGTTATTTTTACCAGCAAGTTAATCAGAGCAAAAGAAAGCGCTGGGATAATTCAAGCAGAAGTAAAGTGCCCAGTCGAAGTGGTCGATGGAATACAGGAAAGAAGTTACGGCGTCCTCGCAGGGCTTACCAAAACAGAAGCATTAGAAAAGTATCCTGAAGTTGTTGAGGCACATAAAAATCCTGAGAACACAGACCCAGAAGGAGAAAGCCTCGTTGAGTTCCAGAATAGAACCCTAGAAGCGTTCAAAGGTATTTTTTCACAAAACTATTCTACTGTTGTTATAGTTTCTCACGGTGGACCACTCAAGCAACTTTTAAAGCACTTACAGATGCCGATACCAGAGAAAATTGGTGATGGCGAGATAATTGAAGTTTCTCTTTAATATAGAACTCAGTACCAAAAACTGTTATAATTTTTGCATGGAAAATCCTCGAACTACGCCGGAGCCAAAACCTCATAATTTAGAATTGAAACCAAACTTCAACGTCGTATATCGAGGTAAGATGTTCGAAATAGTTCATTGGGAGGGAAAGCCTGGCGTTATGTTTGAGGCTGCGGTAAGAGCGCCCGGTGTTAGACTTCTTATCGAAACTGAAAAAGATGGCATGAAAGCGCTCCTCATGACAAGGGAAGTTCGTCGTGAAGCAGATGGTGTGGACTATCGCTTACCAGGTGGGAAAGTGTTTGACTCTCTCACAGAGCTCGATGCACATCGTGAAAGTGGACAGGACATTGCTCCTGCTGCAAAAGCGGCAGCAGAGAAGGAAGGTAGAGAAGAAGCAGGTGTACGAGCAGGTGACTTTGTTCCGGTCGGGGTTTCAAAAGCTGGTGCCTCGGTTGAATGGGACTTGCATTATTTTGAAGTGAAGAATGCAGTGGTCGGAGAACAGCAACTTGAGGAACATGAAAAAGGTGACATTGAAACAGTCGTTCTATCTGCAGAAGAAATTTTTGAAAAGCTTTCAAACGGAGAAATTCAAGAAGGGAGAAGTGCAGAGAAGCTTTGGATGTGGCTTACTAAAAATGGCTTTATTAGCTTCGGCACACAGGAGCAGTAGCATCGTGCATCTTCTCCCTTATCCGCTCTGTATATGCGGTCTACAAAATTCCGTCCACGGGGATGGTACTAAGAGGATACTGAATCACCATATTTTCAGTTTCCTTTGGATGGAGATTTAGATCATGTAGTGCTGAGATTGTCGTGAATGTTCTGCCGTGGAAAATAGCCCCTGTAAAATTATTGGTGTGGAGGAGTATAGTTATCGCTGACCAGATGTTCTGGCTGGCATCGCTTCCTAAAAACCCTGCTGGTAAAATACTCCCAGTGACGGCGATGCTTGTATTTTGAAATTCAAACGAAAGTATAAGTTCGCTTATTTTTGGAAGAAGATAAGTGCCGCATGTGATGAGAATCTTTTTTCCAGAAAGGTATTCAAGTGTTGTGAGGAGGGTAAAAAAATCTTCTTTCATTAGCTCACGAGAATCTTTGGCGCAAAGGCGTATTTCAGAGTAACGTATATCCGAAATCTTAAAGTTGTTGATATATTCGATTTCCTTTTTTGCTGGTGAGTGATCAAGTGGAATTATGGTTTCTCTTGTTGGGGAATACCCCGAGGAAATCGTCCCGCCGAACCCAATAATTATGACGTCCTGTGAGCCCTCTTTTAATCTCACGAGAAGCTCTTCTGTAACCGTGCTAGATAACCACTTTCGGTTCGAGTCCTGGTATTCTTGTAGTAATGCTTTAACATCAATCATGCGCATAATCATAGCACAATCTCTTTGCTTAAATAGTGTTTACCACAGTTTTAATTATTACAGCCTTTGATGAGGCGGTTAAGGGTGTATAAATTCAAGACTATCAACTAGGAGTTTTAATCTTTCGATTCTAGGAATCGACAAAGTAAACAATAAAAACCCGCCCACATTGCTGTGAGCGGTTGTCCCCATTACGCTTGCGCGCGGGAACGAATGTCGGAGAACGACTGGTCGAGCATGAGCTCGCCGTTTTCAAAGACAGTGACGAGTTCGTCATCGCGGTCATCGCTTTCAGAGACCGTCATGTAGTCGCCGTCTGCTCTCACAAGCTTCATGCGACCGGCCTTGGAGCGCTTGCCGGGGTCGGTGACGGGATCCTTGAAGACATCCCGCCACACACCACCCACCATCACTGCAGAGCACTTCACTGCGAACTTGCTCGTATCGCGGTTGACGTTCTGCAGGAGTCCGCCACCGGAACCGAATGCCACGTTGTCCGCGGACCAGCCAGCGACCTTCATCGCTTCCAGGATTTCCGGAAGTGAATAACGGTTGATGCCGTCGCCTTGGATGACGCGCACGTGCGGGTCGAGTACCTTGTAGCCCTTCTGGTTCACACTGTAGCCGAAGGCCTGGCCGAGGAGGTCGAGGATTTCCACCACCACCTTCTTCGCTTCCCCGCTGTCGGGGCGTACCACAAGGGTGCCGTCACGTGCGAGGACTCGGCTCTTCAGCTCGTCGCCCCATAGGTTCTTCACGGCGTTGTAGATGTCGTAGCTGTCAGACACCACCGCGACGAGACCAGAGGGGAATTCCTTCAGCATATTGCCGAAGGCTCGACCCTCTTCGCTCTTCCCCCATGAGGTGATGGTGCTGTGCTCAGCTGCCGGGATGGAGAACCCCGCAATCGCTTCGTGATAGTAGTCACGTGCGACACGGAGTGCCTCAATCGTGTCGGTGCCCAAGAAGTTCACCAGGTGTGCAGCACCGCCGATGCCGGCTGATTCCACCGAGGTAGACCCGCGGTAGCCGAAGTCGTGAAGCTTGAAAGGAATGAGCGACGGGTCGCCCGTTTCTTCCAGATACTTCAGAATCGTTCCACGCATGCTGCTGCTCTGCGTGGCTACCGTCGTCGGATACCACACGAGCGAGAGCAGGGTCTCGAGGTAGTTGGTCAGCCACGCGCACTTCGGGTCGGTGTTCTCGATGGTCATGAGAACGTTCCTCGTCCCAACCCGTGCACCTTCCTTCACCGCCTTGATGCGGATGGGGAGGCGGCCACGATGTTCGCGCAGGATGTACTCCCAGCCTTCACGGTTGAAAATGTCACCGCGGCCGAAGTGAAGTGCGAGCAGCTCTTCTGCTTCCTTGATGCCTTCAGCGCTCACGACTTGGCCGACCAGGTACTTCTTGATGATGTACTGGAGGCCGAAGAAGATAGTGCTTGCGAATTCCCCGCCGCGGCTTTCGAAGAAGGAGTACACGTACTCCGTGTTCGGCGGATACTGCTTCCAGTGAGATGGCTTGTAGCTGTCGGTGTGGAGAGCGATGTTGCTCTTGATGTTGATGCGGTCCATGATGATTCCTTTCAGTTGAAGTTACGGACAGAGAGAACGTTGAGAATGTTTAGTTGGTTATTCCTTCCACGTGATCGAGCAGCTTTTTCACGAGCGGCTTGTGTTCTTTGACTACAGATACCCTTGCTTGGTCAAAGGTGAACCAAGCGACTTCCTCCAGGTCGTCGCTTGCGGCGACTCGCCCGCCCATGTAGTAGGTGAGGAAGAGCGCCGTCATAATCTTGTCGCTTTCATTACGATACCGATGGTCCTCTACTTTAGACGACCCAAGGTACGTGATTTCATGCGTCATGATGTTGCCGACCTCTTCGCGTAGTTCGCGAGCAGCAGCACTTTCAAGAGAGCTGTCACTTGGGTCAACGAAGCCCCCAGGGAGTCGCCACAGACCTTCAGGGTCAGTCTTCTTCCGGCCGAGTAGGATCTCTTGGCTTTCGTGCTTGATGACACCGATGTCGACCGTTTGGAACGACACTGGATACCTCAGCCTTTGAGCCTCGATCAGTCCCTGACGGAAGCTCTTGTCATCCGCCGGTTCTTTCGGGTTGTTCCGTAGCTCGGTTCCAGAAATGTTTGGAACTTCAGGAACAAGAACAATCGGGAACGAACCGTGGTAGTGGTTTGCGAAAGAGTCCCGAGACCCGTACAGCTTCACCTCCTGGAAAGGGAATGAGCGCCGTACGATCTCATCGAGATTCCTCGACCAGACTTCGTCGCTCGGGTTATCCGGTAGTTCGTACACGAGAGCGGAAGGATACGCTTGACGCACCATCCTCTCGCGAACGACAAAGGGAAGGGGGTTCCTTACTGATGGTTGCGCCACCTTCGAGCCAAGGAGAATGACTAGATGATCGTTCTCCTTCTTTGCCCAATTGAGTAGGTGGATGTGTCCACCGTGCAGCTCAGGAACTTGGAACCTCCCAACAACGACGCCAACTGTTTTCATATCTTTCTCCTATGTGATTGCAAAAGAACTAATCTTCCAGGCTTAGCACCTGGCAAAGACTCTCCACGATGGTCTTTGTCATTTGCTAAGTAAGTGTAATAAATACACTAAGTAAAGCTTAAAAAAGAAGCGACATTATTTGTCGATTACTTTTTCTGTATCACTTCTTTCTACCTACAGCACCTCAAGATATGTCACTTTCTCTGATTTAAACGAATACAGTGATGCGGGCCTATGTTTTACCCCAGAGGTTTTCTTTTTAAGGTCTTTAAGGATAGATAACTTCTCCATCTTTTTTCTAAAGTTGCGTTTATCGAGCTTCTTATCTGCAAGGAGTTCGAACGTTTTTTCAAGTTCAGTGAGGGTGAATTCTTCTGGCATTATCTTAGCGATGAGGGTGGTGTAGGTTACTCGTGATGCTAGCCTTTCTAACGCCACCTTAAGCATGTGATCATGGTCATATGCTAGATGCTTTAGCTTCGAAACAGGCATCCAGCAGAGTTCATCGTGTGACTCTCGTTCAGCGCCATCTAGCTCTTCCCAGGGGATGAGGGCAAGGTATGCCACCGAGACCACCTTTCCACGTTTGTCACGTCCGGGGTCACTGAAGGTCTGGAGCTGCTCTAGGTAAACGCTTCGCTCACGAAGGTTGGCTTTTTCCTTGATGATACGAGATGCAGCACCTTCAGCTGTTTCTTCTACTCCTATTAATCCGCCAGGGAAACCATACAGGTTGTCATAGTAAGGAGGTCGGTGTACTTTCATTGTTCGTGCCAGAAGGACGTTATCGATTATCGTGAAGATGATAACGTCGACAGCAACGATGGTGTGCTTGACTGAGGTTTGTTTCATTATTTTAGTGTACTACAGACACTTATTTGGTCAACATCTCAATGAACTTACTTAGTGTAGTATATACACTATCAAACAAAATGTCAACAAAAGTGAAAATAACTGTGGATATCTAAGATATAGAGTATTAAAAGCCGTCCACTCTGGCATTCTGGCATTATGGGGTATATGAACACCCTTAGGTGCTGAGTTGGTATACTGTACTTGTTATGGAATTTAAAAAAATAAAACTTGTCCTCACTGTTCCCACTACACATGCTGATATTGTGCGTAAGGCAATTGGTGATGCGGGGGCTGGTATAGTTGGGAACTATACGCACTGCTCGTTCTCGTCCAAGGGAACGGGTCGATTTTTGCCAGAGGAAGGAGCGAAACCTCACATTGGTGAGGTGGGTATATTCGAAAAAGTAGAAGAAGAAAGAATTGAGGTTACGTGTGATATAGAGATTATTGAGAAGGTTATCCTGTCTATGAAGGAGGTTCATCCATACGAAGAGGTGGCATATGATGTATACCCGTTACTCTCGTACTAAACTATTTACTAATATACCCCCTATGCTCTCACGTAAAAAACTTATCCTCTTTGATGTTGATGATACTCTTGCCAAAAGTAAGTGCCCCATGTCTGACGAAATGGCGACTACTATTGGTCAGCTTTTGCGTCATGTTCATGTGGGGATTATTTCTGGCGGTAAATGGGAAGTTTTAAAGAAAAATATTGTTGACAGACTACCAGAAAATTCTACTGACGTATTACATAAGTTTCACGTCTTGCCTACCTCTGGTGCTCGTTATCATGCATATCATGACGAGGAGTGGAAAGAGGTATACGCCAATCTTATTGAAAAAAGTGAGTCAGCAAGAATTATGCAAATACTCCTTACAGCAATAGAAGGTGAGTATGAGAGACCTGAAGTATATGGGGACATCGTAGAAGATAGAGGAACCATGGTATCACTCGCACTTTTTGGGCAGACTGCACCGATTTCAGTAAAAGAAAACGCAGACAGAGATCATTCCATAAGGAAGCGAATAGTTGCTAAAGCTGCTCCTTACTTGTCTGGGTACGAAGTAAGAATTGGTGGAGCTACTTCCATTGATGTTTCAAAAAAGGGGATGGACAAAGGATATGGGGTAAAAGCGATTGCGCAGCACCTAGGACTTTCTTTAGATGAAATCGGCTTCGTAGGTGATGCAGTATTTCCAGGTGGGAACGACTATCCAGTTAAAGAGCTTGGGGTTGAGGTGTTGGTGGTCAAGAATGAAGATGAGACACTTAGGCATCTCATTTCCTGGTTGGAACAAGAAAAGGTCTAAGATCTCTGTGGTCTATTTTTAGTAACGGAGCAGGGTAGAAATTTGGACAAAAGGTCTACTATATTGTAGTGTGTTCTTCAATAATGAAAGAAACAGCAGTAGTCGACCATCATGCATCTAGTCACCCTCACGTAACTAGCCTATTTAAGGAGCGGAGTTTTTGGCTTCGTGTTTTGGGGCATATGAAAAACGATGTTGTAGCTACAGTGTCCTTCCTTCAGTACCTTGGGGGGATACTGTGCGCTGTGCTACTTGGTGTCAGCTTATTTCTTTTAGAGTTTGCTCCTTTTAAGAAATTTGTGACGTATATTGTTGTTATACCAGTTCTCATTTTTTTGACAGTGAAGTACTTGACTATCTTGCCTATGATTTTTGTTTTCCTCTTTCTTTTTATACAACCGAAGTATGCCGCCATTTCTCTTTCACTCATCTCGGTATTTAGTTTTATCTGGGTGCTTATGATGTAACTTTTAGTTAGTTTTGTTATAATATCTTTCACTATGAAGTATCAAGTTCTCCTGTATTACAAGTACACACACGTTGACAACCCCGAAGCTCTTAAGAACTCTTATAGAGCACTTTGTGAGAAATACAACCTCAAAGGGCGCACTATTATTGCAAGCGAGGGTATCAATTCAACTCTCGAGGGGACAGTTGAGGATACTGAGAACTTTCTAACAGAGTTTTTGGTTGATGAGCGTTTTGCGGATATGCAAATCAAAAGAAGTGAGGGGTTTGGCGATACATTCCCAAAGCTTTCTGTAAAAGTACGTGAGGAAATTGTGGGGACGCATTATCCAAAAGAAGTTGACCCAACCAAGCTTACTGCTCCTCATCTTAAGCCAGAAGAACTCCGCAAGTGGTACGAGGAGGATAAGGATTTCGTCGTGGTCGATATGCGTAACTCATACGAGTTCGCCTCTGGTCACTTTAAGAAGTCTATTGATCCAGGTATGACTGCGTCACGCGAGCTACCACAACTCATCGACAAGATTAAGAAAGAAACAGAAGGGAAGACTGTACTCACTGTGTGTACAG
>JACCDG010033975.1_pt1 | contig 10888 bp, 14 predicted proteins | sample 7442471 | NCBI WGS metagenome assembly JACCDG01 (sample SAMN15323444, study PRJNA562643) | freshwater metagenome | isolation source: river surface water | place: USA:Blue River Watershed | collected 2017-08-17
AGAGCATGTTCTGACAGCCAGGCATCCAGCGCGGTTGGCGACAGGCCTAGCGTGTGGCGATCTACGTCCACGAAGAGCGGCTCCGCACTGCAATACGCTATAGCGTTACAGGTGGCCACGAAGGTCAGCGACTGCGTCACCACCAGGTCGCCCGGTTCCAAGCCAACCAACTTCAGCGCAATATGGAGCGCAGCAGTGCCGTTCATCACCGCCACGGCGCGCGGGCTGGTAGTGAACGTAGCTATGTCTTTTTCGAAACGGTCAACATAGGCGCCGACGCTGGAGACAAACGTCGAATCAATGGTGTCTAGCACCAATTCGCGCTCACGCCCTCGGAATATCGGCGCATGCAGCGGGATGAACTCGTCGGTGCGGTACTGGTCGCGGACGAAACGGATGAGTGAGTCGAACATGCCTGCCTCAGACATTGTAGATGTCGGCCTTGTACTTCCGGAGGTTGTCAGGATTGGTAAACCAATCGACCGTAGCTTGCAACCCTGCCCGGATATCGAAACTCGGCTTAAAGCCGGTCATACCATGTATCTTGGTGTTGTCGCACCACAGGCGGAAGACCTCGGACTTCTCTGGGCGAATGCGCTGCTCGTCGGTAAGGAACTCGACGTCGCTGCCCATCAGCTCCCGGATCAGCGCCAAAGTGTCGCCGACGGAAATCTCATAATTAGAACCAATATTGACGGTTTCGCCGATGGCCGCATCGCAACGGGCCAGTTCGAGGAAGCCGCGACAGGTGTCCAGCACATAGTTGAAGTCGCGCGTCGGCGAGACGTCACCTAGTTTGATCTGCTTCTTGCCGTTGGCAATCTGCGTGATGATGGTCGGGATCACTGCGCGCGCTGACTGACGTGGGCCGTAGGTGTTGAAAGGACGAGCGATCGTGACCGGCAGATTGAAAGCATTGAAGAAACTCATTGCCATCGCGTCAGCGCCGATTTTGGAGGCGCTGTACGGCGACTGCGGTTGCAGGGGGTGTTTCTCGTCGATGGGCACGTATTGGGCGGTGCCGTAGACCTCGCTGGTGGAGGTGTGGATCACGCGTTTGACACCATTCTCCATCGCAGCCTGGCAGATATTGAGCGTGCCCTTGATATTGGTGTCAACGTAACTGTCGGGTGCAACATAGGAGTAAGGGATGGCAATCAGTGCAGCCAGATGGAAAACGATGTCCACATCTTTGGTGATGTGTTTGCAGTAATGTGGATCGCGCACATCGCCGCTCAAGACTTCAATCTGGTCACGACATTCAATATCTTCTAACCAACCCCAGTAGTTGAAGGAGTTGTACTGCGACAGGGCCTTGACTTTGTAGCCCTCTCGAACGAGAAGCTCGGTTAGATGGGATCCGATGAATCCATCAGCACCTGTTACCAACACTGATTCTTGCTTTTTAGTCATGCTTGCTGAATTTCTTTTTTGTCATCATTAGCTGCCTCTAGCTTCAGCGACTCAATCTCCACCTTCAACGCGCCGTACTCTTCCGTTTTGCGCTTAAGGAGTCGACTGGTCAGCGCTACCTTTTCGGCAATGCCCATGTCGATGAGGGCATTGAGGCAGTAGTTCAACCCACCCACACTCATGCCAAGTATTTCGGCCAGTTTACGCTGAGGCGGATCGGAGTTGTCTTGCAAGATGTGTATTCAAATGTGTAGCGGGGATATCGGTAGGTATTGCACTTCTGTTTGAAGCCGAACAAGGCTACAGTAAACAACACCTCCGTTCGAGATCTGAGCGAAATTATTTTTCTATTCAATAAACAACGGCGATCTGAGGTTCTAGTGGCGCGTCAATTATTCTCACGCGATGGGTTGCTCGAACGTCCAAATCTCTCAAAAAGGGCGTTTGCAATGCCCAAAACTCCCTAGCCTGGATCAGTTTGGCGATTCGACGACCATCTCACGCCAGCCTGACGCAGTCAGCACTCATTTATGCAGACCTTCTCTAGCTAAAGAGTCAAAATTGGTGGTTGGTGACGCCATTAGTGAAAGACTCCTCAATCATGAGGGCTGTCTTAGCGCCTCTCAAATATAGGAAGGTATATGCAACTGCAAAGAGTAGCGTTGCGAAACTAAGGCGACCGGTTGAATCCTGAAAACCGATGGCCGCTAACTGGCATACAGCAACCATCACCCAAATTTTGAAGCTGGCCAGGCCGTGCTGACGCCACTGGTTGCCAACTACGCGTCCTTTTCTCTTCGCTTTGAACAATAGGTGATGCAGGTGTGTCATGTCAGGCACTCCACTTTTAACTTTCTGAATGACGTTGCGTCGATACATTGAAAATATTGTTTCCCACACTGGGTAAATGCATACCAGTAATACAGCCCAAGTTGACGCGGCTGGATTTCGCTTCAGCAGCAAAACTCCACATTCAGCCAGCCAAAACCCAGCCAAATAGGCCCCGCCATCGCCCAAAAAGATACGTCCGAAAGGGTAGTTGAGCAACATGAAGCCAAGTGTGGCCCCAATGCCCCATAGACAAAGTGTCATCACTAGGGTGTCGCCATTCAAATAGGCAATCGTGGCCAAGCCTGCCAGCATGAGGCTGACGCTACCGGAAGCCAACCCGTTCAATCCATCAATGATGTTGATGGCATTGGTCATGCCGCCTACAGCAAAGCAGGTAAATAGAAAAGATACGGCACTGAACTGGATGAGGTAATCCAGGCCTGGGGTGTCCAGGTCAACCAGGCGGGCATCAAGTATCCAGTAGGCCAAGGCCGCGGAGATAAAGGATGCAAATAGGCGGGTGCGCACCCCCACGCGCTTGGTGAAGTCTTCAATCAAGCCTGCGCCGAATGCCGGGATGGCACACAGCAGCAATTTGCCTGCGGTTTCATAAGTTTCCCCACCCAATTGGTAGCTGAAGACACCAGCCAACAGCAAGCCAGCAACCACGCCCAAGCCGCCGATGCGTGGCACGGGGATTTCGTGGATTTTTTGCACGCCGTCCAGGTCGTGATCAAGCGACAGCTTGCCGTGCCAGCGCTGGGTCAAGATGATCAGCAAGCAGGTGCCAAAGCTGGCGGCAAGGCAGGCCAGCACTGGCCAAAGGGAGATGCTCGTCACGGTGTCCATCCTGATATTTTTGTAATGACTGACTGCGTCAGGTAAGGATAAGCATTCTAGTGACCGATGGCGCAACCTGATAGATCTGGATCAGTTGTCCAGACTTTGGTTTAGCAATGTTAGGTGCGCAGCAACACTTGAGCATCGGGAGATTTACCCATGCTGCGGTGCAATATATGTGTGCCATTTGGATGCTTGACAATGCCGGCATCATCTGAAAGACTGGTCATCTAACTAGTTTGTTTGGGGGTGCTATGCACTTGTGGCCAGTTCAAGATGCGAAAGCGCGGTTTAGTGAGTTTTTAGATGCGTGTCTTTCTGAGGGGCCTCAGATGGTCACCAGGCGGGGGGCTGAGGCGGCTGTGTTGGTGCCGGTACAAGAGTGGCGGCGCTTGCAAGCATGCGCGCGCCCCTCTTTGAAGCAACTTTTGTTGGCAGACATCGGTCGTGGCGATTTGGTTTTGCCAACTCGTGGAAGGGCCAAACGTCGCAATGTGGAGCCCTTGCTGTGATGGGCGGGTATTTGTTGGACACGAATATCGTGTCTGAGTTACGCAAGCAGCGCCCGCATGGTGGTGTAGTGGCTTGGCTTGAGTCGGTCACTGATGCTGATTTGTATTTGTCGGCGGTAACTCTTGGTGAGATCCAGGCGGGTATTGAGCTGACGCGTGAACAGGACCCGATTAAAGCAAGCGAGATTGAGTCGTGGTTGGAGATGGTTGCTGACGCCTATAACGTCTTGCCCATGGATGCGGCAACGTTCCGGGCTTGGGCTCGCTTGATGCACCGTAAGTCCGATACGCTCTATGAGGATGCCATGATCGGGGCGACGGCAAATGTGCATGGCCTGACAGTGGTAACGACGAACTTGGCCGATTTTCGTGCGCTCGGACTGCGCGTGTTTAACCCTTTTGATGCGGTGTAGATCGCTGCTTGTTAAGCAATGGCTTGCCGTTGTTGAAGCAAAAACGGCCGATCAATGGTTTCCGCCAGGGTGTTGATGTCTGCGGTGGTAACGCCCGCGTCTTGAAAGTGCTGCCGCCAGCGATCAATGGTGTTGGCGACCAAGCGTGCTTCATCAATAGCGTCTGGCTTTGTCAGTCCAAACTGGCGGGCTTCTGACAATGCGTTGTCGATCGTTGACTCTGAGCCTTGTAGGCCAACCCGCATTTGTTGATAGCCCAGTGCTTGGCCGGTGGGGAGCACATCGAATGCCGGGGCGAGTTCGTATTCGCCGCGGTCGTTCATGAGGATGGCGTGGTTCTTTTCGTGGTCGTCAGTGTTGTCGATCAAGATGTTGAATACGAGCCGGCGAAACAGCTCTCGCATATTGTTTGTGCGCAGGTTGTTAATCGTGCTGCCTCGCCTGCGGATCAATTGGGCCAACTCGGGGTAACCCATTTGCTCACCTGCCGCGTGTAGTGCAACGTGTGCGGACAGTGCGTGTTTGCGTTGTGTGCCTTCGCGGTCAAACCGGCGTATGGCAACGGCATGTCCGCGCCTGAGGGGGATGGGCATGGTGGCCGCAGTTTGAATGCCCGCTTGAGCAGCCAGCGTCATGGTGGCATGCTCGATGAGCGGGCAGTCTGTGACCTCGCCGGGCTCTGCAAATTTCAGAACCCAGGGGTGGTTGTCAATATTGAGCAGGGCTTTTGGGCGCGCCCCGCCTAAAGTGGCGCCAGGTGCCACCAGCCGCTTGAGTTCAGGTTCGACGGGCTCACCCGCAATGACGCATTGGATGGCTTGGTGTATGGCGCCGATGTCTTCTATTTGAGGCAGGGGCCCAAGCTGGCGAGGTAGGTAGGCTTGATCTGAGGTTGAAACCCCCAAGGCGCCAAATCGTTCGTCGCCCGCGAAATACAGGTACTCCATGATTGAAAGCCTGGGGGGCTTGTCAATGAAGCGGATGACACGTTCGCCCCAACGGTCGGGGCGAGCATCGTTTACCGCGCCAGGAGCAGAGTCTTTTTCAAGGGGGATAAATTCTTGATCGATCAGGGGCAGGTCTTCGCTCAGGCTGAAGCCTTTGCTGAGCCAGTGGGCTGTGTAGCGCAATGAGGCTGCGCGCAGAGAGCGTGCAAAGTGCAGTTCTCCGATCAGGATGGGGGCGTCGGGTTGGCCTAGCCACCACAGGTATAGCGTGTCCAGTTGGGTGCTCATGGCTGTAGCTTGGCTGTGATTGAGGCGCGCTTGCGGACCGAGCGTGTTTGGGCGGCGCGGACTTCGTTTTCTAGTGCGCCAAGGTCGTGTTCGGGAGCTGCCAAATTAGGGAGTGCGTGAGAGCGGCCAATGAGCCATAGAGCTGTGGCAAAGGCGCCGAATGAAACGCTGGGGTCTCCGCGTTCCAGTCGTGCCAAGGTGGGTTCGGTGATGCCGATTCGCTCAGCCCATACTTTCCTGGGCTCGAGCCGTCGCTTGCGGGCAATAGCCAAGTTCTCACCCAATTCGCGCAGTTGGGCAAGCACGAGGGGGGGCATGGTTTCCAAAGCTTTGGATTTTTTTGGCATGCATAGAATTTAACATATTGTCAAAAAAACAAACATCTATTTTCTTTTGTGGGCGTCATCGATCGGTTGTTTTTGCAAGCAGCATGTGGGTGAACTGCAAAAACTCATCCAGGTGATGGGTGATGATGTTTTCAGTGATGGGCAGCAACAGGCTTTGGTAGTCATGGACTGCAATGTTGCGAAACCCAACCATTTTTTTCATGGCGTCAGCCATTGGCTGCGCAATCAGTCCGCCTTTTGCCAGCAGCTCAAACGCGTCGCGTGCGCTTTGCGGGATGCCGAGTTTGTGGGCTCGGATCAGGTGATGCGCAATGTCAAGCGCGGCTTCACAGGCGCGCTGGATGTTCAGGATGGCAGCATCTTGATGCGAGAAGTTGGTGGCAAAGTCGGGGCCTGCTGCGGCGTATTCTTCGCGTGCGCGTCGCACGCAGCGTTCAATGGTGGCGGCTTTGTTCAGTAGGACGTCATCGGCCATACACGGCCCCCTGTTGTGCGATGTCGGTCAAGAGCTTCGCGCGGGCTTCGTCTAAGTGGGTCTTTTCGCTCATGACAAAGCATTCGTACAAACTGGCTTGCGGCTCCACGCTCCATAGCCGCTGGCCTGTGGTCAAGATTTGGTGTTGCATGACGGTGCTGGCCGCCCGAAAATCTAATAAATCAACGGGATAGTTCAGCTGGTTGGCCAACAGGTTTGCCTGATCCCACAACTGTAGCGGGGGCGTGTAACCTTCAATCAAAATGGCCAGATCCAGATCACTGTCTGGGCGGGCTGTGCCTTGGACGCGGCTGCCAAATGCGTAGATGGCCAATGCCGTTGGAAAGGCTTGACGCAGGGGGTGAATGACGTCTTCAGGGTTGAAGGGGGTCATCCAGCAGGTCTTCGGTGGTGGGCTTGGCTTCAACGCGATAGCTTTCGCTGGCCCAGGCGCCCAGATCAATGGCCTGGCAGCCTTTGCTGCAAAAGGGGCGGTAGGGGTTATCGGTGCGGTAGGTGTGCATGACACCGCACGATGGGCAGCGAACTTGGGGGCCTTGTTTCGAATCGGAAGCCATGACGGAAGGCATTACGCGCAAAGTGTCAGTTCAAAGCCCGCGTCTGTGTCGCTGGCCAGTTTGAGTTTGCCTTCGAGGTCTTGCCGCATGAGGCGGATGGACACCATCAAACGGTTGGCACTGATTTCGGGGATCAGGCCCAGGCTGGGGTCAATGCGCAAGCGCAGCAAGGTGAAGGACCGGCCTTCTTTGAGGCTTTGCTGAAACTGGCCGCAGGGTGCTGCAACCATGTGGCTGTGGCCACCATCGCGCAGCAAGCGCAGCAGGATATGCAGGGCTTGGGCCATGGGCGTAATAGAACTGACCCAGCTTTGCAGATCGGCCTGGCGCTTTTGTGGAGGCTCGTGTTGCCAAGCATAGTAGCTGGGCAGATCAAATTCACAGGTGCCGCCAGGGATGCTGATGCGGCTGCGGATGCTCATCAACCAGTCGTTGGTGGCCAGGGCTTGACCGGCTTTGCCAACGAGTTGGTGCAAGCTGTGGTGAGCGTGTTCCAGACGAGAAAGCACGTCATCCAATACGGATTCTTGAATGGCAGGGTTGCCCTTGTAGGCCATGAATTGCGCGCGGTAGCGGTCTAGCTCTTTGAGCAGGTCGCTTTTGAGGTCGGCGCGCGATGCGACGTCCATGATCTCAAAGATCGTGGACAGTGCGTAGTGGTGGTCTACGGGCGTGGTGCGCGGCATCAATTCGCCCAGCCGGTTGAACAGGTGTTCAAGCCGCAACATGGTGCGAATGCTTTCATTGAAGGGGTATTCGTACAGAATCAACACGCCACCTTAAGGAACCTCAACCGACATTGTTCCACAAGCGCCAGACCTTCTCGACCTCTGAGCGCAGTTGTTCGAGGGTAATACCCTGATTCAAGATGATGTGATCCGCTGCTGCAAGCCGAAATTCGCGTTGGGCTTGTTGCGCCAACACCTTTTCGACGGCCTCGCGGGGCCAGCCTGAGCGGACCATGACACGGGCGATCTGGGTTTCGGGCTCGCAATCCACCACCAAAATGTGATCGACCTTGTTGCGCCAGCGATCGCCGGACTCAACCAGCAGGGGCACGTCGTACACGACGTGTTGGTCAGGTGCGGCTTGGGCCGCGTGCAGGTCGGCCTGTTGCCCGATCAAGGGATGCAGGATGGATTCCAGTTGTTGCAGCGCTTGGGGATCGGCAAAGGCGAGGGTGCGCATGCGGGCGCGGTCCATGGCGCCTTGCGCATTGATCATGTCTGCGCCGAAGGCTTGGCGTATGGGCTCGATGGCGTGACCACCTGGCGCTGTCAGGGCGCGTGATATGGCATCGGTGTCAACGAGGTGGGCACCCAATTGCACCAGCATGTGGCTGACGGTGGATTTACCGCTGCCAATGCCGCCTGTCAGGCCGATGATGCGTCGGCCTGTTGCTGGCTTCAGGCCCAGCCCAGCCATGACATGACTTGGTCTTTGCCCGCAAACAGCACGCACAGTGCAGCGCCAGCCAGGAAGGGGCCGTAAGGCACGTAGCGGCCTTCGCGCAGATTGGCCGATAGTTTGAGGCCAATACCGACTATGGCACCGATGAGTGAGGAGCCCAGTACGATGGGCAGGATCATGGTCCAGCCCAGCCAAGCACCGAGGGCGGCGAGCAATTTGAAGTCACCAAAGCCCATGCCTTCTTTGCCGGTGGTGAGCTTGAACAGCCAATACACCGACCACAGCGACAGGTAGCCAGCAATGGCGCCCCAGACCGCGTCCGGAAGGGAGGTGTCTGTCCAACCCAATACGGCAACCAGCAAGCCCGCCCACAGCAGGGGCAGGGTCAGGTTGTCAGGCAGCAAAGTGGTGTCCCAGTCAATGGCGGATGCAGCCACCAAGACGGCGACGAAGCCGCACCAAAGCAAGGTGCTGGGTTGTTCGCCAAAACGCCACCAGCAGGCAACAAACAGTGCACCTGTGGTCAATTCGATCAGGGGGTATCTGACAGAAATGGGCGCTTGGCAAGCAGAGCATTTGCCGCGCAGAAACAACCAACTGACCAAAGGGATGTTTTCAAACCACCGGATTTGATGGCCGCATTTGGGGCAGCGTGAATCGGGCTTGGACAGTGTCAGCGGTTCGGCGTCTTCAGCTGGCGCGGGCAGGTTCAGGATGTCGGCGCCCTCTGCTCGCCATTGACGCTCAAGCATCAGGGGCAGCCGATGGATGACGACGTTCAGGAAGCTGCCAACGCACAGGCCCAGGATGCCCAGGCCCCAGGGGGACAGGAGCAAGGGCAGGAGTGTGTCAAAAGTCATTGGCACTTAAACCACTTGGCCCATCTTGAAGATTGGCAGGTACATGGAGACAACGATGCCGCCAATGATGGTGCCCAGGATCACGATGATGAAGGGCTCCATCAGGCTGGACAGGGCCTTGACCGCTTCGTCCACTTCTTCTTCATAAAAGTCTGCCGCTTTACCCAGCATCTGGTCCAGGGCACCAGATTCTTCACCAATCGAGGTCATTTGCATGACCATGACTGGGAACAGGTTGGCTGCTTGCATGGCATTGGTCAAGCTGGTGCCGGTAGTGACGTCTCGCTGAATTTGCTCAGTGGCTTCAGCAAAAACAGCGTTACCGGCTGCGCCGCCCACAGAGTCAAGCGCATCAACCAAAGGCACGCCAGCGGCGAACATCGTGGACAGGGTGCGAGTCCATCGGGCAACGGCGGACTTGAATAACAGGTCACCAAACACGGGAACCTTCAGCAGCAGGACGTCCATGCGTTTTTGCATGACCTCGGATCGCTTCCATGACTCGAAGAAGAAATAGATGCCACCACCAATGGAGCCAAAAATGGCCCACCAGTATTGGACAAAAAATTCGGACATGGCCATGACCATGAGCGTTGGCGTAGGCAAGTCTGCGCCAAATGAAGTGAAGACCTCTTTGAATGCAGGGATCACCCAGATCATGATGACTGCCACAACTGCAAAAGCGACTGTCAACACGGCGATGGGGTAGGTCAATGCACCTTTGATCTTTTGCTTGATGGCGATGGTTTTTTCTTGGTAGGTGGCCAAGCGATCCAGCAAGGTTTCCAAAATACCGGCTTGTTCACCCGCTTCGACCAGGTTGCAGTACAGCGCATCAAAGTGCATGGGGTGCTTGCGGAATGAGTTGGACAAACTCGTTCCGGTTTCAACATCCGTGCGAATGTCGTTGAGCAGTTTGGTCACCGCGCCGTTCGTGGCGCCCCGCGCAACGATGTCAAATGATTGCAATAAGGGGACACCGGCCCTCATCATGGTGGCCAATTGGCGTGTCAGCACGGCAATGTCTTTGGGTTTGACCTTGCCTCCGCCACCCATACGGCGCTTTTTGACCTTCTGGACCAAAATACCTTGGCGGCGCAAACTGGCGCCCACCATGGCCTCACCGCCAGCCCGCATTTCGCCTTTGACGATTTTGCCGGAGCGGTCTTTGCCTTCCCATTCGTAGAGAGTTTCTTGCGTTTTTTTGGCGGGTGCCGTTGCCATATTGAGAACTCCGTGCCGCGTTTGGGATGCGTTATGCGTTGGTCACAGCAATAACCTCTTCTAATGAGGTTGCGCCGATCTTGACTTTGATGAGGCCTGATTCGCGCAAGTCTCGCACGCCTTCTATGCGTGCTTGCTTGGCAATATCCATGGCAGTGCCTTGAGTGAGAATAATCCGTTGAATTTCCTCACTAATGGGCATGACTTGGTAAAGGCCAACCCGTCCTTTGTAACCGTTGTTGCAAGATGAGCAGCCAACAGCCTTATAAGGTTTCCAGGAGCCGTCCAAATCTTCTTCTTTGTAACCCGCTTTGATCAGAGCGTCGCGTGGATAGTCAGCGGGGGCCTTGCAGTTTTCGCAAAGGCGGCGCGCCAAACGCTGGGCGGTAATCAGGATCACGCTGGACGCAATGTTGAAAGGCGCCACGCCCATGTTCATCAATCGGGTCAGGGTGGTGGGTGCGTCGTTGGTGTGCAGGGTGGACATCACCATGTGACCCGTTTGCGCCGCCTTGATGGCGATGTCGGCCGTTTCAAGGTCTCGGATTTCACCGACCATGATGACGTCAGGATCTTGCCGCAGGAAGGATTTCAGCGCCGCCGAGAACGTCAGGCCCGCACGGTCGTTGACGTTGACCTGGTTGATCCCTGGCAAGTTGATTTCAGCCGGGTCTTCAACGGTGGAGATGTTGACGCCAGGCTGGTTCAGGATGTTGAGGCAGGTGTAGAGCGACACCGTTTTGCCCGAGC
>JACCDG010541732.1_pt1 | contig 10888 bp, 10 predicted proteins | sample 7442471 | NCBI WGS metagenome assembly JACCDG01 (sample SAMN15323444, study PRJNA562643) | freshwater metagenome | isolation source: river surface water | place: USA:Blue River Watershed | collected 2017-08-17
CGAGATCGGGCGCGGCACCTCCACCTTCGACGGTCTGGCGCTGGCCAGTGGCATTGCCACGCACCTGCACAACAAAACCCAGTGCTTTGCGCTGTTTGCCACGCACTATTTCGAGCTGACCGAGTTTCCGGCCTCACACACCGCCGCGGTCAACATGCACGTGAGCGCGGCCGAGTCGGGCAGCGACATCGTGTTTTTGCACGAGCTTCAGCCTGGCCCCGCCAGCCGCAGCTATGGCGTGCAGGTGGCGCGCCTGGCGGGCATGCCCGCCGCCGTGTTGAACCACGCCCGCCACGCCCTGACGGCGCTCGAATCGGGCGCGCAGGACGCCCGCGCCCAGGTCGACCTGTTCGCACCCCCGCCAGAGGCAGAGGCCGCCGGCCCCACGCCCATCGAGGCCGCCCTGGCCCAGATCAACCCCGACGCCCTGAGCCCACGCGAAGCGCTCGACGCCCTTTATGCCTTGCAGCGCATGCTGCCCGCCCGACCATGACTTATTGCTGTGCCATCAAGACCCGCGCCGGTCTCGTCTTCCTGTCTGATTCCCGCACCAACGCGGGGCTGGACCAAATCAGTTCGTTTCGCAAGATGATCATTTACGAGAAGCCGGGCGACCGCTTCATGGTGCTGCTGTCGGCGGGCAACCTGAGCATCTCGCAGTCGGTACGCGAAATGCTGCAGGTCGAAAAGCTTGTGGAGCCGGGCCAGGACGAACCCCTGACGATCTGGAACGCCAAGAGCATGTTCGATGCCACACGTGTGCTGGGCGCTGCCGTGCGCCGCGTGTACGAACGTGATGCGGCGGCTCTGCGCGCCTCGGGCGTCGAATTCAATGTGTCCATGATTTTTGGCGGACAGATCGGTGACGAAGGCATGCGCCTGTTCCAGATCTATTCGCCGGGCAACTTCATCGAAGCCACGGACGAAACGCCGTATTTCCAGATCGGGGAGTCCAAATACGGCAAGCCCGTGCTCGACCGCGTCATCACCCCGGACACCCCCCTGGAAGAAGCCGCCAAGTGCGCCCTGGTGTCAATGGACTCGACGCTCAAGTCCAACCTGTCGGTGGGCCTGCCGCTGGACATGGTGGTCTACGAGGCCGGCCGCCTGCACAGCGACCGCATTGTCTGCATCGACGAGCACAACCCCTACTTTCAGATGGTTCGCCGCAGCTGGGGCGAGAAACTGCGCCAGATTTTCGACAGCATCGAGCACCCGGCCTGGGACGGCCAGAGCACCCAGGTGCCAATCATGGTGCCGGCAGCGCGCAGCCAACCCCTCAAGAAAATCGCCACCCCGCAAGACAAGCTGATCTGAGCCCGCCATGGCCGCACGCATCCTGTTCTCGCACGCCAACAGCTTTCCTGCGGGCACTTACCGGGTGCTGTTCGAGAGCCTGCGCCAGCGTGGCTTTGAGGTGCATGCAGTCGAGCAATTCGGCCACGATCCGAAATACCCCGTCACCAACAACTGGCCGCACCTGGTGCAGCAGCTGGCCGACTTTGCACGCCAGTGGCAGCAGGACGGGGAGCCGGCCTTTCTCGTGGGCCATTCGCTGGGCGGCATCCTGAGCCTGATGTGCGCGGCCCGCCATCCCGAACTGGCGCGTGGGGTGCTGCTTTTGGACTCGCCCATCTTGGGCGGCTGGAAAGCCACCACCCTGGGGCTGGTCAAGCGCACCGCCCTGGTCGGGTCGCTCTCGCCCGGCCGTGTGAGCCAAAAGCGCCGCAACCACTGGGCCAGCGCAGCCGCCGCACTGGACAACTTCCGCCACAAAAAGGCTTTTGCCCATTGGGACCCCCAGGTCCTGACCGACTATGTGGCCTGCGGCACACACGACCGTGATGGCCAGCGCTGGCTGAGCTTTGACCGCGATGTGGAAACCGCGATCTACAACAGCCTGCCCGACAACCTGGCCGGCCTGCTCAAGCGCCACCCGCTCAAATGCCCGGCAGCCTTCATTGGCGCCACCCATTCGGTAGAAATGCGCCAGGTCGGCATGGATCTGACGCGCCACGTGACCAAGGGCCGGGTCATGATGCTCGACGGCAGCCATTTGTTTCCGATGGAAAAACCGCTGGCCACCGCAGCCGCCATCGAAGCCAGCCTGCGCAATCTGGGCAGCTAAGGCAGCAGGCCTCTCCTTCGTCTTCGGCGCGGGCGCTTTTGCACCCAGAGGCGCCTGCAGTATCGTTTGCACTATGTAGTTAATTTTTAGTAATTAATGGGTATCATTTGATCTGTTTTAGAAATCTCCTGGAGATTTCTTTTGACTGCATTTCAAAGACGATTGCCCATGAAGATTGACCGACTGTTCCTCGCCATCCAACCCCGTGTCTGGATCCAAGCCTGTCTGTTGAGCGCCTGCCTGCCGCTTGCACAAGCGCAAACACCCAGCGAAGAGGTGCGCATCGACGCTTACGGCGCCGCCTTCAACGCCCCGCAGCTCGCACCCAAGACACAAACCAGGGTCTATGCCTACCGAACAGAGGCCGCACGTCAGCCGACACCCATCAACCTCTATCTGAACGGCCGCTACCACACCTCTTTGTTGCAGGGGGGGTACACGGAGTTCTGTTTGAACCCGGGGCACCTCGCGGTTAAAGCCGCTTTGGACGATGCCGGTCGGCTTCATGCAGGGAAAACCCAAGCAGGGCACCCACTGGACGCACAAAGCGGCCGCGTCATCTACCTGCGGCTCACAGAAGACACGGGACAAGCCATACAGGTCCTCAGCGAATCTCAGGCCTTGCCAGAAATCCGCCGCACCCGTCTGCAAACACACACGCTTTCGCGCGCACCTGCCGTGCAGCCATGTGGTAACGACTTGGCCTCCCCAGCGCCCATGGCAACACCGGTCAAGCCGCTGGCCAAAGCAGCGCCCAAGCGCGACTTCGTGCTCGCCGCAGACGCGCTGTTTGAATTTGGCAAGGCAGAACTCAAGCCCGCAGGCATTCAGTCCATCCAGACCTTGGTGCAACAGGTCAAACAGGAATACAGCTCTGTCGAGCGCATCCGCGTTTTGGGCTACACCGACGCCATCGGCCCCGCCGCCCTCAACAGCAAACTGTCGGCAGCCCGTGCGCACTCGGTGGCCGAGTTGCTGGACCGCAACGACTTGCGCCCCAGCCGGGGCTACACCACCGAAGGCCGTGGGTCGGCCGAACTGGCCAAGCTCAGCTGCAAAAACAAACCTACACCTGAAAACAAGGCTTGCCACGCCCCCAATCGCCGCGTCGTGATCTCGGTCATCGGCACCCGTAAGTGACCTTCGCCCCTTTTCCACGGACCCCCTCATGCAAAAGACCTACCAGATCAAGTCCACTGCCATCCAAAACGAGCAGCAACTCATGGACATCGCGCCCGCCGCGGGCAAGGCACCGGCCAGCTTGCTGGCCACACCCAATGCACGCTACGAACTCATCGACTCCACCTTGAAGGCAGCGCCGGACAACATCAGGGTCATGCGCAAAGGCAAAAGTCTGTTCGTTTTCTTTGAAGGTGACACGGCACCGGGTGTTGTGATCGAAAATTTCTACCAAGTCCACACCGACAACCAGCCCAAGCTGATCGGCCGCACCGATCAAGGCACGCTCTACGAATACACACCTGAGAACGCCGCTCCCAGCGCCTTCGTCAGCCAACTGGTGGACAGCGGCCAAAGCCATGGCATGGCCCTGGGCGGCGTAGAACTGACAGAGACCACAGGTGCTGTGGCGGGACTGCTTCCGGCGGTGGGGGTCAGCCCCTGGCTGATGGGCGCGGGAGCGCTGGGCGCTGCCGCCGCAGCGGGTGGCGGCGGGGGAGGCGGCGGCACCCGTACAAACACAGCTTCTGTCCCCAACGGCGGCCAGGCTCTGGGTCTGACCCTCGATGCCGATACCAACAACGATGGCGCCATCAACGCCACTGAAAAAGGCAGCGCCTACACCACCAGCGTGACCGCCAGCTTCGACAAAACCACGGTCGCTGTGGGCGACACCATCACGTTCAGTGACGGCACCACCACCAAATTGGTGGTGCTCACGCAAACCATGCTCGACGCCGGCAAAGCCGTCAGCACCGGCTGGACGCTGCCAAGCGAGGGCAGCAGCCTCAGCGTGACCGCCTCTCTCAACAACGCCGTCGGCAACGCCACGCCTGTGGCCACCGACATCGCCAAGATCGACACGACCCTTCCCAATAACAACCAAGCCCCTGGATTGACGGTGGATGCAGACACCAACGGTGACGGCATTCTCAACGCAGCCGAAATGGCAGCAGTTCGCTCCACCACCAGCCTGACGGCCACGTTTAATCCCAACACGGTTGCTGTGGGCGACACCATCACCTTCGGTGACGGCACCACGACCAAAGTGATCACCCTCACGGCCGCCGATATTGCCGCCGGCAAAGTCACCAGCGCCGGCTGGGCCTTGCCTGCGGATGGCACCACCGCCAGCCTCTCGGCCAGTCTGAAAGATGCGGCGGGGAATACCGCGCCATCAACGGCAAAGACCATCAAGACCGATGCCACGCCCCCCACCAACCACGATGTGGCTTTGGACTTGCGCATCACCACCGACCAAAACAACGACACCTGGGTCAACACCAGCGAACTCAACGGCATGGTGACTTTCACCAGTCGTGCCATTTTCAATGGCAATGCGGCGGTCGGTGACAAGATCGTCTTCACGGCCAGCAACGGTGGCACAGCACTGGACAGCCAGACCCACACGTTGGTACAACAAGACATCACCAGCGGTTTTGTGGATGTGACCTTTGCCGCGCCAAACAACGGTGCCTTGCAGACAGTCACTGCCAACTACATGGATGCTGCCGGCAATTGGGCTTCAGACCCGAGCCAGGCGCCCACCGACAGCGCCACACTCGACACCACGGCCCCCTCCAATGCCGACGTCAATTTGGCCGTCGCGATTGCCACAGCAGGCGATGACGCCTGGGTCAACGCCAGTGAATTGAATGGCAGCAGCAGTTTGCTCAGCCATGCCACCTTCAACAGCAACGCCGTGGCAGGTGACAAGATCGTTTTTTCGGCCACCAACGGTGGCGTGGCGCTGCCCAGCTTGAGCCACATCCTGACGCAGCAAGACATCGCCAACCACTTTGTCGACGTCAGCTTCGCCAAACCGGCCGAGGGTACGACCCAGGTGGTCACCGCCAATTATGTGGATGCGGCAGGCAACGCAGCTGTGACACCGTTGCCATCGGACAACGCCAAGCTGGACACGGTGGCCGCCATCATCCAGAGCACCCCGTCCGTTGCTGCCGGCCATCTCAACAGTTTGGAATTCAAATCCCTCTCCACAGAGAACGGTCACTACACACTGAACGTTGGCAACCAGTCATTCTCGAACCTGCCCAGCACAAGCACGTTGGCCGGCATAGGCACCGTCTCCGCCAAAGATGTGTGGCTGGACCTCTGGGACGCCGCCGGAAACCAAAGCATTCGGGCCTACCTTTACGACAGCGCGTCAACCACCCAGATCACGATCGACGCCAACACCCAAGTTTCGGTGCTGATGGTTTAAGGCGCCCCGATCAAGCCGACCAGCTCACCCACCCCAGGTGGCTGGTCGCCAGCACCACCACGCCAAAAGCGATGCGGTACCAGGCGAAGGCCTCAAAACTGTGCGACGCAATAAAACGCAGCAGCCAGCGCACACACACCCAGGCGCTGACGAAGGACACCACCAGCCCCACCCCAAACAGGGGCAGGTCGGCCAGGCTCAGCAGGGCACGTTCTTTGTAAAGGCTGTAGGCGCCCGCGCCGATCAGCGTGGGAATGGCCAGGTAGAACGAGAAATCCGTCGCTGCCTTGCGCGACAGGCCCAGCAGCATGCCGCCGATGATGGTGGCGCCGCTGCGGCTGGTGCCGGGGATCATGGCCAGGCACTGCACCAAGCCCACCTTGAGCGCGTCGCGCCCGCGCATGTATTCCACGTCGTGGATGCGCACCGCGCTGGCCGGGCGGCGTTCGGCCCACAAAATGATGAAGCCCCCCACGATGAAGGTGGTGGCCACCACCACTGGCGTGAACAGGTGCGCCTTGATCGCCTTGCCGAGCAAGAGGCCCATGACGACGGCCGGCAAAAAGCCAATCAACACATTGAAAGCAAAGCGTTGGGCGTCGGCGCGGTAAGGCAAGGCCCGCACCGTGCTGCTGATTTTTTGCCAGTAAACCAGGATCACAGCAAAGATGGCGCCGGTCTGGATGGCGATGTCGAACACCTTGGCTTTGTCGTCGTCAAAGCCCAGCAAGCTGCCAGCCAGGATCAGATGCCCCGTCGAAGAGATGGGCAGAAATTCGGTCAGACCTTCGACCAGCCCCATGACGGCGGCCTTGACGAGCAGCAAAGTATCCACAATGACTCCAGAAACAATTGGAAATTATCGCCGCTCACACCGCGCCCAAAGGCGTTCATCCTGAGCCCATGCATTTCGTCACATGGCGCTTTCATTCCCACCCGTCTGCGGGCACAGTGGGGCCACTGTCACACACCCAGGCCATGACCATGAACCTGCCCCCCATCGTTGCCATCCACACCACTTTCGCCCTGAGCGCCGTGGCGCTCGGCCCCTTCGCGCTCTGGACCCGGCTGGGCCACACCACCCGCCCGCGCTGGCACCGCGCCACCGGCTACGCCTGGGTCACCTGCATGGTGGGCACTGCGCTCAGCGCCTTGTTCATCCGCAGCACGTTGCCCTGGAATCTGTGGGGCTTCAGCCCCATCCACCTGCTCATCGGTTTGACCTTGTTCGCGCTGGTGCGTGCCTTTGTCTATCTGTACCAAGGCCAGATCCAAGGGCACCGCCGCACCATGCAATCCATTTACCTGTTCGCCTGCGTCGTCACCGGGCTGTTCACTTTGTTGCCCAGGCGATTGCTGGGCCAGGAGGTTTGGGGCGACTGGTTGGGCTGGGTTTGAGCCATGCAAGGTCTTTCAAGGAATCACTCCAAGCCATTCCGTGTTTTATGGGTCAGCTTTATCGCCCTGCTTTGCCTGAATGCGCAAGCCCAGATCGGCCTGCGCGAGCTGTCCAGCCAAGGCATGCCCGTCACCGTGCTCTACCCCACGGCACAAACCAACCAGCGCTTGCAGCGTGGTCCATTTGAAATCGAGGTGGCGCCCGAAGCGCCGCCGCTGGCTGGACAGAGACACCTGATCGTGTTGTCGCATGGCACCGGCGGCAACCCGTGGGTCGACCATGCTCTGGCCGCCACACTGGTGCGCGCGGGCTTCGTGGTGGCCCAGCCCCTGCACCGGGGCGACAACTTTCGCGACTTCAGCCAGGCCGGTCCGGCATCGTGGCAAACCCGCCCCGCCGATGTCAGTGCAAGCATCGACGCTCTGAGCCACGACCCGGTACTCGGCCCCCTGTTGCGCACAGACCGTGTGGGCGTGCACGGCATGTCGGCAGGAGGTGTGACGGGCCTGGCCTTGGCCGGAGCGCAATGGCGCATGCTGGACATGGTGCGCCATTGCAACCAGCACCTGGAAGAAGACATCGGCTTTTGCCTGAACGGACTGGCGCAACACCCTGTCCAGCAGTTGCTTCGCCGCAGCCAGTTCGCGCTGGCGCGCATCACGCCTGCCCGCTTTCTGCCAGCGGCCCTGCACACCCGGCACGGTGGCCGCGCCACCGATGAGCCCCGGCCAGACACCCGGGTGGCGGCCGTGAGTCTGTTGGTGCCGGTCGGCGCGGTCTTCACGCCGGAAAGCCTGGGCCGCATCCGCATTCCGGTGGGCCTGACCGTGGCCGAGGCCGACGAGGTACTGGTGCCACGCTTACACAGCCAACATGTGCTCACGCACTGCCGCTCATGCCGCTTGTTGTCCAGCCATGCCGGTTCCGGCCATTTCGACTGGCTCTGGCCCTGGCCTACGGGCCTGGCCCAAATGGTTGCCGCCACCCAAATGCGCGGTGGCCTCCCCGATGCCAGCTTCACACCCTCACAGCGACAATCGGCATTCGACGCCATTTCAGCTTTCTTTGTACAAGCGCTTGACCGCCCATGAACACCACGGCCCTCATCGGCATCCCCCCCGGCCAGGGTAAGCCCTTGCTGCAACGGCTGGCCATCGTGTGGGCCATGGCGCTGCTGATCGCGCTGATGAACTGGAGCAGCCACAGCAACGGCCACCTGGACCAGCATCTGGTTTACAGCTATGCCATCTCGACGCTGATCTGGGCCTTCACCGACCTGCCGCGTTTGCTGCTGCGCCGTTGGTTGCACGCCGAGCCCCCGCATTACTGGCCGCCTGTGTTGCGGGCCACCGGCATGCTGGCCGTGGGCATAGCGCTGGGGTATGCGCAGGGCACCTGGCTGGGCGACCTGTACGCGGGCCATTCCACCTGGGCTTTGCTGGAATTGAACCGCCAACGCTTTGTGGGCATGCTGGCTTCGTCGGTGGCGATCAGCATCGCTTTTGTGGGCTTTTTCTACCAGCGCAGCAAGGCCGAGGCGCTGCAACGCCAAGCCGGCGAAGCCAAACTCATGCTGCTGCAATCGCAGCTCGAACCGCACATGCTGTTCAACACCCTGGCGCATCTGCGGGCCTTGGTGGCGCTGCAACCGACACAGGCCGTGGCCATGATCGACCACCTGGACGACTACCTGCGCCGCGCGCTGCAAGCCAGCCGCCATCCCCTGCACCCCCTGTCTGAAGAATTCGCACGGCTGCACGACTACCTGAGCCTGATGCAGCTGCGCATGGGCGAACGCCTGCGCTTCACCCTGTCGCTGCCGACCGAGCTGGCGGCGCAGCCCGTGCCCAGCCTGATCCTGCAACCTCTGGTGGAAAACGCCATCCGCCATGGCCTGGAACCCGCAGTGCTGGGCGGCACACTGACGGTACGTGCGCACAGTGCACAAGGACAATTGCGGATCGATGTCTGCGATTCGGGCCTGGGCCGATCTCAGCACCCCCCCTCCGAAGGCTATGGCCTGACCCATGTGCGTGAACGCTTGCAGGCACTGTGGGGCCCCTGCGCCCGTTTGGAACTGACCACACCGCCAAGCGGCGGCACAACGGCCAGCTTGTGCTGGCCCTTGCACCCCACTTCTCGCGCTGCACCATGACCACTGCCCTGATCGCCGAAGACGAACCCTTGCTGGCCCAAGCGCTGCAAATGGAGTTACTGGCCCTGTGGCCGGAACTGCGCATCGTGGCCCAGGTGGGCGATGGCGCCTCTGCCGTGCAGGCGGCACTGCAGCACTGCCCCGACGTGTTGTTCCTGGACATCCGCATGCCTGGGCAAGACGGTTTGGAAGCGGCCATGGCCATTGCCGAAGGCTGGCCGCCTCAACTGCCCCTGCCACGCATCGTCTTTGTGACCGCTTTCGACGCCTACGCCGTGCAGGCCTTTGACGCCCAAGCGATTGATTACGTGCTCAAACCTGTGCGCCGCGAACGTCTGGTACGCACCGTGCAAAGGCTCCAAGCCAGCTTGCAGAGCACAGCGCATTCACACGACACCTTGCTGGCGCCTTTGCGTGCCCTGTTGCAGCGAACAAACCGCGAGACGCCGCCGCTGCGCCTGCTGCAAGCGGGCACAGGACACAGCCTGCACATGGTGCCCGTGGAAGATGTGTTGTTGCTGGAGGCCTGCGACAAGCACGTGCGGGTGCTCACGCTCGCGCAGCAGGAACATTGGCTGCGTACGCCACTCAAGGATTTGCTGCAAGGGCTGGATACAGAGCAGTTCTGGCAAATCCACCGGGGCTTGGTGGTCCGGGCCGAAGCGATCAGCACTGCCCGCCGAGACATCAATGGCCAGTGGCGGGTCTGGCTGCACGGCCAGACCGATGCCTACAAGGTCAGTCGGCTGTTCGCGCACCGCTTCCGTGCGATGTGAGCCGAAGCGCTCACCCCATCAATGGCGCCGTCCCCCATGGCCCAGTCCCTGACCATGCCAGCGATGGTGGTGATGGTGGTGATGGTGGCGGTGGGCCGGCGGTCCCCAGCCCCAAGGAGACACTGCCACCGGTGGCGGCCCCCACATGGGTGGCGCCACATAGACCGGGCGCGGTGCCACCACAGGAGGCGGGCCGTAGATCGGCGCCACCACCGAACCATACACTGGGCCACTCAGCCGGGCGTGCACCACCACCGAGGGCTCGACCACGACCGGGTGTGCGCAAGCCGCTTGCGTGACGGCCAGTGCAACCACACCAAACAGCATGGCGCCACGGTTTCGAACAACAGACAACAGGGTTCGCATGAAATCATCTCCTGAGCGCAGCGGATGACAACCCCAGTCGGTTCACCTGCCCGCTTGTCTGTAGCGCATCACGGCCCTGAGGCGTGGACAAGCCGCGCCACAGCTTGGTGAAGATTCGTAACCGGCCAGCCTCTAAAATTGCCCCATGAATTCCCCTGCCCACACACCCGCCGCCGACGCAGGCGAGGCCAAAGTCAGCAACTTTCTGCGCCAAATCATCGAAAAAGACCTGCAGCAAGGCACTTACGCCAGCCGCCGCTGGGCCGGCAGCCCGGGCGACGCCGCCCACCACGCCCAGGGCGAACCCGATCCGGCCAAGATCCGCACCCGCTTTCCGCCCGAGCCCAACGGCTACCTGCACGTGGGCCATGCCAAGAGCATTTGCCTGAACTTTGGTCTGGCGCGCGACTATGGCGGCGTGTGCCACCTGCGCTTTGACGACACCAACCCTGAAAAAGAAGACCAGGGATACGTCAACAGCATCATCGACGCGGTGAAATGGCTGGGCTTTGACTGGGCGCAGATCGGCCAGACGCCAGGCAGCGCTGCGCCGTATCAGGCCAGCGATTACTTCGGCTTCATGTACCGCGCTGCCGAACACCTGATCGAGGCGGGACACGCCTACGTGGACGAGCAGACGCCCGAAGAAATGCGCGCCAAC
>JACCDG011848222.1_pt1 | contig 10887 bp, 10 predicted proteins | sample 7442471 | NCBI WGS metagenome assembly JACCDG01 (sample SAMN15323444, study PRJNA562643) | freshwater metagenome | isolation source: river surface water | place: USA:Blue River Watershed | collected 2017-08-17
GATTGCCAGGGATAAGTTCTTAAGCAGGATCAAATCTCCTTGCGTTGTAATCGGGGACGCGGCGGGTATTTACAGGCAGGAGATATTAAAGTCTGCCCCGCATGCAGAATTTCTGGACAAAGATTCCTGGTATCCTAAAGGGCATAACATGGTTTTCCTCACCCTTGAGAGGATAAAAGGGCCTAAGGTAGCCGGGAGGAAAAGGCTTGAGCCTATATATTTATACCCTAAGGAATGTCAGGTAAAGAGAAAGGGGGCGCTTTAAGTGTCTTTTGGCTACCGGCCCACCTGGGCAGAGGTCAATTTAAACAACCTTGAATATAATTTCTGCCGGATAAAGGAATCTCTTTCTCCCGGCGTAAAGATAATGGTTACGGTCAAGGCTGACGCTTACGGCCACGGTCTTGTCCCCGTAGCCAGGAGGCTAAGCTCCCTTAAGGTAGATTTTTTCGGTGTGGCCTCTATCGATGAAGGCATAGCCCTGCGGAAGGCGGGGATAAGAACCCCGATTTTAATCCTCGGGCTCATCCTGAAGAAGGATATTTCTCCTCTTTTCGAATACGGGCTCTCAACGACGGTGTGCGATATCGAGCTTCCCCGGGTGCTGGACAGTATGTCCAGAAAGTCAGGGAAGCGCGCTAATGTGCACATCAAGGTCGATACCGGCATGGGCAGGATCGGCGTGCATCCTTATAATGCCCATAAGCTCATAAAATCGATAAACAGGTTTAAGTATATTAATATCGAAGGGGTATTTACCCATTTTGCCTTTGCGGATATAAATAAGAAATTTACGTATTATCAGATAGGTTTGTTCGAGGATCTTATCAGCCGGCTCCAGAAGGAAGGCATAAAGGCTAAGTTTATGCATGCGGCAAACAGCATGGGATTGCTTGATTATAAAAGAAGCCATTTTAATATGGTCAGGCCCGGCTTGATAACCTACGGGCTTTACCCAAGGAAAGATATATGTATCAAGCTAAAGCCGGTTTTAAGTCTTAAGACAAGGGTGGTATTCGTTAAAAAGGTCCCCAAAGGGGTAGGCATCAGTTACGGCCATGATTATGTAACCGAAAGAAGTACCCAGATTGCAACCCTGCCTATCGGTTACGGAGACGGTTATCCGCGTAACCTCTCTAATAAGGCGCAGGTACTGATAAACGGAAAGAGGTTTAATCTCTGCGGCAAGATCTGCATGGACCAGGTTATGGTTGACGTGGGCAGGGAGAAAGTGAAGGTAGGTCAGGAAGCTGTCCTGATCGGCGCGCAGGGAAAAGCCAGGATTACCGTCGAAGAATTAGCCAAAAAATCAGGAACCATCCCCTACGAAATCGTCTGCGGTTTAGGCTCAAGGATACCCAGGGTCTACCTACCTTAAGGAAGGCTTTTGATCAGATATATACTGAAGGTTATTCCTGTTAGATGGCTTAACGAGGCGGCGAGGAACGGCGGCAATATCCCGCCGCGTCCGATAGCAATAAATACAGCGTCCAGGATATAATAGAGAAAGGCAACCATTATCGATATCCCGATAGAAGAAAGCCCGGTTGCTTTTCTGTGCATCTTCAGGGAAAAGGGTATCCCCAGCATGATAATGATCAGGCTGGTAAAGGGGGCGGTGAACTTCTGGTAAAGATCGATCTTTAAATTCCTGATTACGTTGGTCGCCCCGCTCCTCGAGAGTTTCCATATATATGTATCTAGTTCCGATATATTCATTGATTCGGGTTTTCTCCTTTGGGAGAGAAAGTCTTTCGGGCCCTCCGGAATGGTCATGATCTCTTCTTCGAAGAATATCGGCTCATCCATAATCTGGCCGTTAGCGTCAAAGTTATAAGTGATGCAGTTGTAGAATTTCCACAACCTTTCTTCGTATACTCCTTTACTGGCAACGATCTTCTTCGTCAAATTCTGTTTTTCGTCGTGTTCAAGAATGGTTATCCCCTCAAGGGTATTGGTGGAGGCATAAAACTTATTAACGAAGAACAGCCTGTTTTTTAGCCCGTACATGGAGAGGTTCGTTATTACTTCGTTGCGCCTGTCTTTTTTATCCGGGATGCCTTCTTCTATCTGACTTTTTATCCTTTGCGTGATGGTGGTGGCTTTGGGCACTATCCGGTCGTTTATCCAGAAGCTCATCAGGCTGATTACTGCCCCGAACACGAGCACGGTCCTGGTAACATAAAATATGCTTAGCCCGGAAGCGCGCATAGCGATTATTTCGTTGTTATGGTTAAGCCTACTAAAGGTGTATATGGTGCTTAGTAAACAGGCAAAGGGGGAGATCTGGACGAACATCAGGGGAAGATACCAGAGGTAATACTGTATCAATATGGTAAGATGCGCTTTTTGTTTTAATATATCATCTAGGTGTGAGAGTATGTCGATAACTACATAGAGGAACAGAAAGAGCAGGATGCAGGAGATAAATATTTTTGCAACGGACTTTAATATGTAACGATCTAAGATACGCATAGCTTAAAGGTTAACCCTGCTCCGATTGCCCCGAATATTATATTAGGGACCCACATCGCCAGTGCTGGGTTAAGGTGGCCCTGGATCCCTAACGCCTCGCAGGCGATAAAGAGCGGGTAGTAGACGATGATGATGAGCACGGCCATTCCGGCGTTAATCGATTTTTCTCTCCTCTTGGTGATGATGGCCAGCGGTACACCTAGGAGGATAAAGACTATGCAGGAAAAAGCCAGGGTAAGTTTTTCGTGCAGTTCCACGATGACCGGCGCAGGATTTATTTTTTCTTTACGCAGGCTCGCGATGTTATTATTTAACTCGGCGATGGTCATTTCTTTGTATTTTTTCTCAATCTTGCCTTTTTCCCTGGCGTCCGCGATATTCAGGTTCATGAAATATGTCCTGAAGTTTAGCTTATAGAAATTGGAAGGGTTGTCCGGATTAGGTTCGTCGGATGTGCCGTCCATAAGCTTTAGCTTTACCGTGTTGCTTTCCGGCAGGACAATGAATTCCCCGCTTTTTGCTACTATCGTGCGGGTAGGTTTGTCCTCGCCCTGGGGTTCGTATATGCGTATGTTGGTAAAGCGGTTTTTCTTCGGATCGATCTTATAAATAAAGAGGATATACTTCTGGAAGGAGTTTATGAATACTCCTTCTTCGAATGCGGCGGTAGGGTTTTTTACGCCTATTTCGATAAGCGTTTTTCTGTATGCGTAATGGGCCCAAGAGGCAGCCCGGTCATTGAATAAGACAAGGGCGAGGCTAAGGATTATGCCTAAGATAAGTATAGGCATGATCAGCCTGAATACGCTTATCCCGCTTGCCCTTATGGCGATGATTTCGTTATCGCTGGAAAGTCTGCCTAAAGACATGAGTATGGCGACCAGTATGGATATGGGCAGAGCGTAAGTAACGATATAAGGGGTAAGGAGGGCGAATATTTTTACGACGCTGAAGAAATCGACCCCCTTATTGATGACCAGGTCGGCTATTTTCTTTAAGTTGCCGACTACGATCATGATAAAGCTTAAGAGGCCCAGGGAGAGGAGGAAAGGCCCCATAAATTCCTTTAATAAATAGTTGCGCAGTATCCTCATAGTTAGTTTGCCAGCGTAAGAACAAAAACCGCATTAGCCCCGGCGTCTTTAAGGGCGAGCGCAGCCTCTGACGCAGTAGCACCGGTGGTTATTACGTCGTCGACTAAAAGCACATTCTTCCCGCCAAGCCTTACGCCTTCTTTGGTCTTAAATCCCATTTTAACGTTTGTTTCCCTTTGTCTGCCTTTTAGCCCGGCTTGCGGTTTTGTATTTATTCTCCTTAATAAGGCGTCGTTAAGTAATTCCTTTTTGAATTCCCGCGAGATAGGCCGGCTCAATTCTTCTGCCTGATTGAATTCTCTTTCGCGCAGCCTTACGGCATGCAGGGGGACGGGGATAATGCAGTCAAGGTCGCTTAAGGGTAATCGGTACTCTCTTATGAAATCGATCATAATCTTACTTAATGGTTTTGCCAGGGTATCAGCTTGATTATACTTAAATTCATGGATTAATTTTTTAATCACGCCTTCGTATACACAGGGGGAGAACGCCCGGTCAAAGGATGTCTTTTTTCTCACGCACGCGGGGCAGATATTCTTGTAGAGGGTATTCTTTTCAAGGTGCCTCCCGCAAGAAGCGCAAAAAGGAGGGGTATTCCTCTTTATTTCTTTTTGGCATATCCCGCAGACCAGGTCTTCTCCTTTTTCCGGGTCGATCTTATTGCCGCAGGAAAGACAGCGTTTCGGATAGAACGCGCTGATTAGCCCCCTTACTATCTGCCGAAGCATAAAGATTATAATAACAATTAAATTTTAGTTTGTCAATCTTTGCCTCCTGCGCCTTTTTTAGGGCCCCTATTGTATTGACAGTTCATCTTTTGAATAGTAAAATAAAAACATGGAAAATCAGAGTTTAGAGGAATTAAAAAGCAAACTTTTCAGCCTGCTTGACGCAAAGGCCCTAAAGCGCGGGGAATTTATTCTTTCCAGCGGGAAAAAAAGCAATTATTATTTAGACGGCAGAATAATTACCCTGACGCCAGAAGGCGCCTATCTTGTTGCCTGCATAATACTAAAACTCTGCGGGGATAAAAGGGTAAGCGCTATCGGGGGTCCCACGCTGGGGGCTGATCCTATAGTCGGGGCTATCGCGGCCTTAAGCCATATCTACAAAAGGCCAATAAAGACTTTTATCGTCAGGAAAGCGGCAAAGGGCCATGGCACATTGCGCCAGATCGAAGGTCCGGAGCTGGAGAAAGACGATATAGTGCTTTTGGTGGATGATGTCGCTACTACGGGCAAGGCTATTTTGGAGGCGAAGGAGGCCTTGGACAGAGAGGGTATAGCTTCTTCGCGCGCGATGGTTATCGTAGATAGATGCGAAGGCGCGCGGGAAAACCTTAAGTCTTCGGGCCTGGAATTAGAAGCCATTTTTACGATCAGGGATTTCGGTCTTTAGGTAATTTAAGTGCATAAAAAAAGAATAGCCGTTATCGGCGCAGGTCCGTCCGGAATGATGGCTTCCATCAGGGCCGCTAATCTCTCCGGTCAGGTTACCCTTTTCGAGAAAAACCCGTTCCCGGGGAAAAAGCTTTTATTAAGCGGCAAGGGCCGCTGCAATATTACCAATGCCTGCGATCTTAGCCTGTTCCTGGCGCGTTTTTCCGGAAACGGGGAATTCTTGAGAGATGCATTCCAAAGATTTTTCTATCCCGAATTGGTCAGGTTTTTCCAGGAGAGAGGCCTTAAATTCAAGATTGAAAGGCAGTCAAGGGTTTTCCCCGTTACGGATTCTTCATCGAGCGTACTTGGCGTACTGAAGAGGGAATTAAGCGCAAGCAATGTAGAGGTGCTTTATAACACTCCGGTCAGGGATATTATCGCGGAAGGCTCAAAGGTAGGCGGGGTAATTACGCAGTCCGGCGCTAGGGTGCCTTTCGATGCGGTTATCCTGGCTACCGGAGGGGTTTCTTATCCTTTTACCGGCTCAACCGGAGAAGGCCTGAAGATTGCAGAGGATAAGGGCCACAGCATTACTCCTTTACGGCCGGGGCTCATCGCGCTTAAGGTAAAAGAGAAATATTGCCGCACCCTAGAAGGGCTCACCTTAAAGAATATAAGGCTTAAGTTCAAAAGCAAAAAGAAGGATATAGCTTCGGAAGTCGGAGAGATGGTATTTACTTCCGACGGGATCTCCGGACCGCTTGTCCTTAGCCTAAGCGGGAGGGTTATAGACCTGCTTGATAAGAAGATCGACGTTTGCGTTGCGATAAACCTTAAGCCGGGATTAAGTACTGAGCAGTTAGATAACAGGTTGTTGAGGGATTTTAGGGATAACCCCAAGAAAGATATAAGGAATATTATGAAGGATCTCCTGCCTTTAAAACTGGTGGGGCTCTTTCTTTCTTTGCTTAAGATCGATCCCCGGCAGAAAGGGAACCAGGTTACTTTGGAGGCCAGGCGCGAAATTGTTAACCTCCTTACGGACTGGCGTCTGGATATAACAGGTTCGGGTCCGATAAGAGAGGCGATGGTCACCAGGGGAGGCATTTCTTTAAAAGAGATAAACCCGCGCACCATGGAATCCAGGGTAATAAAGGGCCTTTATTTCTGTGGTGAGATTATGGATATTGATGCGGATACCGGGGGTTTTAACCTGCAGGCTGCCTTTTCGACAGGTTACCTTGCCGGAGAGTGTGCGGCAAGGGCAATGTAAGGCAGGACTAAATTATACGGACATGGAAAAAATATACTTAGCCTCAAGGTCAAAGGCCAGGAAGGATATACTTAAAAAGCTCGGTTTTGATTTTAAGGTCCTGCCGAGCTCGGTCAGGGAAAAAAAGGTTTTAAGAAAGAAATCTTATTTAGGGCTGGTTAAGGCAAATGCCCTGGACAAGGCGCTTGATGTCGCGGGAAGAATCGATTCCGGAGTCGTTATTGCAGCCGATACTATCTGCGTTCAGGAGGGAAGGATATTCGGAAAGCCGCGTAATTTAAGAGGCGCAAAGGCAATGCTTAAAGATTTGTCAAGAAAGCCCCAATGGCTTTATACCGGAATTGCCCTGGCGAAAAAAGACCGCGGCAGGGTAAGGTCTTTAGTTGATTACGAAAAGACAAAGGTTTATATGGATAGGCTTAGCAGCAAGGAAATTATTTCTTACTTTAATAAGGTATCCCCCTTGGACAAAGCGGGGAGTTTTGATGTGCAGGGCAGGGGGGCGTTCTTTGTCCGCAGGATGGAAGGCTGTTTTTATAACGTGGTAGGCCTGCCCGTAAGAAAGCTTTATATAATGCTTAAAAAAATGCGCATTAAAGGCGTTTTTTTGTGGTCTATCTTTATTCTCGTGCCCGCTGTTTTATCGCTGACAGGGTGTTCTCATGAGTATAATATCGTTACCGGAGAGCAGGAGGCGTATTATTACAGTACGGACAGGGAGGTGCAGCTGGGCAGGTCAATAGCGAGGCAGGTGGAAAAGGCCTATAAGCCTGTAAATGACCCTCTTGTGCAAAAGCGCGTTGAAGATATAGGCAGGAAGATAACACAGGTCAGCGACCGCAAAGAGATCGATTACAGTTTTATGGTTTTAGACGATGACGAGATAAATGCCTTTGCCCTTCCCGGGGGCTATATTTATGTGAACAGTGGATTAGTGGATAAGGTAGATAGCGACGATGAGCTGGCAGCGGTGTTGGCGCACGAGGTAGGCCATATCGTAGCCAGGCACAGTATAAAGAAGCTCCAGGCAATGCAGGCCTATTCCGTATTGCGCCTTTTGGTAGCCGCAGCCCCTTCTACCGGAGAGGTCGGCGCTGCCTCGGACGCCGCTTTTACCGAAATATTGCTGGGCTATAGCAGGGAGGATGAGCTGCTCGCGGACCAGTTAGGAGCGCGTTATGCTAAATTGGCCGGTTACGACCCTAATGCCATGGTTACTTTTCTAAAGAAGCTGCAGGAGATTAACAAGAAAAGGCCCCTGCGCGAGAAGACTTATTACAAGACTCACCCCTATGTGCCTGACAGGGTAAGGGTGGTAAAACAGGAGATGGGGGAAGGGGTTAGTTTCGTTGACTATATCAATATCGAACAGCTGCCGCATGAATAAGAAATATATTTTCTTTTTAATTGTTTTTATTTTTCTTTTTTCCGGAGCGGCTTTTTCCGGAGGTCAAACGGAGGAAGGCAATATGAATAACCCTTTCGGCGTACTTGAATTCTTGCATTGGAACCACGCGTGGAATAATTTTAAATACCCTTCCCGGGTTGAACTGGAAAGGTCGGCAGCTTTAATGAAAGAGGCGGGAGTCGGCTGGGTCAGGGTCGATTTTCTTTGGCAGGACATAGAGCCTAATGAGGGTTGTTTTCAGTTCGAGAAATATGACTTGATAGTGGATGTCCTCTCGCAGTACGGTATAAACATACTAGGCCTGCTCAATTACAGCGCTGACTGGGCCGCGGACTGCGCGGAATGGAACTGCCCGCCTAAAGACAATGGCTTTTTTGTTAAGTATTCCGCCAAGGTCATTGAGCGTTACAAGGGAAGAGTAAATTATTGGGAGGTATGGAATGAACCGGATTCCGGGGTATACTGGTCTAATCAGGACGGCCTTAAGAGCTATTGCGCCTTGCTAAAGGATGTATATATTGCGGCCAAAGAGATAAACCCGGATTGCAGGATACTAAACGGGGGGCTGGCAAACGGCCTGGCAAGCGTAAACAGGCTTTATGACAACGGGGCAAAGGATTATTTCGATATATTAAATATCCATTTCTTTGAAAGCCCGCTTAATCAGGGAGGGATAAAAGCAGTAGCAGCTTATCCTAAGCTAGCCTACAAAGTAATGCTGCGTAACGGCGATGCTAATAAGAAGATCTGGATTACCGAGATCGGATGCCCGGGTATAAAGAGGGGCTCTAACACAAAGAATTGGTGGCTGGGCAAGAACCCGACCGAGAAACAGCAGGCGGAATGGGTAAAAAAAGTATATACGGAACTGCTTAAGAATAAAAACGTAGAGAAAATATTCTGGGCCTTTTTCCGCGACACCAAGGAGCACTGGGATAACGGCGTGGATTATTTCGGGCTTGTGCGTTGGAACTTTTCGAAAAAACCCTCTTTTAATTCTTACCTTGATTGTTTCCGGAAATGGAAGGGCGGTTTAGGGGCAAGATAAGTGCGGGAGGAGGGACTTGAACCCTCATGTCTTGCGACACTGGCTTCTGAGACCAGCGCGTCTGCCATTCCGCCACCCCCGCAATATTCCATTAAGTATATCCCACCCGATAAATTCTGTCAAATACAAAAGATTTGCCGGCGGATAGCTTTACTGATATAATATTACTTTACCCACAGATAAGAGGGAGGGATATGTTTATCGAACACTTCAGGGTTACTTTAATCGCTGTTTCGCAGATTTTTCTTCTTTCGGCGGTAGGGTTTTACCTGGTGAAGAAATCTTTTTTGAGCAGCCAGGGGCTTGATGATTTAAGCCGCCTGGTGATGGATATCACCCTGCCTGTCCTTATATTCTGCCAATTGATCAGGGATTTTTCCTTTGCACTTTATCCTAACTGGTGGGTTTTCCCTCTGATAAGCATAGGCATTACCGCAATTGGCCTTGTATCCGGTTTTTTGTTCCTGAGTTTCCTTAAGAAAGAACAGGAGAAATTGCAGTTCTTGAGCCTGGCAGGTTTTCAGAATTCGGGGTATTTACCACTTGCCTTGATCGCTGCCTTGTTTTCTCCGCAGGAGGCAGGTGAGATCCTGATATATATCTTTCTTTTTTTGCTGGGTTTTAATCTGGTTATATTCTCGTTGGGCGTTTATATACTGAATTTCCATAAGGGGCAGAAGCTAAGGATCGGAAGCTTGTTCAGCATGCCGGTATTATCTACGCTTTTCAGCCTGGTTTTGGTTTATTTCGGCGGGCAGAGATTTTTCAATGACTCTTTCATCAGGCCGTTACGCATGCTAGGGGACTCTACATTGCCATTGGCAATGCTGGTAGTAGGGGGCAGCCTTGCCCAGTTAAGGGTAAAGGATATAAATAAAAAAGCTATGGCCCTTCTGGTAGGAGTAAAGATGATTATTGTCCCTCTTTTAGGGATGCTGTTGATAGGCGTATTGGGCCTATCGGGCATGACCGGTTTATTAATCCTCATGCAGCTGGCCATGCCTTCGGCAGTAACCATATCCGCGATATTAAGGGTTTATAAAAAAGAGGACATCCTAGCTAGTCAGGGGATCCTCGTAACCCATATAGCCGCCATTGTTACCGTGCCGGTTTTTTTAATTTTATATTTCAATAGGTTTATGATAAAATGAGTAAAATAATTGCCTCTAATCATAAGGCCTACAGGGATTACGAGATAGTTGAAACCCTAGAATGCGGGATAGAATTAAAAGGCCCGGAAGTTAAGTCGATACGCGAAGGCAGGATCACCCTGAATGACAGTTTTGCCCGGGCGGATAAAGGAGAGGTTGTTCTTTATAACGCGCACATCAGCCCTTATGCGCAGGCAAGCTATCTTAATACCGAGCCGACTAGGGAGAGAAAGCTTCTTTTGCATAGAAAGCAGATTGAGAAGCTCGCCGATAAGCTTACCCAGAAAGGTTTTACCTTAGTGCCTTTGAAGGCATATTTTAATCAGCGCGGATTAGTTAAGATAGAGCTTGGCCTGGGCAAGGGGAAAAGGCTTTTTGACAAGAGAGAAGATATTAAGCGCCGCGAGAGCGATCTCGCCGTGCGCAGGCTGATTAAAAACAGGAGAAGTTAAGAGGGGGTGAAAGGTCTCGACTTAAGGTGTCGGGTAAGAGCAGCATGCCGCGGACGCATGGTTAGCCGCGTCAATAACCCGTGCAAAATACAAACGCAAACAACCGTTTGTTCAGTGCCAGACCGGCAATGCCAGCAATGGCAATGCCTTTTGGCATGATGCCAGCCTTCGCTAACTAAATTAGCGAAGCCTCTATCCATTCCTTTTCCTACAGGGTGGAATAGAGCACTAGTAGGATAGTTACTCACCTCTAGCCTTTGGGCGGGTAGCGAAATTTCTAAAGGCTGCTTCCTGCGTAATCCCGCTTGCCGGAGCGCGCAGGAAAAAGATAATAGGCAGGCTAAGCATGTAGCGGCTTTTATTCGTTATTTTAAGGACCGGGGTTCGATTCCCCGCACCTCCACCATTATTTTTTTATGCGTAAAAACAGATCCGGGGGCTTATTCATATTGAGCTTATGCCTTTTGTTCGGCGTAGCCGGTTGTGCGAGCGTCCCCGCAAGAGAGTCCCTGCCCGTTTATAATTTAAACGGTACGAGTTATTACTCGCTCTCCGCTTTATGCAAGCTAAGGGGGGTTTCTCTGGAGTATGATATCTTTACGCA
>JACCDG010211043.1_pt1 | contig 10886 bp, 21 predicted proteins | sample 7442471 | NCBI WGS metagenome assembly JACCDG01 (sample SAMN15323444, study PRJNA562643) | freshwater metagenome | isolation source: river surface water | place: USA:Blue River Watershed | collected 2017-08-17
CGTTGAGATCTGCGCCATTGAATCGTTTGACATCCCTGCTTACAGCAATCAGGAAGAAGCAATCGAATCGTTGAGCCGTCTGTCGATTCCTGATGAAGATCGTGAGTCAACCTGGAAGTTCCAGGAACTGTTCAACGACTACATCAACCAGCATGCAAAGCAAGATGCTGAAAAGCTGGGTGGTGCTTATGGCATCAAGGCGGGTGTTGAGATTCTTCCTGTGTCTCGCACCAGCGATGTAGAAGTTAAGGCTCTGCCTGCTCGTAATGAAATGACTGGGGAGGACGAATCACTCCTGTGATTTAACCTGGGGATTGGCCAGGTCGTCTTGATCAACGGCAACGTTGTTAAAGATGAACATATCCTGCACCAATCCCCTAATTACTCCTTGTCTTTGGGTGGCGATCTGCGCAAGCAAGGTCGCCATTTCTTTTAATGTACTTACCGAGTTACATTCTTCTATTGATCTTTTAATCTTTTCAAGCCAAAACTTATCATCAAGCGTTGGTTCTATTTGAAAAGTAGCTAATGGCACGTATTTAATTTCGTCCATTTTGTATTTAATTGTTACAAACTATTTTACTTCTACAGTTAAAACCAAAAACAAAATTCCAAATGTATTAAGAAACACCAATGAAACCAGAAGAATCTGCTGCTCTCAAAACCGGTGGTGCTACTGCAGCCGTTGCCGGTGCCATTGCTTTTTGTATCGGGAATCCGGTATGCTGGGCTGCGGTAGCGTATGGCGCTTACCGTATGGGCAAGCTTGCTTATCAGCATGCCAAGTCCGAACAAAAGGGTGATGGCTCCCCAGGAGATCATGACCTTTTCATCTAACTCCATTCCATTTCGACCATGCAAAACCAAACGCAGACGCAACTCAACGTTGCACAAAGTCTTATTTATTCTCGGTCTAACATCCGCCGCGCCTTCCCGGACTTTGATGACACTCAGGTCTCCGGCATTTATTTGCGAGATGCTGATTGCATCGTGGTGCGTGCTGATGGTAGTGAGCAGACTTACCCACGGGAATTAATTAAGTCTGCATTCCAGAAGTACACTCATCGTTTAAAGGATTTCTTTTCTTACCTTGGTCCCAATTATCGTGGCCCTAGTGTATGGCACAACAATGCTTACATTATTTTTAAGGGCTGGAACTACACCCACTCGCTTGGACACCTGACCTCCAATGCAAAACTCCAGTATCACTGGGCCGATAAATTTATCCACCTATCTGACCCAGAAAAACTCAAGGCCCTACTGCAATCTGACCAGACCGATCTGGGACATCTGGTGGCACCGGATGGGATTCGGAATCCGTCTGGGGCAGTTGACCTGGAGTCTGACCTTGAGGAGAACACCTCAAGCGTTCAAGCCGTCAATGCTGAACCTTACTGCTCATGTGGGTCCTTTCAGCGTCAGCTTCTTAATGTTTCGTTATTCCAGGAAGAGATCCAAGGCTTTAAGCCCTGGTGCATCCACCTGACTTGGTTCAACAAGTACAGGGAACTGCTGTGCCGCCGCACGGAAGTACGGAACGCCAGCCCCAGCGGTACACCGGATAAGTGTGTTGCCTGGTGGTATGCGCCTCCCAGTGATGGTGTCAGTGACGGGCGCTTTGTGCTTCTGCATACCAAGTCTGGGGCACAAGCTCCCTTGACCCATTGGCGTACCTACAAGCCACGGGAAGTCTTTACACAGAAAGATGCCTGGGATTTATTTTTCAATATGATGGACGCTGACTACGTTCCATTCCCTGGTGTTTCTTTACCTCAACTCAAATCTGCAATTAAAAAATGATTACTCAAATCAATGGTGACAAGTTGTTTGTCATTGATCCTCACCCTGTTATTCCACCTTCTGATCAACTAAAGAAGTGGGAAGACAAATGGTTTAATGAGGAAGAACATCCAGATGTTTTATTGATCCAGGCATTTCAAGCAGGTGCGGACCAGGAGCTGGAGGCATGTATCGACTGGCTGGCTAACGCTCGCAACCACACTCTTAGCTGGAATGAAGCCACTAACTATTCGGCTAACCTCCGCGCCGCCCGCCGCCCCAAGCCGCCGAGCTTGAAGGAACAGGCGCTGGCTGAGCTAGCTGAATGGGAGAACGTTATGGACATTGCACCCGATAGTCCCATCCGCCGCGCACTGGAGCAGATTGATGACTGACGACATCCTTGAATACGCACGTCAACTTGCAATGAACACCATCAACCTCAATCCCATGGCAAACTACCAACGTTACGATCTTGAATTACCAGAGGACACCCACTGGGAACTTGTAAAGCTAGCTGCAGATCTTAAGATGCATCATGAAGATTATGCACAAAACATTTTGATTGCTCATGTTGAAAACGAATTGGATCGAAAAGCTACAGATTGAATGCATTGAAGAAGAGGATGGTTGCCTGACCATCCAAATTGATTGGGATGATACAGATCCCGATCTGGCTGAGTGGACCAGCTGGGGAGAAGACGAGCAAAAACAATTCATCATTGATTCTCTTTACAATGTCCTTGAGTGCTTTATTGAACATGACGATTGACACCTACGGTCTTTCCTTTGAAAAGTACAAAGAACTTTTCTACGAAGAAGCCACGCGTACCTTTAATTTGTACGCTGAGTTCAGCACCGCTTGCGACAAAACAGACATAAAGCTTTCTGAAAAAACAAAATACGATTTGTTTTCAGAAACTGTTTATGCTGCAAACGATGACGCTCGCAAGCTTCAGCGTAAAGAAAATCCAGATACATTCAAAGAGGAAACACTGGATTTTATTTCACCAAGTCGGGAGGAATTACTAGAAGAAATGAAATCTTTGCATGCAAAAGTTGAAGCTCTTACCGATTACCTAGCTGATCTCGTTCTTGCATTTAAAGAAGGGGTAACGGAAATCCTAGACACAACTGAAGGAAAGGCTTGACAGACTTGGTAGACTAACGGCCTACCGTCCTGGTCATGACGTTAAACTGACCGCAACTCACTTCCATTCCAATCATGTTTGAAGCCATTCTTTCGGCTGTACTTCCCCTTGTTAAGGACATTCTTTGGACAGCAGCCGCAGCGCTGCTGGCCTATGCACTCAACAAACTTCAATTCCAATTCCAAAACAATTGAACCATGGCACAAGTCACACAAACTAAACTTCAAGAACTATCTGTTCTGAAGTTGTACGAGCACTATGGTGCCCTGGAACGCTCTCTTCCTCTCCTCACTCCTGAGTCCCAAGAACTGGCTAAGGCTGAGCTGGAAGCCTGCGCCAACCTCAGATCCGAGAAGGTCGACCGTATCTATTACGCCATGGCAGCCCATGAGGATGCCTTGGAGCGCATTAAAAAAGAGTCGGATCTTGTTCAGAAAGCAAAGCAGCACCATCAGTCCCAGCTCAACCAGCTCAAGGGCCTGATCAACTGGCTGCGTCGGTCTGCTCCGTTAACGGATAACAAGATTACCGGTCGCAACTACCAGTTCGTGCTGGTTAAGAAAAAGGATTTAACTGTTGAAATCTCAGTTGATCCTGAGCACTGGCATACAGATGACCGTAAGAAATTCTGTATTTACCAGGAAGTCACCACAACCAAAAGAATTGTGGTACGTTCTATGGACGGGGAAGTTCTTGAAGAAAGAATTGAACCCAAACAAACTACTGAACTCCTCCCTAACCTAGATGCCATCCGCACAGCTCACCAAGACGGCCAACAAATCCCAGAAGGTGTCAAAGTCTTCCAAGAATATTCCGTCAGAAGCAAACGAATCTTCTCAAGCCAAACCAAGCCAGACCTTGAACTTGAGCTGGAAATGGATGCATCCGAACATTGCGGAGTACTTCTATCAGAAGCTGGAAATCCCGACTGATATCGAGGATGCCCACGTTCGCATGAGCTGCCACCGTCATGCAGCAGAAGATTGTTCCCTCCAAATCGAAATGAATTTGGTTGAGCGCACTCTTCTTCTTGATGGCGGTGAAGTCCTGCCTTATCACCAGGAAGAAGCAGAGGAGTTGGATCAACGGCGTCTGCGGTTACTCACTGCAAAACGCTTCCATCAAAACGCTTCTCATGCGTATTGGTACTACATGATTAAAGAGGATGCTTGAAGTAACATAAAATAACAATCAACGTGGTGTGCCATGGCAGATGATCAAAACCTTGTGAATCTTCTCACCAGATTTACTCTGGATGGCACACCTTTAACTGCCATGGTTGGCAGCAAGTTGGAATGGTCGGTTACCATTTTGACGGCAGCAATGCTGGCTAATGAAAACTTGGCGTCTAGCATGGAAGCAGAAGAAATGGTAGACGCTGCAATCAATTACGCAAATCTTATTCAAGAACGTTTGGGTTATTACCAACAAACCAAAGTCCATTCACTGGAAAAATTACTGTAAAGTAAGAAGGTTCTTTTGTTGGTTCAATGGAAGCCATCAGCGTTCCAAAGCTCACTGTATCTTTTGCGGTTGATCTTGAAGTTGATTACGACCCCTTTGGTGGTAAGACTCCTCAACAAATAGCAGAGTCCCTGCAGGACGAAATGGACGATTTGCTATTTGAAGCAAGCCCTGCTGTTCACGGCGTTTTTACTACCATTACCGCAACTCAGTTCGATGACTGAAGACCTCGCAAAAAAACTAAGTACAGCTGGAGCATTTGATACGCCCTGGCTCAAGGAACAACTCCGTAATTGGAACGCACAAGAAGAAAAGAAGAAAGCTGATTTTATGGAGCACATGTATCAGTGTTCCGGTCGGCAGGATCCAAGTCATCCCATGCATGGTTTGTATACGGGTCTTTGGATTAACTTCTGTTTAGCGGAGGCTGGTGCCTTTGCACGCAATGAATACTTTGCCCGCCTCAAAGCGGTAGAAGAATTCAAAAAACAGATGGAAAAAGAATCAGAAGAAACAACATCCATCTCTTAAACCCATTTAGATTAGGGCGTCCTGCATAGGGCGCCTTTTATTTCGAACTATGGAACACCCACACGAACCCGTTGAAACCATCAAGGAATGGCAACGTTGGTACAAAGAGCACCAGGTTGTTGGTCTGGTTAATAACACACAAGAAGCCAAGGGGTCCCGTGAGAATCTGCATGAGACCAGTAATGCAGTGAGCACCATGCCTGATTGGCGGGAGTTCTTTAAAGAAGTTGCCGGTGAGCAAAAGGTTTTTTCTGGCTTTAAGCAAAAAGCTATTGATGGTTTTGCTGACACCATTGCCGAGTTCTCGGGCGAAATGACTGGCAATGAACTGTTTGAGTGCTTCTTAATTGCAGCAACAGATCACCTGCGGGCAGCTGAAAAGGAATACAAGAACGCTAAGCAGATGGTCAATCTTGTGCTCTGTAAAAATGCCGAGGCGTAAAACTCCGGACGATTATCCGGAATGGATCTGCCACGACTGTGGTGTGAAATACGGTTACTGGTACAAGAACAGTCGGTATCGCGGGCCTAAATACTGGTCCGCCACATACCACCTCGGTACCTGTGATATGTGCAAGTCAGAGGAAGTATCTGTTACAGAACCAAGGGATTACGGTCATCTAAACTTAGACCGTCGCTGAAACCCCAAACGTCACAACAGCAGCTGTACCGCCGCTTTCAGAAACAAACACCGGCTGGATATATTTCACAGGCATGTTAGTCACCGTATAAAAACTCGTGCCGTTGGCTGTGATTGTCTGGCCGCTAATGATTGGCGAATAGTTGGTACCGTCCAGGGAACCATCCAAACGCACCACCACATTGGTGTTAATGCTGGCAACAGTTGCTGCAAATAAAAACGTCTTGGGCGCCGAGCGGTTTGGCAAATCAATACGCTGTGCATCTCCGCTGCCGGGTGCAGTTAAACCCGAGGTAAAGATGTACAGATTCTCCTGCTCGTGTCGGTAGGCCACAAGATCCCTTTTTGTTATTTGTTTATTTTAACAGGAGTAAAATAAGATATACAACGATAAAAGACAATGCCTCTTTATAGAGATCCAGAGGATACTCAACTGTATGAAGTTGTTAAGGTTCAGACGTGCAGCGGACGCCCTCTTGAAGTAACAACTGCAAGCGGTCAATATACATACATTCAACCCGCAACAACTGCTGGTGATGCATTCGGCAGGTTGCGTACTTCTTCTCCTTTAACTTTATTTGATTCCAGCCATCGTTATCACGACAATGGTCTTTGGGCTACTGCTACCGGAACAGGTGGCACCTATGCATTCAGCAGTGGTGAAGGGCTTGTAAACCTCAACGTAACAACAGCTTCTGGCGCAAAAGTTTTACGAGAAACAAAAAAAGTTTGTTCATATCAACCAGGTAAATCCCTGCAAGTCATGAACACTTTTGTCATGGCTTCTGGTCAAACTAACTTACGGCAACGTGTTGGTTACTTTGGTACGGCAAATGGTCTTTACTTGGAGCTCAGCGGTACTAGTGCTCCGTCTTTTGTTGAACGTAATTCAGTTTCTGGGTCGGTAGCGGAAACCCGTGTCTCCCAGGCAGATTGGAATATTGATCCTCTGGATGGCAGCGGTCCTTCTGGTTTTACTTTGGATATCACCAAGGCACAGATCCATTGGATTGATATTGAATGGCTTGGTCTTGGCACCGTAAGGACCGGCTTTGTTATTAATGGTCAACTGGTTCACTGCCATTCTTTCCATCACGCCAACCTCATTACATCTACTTACATGACCACGGCGTCGCTGCCGGTGCGTTATGAAATTGAAAACTTAAATACAACTTCTGGTGCCAGTACCTTAAAACAAGTTTGCTCTACTGTTTTATCGGAAGGTGGCTACGAACTGCGTGGTGCGCAATCAACAGTCACCATCCCAGTTGCTTCTCCATACGATTTAACAAACGCTTCTACTTATTACCCCATTATTTCTCTTCGTTTGAATTCAAATTATCTTGATGCCATTGTCATCTTGACTGCTATTTCAATCATGGGCATTACCAACAATGCTTCTTACAGCTGGAAAGTAGTAGCAGGTGGTACAACATCAGGTGGTACTTGGGCTTCTGGTGGTGTTAACTCAGCTGTTGAGTACAACATTAGCGGCACTAGCTTCTCTGAAACCAATGCAAGATCATTGGCTGCTGGTTTTACCAACGGTTCTAACCAGGGCGCAGCTGTTATTGATATCCTGAAAGAAGCCCTGTTTAAATTCCAACTGGAACGGGATAGTTTTACAAGCACTCCTTATGAATTAACCCTTGTTATGGCAAGTGAAGACGCTGGTGCTGACGTGCTTGCAACAATGGACTGGGAAGAAATTAGTCGCTGATAGACTGTAACTACTGATAAAACGCCATGTATACTCCCGGTCCCCAGATGCCCCAGCCTCCTGTTGTTGAAGCAGCTCCTCAACAACAGGACAAACCAAAGGCTCCCGCTAAGTCAAAGAATGGTGATGTCGGGGCCTTCATCCAGCAGTGCATTTCCCTCACTGCCTACCTCAAGGAACTTGAGACACAATCCCATCTCATTCACCTGAACTACGAGGGGGCGAACTTCCTCGGGGTGCATGCATTCCTTAAAGACCAATACGAAGCTCATCTGGAACAGTTCGATACGTTGGCTGAGTTCATCAGGAGCATGGACTACCTGATGCCCATGTGCGGCATGGGTCTTGCCGATGCCTCGCCAGGGATTCAAAAGGTTACCAGTTACAAGGGTACGGAACAGCTCGCTGTGTACTACAAGAACCTGGAAGAGCTGGGTATGAAATGCAAAAAGTTAGAACCTATCGCACAAAAGGTTGGCGCCATTGATATTGCTAACTATCTTGCTGATCTTGTTGGTCAAGCTTTTAAGGCAGCTTGGTTTGTAAAGGCCACACTTAGAAATGGCTAAATCTAAAAATAAAAAGAAAAAGACGGCTACTGCAAAGCAAAACGCTAAGCAGAATTCTGGTAACGCAACTGCGCGTAAAGCAAAGAACGGCGGTAAGAAAAAATAATGGAATTCTTTCAAGAGTTTTTAAATAAAGCCCGCAGGGGATACGGTCAAGTCGATAAGAATGTTTTTGGTGGCCTGTTGCCAGGGGGTGCTGCATCCTTGGCAAGTCCTGTCAAACAACAAATTCAAAAGACGTTTAGTCCTGCGAATGTCAGAGATGTTGCTTTAATTCCTGCATTAGACAAAGGTTTATCCACAGGTGCAATTCCTCCTGTTGCCGGAATGTATGCACGGTTTTTGACGGGAACATCTAAACCGTTAACTGAATTACCACCTGCTTTGCAAGCCGAAATTCCTGCTGCTTATGCAAACGCAACAACTGCAAAACAAATATTAAATCCTGAATGGGATACGGCTCTTCAAAAGAAGATAAATGAAAAACTAGCCTTGGTTAAAGATCCTTTCATTGCTCGTATGTTTGCTATAGATGATTTGAACTCAGCAAATATTCCACGTTATATTTCATCTCAACAGGCAATAAACGGCAAAAAAAATATTGCAGTTGTTTATGATGATTTTTCAAATAATTCAATATTGTCAGAATCTTTGGGACGTTTTTGGGTTGATCCAAAAACTAAAGAAGTGAAAGATCGTTATGATTTTAATTACTACACTCCTGAATTAACGGATCCCGATTTAAGAAATCCGCTTGCAGGCTTGCAAATGCTAACAGAAGGAAATCCTCGCGGTGCTATTGCTATATCGGATGCCTTGGGTTTTATCAAGCCCGGCGCTGGTTACGAAATCAAAGCTCCTTTGAGGTGAAGTGTGCAAGCCGGTGGCAGTTGCAGCAAAGCGGAATACACTTCTTAATTTCTTCTTCTATACGCTCCCAGCTGTAACCATGATTCACCATCGTTGAGATGTTATGGTCTTTGTCTCCAACATGGTGGAACTCCAAGACTCGGTGATCATTGTTCCCGCAACTGTCGCAGGACAAAGTCTTTTTGTACTCCAAGAACTTGTTTCGATTCTCTTGAAGCTTTGGCTTGGAAGTTGGCACTAAAGCCAATACGTTACTTGGATAACTATAACTAACTTTTGGTAAAACAGAATAGACTTGTCTGTATAACGACAAACAAACAGATGCTTTCTACCAATACCAGGCTGCGTGTTGAATTCATCTGTGAACGTATTTCAAAAGGTGCACCTGTCGAATTGGCTGATATGGCTTGGGTGCAAAAGTGGGCGTCGCGTAATCCAACAGTGGATTCAATGTTGCGTAAAGCAAGACGTATTGCAATGCAAGGGGAATTAAAGCCTAAAAGCCTAGATGAATTTTGTAACGCCATGGATCTTGGTGAGCCAGATCCTAGTGATCATCTGGTCGGGCCCCAGGATCCTTTGACGTTGGCTGAATGGTTTTCAAGCAAACGCAAGTGGTTTCGTGGGGAGTAAAGCTGGATATCGGATTTGAACCGATGGCCAACGGTTTACAAAACCGTTGCTCTACCACTGAGCTAATCCAGCAAGATCGGAGATGCAGGATTTGAACCTGCGGCCCTCTGCTCCCAAAGCAGATGCGCTACCAAGCTGCGCTAATCCCCGAGGCGGGACCTCCTTTCAGGCTATCTGCCTGACGAGCATCCCAGGGGTCGTGCCGGAATCGAACCGGCTTTCTATGTGGATTGTCACCCTGTCCTTACCAATGGACTACCGACCCAGTGACCCCCAGGTTTGTGCATCGTTGAGAGGCATAGGGGGTGTTATTGGTCGAGGAAAAGGCAGATGCACCTTTAAGCCAGATTTAAAATCCAGCGGCTTCATACCTTCTCCTCATTTCCGGTTATCGCTGGGACACCACCTGCATACCGGCAAACTCTGGTGGTGAACGATTGGCAGGGGAGGCCATCCCCCTGGCCTGGTTGCCCAGGACTTAGTACGCAGACCAGAGAACTGGCTGCACCCTACCGGCAGAGCAGTAGGGGTGGTGATGGATCAGGTGTGCAAGCAGGGACCCGACCTCTATCAAAGATAATATACCACCTTATTCGTTAGGCGTTTTCCAGAAGTAATCGTCCTGTTCACCAAGCCTCCCCCATTTAGGTGCGCTTTCGACATCGAAGTAACGCGTAGACACCTTGAAGTCTGGTGTCTTGAGGGTGTGGTTGGTTAACGATGGATCGCACATGCGACAACGATTGTTGGGATAAGCGCCAATTTGGCCGTTATCCAGAACCACAATGTTATGAGATTTATGTTCATCAGGGAATTCAGCAAAGTAAAAATCTGGTTCATTCCTATGTGGATGATAATTGTCAATTGTAAATAAGTATGTGCCTTTCATTACACCTGCGCTACGTGTCATCACTTGAAACTCCATATTGAAGATCAAGTTTTTTTCAATGACCGTAAGACCATGATCAAATCCGTTCCAGAACTGCAGGTCGGTCAGGTCTAAATCAGGGGTGGGGGGTTGTGGTTTATCTGGATGATCTGAGTCCCAGGTCAAGAATGCACTGATGGGCAGCTTGTCGTATAAGGCGCCATACTCAGTTAAATACGTTTCAAAGTACAGAGCGCGGCCCGTAAGTGATTTACAAGTTACCCAATAGCCGGGCGTGTATTCACCGTGGCCATCACGCAGGTCACGCAAGTATTCCCGTCTGACCCAAATCTTGACGGGCGGTACATTGGCAACGAGGGTTGTCACAAAAAATCCCGGCTTTTATACCGGGATCATAGCTTCCTTCCTTGCCCTTTCGAGCTCTACGTTTGTAACGTGGAGGGACTTTTCGACTATTTGTCCCAGAGCTGAATTGCTCCGCTTGTCAGCATATCAGGATTTAGTGTCTCGATAACGACGTGCAGCCCGGCCAGCTTTCTTTGCTTTTTCTGTATTTGCCACGAATTGTTTCCCTTCGCGACTGCCTTCTCTTTTCTTTTGATCGGTCTTCTGACGTTCTTCTTTCGACAGTGAGGCCCAG
>JACCDG010280227.1_pt1 | contig 10886 bp, 6 predicted proteins | sample 7442471 | NCBI WGS metagenome assembly JACCDG01 (sample SAMN15323444, study PRJNA562643) | freshwater metagenome | isolation source: river surface water | place: USA:Blue River Watershed | collected 2017-08-17
ACCAGTGGCGCAGCAATCATGCCGCTCAGTGCGACCAAGGCGCCGCGCCAGCCAAAAAACTTGTCACCGATCATCAGCGACAAGTTGCACACGTTGGGGCCGGGCAGCACTTGTGCTGTGCTGAGCAGTTGCAAAAACTCGGCTTGGGTGAGCCACTGCCGGCGGTCACACAACTCGCGTTGTGCCACGGCCAGCACGCCCCCAAAGCCTTGCATGGCCAACAAAGTGAAGGCGACAAACAAATCCCACAACGAAGTTGGCGAAGTGGGTTGCTGCGCCTTGATTTGTTGATCAGGCATACACGGCTACCACTTGATAGCCCAGGGCTGCGAGTTGACCCGATGGGGTCCAAAGCGACGTCCTTTCGTTGACGTAGCCTTCGCCGACGGCCAGGGCGTCTTTGTCCATGCGCCAAATGCTGTCATGGGCGACGTCGTCGGTGATGGGACGCAATTCAAGGGCCCAAGATACCGACGAGGCGGGCGCTGGGCGGTTCAAGCGGGCCAGCGCCGGTGTGGGCCCCGCATCCGACAGCAGCACCGACATCAATTCCGCATCGATGCCTTGGGCTTGGCGCAAGCGCAGGTAAGTGCGGCTGAACCAGTCGGCTGCGCCTGTAAAGGGCAGCCCGCCTTCACCGAAGCGGAATTCCAAGTGCTGGGTGAAGTCCGGTGTCAAACCAGGGATGAAGGGCAGCAGCATGGCTTCGTCAACCGTTTTGCTCACCTCGGGCATTTGCGGCATCAAGGCAGGCAGTGTGCTGTCTCGGCCGGTGCCGAATACGCCCAGCAAGACGCCTCCGACCTGGATGTTGCCGTCCGCGTCTTCTTGGGTGACGTGGCATTGCACTTGGCGGATGTTTTTGCCTTGACGCAGCAAGATGATGTCCGCGTAAAAGTGCCCGGCCACCACGGGGCCGACAAAGTTGGTTTGCAGGGCGCGTAAGGGCCAGTTGGCACCACACACGTCACGCATGGCCTGGACGGCCAACAAGGACAGCAGTCCGCCGAAGGTGGTGCGGCCTTGCAGCCAGTCCGGGGTGACGGTGAAGCGGACACGTTGACCATCTTGAACCCGGCTGTGCAGCAGTTGGGCCAAGTGGGTAACCGAGGAGGAATCGCTCATGGCTGGACCAGTCCTTTGAATGAAGGGTGAGCCATTATCGAACGATCGTGCTATTTCTGCAGGACTCCGGTTTATGCCGCTGCCAACAAGGTCTCAATTTGCGCCGCTGGCACAGGGCGGCTGACCAAATAACCCTGGATCACGTCACAGCCTTTGCTGGCCAGGAAGGCTTCTTGATCGGGCATTTCAACCCCTTCGGCCACCACATTGAGCTTGAGGCCCTGGGCCATGGTGATCATGGTGCTGACCAATTGGGCATCGCTTTCGTTGCCCGGCAGGTCTTGCACAAAGCTGCGGTCAATTTTGAGTTGATGCACAGGGAAGCGCTTGAGGTAGGCCAGCGACGAGTAGCCGGTGCCAAAGTCGTCAATGGACAAGGACACCCCCAGGGCGTGCAGCATGTGCAGGAACTGCTCTGCACCAACGTCCGATTCCATCAAGCCGCTTTCGGTGATTTCCAATTCCAGCCGGTTGGCTGGCAGGCCGGTGCGTTCCAAAATACGCGAGACCCGTTCAACCACACCACCCCGTCGGATTTCGCTGGGGGACAGGTTCACTGACAGGCGGCCGAACTCCAGCCCCGCATCCAGCCACGCTTTGGCTTGAGAGCATGCCTCTTGCAGCACCCAATCGCTCATGGGCACGATCATCCCGGTTTCTTCCATCACGGGGATGAACTCGTTGGGGCCGATGTGTGGCAGGTGGGCGTCGTTGGCCTGGTTGTTTTTCAGGCGGACCAAGGCTTCTACGGCCACCACTTTGCGGTCCGTCACGCTGACCATGGGTTGGTAGTGCAGGACGAAGTCACCATGTTCAACAGCCTGGCGCAAGCGCGTTTCCAGCTGCAAGCGGGTGGTGGCGTCAGTGGTGAATGACGAGGTGTAGAAGCTGAAGCTGTTGCGGCCACGGCGCTTGGATTCGTACATGGCGGCATCGGCGTCACGGATCAACTCCATGGCTGACTGGCCGTCTTCAGGGTACAGGCTGATGCCGATGCTGGCTCGCACGTAGATGGGTTGATCGCCTTCCAGCATGAAGGGCTCTTCCAGCGTGTCCAGAATGCTTTGTGCCACGTGGGCGGCTTGTTGTGGATGCCGCAGGTGTTCCAGCACCAGCACAAATTCGTCGCCGCCCAAACGGCCCAGCGTGTCTTCTTGCCGTACGCGCATCTTCAGGCGTTGGGCTACCTGTTGCAGCAACTGGTCGCCCGCCGCGTGGCCCAGGCCATCGTTGACGGTCTTGAAGTTGTCCAGGTCTATGAACACCACGCCGACCAGGGTGTGGTGGCGAGCCGCCAGGTTGATGGCGTGGCTCAGGCGCTCCATGATCAGGGCGCGGTTGGGCAACTCGGTCAGGGTGTCGAAGTGGGCCATCTTGGCCAGGCGCTCTTCGGTCTGCTTGAGCTGGGTGATGTCGGTGAACACGCCCACAAAGTGGCTGGGTCGGCCGCGTCGATTGCGCACGGCACTGACGGACAGCTTGGTCATGAACAGCTCGCCGTTTTTGCGCTGGCACCAGACTTCACCCTGCCAGTTGCCGCCATCGATCATTTGCTCGCTGATTTCAGCCAGCGTGGACTCGGCACTGTCTGGCAACAAAAACTCTGCCGAGTAACCCAGGATTTCGTGGTCCACATAACCCGTGATGGCCGTGAACGCTGGGTTGACCGAGACGATCAACTGGTCGCGGTTGAACACCACCATGCCGTCTTGTGTGCTCTCCAGTGCCGCAGCGTGCAGGCGAATGCGCTCTTCGGTCTGCTTGTGGACGGTTTCGCGGTGCAGGTTGGTCAGCGCAAAGGACAGGTCACTGGCCAGCTCTTCCATCAAGGCGCGTTCGTCGGCATCTTGGGCATTGAGGCTGGTGTCCAGCAAGATCAGGTGGCCCATCAGGTGCCCGTCCCGCTTGAGCGGGATGGTGGCGCAACCGGCCAGGCCACTGGTCAAGGCGGTGCTGGCCCACGTTGGCAACTGTCCAATCAGGCGGATGTCGCCAGAGTGGAAGATGCGGCCATCACGCAGGGCGATATCGATGGGCGCATTGGCATCGCGTTCGGCCAGCAAGTCAAAGGACGAGGACAGGCTTGGCAAACCCGGCACGCCCGCTTCCGCGCGGCAGACCAGGCGCAAGGCGCCACTGTCAGGCATGTCCTCAAACGTGACCACGGCTGCTTTTTTGAACCGACCGTGCGCCAAGGCAGCGCTACAGATCTGGTCCATCAGGCTTTGCTCGTCGCTGGAGCGAACGATGGCATGGTTGACCTGACTGAGGAAGTCATACAGCCGGGTCATGTGCATCAGGCGCTGCTCGGCGCGGCGGCGCTGGGTCACGTCCCAGATCATCCAGACGACCTGGTCTGTGTCACCCACAGGGGCGCAGCGGCTGTCGAAATGGCGCACGCCACCCATGATGCGCACGGGGTAGGCCAGTTGCTGGGTCTCGCGTGTGTCCAGTGTGGTCCGCAACACACGCAAAAACAAGCTGCTCTTTTCCTTACTGAAAAAATCAGTCAGCGGGCGGCCAATCAAATCATTGCGATTGCGGCCCAGCAAAGCCAGGTTGTTGCCAAAGACGCTGATGTAGTGGCCTTCCCTGTCGAGGATGAAGGCCAGATCGGGCAAGGCCTGTGCAAAGGCCTCGAGTTGTGCCTCACGCGCTACCAGGGCTTGCGCAGACTGTTCGCGTTGGCGATAGGCCCGTGCCATCGCGATCAATAGCAGCAGCGATAGCCCACCCACCAGGCCCACATTGACCAAGACCAGTTGGTGTTGATCGTGCGTGACGCGGTCAAGGTGTTTGGCCCATTGAGTCGATGCCGCCTGTACAGCTTGTTCCACTTGTGCTTGAGCTGTACGCAGGCGGGCGCTGTCGACTTGGGATGGATGCTTCAGTCGTTGCTCTTGAACGTAAGCCAGATGACCCAGTGCGGTGCCCAGTTTGTCCAAAGCCGGTCGCAGTTCGGGAACAGCGTTTTGCGCCCATTGACGCTCGGCCTTGATGGCCGTTTGCATGGGGGCCAATGCGGTGGCCTCACTGATGTCGCTGTGACCGTGCAGTTTTTCTTCGGTCAGCCAGACACTTTGGCGCGATTCATATTGCGTGGCCGTCAGCAGGGTGTCTGCCTCGTGGGCGCGTTCTTGCAACGACGCCCAGCCGTGGTGAGACCACGCCAGCAGTCCCATGCTCAACATGGCCAGCGCCGAAACGGCGACGGCGAGCGGCCCCAAACGTCCCAAAGCTGGGATGTGAGCGCTCAGTTTGTCGGGCACATGATTCATGGATGGCAGTTCGGGGGTACTTCAGCGACGGCTTGGCGCGCAGCTTAGGTGAAAAAACACGCAATCAGCGATGATGCAGGATGTTCAACGCCATCACCCCCTCAGCCAAGGGCCGGGTGGCTGCAATAAGTTCACACCTCATCGTGGGTTTTCACCTCTTTTTGCCATGTCCACAGACTTCGCTTCGGTTACGCCCTACCAACCCAGCCATTTGTTCGAATCTTGCCGGGTGACCTTGAGGGGGCTGGATCACCACTTGCTGGTGTGGGGTGACATGACTGCCGTGACGCCTGAACAGCCTCTGTTGGTGATGGTGCACGGCTGGATGGACGTGGCCGCCTCGTTTCAATTCATGGTGGATGCCTTGCGGGAACAACCTGGCTGGGGGCAGCGCCCCATCGTGGCCATTGACTGGCGGGGCTTTGGATTGACGGCTGCGCCCGGCCATGATTGCTACTTTTTTGCCGACTACCTGGCTGACCTGGATGCCTTGATCGACACCGTGTCGCCGGATGCTCCTGTGGACCTGCTGGGCCACAGCATGGGTGGCAATGTGGTCATGCTGTATGCCGCAGCCCGAGGACACCGCCTGCGCCGACTGGTCAACCTGGAAGGCTTTGGTTTGCCCGCCTCGTCAGCCGATGAGGCTCCTGACCGCTACGTCAAATGGCTAGATGAGCTCAAAACCCCCGCGCGGCTCAAGGATTACAGCAGCGTGCAGGGCGTGGCCCAGCGTTTGCGCGACAACAACCCGCTGATTCAGCCTGAATTGGCGCTGTGGCTGGCGCAACATTGGGCTCGCGAAGAAAATGGCCGTTGGGTGATCAATGCTGACCCAGTGCACAAACGTCCGCAGCCCTTTTTGTACCGGGTTGAAGAAATCCGGGCGTTTTTGCAGCGCATCCCTGTGCCGGTTTTATTCGTCGAGGGGGCCCAAACCCTGTATTTCATGCTGTTTAACGGCAAGTATTCTCGCGACGAATTTCTGGAACGGATGAAGTTGGTGCCAGATTTCCGCATGGAAACCATTGAGGCAGCGGGCCACATGCTGCATCATGACCAACCCGTTGAATTGGCCCAACATCTGGCTCGCTTCCTCAGCTGAGTCAAGTTGGGCCTTGCGCCGTGAGAAAATGCGGCCCAATATTTAGAACTCCTTGCAGGACAACAACATGGACATCGAAAACATCAACGCCCTGGGTACCCAAATCGCTGATCTGGCGCAGCGCACCCAGGAATTACGGAGGTATCTTTGACTGGGATGAAAAATCCCGCCGCCTGAGCGAAGTCAACGCCGAACTCGAAGATCCTGCTGTCTGGAATGACCCCAAGCGTGCGCAAGCCCTGGGTAAGGAAAAAAAGTCGCTAGAAGATGTGGTGGTGGTCATTGCATCACTGACCACAAACCTGGCTGACAACGCCGAACTCTTCGACATGTCCAAAGAAGAGGGCGACGAAGCGGGCCTGCAAGCCATTTTTGACGACGTGCAAACCCTGCGCCAAGCCGTTGAAGGGCTGGAATTCCGTCGGATGTTCAGCAACGAAGCCGACCCGCTGAACTGTTTTGTCGACATCCAGGCCGGTGCCGGCGGTACCGAAGCGTGCGACTGGGCCTCCATGTTGCTGCGTCAGTACGTGCGCTACTGTGAACGCAAAGGCTTCAAAGCCGAGCTGGAAGACGAAACCGCCGGTGACGTGGCGGGCATCAAAAGCGCCACCATCAAGGTTGAGGGCGAATACGCCTTTGGCTTCTTGCGCACAGAAACCGGCGTGCATCGCCTGGTCCGCAAGTCGCCGTTTGACTCATCCGGTGGCCGCCATACCTCGTTTGCATCCGTGTTCGTGTACCCGGAAATTGATGACTCGATCGAAATCGACATCAACCCGTCTGACGTTCGCACCGACACCTTCCGTGCCTCGGGCGCGGGTGGTCAGCACATCAACAAAACCGACTCCGCTGTGCGTCTGACGCACATCCCGACCGGTATCGTGGTGCAGTGTCAGGACGGCCGTTCACAGCACAGCAACCGTGATGTGGCCTGGCGTCGTCTGCGTTCGCGCTTGTATGACCACGAAATGCGCAAGCGTCAGGAAGCCCAGCAAAAACTGGAAGACACCAAGACCGATGTGGGCTGGGGTCACCAGATTCGTTCTTACGTGCTGGACCAAAGCCGCATCAAAGACTTGCGCACCAGTGTCGAAATGTCCAACACGCAAAAAGTGCTGGACGGTGATCTGGATGCCTTCATTGAGGCCAGCCTCAAACAAGGCATCTGATCTCTCTTTCAACAGAAGACAGCCCCAAGGACTGCTATGAGTGAAGGTACTGCCATGTTGATCCGCCGCGAGGAATACACCGCGCCGGCGTTCTGGATCAAAACGGTTGATCTGACCTTTGATCTGGAACCCGGCAAGACATTGGTCATCAACAAGATGACCCTGGAGCGCAACCCCGGCATGCCCGGCGCGCCCCTGCGTCTGGATGGTGAAGATCTGAACCTGACCCGTGTGTTGGTGGACGGTGAGTCGGTGTCGTTCCGTGTAGATAACCAGCAATTGGTGCTGGACAACCTGCCGGACCAACCCTTCACACTGGAAATCCGCAACACCTGCGCCCCTGACAAGAACACCCACCTCTCCGGTTTGTATACATCCGGTGGTGGCTTCTTCACGCAATGTGAGGCGCAAGGGTTCCGTCGAATCACCTACTTCCTGGACCGCCCCGATGTCATGGCCACCTACAAGGTGACCTTGAAGGCTGACAAGACCAAGTTCCCTGTGTTGCTGTCCAACGGCAACCTGGTGGAAGAGGGTAAGCTTGACGGTGGTCGTCACTTCGCGGTCTGGCACGATCCGCATCCCAAGCCTTGCTACCTGTTTGCCTTGGTCGCTGCTGATCTGGTCAGCCGCGAGCAGCGCATTCGCACACGCGAAGGTAAGGACCACCTGCTGCAAATCTTTGTGCGCGCCGGTGATCTGGACAAGACCGAGCACGCGATGAACTCGCTGATCGCATCCATCATCTGGGACGAGGCCCGCTTTGGCCTGAGCCTGGATCTGGAGCGCTTCATGATCGTCGCGGTCAGCGACTTCAACATGGGTGCCATGGAGAACAAGGGGTTGAACATCTTCAACACCAAGTTCGTGCTGGCCAACCCTGCCACGGCCACCGATGTGGACTTCGGCAACGTTGAAAGCGTGGTCGCCCACGAGTACTTCCACAACTGGACGGGCAACCGCGTCACCTGCCGTGACTGGTTCCAACTGTCGCTCAAGGAAGGCTTGACCGTTTTCCGCGATCAGCAGTTCAGCCAGGACATGGCGGGCAGCCGTAGCGCTCGCGCTGTCAAACGCATTGAAGACGTGCGTGGCTTGCGCCAGATGCAGTTCCCTGAAGATGCGGGCCCGATGGCTCACCCCGTGCGTCCTGATAGCTACCTGGCTATTGACAACTTCTACACGGCGACCGTGTACGAAAAGGGCGCAGAAGTGGTTCGCATGATGCAGACCCTGGTGGGTGAAGATGGCTTTGCCAAGGGCATGCAGCTGTACTTTTTCCGCCATGATGGCCACGCTGTGACTTGCGATGATTTTGCGCAAGCCATTGCCGATGCCAACCCCAACAGCCAACTGGCTGAAAAGCTGCCGCAGTTCAAGCGCTGGTATTCGCAAGCGGGCACGCCTCGTGTGCAAGCGCGCGGTCAGTACGACGCAGAAAACCGCGTCTACACGCTGACTTTGAGCCAGCACTGCGGCCCGACCTTGGGACAGCCCGTCAAAGAGCCGTTTGTGATCCCTGTGGCCATGGGCCTGGTGGCACACGATGGCCGCAACTTGAACCTGCACCTCGAAGGGGAGGCCATGCCCATTGGCCACAACACCGTGCTGGTGTTGAGCGAGCCTGTGCAGACCTTCACCTTTGTGCATGTGCCCGTCGAGCCGGTGCCATCGCTGTTGCGTGGCTTTTCTGCGCCAGTGGTGCTGGAAGCCGAGTTGGGCGATGACGCACTGTTCACCCTGTTGGCGCACGATCTGGATCCGTTCAACCGCTGGGAAGCCGCTCAAAAGCTGGCGCTGCGCCGCATGTTGGCTGCCGTCCAGGGTAACGGCCATGTGGAGGTGGATGCGCGATTCATCGATGCATTCCGCGCCATCTTGCGTCACCCCGAACTGGACGCAGCCTTCAAGGAGTTGGTGCTGACCTTGCCAAGCGAAGCCTATGTGGCCGAGCAACTGGTGGTGGTCGATCCACAGCGCATTCACGAAGTGCGTGAAGGCTTGAAGCTGCAACTGGCGCACGCCCTGCATGAAGACTGGGCCTGGGCTTATGAGCACCATCAAGACACCGGCGGTTATTCACCAGACCCGGTCAGTGCGGGCCGCCGTGCATTGACCAACCTGGCATTGAGCATGTTGGTGTTGCATGACACCGTACGTGGCAACCCGATCTGGACTGGCAAGGCCTTCCAGCGCTTCAAGGATGCCGCCAACATGACCGACCGCCTGGGCGCCTTGGCTGCTTTGGTGCACGCCCATTCGGACCTGGCTCAATCGGCCTTGGATCGCTTCCATGCGCTGTTCAAGGACGAAGCCCTGGTCATCGACAAGTGGTTTGCCCTGCAAGCCAGCGCGTCTGAAAAGAACGGCCAAGTCTTTGCCCGTTGCAAGGCCTTGCTGCAGCACCCTGACTTCACACTGCGCACGCCGAACCGTGCACGCAGCTTGCTGATGGCTTTGTGCCAGATGAACCCTGCAGCCTTCCATCGCACCGATGCGGCGGGTTATGTGTTCTGGGCCGATCGCGTGATCGAGATCGACAGCATCAACCCCCAATTGGCCGCGCGCCTGGCTCGTTCGCTGGACCACTGGCGTCGCCTGGCTGAGCCTTACCGCAGTGCGGCCCGTGAGGCGATTGCCCGCGTGGCTGCCAAGACAGAGTTGTCGGATGACGTTCGCGAGATCGTCACACGCGCTTTGCAAGATTGATTTTTATTGATTGAGTTTCAACATGACCAAACGCATCAGCCTCACGCAGTACCTGATCGAACAGCAACGCGGCGAAGCGCAGATTCCTGCCCAATTGCGCCTTTTGATTGAAGTGGTGGCACGTGCTTGTAAGAGCATCGCCATCAGCGTCAACAAGGGTGCCTTGGGTGAAGTCCTGGGCACCGCTGGCAGCGAAAACGTTCAAGGCGAAGTCCAAAAGAAGCTGGACATCATCGCCAACGAAGTGCTGATCGAAGCCAACGAATGGGGTGGTCACCTGGCCGGTATGGCATCCGAAGAAATGGATGACATGCACGCCGTGCCGAACTACTACCCACAAGGCGATTACCTGCTGCTGTTCGATCCTTTGGATGGCTCCAGCAACATCGACGTCAACGTCAGCATCGGCACCATCTTCTCGGTGCTCAAGCACAAGGCTGGTGAGGACGTGACCAACGACAGCTTCCTGCAAGCCGGTACAGAGCAGGTGTGCGCAGGCTACTGCGTGTACGGCCCGCAAACCACCCTGGTGCTGACCGTGGGCAAGGGCGTGGTCATGTTCACCTTGGACCGTGAGCAGGGTTCATGGGTGATGACTGAAAGCGACGTCAAGATCCCAGAGGACACCAAAGAGTTCGCGATCAACATGTCCAACATGCGCCACTGGGCACCCCCAGTCAAGCGTTACATCGACGAGTGCTTGCAAGGCAAGGAAGGCGTGCGCGGCAAGGATTTCAACATGCGTTGGGTGGCCTCGATGGTGGCTGACGTGCATCGCATCCTGACCCGTGGCGGCATCTTCATGTACCCATGGGACAAGCGTGAGCCCAACAAGCCCGGCAAGCTGCGCCTGATGTACGAAGCCAACCCCATGAGCTTCCTGGTTGAACAAGCTGGCGGTGCCTCCACCAACGGCTTGCAACGCATCATGGAATTGAAGCCAGGCCAGTTGCACGAGCGCGTGTCGGTGGTGCTGGGCTCCAAAAACGAGGTGGACCGCGTGACGGCCTACCACCGCGAAGCCGCACAAGGCTAAGGTACAATTTTTACCCTCCCACTCGTGGGATGATGCCGGTGTAGCTCAGTCGGTAGAGCAGCTCATTCGTAATGAGAAGGTCGGGTGTTCGATTCATCTCTCCGGCACCAATCAAATCAACTACTTAGCCCAGTTCGCAAGACTGGGCTTTGTTGTTTCTGGGCTTCATGTAGCCACCATGTAGCCATGGGCGCATTGTTTTGAACAGCGAAGGGCAACGACTCATGCGCCCCCGCCCGTTCTGGCGCAGGCTAGAGGACTGACAATTCGCTGGCCTCGTCTCCCCGCGGTCATACTTCGTGGCGAAGCTTGCAGCTTAGAGGATTAAAGATGGACAACGACGACACCACACGCGGAGTGATTCGCCAAGTCATTGGCCAGGATTGGACCCCGCATCCCCAAGTCAAGGGGCTTATGCATAACCCCCGCAGAGACCGCCGCTGCAGCGAGGGCGAGATCCC
>JACCDG010746405.1_pt1 | contig 10886 bp, 8 predicted proteins | sample 7442471 | NCBI WGS metagenome assembly JACCDG01 (sample SAMN15323444, study PRJNA562643) | freshwater metagenome | isolation source: river surface water | place: USA:Blue River Watershed | collected 2017-08-17
CTTTACTATCCCGCATATTCGGGGCAAGAAGACAGGCCGTAGCCTTAGACTATTAACCTTTTTGGATATTTGACCCTTTGTTCTTGGTATCCATTTAATCGAAATTAATGTGCATATAAGCAGCTATCGCCGTAAAACCGAGGCGGTATTTTTCTTTTCCCTTCTTTTCCTTATAATCTGCGTATTAAGGTTGATTTATATCCAAATCTTCCGTTCAAGTTACCTGCTTGAAATCGCTAAGAAACAACATAGTTTTTTTGCGGAGATCGAGCCTCTGCGCGGGGTAATCTACGACTCTAACCTAAAACCCCAGGCCCTTAATATTCCGATGGATTCTCTTTATGCCGCGCCGAATATGATGAGCGCCGGAGAAAAAGAAAGAGCCTTGAATGCGCTGCCAAAAATACTCGGCTTAAGCCGCGAATACCTGAAAGGTCGGTTATACCGTAAGAAATATTTTGTTTGGATTGCCCGAAAGATATCTTCGGAGCAGGCAGAGGAGGTAAAGAAGCTTAAGATCAGGAATTTAGGTTTCATAAGAGAGAGCAGGCGTAGTTATCCGAATTCGTATTTAGCAAGCCAGATAATTGGCTTTGCAGGGATGGATAATAAAGGATTAGAAGGGATAGAGCTTTGCCTTGACAAATATCTAAAAGGAGAGCCCGGCTGGGGGGTATTCTTAAGAGACGCTAGGCAGAAGAAGCTGGATATCTATGAAAAGATATCCATTCCCGTTGACGGTATGGATGTAATCCTGACGATAGATCAGGTGATTCAGTATATTGCCGAGAGAGAGATAGATAAAGCCTTTAGGCAGTATAATGCCAAATCGGCAAGTATCATTGTAATGGATCCGCATACGGGCAGGATACTGGCCATGGCGAACCGCCCTACTTATGATTTAAACCATTACAGCAATGTGAGTAGGGATAATAAGCGCAACAGGGCGATTTGCGATTTATTTGAGCCTGGCTCGGTATTTAAGATTATAACCGCATGTGCTGCCCTGGAAGAAAATAAGGTAGTTGAAGAAGACAGAATATTCTGCGAGAATGGTTCTTATCTTGTTGGCGGGCACATGCTCCATGACCATAAGCCTCACGGTTGGCTGACCTTTAGGGAGGTTATTGAGCAGTCGAGCAATATCGGGACAACCAAGATTGCCCAGGCGATCGGAGCAGGTACGGTTTATAAATACATAAGGCTTTTTGGTTTCGGATCCAAACTAGGCATTGATCTGCCGGGAGAGATATCGGGCATGGTTAAAGAACCGCGATTCTGGTCAAAGACGTCGATAGGTGCTATTCCCATCGGCCATGAAGTAGGCGTAACAGCCCTTCAGCTTGCCAGCGCCCTGTCTGTTATAGCCAACGGCGGGCAGTTGATGCGTCCTTATGTTGTTGATCAGATAAGGGATAAGCAGGGCAGAGTGGTTAAGGAACATTCCCCGGTATTGATACGCAAGGTAATATCGCTGGATACGGCTATGCGCGCATCAAAGATGCTCGCCGGGGTAGTAGAAGAAGGTACCGGGAGAATGGCCAAGACTTCGGGGCTTACTTCTGCCGGGAAGACCGGCACGGCCCAGAAGATAGAGCCCAACGGGACATATTCGCATAATAAATTCATCGCGTCATTCATCGGTTTTGCCCCGGTAGAAGATCCGTTAGTGACTATCGTTGTTTCCGTAGATGAACCGCATCCTTTATATTTCGGCGGAGTGGTGGCGGCTCCCGTGTTTAAAAATGTTGCCCTGGATACGGTTAGGTATTTAAAGACAAAGAGATCCTTAAAAGTTCATTAGAGTGAAAATGCAGATAGAACATTTAATCAGGATGTTGAAAAAGAAAGAATTTAAAGGCATAACCTGTAATTCCAGGGATGTAGGGAAGGGGTATATATTTATTGCGCTCAAAGGGAGCAGCTACGATGGCAATAAATTTATAGACGAGGCAGTTTCCAGAGGCGCAAAGGCAGTAGTTTTCGCTTCAGATAAATTAAAGGGCCGTTCCCGCGGGGTTTACTGGGTTAAAGTCGCTGATGCCCGCTTGTCTGCCGCCCGCCTGGCCAGCGAATTCTACGGGAATCCTTCGGGAAAAATAAAGGTAGTCGGGGTTACCGGCACAAACGGGAAGACTACGGTGACTTACCTGTTAGAGTCTATTTTAAGAGAGGCTGGGGTAAAATGTGGGGTTATAGGAACGATCAATTACCGTTTCAATAATAATGTCTTCCCGGCAGGAAATACTACGCCCGGGGCATTAGACTTGCAGTCTTTTATGCAGAGGTTAATCAAGGGAGGAAATTCCTTTCTCGCGATGGAGGTATCTTCTCATGCGTTAGAGCAGGAAAGGGTGGGTAGCATAAATTTCCATTCAGCGATATTTACCAATCTTACCCAGGACCACCTTGATTACCATAAGACTATGCGTAACTATTTTCTGGCCAAGCTGAAGCTTTTTAAAAACTTGCCGCGCGGGGCTATTGCCGTATTAAACCGAGACGACAAATATTACCCCCTTATTAAAAAGTCTACTAAGGCAAGGATTATCAGCTACGGCTTTAACCCTGCCTCTATGGTAAGGGCAGTTAATATTGAATACGGTCTCCAGGGGACCCATTTTGATATCCTCTTTTGCGGCAGGGCTATAAAGGTTAGTACTTCTTTAATCGGGAGGCATAATATTTACAATATCCTTGCCGCATCTGCCTGGGCATACGGAGCAAGGATAGGCATAAAGCATATAGCCAGGGCAGTGAATAATTTTCAGGCTGTGCCGGGAAGGCTCGAAAGAATACCCTTAAGAAAAAGGGTTTTTTTTGTTTTTGTCGACTATGCGCATACGGAGGACGCGTTAAATAATGTCCTTAATTCTTTAAGGGCCCTTAATCCAAGAAGGATTATTACCGTTTTTGGCTGCGGGGGCGAGAGAGATAAAAAGAAGAGGCCGAGAATGGGCAGGGTAGCGACCGAACTTTCGGATTTTTCCATAATCACAAACGATAACCCGCGGGGAGAATCCCCCGAAAGAATAGTCAGGGATATTAGAAGCGGGATAAGGAACAAGCGTTTTACCGTAATGCTAGACAGGGCAAAGGCGATAAAGAAGGCTATCCTTATGGCGGGTAAGGGCGATATTGTGCTGGTTGCCGGGAAGGGGCATGAAGATTATCAGTTGTTTAAAAACAGGAAGAAATATTTTAGCGATCGGGAGGCGGTAAGGTCATGTTTGAAATCTCTGAATTAGTAAAAATTACCTCTGGCCTGCTTGCTGCGCGCAAGGAGGTAAGGGGTGGCATTATTAAAGGCATATCCATTGACTCGCGTGAAATAGAGAGCGGACAGGCTTTTGTCGCGATAAAAGGCGAGAATACCAACGGACATAAGTTTATCCGTAATGCAGTAAAAAAGGGGGCATCCTGCGTTATTGCGAATAAAGATTATCCACACGGTTTGCGGGTGCCTGTAATCAGGGTAAAAGACACTATTGTTGCTTTAGGCGAGCTCGCGCGTTATAACCGCGAGAGATACGCTGTTCCAGTAATCGCGGTTACCGGATCTAACGGGAAGACTACCACTAAGGAGATGATTGCGGCGGCTTTGTCCGCAGATTATAAGGTCCTTAAGAATGAAGGCACGAAGAATAACCATATTGGTTTGCCGCTTACGCTGCTTAAGCTCGATAATTCTTATGATGCGGCGGTGGTGGAGCTTGGCACAAATCATTTTGGGGAAATTGCATATTTAAGCAAGATAGCCTTGCCGAATATAGGCGTTATTACCAACATCGGACCTTCTCATTTGGAGGGTTTTAAGTCTTTATCGGGCGTCTTGAAGGAGAAATGGGAATTAATTTGTAATCTTTCCGCGCCGCGTATCGCGGTATTAAACGCAGATGACCCGCATTTGAGAAAGAAGCTTCTGTCGATGCGCAAAGAGGCATTCTGTATCGGGGCAGGCGTCTGTCGTAAGGCCGACTTTTCGGCTTTCAGCTTAAAGGAGCGTAACGGTAGGTATAGTTATGAAATAAGGCCGAGATTAAGAATTGCATTAGGTGTCTTAGGGTATTATAATATCCATAATAGCCTTTTAGCCCTGGCGGTGTCCAGGGTTTTAGGGGTAAGCTACCGCAATATTCTTTTGGGTCTTTCCGGTTTTAGCCTGCCGCGCGGGAGGCTAAGTCATATAGAAGTGAAAGGTTTTAAGTTTATCGATGATACCTATAACTCCAATCCTTTGTCTTTGAGTCAGGCGCTTAGTTATTTCAGGCAGGCCGGAGTAAGAGGGAGAAGGATTGCGGTAATAGGGGATATGCTGGAGTTAGGCAAGGAGAGCGTTAAATATCATACGCAAGCCTTTAAGTCTGCCCTTGAGTTTTGTGACCATGTCATAGCCGTCGGCAAGATCAGCAATTCTTCGATTCGTGCCCTAAAGGCGCATAAAGGGAAGTTGTCCGGGTGCGGGGATGCTTCTCGTGCAAGGGAGATACTTTTAAACGACCTAGATCTTTCTTCTTCGGATTTAGTCCTGGTTAAAGGCTCTCGCGGAATGAAAATGGAGCAGGTCTTCAAAATTTAAATGTTTTATAACCTTTTATATCCTTTACACGTAAAGATCTCCGCTTTAAATATATTCCGCTATATAACCTTCCGTGCGGCAATGGCGGTCTTAACAAGTTTCCTGATAAGTGTTTTATTAGGCCCCTTTGTGATAAAGAAGTTAAGAGAGCTTAAGATAGGAGAGAAAATAAACAAGGGGGATAGTTTAAGGCTTGATGATTTGCACAGCAATAAGCGCAATACGCCCACGATGGGGGGAGTGCTTATCTTGATTGCCGTAATTTCTTCAACCCTGATTTGGGCAGATCTTATGAACAGATTTATTTGGACTGTACTTCTTTCTACTGTTTGGCTGGGGGTAACGGGTTTTATCGATGATTATCTGAAGCAGGTGGCAGGGAGATCAAAGGGTTTAAGCGTAAAGGCTAAATTTACCAGTCAGGTTGTTTTAGGGCTTACGCTTGGCGCAATATTGATCTTTAGCTTCCAGAATAGCCTTAGGCTTGAAGTGCCTTTTCTTAAAAATTTGTCTTTTGACCTGGACGGCCTTTTTATTATATTCGTCATTTTGGTTATAGCAGGTAGTTCGAATGCGGTTAACTTGACCGATGGCTTAGATGGGCTGGCTATCGGGATAGTGGTCATGGTAGCCCTTGCATTTAGCGTGCTCTGTTATGTATCGGGAAACATTAAATTAAGCGAATACCTGTTGATCCCGTATATAAAGGGCAGCGGGGAGTTAACGGTTTTCTGCGCGAGCATATTCGGCGCGGGCCTCGGTTTCTTATGGTTTAATTGTTACCCGGCTTCTATATTTATGGGTGATGTCGGCTCATTGGCGTTGGGTGGGGCGTTGGGTACAGTAGCCTTGTTAATACGCAAGGAATTACTCCTTGTAATTGTAGGAGGCATATTTGTCCTTGAGGCCTTATCCGTTATATTACAGGTAGGGTCATTCCGCCTGACTAAAAAACGCATTTTTAAGATAGCCCCGCTGCACCATCATTTCCAATTTTTGAATTGGCCCGAAAATAAAGTAATCGTAAGATTTTGGATTATTGCCGCACTCCTGGCGCTTATGACTATAGTCACCTTAAAGATCCGCTAAGAGATAATGAGAAATACTGATTTTCTAAAGGGCAAGGGAGTTTTAATAGTAGGGTTAGCCCGCAGCGGCGCGTCCTGCGCAAGGCTTCTTTCCGGACTGGGGGCAAGGGTAAGGGTAACCGATAACCAGGATAACGCCTCGACGCGGAATAACGCACAGGGTCTTTTTGCCTTAGGCGTAAAGTTGGAGCTTGGAAGGCATTCCCGCGAGTTCCTTGAGGGCGTTACAATGGTAGTTGTTTCCCCGGGCGTGCCTAATGACTCTTTGCCCGTGCTTTTGGCCAGGGAGAAGAATATCCCGGTAGTCAGCGAAATAGAATTGTCCTGGCAGTTATGCCCTTCGACGGTAATAGCAATTACGGGCACTAACGGTAAGACTACCGTTACTACCCTGGTAGGAAGAATAATTGAAGGTTGCGGTAGGAAGGTTTTTGTCTGCGGCAATATCGGCACGCCTTTTTCATCGCAGGTGGATAGGATGGAGACGGGAGATTTTGTTTCTTTGGAGGTAAGCTCATTCCAGCTGGAGAATATCGATAGATTCAGACCCAAAGTTTCGGCTATACTTAACCTAAGCGCGAACCACCTTGACCGTTATGGTGATATGGCCGAATATCTCCAGGCAAAGAAGAATATCTTTAGAAACCAGGACAGCTCTGATTTTCTTGTTTTAAACAGCAATGATCCTCAAGTAAGCGGCTTGGGTAAGGAGTGCAGGGCAAAGACGCTCTATTTTGACAGTCTCTCTTTAAATGCCAATTATGCCGCCGCATTAACCATTGCCTCTGCCTTAGGATTTGATAGGGGCAGGGCCGTTGAAGCGCTACGCGGATTTGCGGGGGTGGAGCATCGCATGGAAAAGGTGTCGGAGGTAAAGGGAGTGCTTTTTATCAATGATTCCAAGTCTACTACTACCGAGGCGACTGTCTGGGCTTTAAAAAATATTTCCTCTCCGGTTATTCTCATCGCGGGAGGAAGGGAAAAGGGGAACGATTACCAGGTTGTCGCCCGGCTTGCGCAGGATAAGGTAAAGCTGGCTTTTTTAATCGGGGAGTCAAAAGAAAGAATACGCCGTGCGTTCGCGGATAAGGTGGAAACGGATTTTGCTTCCACGCTGGAAGAAGCGGTGAAGAAGGCTTTTTCTGCCGCTTCTCCCGGAGACTGCGTATTGTTTTCTCCGATGTGCAAGAGCTTCGATATGTTCCTAAACTTTGAGGAAAGAGGGACTTTTTTTAAACGGGCGGTAACTGGACTTTTAGAGGAGTAAAAGATAAGCTTATGATACGGAATATAAGGATGAACCTTTTTACTGTTTCGGTAATCCTGATGTGCCTTGGGGTGGTTATGATATACAGCTCATCAAGCATATACGCCTGGGAGCGCTATAAAGACGGCCTGTTTTTCCTAAAGAGACACCTGATTTTTATGCTTATTGGCGCGGTGCTTACTTTTTTGTTTATGCTTATCGATTACCGCAGACTAAGGCAAATTGCTAGGCCGCTTATCTTTATATCTATCCTGCTTTTGGTTCTGGTTCTGATCCCGGGGGTAGGAAGGGAAGTTTCCGGTGCCCGCAGGTGGTTCAGATTTAAAATGTTGAGTTTCCAGCCTTCGGAGCTGGCTAATCTTGCGGTTATTATCTATATCGCTGATTTTATAGCCAGGAAAGGCAACTTGATCAAGTCGATGATAAAGGGTTTTCTACCTCCCATAGCCGTCTTAGGAGTTTGCTCTATCCTTATAATGCTCCAGCCTGACCTGGGCACTACGGTAGCTCTTGGTTTTGTAGTTTTGGTCATGCTCTTTGTAGCCGGGGTAAATTTTACCTATATTCTTTCTTTGATACTATGCAGTCTTCCATTCTTGTATGTGCTGGTTTTTAATGTTCCGTACAGAAGACAAAGGATACTGGCCTTTATTAATCCCTGGCTAGATCCGCGGGGAAGCGGTTTTCAGATAATCCAGTCGCAGGTTGCCTTGGGTTCAGGGGGCTTGTTCGGGGTAGGGCTTGGGCATTCTAAACAAAAGCTTTTTTACCTTCCTGCAGCTCACACGGATTTCATTTTTTCTATAATAGGGGAAGAGCTGGGATTATTAGGCACGTTAGGCGTTATTATCCTTTTTATCCTTTTTATTCAGCAGGGGATAAAGGTCATCAAGAATTCGGCGGATAAATTCGGTTATTTTCTTAGCCTCGGACTTGTCCTTATGATAACCTTCAGGGCGATAATAAATATCGGGGTTTCCTGCGGGGTGTTTCCTACTAAAGGGCTTCCTTTGCCTTTTATAAGTTATGGGGGCTCTTCTTTTATTTTCGATATGGTCAGTGTAGGTATTCTTGTTAACATAGCCCGAACAGGTGAATATCCTTAAAAAATAACATGAAGATATTGGCGGTTGCAGGGGCAAGCGGAGGGCATATTTTCCCGGCGTTATCCTTTCTGGATTTACCGGAAGATTATATCCATAAACATAATATTCTTTTAGTGCTTCCCTCAAGGAGCCTGGGGATGGATTTTCGGCTTAAGGCGGGCGATATAAAATTCGTTGAATCCGTTAAGGTTTCTTTAAGAGGTTTTAAGCCTGCGCAGGCAGTTTGTTTGATCAGGTCTTTTCTACAAAGCCTCAAGATATTCTCTGATTTTAGGCCAGATATTGTCGTGGGTTTCGGAAGCGCCGATTCCGTATTTTTAATTATGCTGGGCTGGCTATTAAGGGCTAGGACGGTAATACACGAACAGAATGTGCTCCCCGGCAGGGCTAATTTATTTTTGTCCAGGTTTGTCGACCGTATAGCAATTTCATTTCCCGAGACGGAGAGATATTTCCCGGTATCCGAAGTAAAAATAGTTTTGACCGGAAATCCCATAAGAAAAAGTTTAATCAGGATGGATAAAAAAAAGGCGAGGAAATTTTTTGGTCTCGATGAGGGGGTATTTACCATACTTGTTATGGGGGGCAGCCAGGGAAGCTGTCATATTAATCGTTCTTTTCTGAATTCCCTTAAGTTTATGCGGGGGAATAATTTTCAGGTCATTCATATTGCGGGAAAAGGCTTCGCTGATTCGATCGGGTCCGCTTATGTCGATATAGGAGTAAAGGGAAAGGTTTTTGGTTTCTTAAGAGAGATGGAATTTGCTTTTAGCGCTGCTGATTTGGTTCTGGCCCGCTCCGGCGCAACCACCGTGACGGAGCTTATCCACTTTAAGCTTCCTTCTATCCTGTCTCCTTATCCTTTTGCCCGCGAGCACCAGCTGGAGAACGCAAGGGTCTTAAGTTCAAAGGGGTGTGCGATTATAATCGATGACTGCGAGCTGGATAGCTGTGTCCTTTCGGATACGCTTAAAAGTTTTATGGATAATCCCGGTAAAATTGAAGCCTTGCGAATGGGCTTTAAGGATTTTCCGGAGGTTAATGCGGCGGAAGGTTTAAGGAAGCAGGTTTTATCGCTTTATTAATATGGCGGAACATTTTCATTTAATTGGGATCGGCGGGATAGGCATGAGCGCGATAGCGCGTCTGCTTTTACGCTCCAGGAAAGAAATTTCCGGGTCCGACTCCAAAGAGAACAGCAATACGAGGGTGCTGGAGCAGCTGGGGGCTAAGATATGTATCGGGCATAAGGCTTCTAATGTATCCGGGGCCAGCCAGGTTATATACTCTTCGGCAATCAAAGAAGATAACCCGGAAATAAAAGAAGCGCGCAGGCTTGGTATCCGGCTGGTTAGGCGCGCAGAGGCCCTCGCGGGGCTTATGGCCGATAAATCCGTAATTACTATAGCAGGGAGCCATGGCAAGACTACAACTGCGTCATTAGCCTCCTGTCTCCTTATGGAGGCAGGGCTTTCTCCTACCTTGGCCGTAGGGGGAGTATTGAGAAACATAGATACGAATGCGTGCGCAGGAAACGGGAATTTTTTTGTCGCGGAGGCAGATGAATCAGACGGTTCATTTCTCTGTTATAAGCCGCTTTATTCCATAGTGACGAATGTGGACTGCGAGCACTTGGATTATTATAAAACTTTTGATAAAGAAAAAGACGCATTTAGGTCATTCTTGAATTTAACCGAGAAGAACGGATGCGTATTTTATTGCGACGACGATTTAAATCTAAAGGAGATTGTCGAAGGATATAAAGGCAGGGCTGTTTCGTTCGGGCTGAATCCTTGTTCGGATTTTTCTCCCGAAAAGATAAAGTTTAACGCTTTAAGTTCCTCTTTTGATTGTATTTACCGGGGCAAATCAATCGGCAGTTTTAGCTTATCCCTGGGGGGTGTGCATAATATATCAAATGCCCTTTCGGTAATCGCTTTAGGCATTGAGCTGGGGATTGGAGTAGAGGTTATGAAAAAGGCATTTTTGGATTTTAAAGGGGCAGGCAGGAGGCTTGAGATTAAATTTAAGGGACCGGATTTTATTGTTTTGGATGATTATGCGCATCATCCTACGGAGATAAAGGCCACTTTAAGCGCCGTTTCGCAATTGAAGGCAAAGAGGGTAATTGCCGTGTTTCAGCCACACCGTTTTACCCGTACAAAAATACTTTTTAATGATTTTATAAGAAGTTTCGGGGAAGCAGATTTGGTTTTTATCACCGATATATACCCGGCTGCTGAAAAGCCCATAAAAGGGATAAGCGGGATGAGGCTTTGCGAAGGGATGAGGGGCGCTGGCAAAGAAAACGTTTATTTCTCTCCCAGGAGCGATCTTTTAGGAAACGTGATGAAGTTTGTAAGGCCCGGGGACCTGGTTATTACTCTCGGGGCGGGGGACATAGTAGGGTTAAGCGATGAATTGGCCGAAATCTTTAAGAATAAAGCGTAACTTTTCCTTAAGAGAGCTGACTTCTTTTAAGGTTGGGGGGAAGGCATTGTTTTTTCTCGAGCCAGAGAATACGCAGGAATTGGGTTTGGCCCTTAGGTTTGCCAGGGAGAAGGGTATTAAGGTTTATATACTCGGCGCCGGAAGCAACTTGCTGGTAAAAGATGCAGGGGTAAACGGCCTGGTAATAAGATTAACCGCTCCTTATTTTAGCGGTATTTCCTTAGATGGTTCTGTAATTAATTCGGGAAGCGGGGTCAGCCTCTTCAGGCTGATTAAATTTTCCTCTGCGCATGGATTATCCGGATTAGAATTTCTAACGGGGATACCTGCTTCACTAGGAGGCGCATTGATGATGAATGCCGGTTGTTGGGGGAGAGAGATTTCTTCATTAGTTA
>JACCDG010410763.1_pt1 | contig 10885 bp, 9 predicted proteins | sample 7442471 | NCBI WGS metagenome assembly JACCDG01 (sample SAMN15323444, study PRJNA562643) | freshwater metagenome | isolation source: river surface water | place: USA:Blue River Watershed | collected 2017-08-17
AATATCAGGCACGCGATCTCTTTGAAAAACATGGAGTCCCAGTTCTTGCTGGCGCAGTTGCAACAACTGCAGAGCAGGCCTTTGCTGCCGCATCAAAGATGGGTGGACGCGTTGTTGTTAAAGCGCAGGTAAAAGTTGGCGGACGCGGTAAGGCAGGCGGAGTAAAGGTTGCCGAAAACGCAGAGGAAGCGCGCGAGAAAGCTGCTGCAATCCTTGGAATGGATATTAAGGGTCACACAGTTCATCAAGTGATGATCGCCCAAGCAGCACCGATTGAATCTGAGTATTACTTAGCAATCTTGCTCGATCGCTCGAACCGCACATTCCTTGTTATGGCATCAGTTGCCGGCGGTATGGATATTGAAGAAGTTGCAAAGACAGCGCCAGAAAAACTTGCGAAGGTTCCAGTCTCAGCAGTTGATGGCATCTCACTTACAAAGGCAAAAGAGATTGTTGCTCAAGCAGCTTTTCCAACAGATGTTGCAGATCAAGTTGCTGATGTTTTGGTAAAGCTGTGGGAGACATTCTCATCTGAGGATGCAACTCTGGTTGAGGTGAATCCACTTGTAAAGACAAGTGATGGAAAAGTAGTTGCACTCGATGGAAAAGTTTCACTTGATGAGAACGCAGAGTTCCGCCAACCAGATCATGAGGCGCTGGTTGATCACAGTGCGACAAATCCACTTGAAGCCGTTGCAAAAGAGAAGGGCCTTAACTACGTAAAACTTGAAGGTCAGGTTGGAATCATTGGAAACGGTGCCGGACTTGTGATGAGCACACTCGATGTTGTCGCCTATGCAGGCGAAAAGTTTGGCGGAATGCGCCCAGCTAACTTCCTTGATATTGGAGGAGGAGCATCGGCTCAAGTAATGGCTGATGGACTCTCAATCATTCTCGGCGATAAAGATGTGAAGAGCGTCTTCGTTAACGTCTTTGGTGGAATCACAGCATGCGATGCCGTTGCTAATGGAATCGTGGCAGCCCTTGAAACTCTTGGTGCAACAGCTACCAAGCCGATTGTTGTGCGCCTTGATGGAAATAACGTCGAAGAAGGACGAGCAATTTTAAATGCTGCAAACCACCCACTGGTAGAGCAGCTCGACACAATGGATGGAGCAGCATCACGCGCTGCAGAATTGGCGGCGAAGTAAATGGCAATCTTTATTACCGATGCAAGCAAGGTAATTGTTCAAGGAATGACTGGTTCGGAAGGAACCAAGCACACTCGTCGTATGCTCGCTTCAGGTACTGCAGTTGTCGGTGGAGTTACACCTGGCAAGGGCGGACAGAGCGTTGAGATCGATGGACATAACTTGCCGGTCTTCAACACTGTGGCAGAGGCAATGGCTGCAACCGGTGCCAATACTTCAGTTGTCTTCGTTCCACCGAAGTTTGCAAAGGCAGCCGTCATCGATGCAATTGATGCGAAGATGCCACTTGTTGTAGTAATCACCGAAGGTATTCCTGTTCACGACTCAGCCTTCTTCTATACATATGCGAAAGAAAAAGGCGGCACGCAGATTATTGGACCAAACTGTCCAGGTCTTATCAGCCCAGGAAAATCAAATGTCGGAATCATTCCTGCAAACATCACAGGTGCAGGTCCAATTGGACTTGTCTCAAAATCAGGAACTCTCACCTATCAAATGATGTACGAACTCCGCGATATTGGATTTAGCACTGCAGTTGGAATTGGTGGAGATCCAGTAATTGGAACGACACACATTGATTGCCTTCGCGCATTTCAGGACGATCCAGAGACCACAGCGATTGTGATGATCGGTGAAATCGGCGGAGATGCAGAAGAGCGCGCAGCAGCATTTATTTCAGAGTACGTAACAAAGCCAGTTGTTGGTTATGTTGCAGGCTTTACCGCTCCTGAAGGAAAGACGATGGGCCATGCAGGTGCGATTGTTTCTGGTTCTTCAGGAACAGCAATTGCGAAGAAGGATGCTCTCGAAGCTGCTGGCGTAAAGGTTGGTCAGACACCAAGTGAAACTGCGCGCTTTATGCGCGCCATACTCGGTCGCTAATCTCCAATGTTGCAACGCGTCCTAGGGGTCACGTTCGCACAGGCAGTACGTAGCGCAGCAGTATTCATTTTTCCGCTTGCCTTTATTACTCTGATTGCTTGGGCAACCGCCGGAAGTGCATCAGGAACAACTGCAGATCCCATTCGTGCAGCGTTGTGGATTTGGCTGGCAACACACCATGTTCACTTTGATTTAACGCTCTCACCTTCTGGCGTTGCGGGCTATCTCTCTTACCTACCTATTGCTGGATTGCTATTGCCGATTGCCGCCCTCCGCGGTGGCTTCAAGCGCGTGATTGCAAAACTCGATGGTGACTATTCGAATCTGACCGGCGTCAGACTCTTCTTCTCTCTCTTTTATGCAACACTGACTGCGTTGATCGCAGTGTTTTCTTCATCTGCCGGAGTAAAACCTCAATGGTGGATGGCTGCAATCTTTGCCTTCCTGATTGCTTTAGCTGCTACGTTTATTGCAGATCGCAGTATCTCTCTGGCAATGCCAATAATCCTTGCACTACGTATCGCCGCCCTTTTGCTTGGTTTTGGATTTTTAATTTATGCAATCGCTTTCTTTGCTAACTTTGGCCAAGCCACTCTCATCACAGAAGTTCTCGCGCCGGGAATATTCGGTTCGGTACTTCTCCTCATTCTCAATCTGCTCTATCTTCCAAACGTTGCACTCGCTGCACTTTCTTATGTAAGTGGTGCAGGATTTGCCGTCGGTGCTGGCACTCATCTCTCACCAATCACTCAAGATATTGGCCAGATTCCAGCGCTGCCTCTTCTTGCCGCGCTCCCTGTGAATTCCAATAAGTGGTTCCTACTTTTCTCAATTGTGATCATCGCACTCGGTGCACTGTTGGGATATTGGACAATTTCATTACAAGAACGAACTTCTTGGCAGAGTTTCTTTATTCTGATGGTGATGCTCACGCTTCTTGCCTACCTTGCTAGTGGTTCACTCATCACACAGGTAATGGGTGCGGTGGGCGTTTCAATCTGGCAGTTCATGTTGGCTGTAGGCGGACAGATTCTGGCTGGCCTCCTCGCCTTTAAATTTATTCCGCGAATGAAGATTTTTTCTCGATGAGAAAGATTGCAGTGCTAGCTTCCGGAAGCGGAACACTTGCAGAAGCGATTTTTGCGGCCGTTGATCAGAAAGTGCTTAACTGCAGTATCGAAGCGCTCATCTGTGATAGATCAGATGCTTTAGTGATCGAACGTGCGCACAAATACAATATTCCAGTTCACCTTCATCCGATGTCACATGATCGCCAGAAATGGAATCTTGAACTTCTTCACTACTTGCAATCTTTAAATCTAGACCTAGTGGTGAGCGCTGGTTTTATGCGCATCCTTGATCAATCAATTACTTCTTCAATTCCGATTATTAATAGCCACCCTGCGCTCCTTCCTCTCTTTCCTGGTGCCCATGCCGTTCGAGATGCACTGGCTGCTGGGGCGACAAAGACCGGAACCACAATTCACTGGGTAGATGCAGGCATAGACACGGGTGAGATTATTGCCCAATCCGAACTCGACATTTTCCCTGGAGAAAATGAGGAATCACTCCACGAGCGCATTAAGATTCTCGAAAGATCTCTCATTGTTGCGACGATCAAAGAACTGCTATCAACGATGGAGAACGGCCGGTAATGACGAAAATGAAGATTAAGCGAGCACTTGTCAGCGTCTATGACAAAACTGGATTAGTCGAACTTGGAAAGAGTCTTCATGCCGCTGGAGTTGAAATTCTCTCAACCGGCTCTACTGCTGCGACACTTCGAGATGCTGGAGTCGAAGTCATCGATGTCAGCACATATACCGGTTTTCCTGAAATTATGGGTGGCCGCGTAAAGACACTGCATCCACGCATTCACTCAGGAATACTTGCTGATCAGAATAATCCAGATCACATGAAAGCAATTGCGGATTTAGATATTTCACCTTTTGATTTAGTTGTCATTAATCTCTATCCATTTGCGCAGACAATTGCATCTGGGGCCAGTTTTGCCGAATGTATTGAGCAGATTGATATTGGTGGACCATCCATGTTGAGAGGGGCAGCAAAAAACCATGGAAGTGTGGCAGTAGTTAGTGATCCATCACAATATCCGCTCGTCGAGAAAGCCCTGATCGAAGGTGGATTTTCTGCAGAGCAGCGTAAACGTTTAGCGCTTGAAGTTTTTAGAACTACTGCCGAATACGATCTTGCAATTGCAACTTGGCTCGGTAAAAGCGAAGAACTTCCTGAGTGGTTTGGTGAGATTTATAGACGTGAGCACTCATTGCGCTATGGGGAAAACCCTCATCAGGCAGCAGCAATTTATCGTGGGCCATCGGATGGCATTGTTGGTGCACTGCTGCACCATGGCAAAGAGATGTCATTTAATAATTACACCGATGCAGACGCGGCCTGGCGCGCAGCTTTAGATCACTCTGCACCATGTGTTGCGATCATTAAACATGCAAACCCATGCGGAATCGCAATTGCTAGCGATATCGCCACCGCCTATCGCGCAGCACATGCATGTGATCCAGTCTCTGCATTTGGGGGCGTCGTTGCAGCAAATCGCGTTATTTCTGTCGCGATGGCAACAGATCTTGCAGCGATCTTTACCGAAGTTGTTATCGCTCCAGGATATGAAGATGGTGCAATTGAAATTCTTAGCGCTAAACCATCGATTAGAATTTTGACATGTACTTCGGCAAAGATCGCACCAGTTGAGCGCCGACCAATCTCTGGCGGAGTGTTGTTACAACAAAGCGATCTCATTGATGCTCCCGGAGATCTCTCTGCAGGATGGAAGCAAGTTTCGGGCAAAGCTGTCTCAGAAGATGTGATTGCAGATCTTGAGTTTGCCTGGCGGAGCATTCGCGCCGTAAAGAGCAATGCAATCTTGCTTGCAAAAGATGGCGCAGCAATCGGAATCGGTATGGGTCAAGTGAACCGCGTAGACAGCGCCAAACTCGCTGTTGATCGTGCCGGCAATCGCGTTGCTGGCACTGTTGCAGCAAGTGATGCCTTCTTCCCCTTTGCAGATGGGCTCGAAATTCTCATCCGCGCTGGAGTTACTGCAGTTGTCCAGCCCGGTGGCAGTGTGCGCGATGAAGAGGTGATTGCAGCAGCCAACGCAGCAGGTATTGCGATGTTCTTCACCGGCACACGGCATTTCTCACACGCCTAAGCAGTTAAGATTTCACCATGAGTGCAGTGATTCTAGATGGCAAGGCTTTAGCCGCCACGATTAAAGAAGATCTTGCAGCACGCACCAACGCACTCAAATCAGCGGGAAAAGTCCCGGGCCTTGGAACGATATTAGTTGGAGATGATCCTGGTTCACATTCTTATGTTTCAGGTAAACATCGAGACTGCAACGAAGTTGGAATCACCTCTCTACGAATAGATCTTCCGGCATCTGCTTCGCAAAGTGATGTACTGGCAGCGATCAAAGATCTTAATAGCGCGCCCGAGTGCACCGGCTACATCGTGCAACTTCCTTTGCCTCAAGGCATCAACAGTCAAATTGTTTTAGAGGCGATTGACCCTGCCAAAGATGCCGATGGTCTACATCCAATGAATCTTGGACGTCTTGTTGCAGGTTATGACGCACCACTTCCATGTACTCCACGTGGAATTGTCGCTTTACTCAACCATTACAAGGTAAATCTCAATGGTGCACATGTTGTTGTTATTGGTCGAGGACTCACTGTTGGTCGCCCCTTAGGGCTCTTGCTCTCACGTCGCAAAGAAAATGCAACAGTGACTCTGACGCATACAGGAACAAAAGATCTCACTTCGCACACTCAGCGAGCAGATATTGTCATTGCAGCGATTGGTCAGCCACATTTCCTAAAAGCATCAATGATCCAAAAAGGCGCTGCTCTACTTGATGTTGGAATTTCTCGTACTTCACAAGGATTACTGGGGGATATCGATCCAGCTGCCCACGAAGTTGCGGGTTACATTGCACCGATGCCAGGTGGAGTTGGTCCGATGACTCGAGCCATGTTGCTGCAGAACGTTGTTGAGTCGTGCGAAAAGAATTAACCGGATCACGCGGTGTTGCATACGCGCTTTTAGTCATCGGCATCTTGGCCGGAGTCTTCTCTTTCATTCGAGTGGGATCGCTCATTATCGCCATGGCGATGGCTCTAATCGTCCTCTCTGGACGCAAGAGCGCCCCGAACCGTGGCGTAATTTCGACCTACCTACCGATTTTGATTGCAATCTCACTTTTTGCGATGGCGATAGCACTTCCGCGTGGGTTGTAGGCTTGCCCTAAATCAGGCTCACTTTGGCTGAGAAGCCAAGCGAATTAACAAAGAGGTCTCATACATGGCAAAGAAAGTCACAGTTGTCGGAGCAGGTTTCTACGGATCAACCACCGCTCTTCGTCTAGCTGAATACAACATCTTCGACACAGTCGTTCTGACAGATATTCTCGAAGGAAAGCCTGAAGGTTTAGCTCTCGATATGAATCAATCACGATCAATCGAAGGCTTTGAGACAAAGATCATTGGAGCGACAACAACTGCAGATGGCGTAGGTTATGAAGCCACAGCAAATTCAGATGTTGTTGTGATCACCGCTGGACTTCCACGCAAGCCTGGTATGAGCCGCATGGATTTGATTGGCGTTAACGCCGGAATCGTTCGCGGGGTTGCTGAAAATATTGCAAAGCATTCACCTAACGCTGTAATCATTGTTGTTTCAAATCCACTTGACGAGATGACAGCGTTGACACAGATTGCAACGAATTTTCCTAAGAACCGCGTTATGGGTCAGGCTGGAATGCTTGATACAGCGCGCTTTACAAACTTTGTCGCTGAAAAACTTGGCGTTGCAGTCTCTTCAGTTAAGACTCTGACTCTTGGTTCACATGGAGACACCATGGTTCCGGTCCCAAGCCGTTGCACAGTTGATGGAGTTGCACTCTCTGAGAAGCTTTCAGCGGAAGAGATTGCAGATCTCGTCGATCGCACACGCAATGGGCGCGCAGAAGTTGTCGCATTGCTTAAGACCGGCTCTGCCTACTACGCACCATCTGCAGCAGCAGCTCGCATGGCTAAGGCAGTTATTGAAGATTCAGGTGCCGTAATGCCAGTCTGCGCATGGGTTGATGGCGAATACGGAATCTCAGGTGTCTACCTCGGCGTTGAGGCAGCGATCGGTCGCGAAGGCGTCAAGAAAGTTGTTGAGACAGTGCTGACAGATTCAGAATTAGCGTCTCTCAAAGAGGCAGCAGAGGCAGTTCGCACCAAGCAAGCAGATGTTCAAACTCTTTAAGTCACGTTAAATATCAAAACTGAGATAAGTAAAGGAAGATAATGAGCAAGATCAAAGTCACAGGTACCGTTGTAGAGCTCGATGGCGATGAGATGACCCGCATTATGTGGCAGTTCATCAAGGACTCGCTGATCCTCCCTTATCTCGATGTCAATCTTGAGTACTACGACCTCGGTATGGAACATCGCGATGCAACAGATGATCAGGTCACCATTGATGCAGCTCATGCGATTCAGAAGCACGGGGTAGGGATTAAGTGCGCAACGATCACTCCTGATGAGGCTCGCGTTGAAGAGTTTGGCCTTAAGAAGATGTGGAAATCTCCTAATGGAACTATCCGCAACATTCTTGGTGGCGTAATTTTCCGCGAACCAATCATTATCAGCAACGTTCCTCGTCTAGTTCCACACTGGACTAAGCCGATTGTTATTGGCCGCCATGCCTTTGGTGATCAGTACAAGGCGACAGATATCAAGGTTCCTGGTCCAGGAAAGCTCACACTTTCATATGTTCCAGAAGGTGGCGGAGCGCCAATGAACCTCGAAGTTTTTGATTTCAAATCTTCAGGTGTCGCCATGGCGATGTATAACGTTGATGATTCGATCCGCGACTTTGCGCGCGCATCATTGAACTATGGACTTCTTCGCAAGTTCCCTGTTTACCTCTCAACTAAGAACACAATCCTCAAGGCTTATGACGGTCGCTTTAAGGATATCTTTGAAGAGATTTACCAGGCAGAGTTCAAGGCGCAATTTGATGCAGCTGGTATCTGGTACGAGCACCGTCTCATCGATGACATGGTCGCCATGTCACTTCGTATGGAAGGCGGTTACGTCTGGGCTTGTAAGAACTACGACGGTGATGTGCAATCAGATACCGTCGCACAGGGTTATGGCTCACTTGGTCTGATGACATCAGTCTTGATGACTCCAGATGGAAAGGTTTGCGAATCAGAAGCGGCGCACGGAACAGTCACACGTCACTACCGTGATCACCAAGCTGGAAAAGAGACTTCAACAAACCCAATCGCCTCAATCTTTGCCTGGACTCAAGGGCTTGCCCATCGCGCCAAGCTTGATAACAACGCAGAGCTAGCAAAGTTCGCAAAGACCCTAGAACAGGTATGTATTCAGACTGTTGAAGAAGGAAAGATGACAAAAGATCTTGCGCTTCTGATCTCTCGTGATGCTCCTTACCAAACAACGCAAGAATTCTTGGCTTCAATTGATGAGAATCTAAAGAAAGCAATGGCTTAGGTAGAAATGAAGCAGGACGCGGGTGTTTTAGCGCTCGTTGGTTCTGGTGAATATTCACCGCAGATGCAGGAGTTTGAAAGTGAACTTCTGCATCGCGCTATTTCTCGGGGAAAGAAGAATCGCTTTATCCAAATCCCTACTGCTTCATCACATGAAGGAAGCGCTAGCCGCGAAAAGTGGCAGCGCTTGGGGCGAGAACAAGCAGAGCGAATCGGGAGTGAATGGGTCTACTTACCTATTCACGAAAGAGAAGATGCTTTTAACGCAGAGTTTGTTGAAGAAATGAGCGCTGCTGGCCTAATCTATTTCTCTGGAGGAGATCCCCATCGCATTGCAGATGTCTTCGTTGGCTCTCCGGTGTGGGAAGCGATTGTGAACCAATGGCAGAGCGGTTCGTCTCTGGCTGGTTGTTCAGCAGGAGCGATGGCATTTGGCGGAACAATCATGGGAATTCGCAGGTCGCATCACAGTCCAGGTTTAGGAATTGTCCCTGGAATAGAAGTGATTCCACATTACGACAAGATGTTGGGTTGGCTTCCTGAACGTGTAACAGCTTTTGTGCTCCGCCCGGATGCCGAGACTACGCTTATTGGGATTGATGAAAACACAGCACTTGTTTGCACAGATAAATGGCAGAGCTACGGCCGCGGCAAGATTCATACCTTGCGCGGCGAACTCAAGATAAGTTCGGAGCCATTTTCTATTCACTAGCGCTCATGTAGTATTCACGAAAAATCCATGGGGGAGTATTCGTGAAATCGCTACAAGATAATGGTCTAGAAATCTGGTTTCTTACCGGAAGTCAATCACTCTATGGCGAAGAAACTTTGGCGCAAGTTGCACAGCAGTCACAAGAAGTTGTTGCAACACTTAACGCCGCAACAAATATTCCAATCAAAGCCACATGGAAGCCGGTTCTGACAACCCCAGAAAGCATTAAGGCCATCTGTTTAGAGGCCTCATCAAATCCTAAGTGCGTAGGTGTGATTGTCTGGATGCATACCTTCTCGCCAGCGAAGATGTGGATTGCCGGCCTGAGCGCACTACAAGTTCCGATTTTGCATCTTCACACCCAAGCTAACTCTGCTCTGCCTTGGGAAACCATTGATATGGATTTCATGAATCTCAACCAGGCAGCCCACGGTGACCGCGAACATGGACATATCCAGGCACGATTGCATCTACCGCGCAAAATTGTGGCGGGCCACGTGAGCGATGCAACGGTCTCGACCCGAATTTCACATTGGATGCGCGCTGCTATTGGCTGGTACACCGCTCAAAACCTCAAAGTTGCGCGCTTTGGCGACAATATGCGCTTTGTTGCAGTCACCGATGGGGATAAGACAAGTGCACAGATAGCGCTAGGTATGTCGATCGAGGCTTACGGTGTTAATACTTTGGTAGATCTGGTTGCAGCCGTAGAACCAAGTGCAGTCGATGTTTTAATCACTGAATATGAAAAGTTATTTGATATCGCACCTGAAATTGCGAAGGGTGGGCCACGTCATGACTCTCTTCGTTATCAAGCAACGATTGAAATCGCGTTAGAGCGTTTTCTAGAAGCCGGTAACTTCGGGGCATTTACAACTAACTTTGAAGATTTAGGTGCACTCAAGCAGCTTCCCGGACTTGCTGTTCAACGTTTGATGTCGAAGGGATACGGCTTCGGCGGTGAGGGAGATTGGAAAACCTCTGCGCTATTGCGCATCATCAAGGCAATGACCGAAGGTCTGCCCGGCGGTACCTCGTTTATGGAGGATTACACCTATCACTTTGGACCAGGTGAACCGAAGGTTCTGGGTGCACACATGCTCGAGGTCTGCCCGACAATTTCTGCACAACGTCCACGGTGTGAAATCCATCCACTAGGTATCGGTGGCAAAGATGATCCAGTCCGATTGGTCTTTAACGCAAAGCCTGCACAAGGCCGCGTAGTTGGTCTCATGGATCTTGGCGATCGCTTCCGAATTGTCTCTAACGATATTGAGGTCGTTAGCCCAGATAAGGATTTGAAATCTCTGCCGGTGGCATGCGCGGTCTGGAAGCCGGCGCCAACCCTTGCCACTTCAGCCGAGGCTTGGATCTACGCCGGTGGCTCTCACCACACGGTCCTTAGCACCGCCCTGAACCCTGAGGCGCTCGCCGACTTTGCCCAGATAGCCCAGGTCGAGCACCTGCGAATCTCGGCAGCCACCAGTATTGATGAATTCCAGAAGGAAATTAGATGGAATGGAGCTTTCTTTAAGCTCTCCAGCCTGACCTAAATCGAGGCGCTTCACGCCTGGCGCGTAACCAAATCGTTATCAC
>JACCDG010119328.1_pt1 | contig 10883 bp, 8 predicted proteins | sample 7442471 | NCBI WGS metagenome assembly JACCDG01 (sample SAMN15323444, study PRJNA562643) | freshwater metagenome | isolation source: river surface water | place: USA:Blue River Watershed | collected 2017-08-17
AGGCGCCGATGCTGAAGCAGTGATCGATGCGTCGCCCGATGCAACGACATGACGTTCATGGCGAAACCTCCAATGACTGGTGGCCCATGATGGGGCCGCCGATAGGGGTCATGTTCGCGCAGACGGCCAGTCTTGGGGTGTTCAAATCACCGGCTGCAGCGCACAGCGCGTGGCGAATCGGGACGGCGTCACGGATTTGGCGGCGGCATGCCCGGCATGGGCAAGCCAAATGAAAACGTCGCGCTTTGGATCAGCCCATGGGCCACCTGATAGATGCAAACCATCTCCATGTGACCAAGACCCGATGGAAAACGACGGATGACCCATTCGTGGTCAATCACCACCGGCCCCATCTGTATCCGCCGAATCAGTTGCGCATGCAAATCAGGATCGGCAAATCGAGCCTGTGCCCGGGCCCGAATGGCCTCATGCCCTTGTGCCAGCAATCCACCGCCCAACTCGAACTGCTGAGCATCCGGTGCGTAGGTGGCCAACCACCCCTCCAGGTCTTTGCGGTTGTAGGCGTCCAGCTGTCGCTGGACGACCGCAGCAGGTGCGTCGTCCAAGGGATTCATCATGATGCCTTTTGCAGCGTCTTCAACTCGTAGAACAAGAAGTCGTTGTTGCGCACCCAGCCCGCTCGGTCGTACAGGTGTTGCGCGCGCCAAGTGTCCCGTTGGGTCGTGAGCCACACACCGGCTGCGCCGCTGCGTTTGGCATGCTCGCTGGCGGCAGCCAGCAGTTGTTGACCGACCCCAGTGTTTCGGTGGGACTCATCCACATACAGGTCGTTCAACACCCAGATGGGTGCCAGCCCGATGCTCGTGAACATGGGGTACAGCTGGGTGAACCCAAGGGGCTGGGCCGCAGGGGTTTCGGCAAGGAAGATGCAGGCGTCTCCCAGTCGATAACGCTCCTGCAAGAACCACCGGGCCCCAGCCACATCGGGCGATGCGCCGTGGAAGCCTCGATACGCTTCAAAAAGGGGCAACACCTTCTCCAGGTCCTGAATGCCCGACAGGCGAATCTGCACGGTCCGGGCCGTCGGTTGGCCCGTGCACTTGGGCTGGCCATTGAGGTGCTCAAAATGCGCCGCGAGACGCTTCCCAGCACGATGCGGGCGCAAACGGCCATCGCAGGCCAAGCAGTAAAACGCCACCGTGGGATCCTGTGCCTTGAGCCGCAATGCGGTCTCGATGTCGATGACCTCCGAACCGACTCGGCATTTGATGATGTTGGGCATGGCGGGGCTGCTCTGAGGCGACGGTCGTGAGGGAATCGGTGGGCAACAGGCGTGCCCAATGTCGATCAAAAAATAAAACTATATGGCTATTTTGATCGGATTCATATACCGAACGGGCCCGTGGCTTGATCCGAGCCCAGGGCTGCCGCCAAACGCCGCCCGTTCTGGCGCATCCAGGCCGCGTCGCCACGCGGGGCCCGTGTCGGCCTTAGAGCGGCAAGGCGTGGCTGAGCTTGACCTCTTCCATGACGGCGTAGGTGCGGGTCTCGCGCACGCCGGGCAGCTGCCACAGGACCTGGCCCGCAAAGTCGCGGTAATGGCCCATGTCGGCGCTGCGGGTTTTGAGCAGGTAGTCAAAGCCGCCGGCCACCATGTGGCACTCCAGGATCTCGGGGCGCACCTGCACCGCGGCCTTGAATTGCTCGAACACATTCGGGGTGGTGCGGTCGAGCAGCACCTCCACAAACACCAGCATGCCCGCGCCCAGCTTGAGCGGGTTCAGCCGCGCCTCGTAGCCCAGGATGAAGCCCTCCCGCGTGAGGCGCTGCACCCGCGCCAGCACGGCGGTGGGCGACAAGGCCACCTGCTCGGCCAGCTTGAGGTTGCTGATGCGGCCGTCGCGCTGCAGGCAGTCCAGGATGCGGCGGTCGATGCGGTCAATGTCGGGAATATCGCGTGTCATCTGGATATTGTTCGTCATATTCATCAAAAATCAGAGAAAAATTTGTCATTAAATCCGGATCATGGCGTTTTATTGCAACTGCTTTGCGGAGTCTGTCATGAACGCCCCCACCCCCTTGCACGCCCTGAGCGCCCACACCGTGAACGGGCACGCCACGCCCGAGGCCTGGCAGCTGGCCCTGGGTCGGCACACCCGCACGCCCGAGGCACAGGCCTTGGCGCCGCTGCTGGCACTGGCCCGGCAGGACGCCAGCGCGCAGGCGCGCATTGCGCAGCGGGCCCAGGCGCTGGTGGTGGGCATGCGCAGCGGCCCCGCGCCCACGGCCCGCGCCGGCCGGGTGCAAAGCCTGATGCAGGCCTATGCGCTCTCCAGCGACGAGGGGGTGGCGCTGATGTGCCTGGCCGAGGCCTTGCTGCGCATTCCCGACGACGCCACACGCGACGCCCTGATCCGCGACAAGATTGGCCGTGGGCAGTGGCAAGCGCACCTGGGCCAGGCCCCATCGATGTTCGTCAACGCGGCCACCTGGGGCCTGCTGATCACCGGCAAGCTGGTGGCCACCCACAGCGATCGGTCGCTGGGCAGCGCGCTCTCGCGCCTGCTGGCACGCAGTGGCGAGCCGCTGATCCGGCGTGGCGTGGCGCTGGCCATGCAGATGTTGGGCGAGCAGTTTGTGACCGGGCAGACCATCGAGGAAGCTTTGCAGCGCTCGCGTGCCATGCAGGCCCACGGCTTTTCCTACAGCTACGACATGCTGGGCGAGGCGGCCATGACCGAGGCCGATGCCCAGCGCTACCTGCACGCCTATGTGCAGGCCATCGAGGCCATTGGCCAGGCCGCGCAAGGGCAGGGCGTGCTGGGCGGGCCGGGCATTTCGATCAAGCTCTCGGCCCTGCACCCGCGCTACCAGCGCGCGCAGCAGGACCGCGTCATGGCCGAGTTGTGGCCGCGCGTGCGGCAACTGGCCGAGTTGGCCGCGCGCCACCAGATCGGCCTGAACATCGACGCCGAAGAGTCCGAGCGGCTGGGGCTGTCGCTGGCCCTGGTCAAGGCGCTGTGCGAGGCCCCCTCGCTGGCGGACTGGTCGGGCCTGGGCGTGGTGGTGCAGGCCTACGGCAAGCGCTGCCCGCAGGTGATCGAGCAGCTGGTGACCTGGGCCCGCCAGCATGGCCGCCGCCTCATGGTGCGCCTGGTCAAGGGCGCCTACTGGGACAGCGAGATCAAGCGTGCCCAGGTGGAGGGGCAGGCCGACTACCCGGTCTACACGCGCAAGCACCACACCGACGTGGCCTACCTGGCCTGCGCGCGCATGCTGCTGGCCGCGCCCGATGCGGTGTACCCGCAGTTTGCGACGCACAACGCGCACACCGTGGCCGCGGTGATGGAGATGGCCACGCAGGCCCTGGGCCCGTTTGCCCCGGGCCAGTACGAGTTTCAGTGCCTGCACGGCATGGGCGAGGCGCTGTACCGGCCGTTGGTGGGCGAGGGCGCCGAGCGCCGGCCTTGCCGCATCTACGCGCCGGTGGGCACGCACGACACCCTGCTGGCCTACCTGGTGCGGCGCCTGCTGGAAAACGGTGCCAACAGCTCGTTTGTGCACCAGCTGGGCGACCCGAAGGTGCCCATTGCGGCGCTGATCGAGGACCCGGTGCAGCGCACCGAGCGCGAAGCCCTGGCGCAAGGCCAGGCCCCCGGCGCGCCGCACCCCCAGATCCCCTTGCCCGCCGATCTGTACGGACCGGCGCGGCGCAACGCCGAGGGCCTGGACCTGAACGACGAGGCCACGCTGGCCATGCTGGCCACGCAGCTGTCGGCCGACAAGCCAGCAACCGATGCGCTGCGCGTTGCGCCGCTGCTGGCCGCGCCGGTGGCGGCCGCGCCCGCGCCCTGGCAGCCCCTGCACCCGCCGGCGCGCTGCGCCGAGACCTTGGGCTGGGTGCGCAGCAGCACCCCCGCCGACATCGAGCAGGCTTTGCGCACCGCCCACGCGGCGGCGCCCGCCTGCGCCGCGTGGCCGGTGGCGCAGCGCGCCGAGGCATTGCTGCGCGCGGCCGATGCCCTGCAGGCGCAGCGACCCGCGCTGATGGCCCTGCTGGTGCACGAGGCCGGCAAGAGCTGGGCGCATGCCCTGGCCGAGGTGCGCGAGGCGGTGGACTTTCTGCGCGAGAACGCGCGCCAGGCCCGCGCCGCGCTGGACCCGGCCACCCACCGCCCGCTCGGGCCGGTGCTGTGCATCAGCCCCTGGAATTTTCCGCTGGCGATTTTTGTGGGCCAGGTGGCAACCGCCCTGGCCGCCGGCAACCCGGTGCTGGCCAAACCCGCCGAGCAAACCCCGGCGGTGGCAGCGCTGGCCGTGCGCCTCTTGCATGGGGCGGGCGTGCCCGCCCAGGCGCTGCAGCTGCTGCCGGGCACCGGTGCCGAGGTGGGCCAGGCCCTGGTGGCCGATGCACGGGTGCAGGGCGTGATGTTCACCGGTTCGACCGAGACCGCGCGGCGCATTCAGGCCACCCTGGCGCTGCGCCTGAACGCGCATGGGCAGCCGGTGCCGCTGATGGCCGAGACCGGGGGGCAGAACGCCATGGTGGTCGACGCCTCGGCCTTGCCCGAGCAGGTGGTGGCCGATGTGCTGGCCTCGGCCTTCGAGGCGGCGGGGCAGCGCTGCTCGGCGCTGCGGGTGCTGTGCCTGCAAGAGGACGTGGCCGAGCCGGTGCTCGAGATGTTGCGCGGGGCGATGCGCGAGCTGCGCGTGGGCGATCCGGCCGCGCTGAGCACCGATGTGGGGCCGGTGATCGACGAGCGCGCACGCGCCGGCATCGAGGCCCACGTGGCGCGCATGGCCGCGGCCGGCCGCCCCGTCTGGCGCCTGTGCCACCCCTCGAGCGATCTGCACAGCGGCCACGCCGTGGTGCCCACCCTGATCGAGATCCCCCACCTGGGCGAGCTCACGCGCGAGGTGTTTGGCCCGGTGCTGCATGTGCTGCGCTGGCGCGCCGGCGAGCAGGATGCGCTGCTGGCGCAGATCCGTGCCACCGGGTATGCCCTGACACTGGGGGTGCAGTCGCGCATCGACGAGACGGTGGCCCGTGTGATCGACGGCACCCACGCGGGCAACACCTATGTCAACCGCAGCATGGTCGGCGCGGTGGTGGGGGTGCAGCCGTTTGGGGGCGAGGGCCTGTCGGGCACCGGCCCCAAGGCCGGTGGGCCCCTGGCCTTGCTGCGCCTGCTGGCGCATTGCCCGCGCGATGCGGCGCTGCGCCAGTTGCAGGCGGCCGGTGGCTCGGCGCTGCCGCTGGCCTCGCCTGCGCTGTCGGCCTTGCACGACTGGGCCTTGGCGCAAGGGCAGGCCGCGCTGGCCCAGCACTGCGCGCAGGTGCTGGCGTGCCAGGTGGCCGGCATGCACTTGCGCCTGCCCGGGCCCACGGGCGAGTGCAACACCTTGCGCGTGTTGCCGCGTGCGCAGGCGCTGTGCGTGGCCACCCGGGCCGATGCGCTGGCCTGGTCGGTGGCCGCGCTGCTGGCGGCGGGCGTCACCCCGGTGCTGCGTCTGCAAGACCAGCCGGCGCTGCAGGCCGCCGTGGCCGCTTGGCCCGAGGCCTTGCGCCAGGCGCTGTGCGCCGAGCACGAGGTGGACACCACCGGGCTGCAACTGGCGCTGGTGCACGGCGGGCCCGAGGCGGTGCTGGCCCTGCAGGCCGAGCTGGCCGCGCGGCCAGGGCCGCTGGTGAGCCTGCTGGCCCTGCCCGAGGGCCCCGCCTGGGTGCCGCCAGAGCGCTTGGTGGTCGAGCGCAGCCTGAGCGTCAACACCGCCGCCGCCGGGGGCAATGCGCAGCTGATGACGCTCCACGCCTGAGCGGCGGGCATGGCCGCTGTCGGGTCATTGCGCCGGGCTGGGCAGACCCCACCGGGCCCAGCGACAATGGGAGCGACCGGGCCCGGCGGCGCCAACCCGCGCTGCCGCCCGACGTCCCCATCCAACGAGGAGAACCCATGCACACCAAGCGCAGAACCCTGCTGGCCCTGGGCCTGGCCCTAGGCCTTGGCGCCCAAGCGATGGCGCAAGACCGTTTCCCCAACAAGCCGATCACCCTGATCGTGCCGCAGGCCGCTGGCGGCGCCAACGACGCGATTGCGCGCATCCTGGCGCAAAAGCTCTCGGAGCAGCTGGGCCAGTCGGTGGTGGTGGAAAACCGCACCGGGGCGGGCGGCAATGTCGGCACGGCGGCGGCGGCCAAGGCCAAGCCCGATGGCCACACCCTGATGCTGACGGCCGACAGCGCCATGGTCATCAACCCATCGCTCTACAAGAGCACGGGCTTTGATCCGATCAAGGACTTCGAACCCGTTGGCCCGGTGGCCACGGCCGGTTATGTGCTGGTGGCCCACCCCAGTTTTGAGGCGCGCAATGTGGCCGAGCTGGTGGCGCTGGCGCGCAAGCAGCCGGGCAAGATCAACATCGGCTCGGCCGGCAACGGCACGCTCAATCACCTGATTGGCGAAATGCTGGGCAAGGCCACCGACATGAGCCTGGTGCACGTGCCTTACAAGGGCGCGGCGGCCGCGGTGACCGATCTGGTGGCCGGTCAGGTGCAGGTGTCGGTGCAGAGCCTGCCCTCGTCCATCGCCTTCATCCGCTCGGGCAAGATCAAGGTGCTGGGCGTGGTCAATCCGCGCCGCCTGCCGGCGCTGCCCGACGCGCCCACGATTGGCGAAACCGTCAAGGGCTTTGGCGCCACCCCCTGGTACGGTGTGTTTGCCCCGGCCGGCACCCCGCGCGCCATCGTCACGCAGCTCAACGCCGAGATTGCCAAGGCGCTCGACGCGCGCGATGTGCAAGAGCGCCTGGCGGGCGTGGGCTGCGAGCCCTTCCGCGCCAGCCCCGAGCAATTTGCCGCCCTGGTGCGCGAGGACCTGCCGCGCTGGGCCCGCATCGTCAAGGAATCGGGCGCCACGGTGGATTGAGCCCACGGCTGGGCCACACAGGGAGGACAAGGGCATGCGTGAGCTGTTCTGGCTGGACCCGCAATGGGTGTTTTTGAACCATGGCTCGTTTGGCGCCTGCCCGCGCGAGGTGCTGGCCGCGCAGCAGCAGTGGCAGGTCGAGATGGAGCGCAACCCGGTGGCCTTTCTGGGCCGCCGCTCCGCCAGCTTGCTGCGCGCGGCGCGCGATCGGCTGGGCCAGGCCCTGGGCGCGCAAGGGGCCGATCTGGTGTTCGTGCCCAACGCCACCACCGGCGTGAACATGATGGCCCAGACCCTGGCCCTGGCCCCGGGCGATGAGGTGCTCACCACCGATCTGGAGTACGGCGCCTGCGACGCCACCTGGCACCACCATTGCCAGCGCGCGGGGGCCCACTACCGGCGCCTGCCAGTGGCCTTGCCGCTGTCGCCCCAGGCCCTGATCGAGCAGGTGGCCCAGGCCATCGGGCCGCGCACCCGCTTGCTGTTCCTGAGCCACATCACCTCCACCACCGCGCTCATCCTGCCGGTGGCGCAGCTGTGCGCGCTGGCCCGTGCGCACGGCGTGCCGGTGCTCATTGACGGTGCGCATGCGCCGGGCCAGATCCCGCTCGACATCGAGGCCCTGGGCGCCGATGTCTACGTGGGCAATGCGCACAAATGGCTTTGCGCGCCCAAGGGTGCGGGTTTTGTGTGGGCGCACCCGCGCTGGCAGGCGGCGCTGCGCCCCAGCGTGATCAGCTGGGGCTATGTGGGCGAGACCGGCGGCCACACCGGCTTCAACGCCTACCTGGGCCAGAGCGTGTTCGAGCAGCACCTGCAGTGGCAGGGCACGCGCGACCTGTCGGCCTGGCTGGCGGTGCCGGCCGCGCTGGATTTTCAGGCGCACCACGATTGGCCCGCGGTGCGCGCGCGCTGCCACGCCATGGCGCGCGAGGTCTTGCACACGCTTTGCGCGCGCCTGGGCACCACGCCCATCGGGGCCGACAGCGACTGGGCGCAAATGGTGGCCATTCCGGTGCCGCCGCAAGACCCCAACCGGCTGCGCCAACGCCTCTTGGAGGACTGCGGCATCGAGATCCCCGTCACCTCGCACGGCGACCAGGTGTTTGTGCGTCTGTCGGTGCAGGGCTACAACACCCCCGACGATTTGCAGCGCCTGCTGGACGCGCCGCCGCTGCAGGCCTGAGGGCTGGCGTCAAGCGTTTTGTCTGGGCTGCGTGGTTCTTGCGCCACGTCAGTGCGGGCTCAGATGGGGCCGCTACACTCACCCCCCATGACAGCAGGAGACACGATGCAGGCATGGGGCGCGCGGCGCAGGACGATGTTGGGTCTGGGGGCGGCGCTGGGCCTGATGCCTGGGGCTTGGGCGCAGTCCCTGCCCAGCGGCGTGATGCCGGTGCTGGTGCTCAATTCGCTCGATGGCAATGTCAGCGTGATCGATCCGCAATCCTGGACCGAGGTCCAGCGCCTGCCCACCGGCAAAGAGCCGCACCACCTGTACATGACGCCCGACGAGCAGTCGGTCATCGTGGCCAATGCGCTGAGCGATTCGCTCACCTTCATCGACCCGCGCACCGCGCGCATCCAGCGCACCCTGGGCGACATCCTGGACCCCTACCACCTGCGCTTTTCGCCCGACATGAAGTGGCTGGTCACCGCCGGCAACCGCCTCAACCATGTCGACATCTACCGCTGGGATGGGCGCAACCCCACCCTGGCCAAGCGCCTGCCCACCAGCCGCATCCCCAGCCACATCTGGATCGACACCCGCAGCACCAGCGCCTATGTGACCATGCAGGGCAGCAACGAGCTCTACACCATCGACCTGCTGGCGCAGCGCGTGCGCCATGTGGCCGAGACCGGCTCGACCCCTGCCGATGTGTTCGTCACCCCCGATGACCGCACGCTCTTGGTGGGCCTGACCGGCGCCGCCGGGGTGGAGGTGTTCGAGATCCGCCAGGGCGTGCCGGTGCGCACCGGCATCTTGCCCACCGGGCGCGGGGCGCACGCCTTTCGCGCGCTGGGCGACCGGCGCCATGTGCTGGTGAGCAACCGCGTGGAAAACAGCATCCACCTGATCGACTACCAGAACCTGCAGGTGGTGGCCCGACTGCCCGGTCCCTCGGGCCCGGACTGCATGGAGGTCATGCGCGACGGCAAGACCTTGCTGGTGGCCTCGCGCTGGGCCGACCGCCTGAGCGTGATCGACATCCCCTCGCGACAGCTGCTGCGCCAGGTGCGGGTGGGCAATTCGCCGCACGGCGTCTGGACCTTGGACCATGCGGGGCGGGCGTAGCGCATTTGCGATCCCGCGCGCGCTGGCCCTGTGGGCCGCCGCGACCCTGCCGGTCTGGACCTTGGCCGCCGCCCCTTGCACGCAAGCGGTTTACCTGACCCTGGACACCGGCCACATGGGCGTGGCCCCGCTGGTGGCGCAGGTGCTGCAGCGCCAGCAGGTGCGGGTGACGTTTTTTGCTGCGCAGGAACCCACCCAAAGCGGCGACGGCACCCTGGGCGAGCACTGGGCCGCATGGTGGCGCGCACGCGGCCAGGAAGGGCATGAATTTGCCAGCCACACCTGGGAGCATGCCTACTGGCGGGGTGACCGTGCCGATGGGCGCTTTGACATCCGGCCCAGCAGCGGCGCACAAGCGGGCAAGTCCCTGGTGTGGGACGCGGCCGCGTATTGCGCCAGCCTGGACCGCGCCTCGGCCCGCCTGACCGAGCTGACCGGGCGGCCAGCGTTGCCGCTCTTTCGTGCGCCGGGCGGGCGCCACTCGGCGGCGCTGCGCCAGGCCGCCCAGCAGTGCGGCTACCGCCACGTCGGCTGGAGCCCGGCGGGCTTTCTGGGCGACGAGCTGCCCAGCGAGCGCTACCCCAATGCGCAGTTGCTGGCGCAGGCCCTGGCGCGCATCCAGCCCGGTGACATCCTGATGGCGCACCTGGGCATCTGGTCGCGCCAAGACCCCTGGGCCCCGGCGGTGCTCGAACCCCTGATCGAGGGCCTGAAGGCGCGTGGCCTGTGTTTTGCGGTGCTGTCGGAGCATCCGCAATACCGCCAGTGGGTGCGCAGCCAGCCATTGGCCTTGCGCCGGGGGCGCGCATGACGCTCTGGGCCATGATGGGCGATGCCTTTGACTGGGCGCAGCAGCAGCTGTTTGACCTGGTGCTGCAACCCCTGGTGGTGGCCTTGGGCTGGTGGGAGCTGCTGGACCAGGCCTACGAGGGCTCGGGCTGGCTGCTGGTGGGCCTGCTGCAGTTGTTGGCCATTGCCTGCCTGCTGCGGCCGCTGGAGCGGCGCTGGCCGGCCGAGGCCGAGACCGATCGGCAGGCGGTGCGGGTGGACGTGCTCTACACCCTGATCCATCGCCTGGGGCTGTTTCGACTGATCATGTTCGGAACCTTTGAGGCCTGGTTTTTGCTGGGCCTGGGTTGGCTGCGCCTGCAGGGGTTTCCGACCTGGCACCTGGACCAGATCTGGCCGGGCGTGACCGATGTGCCGGTCGTGAGCTTTGTGCTCTACCTGGTGGTGCTGGACCTGGTCAATTACTGGATCCACCGCGCGCAGCACCAATTTGGCCCCTGGTGGGCCCTGCATTCGCTGCACCATTCACAGCGCCAGATGACGGCCTGGAGCGACAACCGCAACCACCTGCTGGACGATGTGCTCACCGGTTTGATCCTGATGGCTTTTGCGGCCCTGATGGGCGCGCCGCCGGGCCAGTTCCTGCTCTTGTTGGCCCTGGGCCAGATGAGCGAGAGCCTGCAGCACGCCAACCTGCGCTGGCACTTTGGCGCGATCGGCGAGCGCCTGTGGGTCAGCCCACGCTTTCACCGGCGCCACCACGCCATTGGCCTGGGGCACGAGCAGCCGGGCCGGCCGCAGGTGCTGGGGGGCTGCAATTTTGGCGTGCTGCTGCCCTGGTGGGACATGTGCTGGGGCACCGCCAATTTCGAGCGCCGCTGGGACGCCACCGGCGTGCGCGACCAGATCGA
>JACCDG010866175.1_pt1 | contig 10883 bp, 12 predicted proteins | sample 7442471 | NCBI WGS metagenome assembly JACCDG01 (sample SAMN15323444, study PRJNA562643) | freshwater metagenome | isolation source: river surface water | place: USA:Blue River Watershed | collected 2017-08-17
CTGGTATGCCCAAGCCGAGCACGGCGGCTTCTACCAAGCCCAAGCCACGGGTTGAGGCCGGATCGCGTTACGTCGGAGAAGCTGGCCTGACCATGGATGACATCGTCAACCAGGTAAGACGCGTTGCTGTCATGTCGTGAGCGTATTCAGGCTGAACTGATCAACTGTTACCGCTGCTCGCATAGTGGGCTACTTACAAGAAGTAGCCCAACATCCGCTCCAAAGCCATGGTCAAGGGCGTTTGCATCATCGGCAAGGTCAACCACAGGCCGGTCAGCCCCACGCCGAGCGTGACAGGGAAGCCAATGGAAAAGATGTTCATCTGCGGCGCCACGCGCGAGATCAATCCCATGACCAGGTTGACCAGTGACAACATCGCCACAACTGGCATGGACACCCACAAACCCAGCTTGAAGATCTCAGCGCCCCACACCTGCGGTTGAACCACAGACAGAAAAGCCAAGGGTTGGTTGGACACGGGAAAGCTGTTGAAGCTTTGCACCAACGCTGCGGTCAACATCAGGTGGCCATTCATCACCACGAACAGCCATGCGGCACAGGTGCCATAAAAACGGCTGACAGCAGTCGCCTGGCCGCCGCTCATCGGGTCAAAAAAGCTGGCGAAGTTCAAGCCCATCTGCAAGCCAACGATTTCACCGGCAAATTCGATGGCAGCAAACACAACCCGTGCGGCAAAGCCCATCGTCAAACCAATGAGCACTTGCTGCGCAATCACCATGAATGCATCAGCAGAGTTGACTGAAACATTGGGCATCGGTGGCAACGAGGGTTGTGCTGCAATCACGATCAGCAACGACAAGCCCATGCGAACACGGCGCGGGATGGACTTTTGCGACAACACCGGCGCCGATGTGAACAGGCCCAACACCCGAAAAAACGGCCATAGCCAAGCGGTGACCCAGGCCAGCACTTCGGCTTCGGAAAAACTGACCACGGCTGATCAGCCCACCACAGTCGGGATGGACTGCAAAACCTGCTGGATGTAGTCCACCAAGGTGCTCAACATCCAGGGCCCAGCAACCGCTAGCGTGGCAAACGCAGCCAGCAGCTTGGGCACGAAGGACAAGGTTGATTCGTGAATTTGCGTAGCGGCCTGAAACACGCTGACGATGATGCCTACCGCCAACACCACCAGCAAGATCGGTGCGCAAACGGTCAGCAAGATCAGCAAGCCATCACGGCTGATCGTCAGGACTTGTTGTGGATCCATGTCCGCCCTCTTCTTTCTGGCTTACTGCACAAAGCTGGCAGCCAGCGAGCCCAGCAACATGTTCCAGCCATCGGCCAGCACAAACAGCATCAGCTTGAATGGCAAGGCCACCATCACCGGCGACAACATCATCATGCCCAGGCTCATCAGCACACTGGCGACGATCATGTCGATCACCAGGAAGGGGATGAAGATCAAAAAGCCAATCTGGAAGGCCGACTTCAACTCACTGGTGACGAAAGCGGGTACCAGCACCCGAAACGGCACGGTCTCTGGCTTGACTTCACCTTCAAGCTTGGCCAAGCGGCTGAACAAGCCCAAGTCAGACTGACGTGTTTGCTTGAGCATGAACTGGCGCATGGGCACCTGCCCGCGCTCCAAAGCCTCGGTGAAGTTGATCTGGTTGTTGGCAAACGGCTCGTAAGCTTGTTTGTAGACCTTATCCAAGGTCGGGCCCATCACAAACAGGGTCAAGAATAAAGATAAACCGACGATAACCTGATTAGGGGGAGCGGCTTGCGCACCGATCGCCTGGCGCATCAAACTGAGCACAATGACAATACGGGTGAAGCCCGTCATCATCAGCAACATCGCAGGCAAAAAACTCAGCGCCGTGAAGAACAGCAAAGTCTGGATGGGCACTGAATAATTCGTGCCACCGCTGCCCTGGCCAATCAACAAAGGCAAAGAACTGCCACCGGGTGCCGTTTGGGCTGCGGCCGCGCCTGCAGCCAGCAAGCCGATCACCCACAGGGCGTTCTTGGTTATCGTATTCAAACGCATGGTGTTCAACCTTGAGTGCCAGCTTGGTCAGATGACGAGCGGCGCAACAGCGAAGCAAAGGCCGTCGCCGGGCCTGCGCTCACGACAGGCAAATCACCTTGTGGCGCCATGGTGTGCAGCGTGGTGATGCTTTGCGCAGTCACCCCCAACACCAACCAGGTACGGGCGTCGCCCTGCCCCACTTCAACGGTCACCAGGCGCTGACCCGGCCCAAGATTGAATTGGCTCACAGGCTTGACGGCGGCCATCGCACCTGCCGCTTGCCCTGTGACGACGCCGGAACGCTTGAGCATCCACAGAGACAACGGGATCAAGGCCACGATGACCACAAACCACAACACGGTTAACCCGGTTGAATGCATGCTGGCCCCAATCAGTTACCACGGCTGAGACGACGCATGCGCTCAGACGGTGTGACGATGTCAGTCAGGCGGATACCGAACTTGTCGTTCACCACCACCACTTCGCCTTGGGCAATCAGGAAACCGTTGACCAGCACATCCATCGGTTCACCGGCCATGGCGTCCAACTCCACCACGGAGCCTTGTGCCAACTGCAAGATGTTTTTGATGGGGATACGCGTGCGGCCCAACTCCACCGTCAACTGAACGGGGATGTCCAGGATCATGTTGATGTCGTTGCCAGCACCCGCCGCATTGGACGGGCCGAAGTTGGCAAACGACGCCGGCATCATCTGATCGCTGACCTGGCTGGCAGACCCGGCACTGCTGTCAGTCGAACTGGTTTGCTGCGCCAGCGCAGCCTCCCATTCGGCGGCCATCGCATCTTGTTCATCGCCGCCAGCGGCGCCTTCGGGGGGGAATTCTGCAGGATCAGACATTTGAATCTCCAAGCCAGCTGGTGTTTCCAGCGGTCAACAGCTTGTCTATTTTTAGTGAGTAGCGTCCGTTCGAGTTGCCGTAATAGCAGTCGAAAACAGGCACTCCATCCACTTTGGCCTGGATGATTTTTTCAAGATCCAATTCGATGAAGTCACCGGGCTTGAAGGCCAGCAGCTGTTCGACCGTGGCTGGGGCATGCCCCAACTCGGCCACCAGGTTGACTTCAGCGGACTGGATCTGCTGCGTCAGCAGCTTGACCCAACGGTGATCAGGCTCGGCCGAATCACCCTGAATGGTCGAGAACAACACGTCACGAATCGGTTCGAGCGTGGAGTACGGAATGCAAAAATGAATCGTGCCGCTGGTGTCACCAATTTCAAGGGTGAACGAGCAGCAAACGACGATTTCACTGGGCGTGGCCACCGTAGCGAACTGCGGTTGCATTTCCGAGCGCTGGTAGTCCAGCTCAACGGGATAGATGCCGTGCCAAGCTCGTTTGTACTCAGCCGCAATCACCTCGATCAAGCGGGTGATGATGCGTTGCTCGGTTGCTGAAAAATCTCGGCCTTCGATCCGGGTGTGGTACTTGCCAGCGCCGCCAAACAAGGCGTCGATCACGGCAAAAACCAAGGTTGGGTCACACACCACCAGGCCTGATCCGCGCAGCGGGCGGATGGACATGATGTTGAAGTTGGTGGGCACCACGATTTCACGCAAGAAGGCGCTGTACTTTTGCACCTTGATGCCGCCCACCGAGACTTCAGGTGACTTGCGTATCATGTTGAACAAGCCCACGCGGATGTTGCGCGCGAACCGTTCGTTGATGATTTCCATCGTGGGCATGCGCCCACGGACGATTCGCTCCTGGTTGGCAATGTTGTAGTCGCGAATGCCCTCAATCGGCTCGTCGTCGGCTTCCAACTTCTGGCTTTCGCCAGTGATGCCCATCAGGAGTGCATCAACTTCGTCTTGCGAAAGAATTTGGTTCATGGCCTGTCAGACTTCAAAGACCTATGGGATGGGAGCGACTGAGCATCACTGAATGATGAAGCTGGAGTACACAACCTTTTCGATCGGGTTGTAGGCCTCTACCTTCTTCTTCTTTTTCTTCTTTTTCTTGGGTGGCTCGTCTTCAGGAGACTCTTCCTCGGGCTCTTCAACGTCATAGCCCATGGCTCGCGCTGCGGCACGCTGGGTCTCTTCAGCCATCTTGTGCTTGCCGTCCAGGCTCAACAGCTCTTCCGATGTCTTGTGCGACAGGATCAGGATGATGCTGTCCTTGATGGCAGGCATGTAGGCCTTCATCTCGTCCGCTACCTTGGGATCATCCACCTGCATGCTGATGCCAACTTGGGCATAGCGCTCGGTGTCCTTGTCGGCCAGATTGACCACAAAGGGGTCCAGTGGCACGAAAACAGGCGGGTGCTTGGGATCGCGGGGTGGCTTTTCAGGTTTCTTGACTTCGTGCGTGGTATCGGCCTCTTCCCCGCCCTCACCTTCAGCATGAGCAGCCTTTTTCTTCATCAGGAAGAAAGCGGCAGCACCACCACCCAGCAGCAAGACCAGGACGGCCACGACAATGATGATGATGAGCTTCTTGGGGCCCTTTTTGGGGGCGTCGCCTTCGGCCGGTGCGGCTGGGGCAGCTGACATTCGCGTTCTCCTAAATTTCTGAGGGCCACCCTGACCAAGTCAGGCTATCCCCATGTAAGGATTATTCGAAGTCAGCGTGTTGCCGAAGAACGGATAAAACGGGTGAAACCGGTTTGATTCTGCGGCCCCGCGCTGATTTGAATCAGGCGTACAGGTCTAACCCGCCCTTTTGGGTCAGGCGAGCAACGTTCACGGATCTGGTCACAGGTTCGTCTTGACCATCAGGGCCCGTTCGCCCTACACGCCCCGTGCTGCGTCCGTCTGGAGAAGATCCTCCAGGCTGAGAAAAAGCTTGGCCAAATCCCTGCTGCTGCGCTTGTGACGACACGCCCCCACCAGTCAGGCTCAAGCCGACTTCATCCAGCGCACTGGACAAGAGCGGCATGCTGGCCTCCAGCGCTTGGCGTGTTTCCAGCGCAGCGGCAGCAAAGTCGATTTGGGCGTTCTGGCCATCCAATGCGATCTTGATGTTGATCGGGCCCATTTCTGCCGGGTTGAGGTGCAACTCAGCGGTCATGGTGCCGTCATCTTTGGCCATGCGCATGAACATCGTGACCTTCTCGGCCAACTCGTCCGCAAACTGGGGCGACGTCACAGGCGACTGCAAGTTGTCGGTGACATGGTTGCTCACCGCATTGCCTTCCAGGTTGCTACGGGCCAATTGCGCACCCTGCGCGGCAGCCAAGGCTGCAAACGGATCCGTCCCGCCCTCAGCACCAGCATTGGCTGAGATGGATGACTGCAAGGACAGTTGCGCCATGGCCTGCGAGGCCTGCCACGCACCGATATCCAGACCACCGGCATCAGGCTTACCCGTATGCGGGCGCCCGTGCTGCGAGTCCAAAGCGGTCGTTGCAACACCAGATTCTCCGCGCCCAGACAACAGCGCTTTCAGGGCCGCCACGTTGGAGTCCGTGCCGTCGCGGCCCTCAGATTTTCCCAGGCCAGCCTCTTTGGCGTCCGCTTGGGCTTGCGCCAACTGCGCATCAGATTGAGTCAAACCAGCCAACCAGGCCATCATGCTGGCAGGGTCTCCGCGCTGGACATCTGCTGGTGGCAGCAATTCCCGAACAATCGCGGTGCCTTCACCCAGTTGGGTTCGAAAGGCCACTTCGTCAGATTCAGGCTTTTCCACCGCAGCCTCTTGCGAGGGCTTGGCCGTTTTGGCGGATGCATCCGCCTGGTCTTTGCGCCCAGCCTTGGCTTGCGCATTTTTGTTGGGTGTCTGTTCCGCTTTGCGGTTAGCTTGCTGCTTGGCCACCGCTTGCGCATCCGCATGCGAATGCTCGGCATGCATGGTCTTGGGTTCGCGGTTCACAGCCGGCTGATTTGCTTGGGCCGCATGCGCTTGAACAGGCATGGCCTTGGCAGATTGTTTGGCCGCGTCAGCAGATGCCGTCGACGTCGTATGTCGCTCCAGCCATTTTGAGAACGCAGCCTTTTGCTCGTCCTGCATCGCCCCGCCGGTTTGGGCGTTCATCTTGGACACGAGGTCATTCAAGATGGATGAACTGCCGCTCGTGCTTGAGGTCAGAACATTCGTCGCTGTGGGTTTGAGTTGCGCATTCATGGCGACTCCTTTCAAAACGAGTTCGATGCGATGTGATTGCCGCCGGTACCCGCTGCTTGCGAGATGGCACGTCCAGCGCGAGAGGCAATCTCATCGGTCGCTTTTTGCTCTTGCCGACGATGGCTCAGTTCGGCCTCGTGTTGACGTCGTTCGATGAGTTGCCCCACGGCGACGACCTTGCGTTCACGTTCGATCAACAACTCTCGGCAGCGCTCCATGTACAGGCGGGTCTGTTCAACCCGGCGATCCTGTTCGGACACGGCTTCTGCCAAGCGTTGCATGAAGTCCTGATAGCAGCGCAGAATCTCCATCCCACCGGATTGGCGGAACTGAGACTGCCACTTGTTCTGGTATTCCTTGCGCCAATCGGTCAATGACTGGGCTTGCTGGCGGGCTGCCTCATGGGCACGGCGGCCAGCTTCCATTTCGGATTTGGCGTCGTCGCGTGCTTTTTCAGCGGCTTCCAGAACCAACAACAATGGCTGCAATGCACTCATGTCTGACTACTCCTGACTGGGGTGGTTTTTGGCCATCAGTGATTGACAATGTGCTGCAGTTGCTCAACGCTGTCAGCGAGATGAGCGGGCATATGCATGTCTTGTTGAAGCAATCGAACCATCTCAGGATGGAGTCGAACAGCCGCATCCAGCTCCATATCGTGACCTTGTGCATAAGCACCCAACTGGATCAGATCCTTGGCCTTGCTGTACTTGGACCACAACTGGCGGAAGCGCCTTGAGCTGTCAATGTGAGAAGGGTCAGCCACGTTGTGCATCACGCGGGAGGCGGAACGTTCAATGTCAATGGCTGGGAAGTGGCCGGATTCGGCCAATTCACGCGACAGCACGATGTGGCCGTCCAAAATTGCGCGTGCCGCATCGGCAATCGGGTCTTGCTGGTCGTCGCCTTCAGACAGCACGGTATAAAAAGCTGTGATCGACCCATGGCCATTGAGACCGTTGCCACTGCGCTCCACCAACTGAGGCAGTTTGGCAAAACACGAAGGTGGATACCCCTTGGTAGCAGGCGGCTCACCAATGGCCAGTGCGATTTCACGCTGGGCCATCGCATAACGGGTCAGCGAATCCATCAACAGCAGCACATGCAGGCCTTGATCTCGGAAATGCTCGGCAATCGCGGTGGCGTAGTTGGCGCCTTGCATGCGGGTCAGCGGGGGCGCATCGGCAGGCGCTGCCACCACCACAGAACGGGCCAGGCCATCCTCACCCAGGATGTCTTCAATGAACTCTTTGACTTCACGGCCCCGTTCACCGATCAGGCCCACGACGATCACGTCAGCCTGGGTGTAACGGGCCATCATGCCCAACAGCACGCTCTTACCCACGCCGGAACCGGCGAACAAACCAATCCGCTGCCCCCGGCCCACGGTCAACATCGAATTGATCGCACGCACGCCCGTATCCAAAGGCAGACGAACCGGATCTCGGTCCATCGCGTTGATCGAGCGGCGAACCAAAGGCTCACTTCTCACATGGTGCAATGGACCATGGCGATCCAACGGTTGGCCTTCGGCATTGATGACCCGGCCCAGCAGGCCTGAGCCAATGGGCAGATGGCGGGTGCGGTCTTCGCTACGGCGCCATGGGTGATTCGGGCGACCCAAGATAGGTGGATTGATCGGGATGGTGCGTGGCACCACACGGGCACCGCTGGACAGGCCATGGACTTCCGCAGTGGGCATCAAAAAGGCACGGTCGCCGGTAAAGCCCACGACCTCAGCCAAAGCGGGTGTGGACTCCATGCGGGTCTCAGAATGAATCTCGCACACGGCCCCCACAGGCAAGCGCAGGCCAGCGGCCTCCAGCACCAGGCCAGCCACCTTGATCAACTTGCCTTGGCTTTCAAACGGCATTTCTGTACCAGCACAGATGTCCATGTCGTCCAAAAACCGATTCCAACGATCAGCCGCGATGGTCGTCTCGCGAGCGTGAATGGGCATATTCATACTGCGTCACCCTTGGGCAAGTCTTCTGGGTCGATGAACTCGTCGTCTTCTTCAATCGGCACCACCGGCGTCGGTGTCGCGGGCTCCACGCCACCGTTCCACGGTGCCTGATGGCCCATGGCTGCGGCGGCGCGAGACCAGCGCGCCTCTACCGTGGCATCCACCACAGCGATGTCTGACTCAATCAAACAACCGCCACGGGTGATGGCCGTATCGGGCACCAGGCGCGCGCCACGCGCTTCCAACATTTCAGACAAATGGCCCTGCGCCATGGCAAAGTCCTCGGGATGCATCCGCAGCATGACCTGACGCGCGGAGGTCAACAAGGCACTCATCGCCTGTTCTGCGACTTCCATCACGACTTCAGGGTGTTGATGGATTTCTGTGCGCACCACCTGGCGGGCCAGCTCCAGCGCGACACCGGCAATGCGACCGGCCAGTTGCTGTTCCAGACCGTCAATGCGACGGTGAAAGTCAGCCGCCAACGCGCCCACTTGGTCATTCATATAGACCGCCATCTGCGCGGCTTGGGTCTGCTTGTAGCTCTCCAAGGCCGCCAATCCATTGCGATAGCCATCCTGGTAACCCGACTGGCGGGCCTCTTGAACCAACTCATCTACGCTGGGGCCAGCAGGTGCGGCCGCTTCGGCTTGCGGTGGTGGCTCAGGTGTTTCACCTGGCACCCCGCCCACGACCGGCCGCTTGGGGGCAGGCTTGGCAGCGGGTTGAGCCGGTGCCGCAGCAGGTGCCGCAGGACGCTGCCCCTGGGTTGGTGACACGGGTTGTGGCGCAACGCCTTCTCGGCCAAAAGGTTTGACTTCAGCTGCGGCGCGTTCAGCCAACGTTGGCTTACGCACCCCGCCCTCAGTACCGGGACGGGCAGCGGGGACAGCAAACGTCTCCGGATTCCAAGCTTGAACCTTACCCAACTCTTCCTTCGGAATGAAGCGTGCGTAAGGATTGCTCCCGCCGCCGCCACCGCCGCCCTGCCCGCCAGGAGGTTGACCAGGCTTAGACGTACTCATCGTCGCCTCCGCTGCTCAACACGATCTGACCTTCGTCTGACAGACGACGCACGATCTTGAGCAACTCTTTCTGTTCTGCCTCGACTTCGGACAACTTGACCGGACCACGCGACTCCAGGTCTTCCTTGAGCGTTTCGGCAGCCCGGCTGGACATGTTGCGGAACACCTTTTCGCGAATCTCGGGCGAGCCGCCCTTGAGCGCGATGATGAGCGATTCGGTCTGAACTTCCTTGAGCATGGTCTGGAAGCCCTTGTCGTCCAGCTTCGACAAATCGTCGAAGGTGAACATGTTGTCCATGATCTTTTGAGCCAGATCGCCGTCGGCCTCGCGGATGTAATCCAGCACCGACGTTTCCAGACTGGTCCCCATCAAGTTGATGATTTCAGCCGCAGGCTTGACACCACCCAGCGAAGCCTTGCGCACTTGGGTACCACCAGCCAGCACACGAGACAGCACCTCATTGAGGTCCTTCAAAGCTGCCGGTTGGATACCGTCCAGCGTCGCAATCCGCACCATCACTTCATTGCGATGGCGTTCTGTGAACGACTTCAGCACCGACGATGACAAGTCTGGGTCCAAGTGAACCAAGATGGCCGCAACGATCTGTGGGTGTTCGTTGCGCAGCAGTTCGGCGATGGAACCTGGGTCCATCCACTTCAAGCTTTCAATCCCAGTGACGTCACTGCCCTGGATGATCCGGTCGATCAGCAAGTTGGCCTTGTCATCACCCAAAGCCTTGCGCAGCACGGCCTTGATGTACTCGTCGGTATCGGGCACCAGGATGCCCAGGTCGGTCGAGTCATTGGCGTAGCGGGTCAACACACCCTCCACCCGATCACGCGGCACCGACTTCAGGCGGGCAATCGTCTCGCCCAGCGCTTGCACTTCCTTGGGCTCCAGGTGCTTGAACACCTCGGCGGCCTCTTCCTCGCCAATCGACATCAGCAAGATGGCGGCATCTTCAATGTGCTTGTCTTCCATATTTGCAGCCACGATCAAGCCTCCGTCATCCAACTACGCACCAAGGTGGCCATGGCTGCGGGGTTTTCCTTGGCCAAAGCCTTGGCGCTTTCCAGGCGAGCATCTGCCATCGGCGCCTCCAAGGCTGGCACCGGCTGACCATCTGGGCCGCGCACCATGCCCGGTGGCAGCTCGTCCATGCCCGGCAACTCGTTGGCGTCATCCACCACAGCATTGAGCTTGGCTTGCTCCGCTTCTGCCACAGGCTCAGGACGTGCCGCACGAATGGCTGGACGAATGGCCCCAAACACCACAATCAGCGCAGCCAACGTCAGGGCGCCCGGCACAGCCAAAGTACGCAGCACATCCACCGTTTCTGGACGCTGCCAGATCGGGGTGTTATCAGGCTCTTCCTTGACGACCTGGAACGGCGTGTTCACCACTTTGACCGAGTCACCCCGTTGCTGATCAAAGCCAATCGTTTCTTGCACCAAGGCGGTCAGCTTGTCCAACTCTTCCTGAGGGATGGCCTGGGTGCTTGTCTTACCCTTGGCATCGGTCGTCGTGCGGTGATTGATCACCACAGCGGCGTTCAAACGCTTGATCGTGCCCGTTGCATTACGGGTAACACGTACGGTCTTGTCGACTTCGTAGTTGGTCACGGCCTCACGACGGCTGGAGCCACCGGTTGTCGAGCCGCCCGCAGCTTGCAGTGCTTGCGACGCACCATTGATCGGGGCCGTAGCAGGCACAGGAGGCTGATTGCTCATCGCACCCGGAATACCTGAAGGCAGTGCGCTACCCGCGCCATTTTGCTCGGTGCTTTGCTGGCTGCGCACCGCTGCGGGTGCC
>JACCDG010357590.1_pt1 | contig 10880 bp, 17 predicted proteins | sample 7442471 | NCBI WGS metagenome assembly JACCDG01 (sample SAMN15323444, study PRJNA562643) | freshwater metagenome | isolation source: river surface water | place: USA:Blue River Watershed | collected 2017-08-17
TACGTAATGTTGTTCATCCATTATCATCTTTCTCAACTTCCCTAGAAAATAGGTCGTCTGACGGGTGAAGATCCGTCCCCTCAGGTAGATTACGGCTTTGTGATTTCAATAACTTACGCTGACGTTCGTCAGCTTTCCTGTCAGCTTCTTCTTGAGCAAGATAATCCTCGATGCACCGATCAAGCTTCTTGGAAAAACTGACAAGGTGTCGGGCAGGTTCAGCCCACACCATAAACCAACAAACGAAAGCCATCCCTCGGGTAAAGTCCACCCAAGCCGACTCATCTACTGGAATAAAAAGCAGAACCAAGTAAGCAACCACAAACATAGCGACGGTGGCGGCGACCGCTGCGTACCTAGTTCTCATCGTGATAAATGAGTCTCTTGATGCCCTGAACGTCCAGTAGAAGGCATACAGGGAGCCACCTAGTCCCATCCAAATAAGCCACGGGGTCTTGTCGGCATCAACAGCTCCCAACAAAGACCCTAAATTCGGAAACATAGCTACCTCCCCTCAATTGTCCTCGGTCACCTGTCTCAAATATCAATTCTCTACCGAAAAAACGACAGGTAGTTGCGACAATCGACCCCTCGGTCTAGAGTGGGTCTGTGGTCGATAACGAAGCAGGCGAGGTAGATGTCCCGATGGTAAGGCCGATCTGTATCGAAGAGCACCGACTGTTCAAGTCGATGACCTGCTATAACTGCGGGAAAGAATTTTTCTTACGCACTCTGATGAACCACCATGTTGGGAGAGTTTATGGCAAAACTAAATGAACTAACCGATGACGCCCTGTATCAGTACACGCAGTCATGCCTTTTCTTTCGAACGCTATTCTTCGGAATCGGGATAGGGGCCTTACTATGTGTTGCCGCTAGCTTTCTTTTCGATGGCGGATACATAACCCTAGTGGGGGTCTGTGTCTGGCTTGTTGCCGAGATCTGTTCTATAGTTGTTAAGGTCAAGTTCAAAAAGGCTTTGGAACAGATGAAGACTCGAACAGTGATCCTAACAGCCTACATTGATGGGATGAAAGCCCAGCAACGTAACGATGGTGACGATCCGTTCGTAGAAGAGTGGGAAGGCCGTCTGTGACCAAAATCTTCTGTGGGGATGCTCTGGATATCGTTCCCGAACTCCCGTATCCAGACTTGATCTACATCGATCCGCCGTTTTTCACTCAACGAGATTTTGAATCTTTCGATGATCGTTGGGCCTCGCTACAAACCTATACCGATTGGCTAACAGGGTACTGTTCTGTTGGATGGGACGCTCTGAATCCTGGCGGAAACTTTCTCATTCACCTAGATTGGCACGCCGTACACGCAATGAAGGTACGGCTAGACCATAGCTTTGGTGGCAATTTTGTCAACGAGATCATTTGGTCATACAATTCAGGCGGAGCATCCAAACGTAGACTGTCTCGTAAGCATGACAACATTCTGTGGTATGCAAAACCTGGGGCTGATTACACGTTCAATGTTGTCCGCGAACCATACGCTACTCCAGACGTAACTGATCGACCCGGATTTCACCCAGATGGGCGAATGCTGACAGATGTATGGCAGATCCCCTTCCTGTCAACTACAGCCAAAGAACGTACAGGGTACCCAACCCAGAAACCGTTGGCGCTCTTGGAACGCATCATAACTATCTTTTCCAACGAAGATGACCTCGTATTGGACTATTTTTGTGGGTCGGGGACGACCGGAGTGGCGGCAGAGAAGCTTGCTCGACGCAGTATTCTGGTCGATTCCAATCCCGAGGCGACATCTATTGCACAAGCTCGTCTCGAAATGCTAAAGTCGGAAGCGACCCCAGATGTAGGAGTGGCAGGTGCCTGAACTTAGTTTCGATTTCACTGAGCAAGAGTTTCGAGATATCGCCTTGAAGGGCATTTCTGACGAGATGGGCGACGAAATTTTGACCGATATCGATGAGGCTGCCCGGATGTGGGTCGAAGAAAATCCTTCCCGTCGTGACAATTATGGAACCGAGAGCGCCCCGGTTATCGAGGTGAACGAACTACGTCCCGGTGATATTGTCGGGGGTATGGTTGTGGCGTCGATTACTGTCGATAGTGAAAAGGTAATCTTTAGTCTTATGGACTGGGAATACACATTCACATATCCGAACGGGGCGCTCATTTCCATTGGTGGGATGTCTAAGCTCTAGAATCCCCTGAGAGGCCCCTAGAGGGCTCTCTAAGGCGAGTAAACGCATTCTAGGTACGAGGATAGCCAAATAGTACTAAGCCTCTTACAGGGTCATATAGGGGCCTTAGACGAGAAACCACTTATGGTGGTTGAATCTCACTAAGAGTGATGTTATGTAACCCTAACAAGTAGAAACTTGTTTCATGAACCACACGCTCTACCAAGAAGATGACGGAGATATTTCTTTGGTAGAAGTTCTTGCCCGCTTAGCCCAACTGGCAGAGGCAACCGACTCAAAATCGGTCCAGTGTGGGTTCGAATCCCACAGCGGGCACAAACCTCCCACCAGAGGTAGTAGCTCAGTTGGTTAGAGCAGAGGTCTTATATACCTCAGGTCGTGGGTTCAACCCCCACCTACCTCACTGAATTTAGTTCACTTTGAAGGAGAAATTCATGCCTCGTAAGAGATTTTCGCCATACAATAAACCATTGGCTCCGGTCAAGCCACAGGAATATATTCCAAGTTCTGAACCCCTTTTCTCCATCTCTCTGGAACCTTACTCTTCGCTTGCCCTAACAGACGAAATACGAGAGATACTAGCTAGTGCTGATTCAATTCACATTGCTGATGTCGACGTTGTTTACGAGGATACGATAGATTCCATACAGCTAAGTTTCAGATCATCCGTAGACCATCCAAATCCAAACTACGAACAGCAATTAGAAATCTACCTAGAAAAATATTCCGCGTACAAGGAAAAACTGGCTTGGTGGAAGGTGGAGAAGGCCAAGTACGACGCCAAAGAAGCTAAGAAGAAAGAGGCTGCTGAACGAAGGCAGTTAGAGCGCCTACAGAAAAAGTATGGGACAGAACCATGATCGTGATTATCGTTCCATTGATCGTGTGGCTGCTAATCTCTATTATTGCCTACAAAAAAGACGCCGAAGTCGATCTCTTCATAGCCCCCCTTCTCGGCGTGGGCGTAGTGGCGATAGTTTCTTTGCCTCTACTGGCAATCACAGCTTTAGTAAGCTGGATTGCTTACGATGATGTCCAGCCCTCATGTAAAACTTATGTCACACATCTAGTTCAAGTCAATGATTTGATCACTACTAATGGGACGATAAGTGGGTCGATTTTCGCCATTTCAGGAAACCTTGGCCCAACGGCAACATACTCGTACTACGCGCAAGACGCTAAAGGTGGACTTCACTTAGGAACAATACCTGCTGATACTACGACCGTAGTTCAGGACTCCACAAAACCCCGCATAGAAACTACCACCTGCGAATACTCCACTTTCTTTCCCGAAGATAGTCTCGTTGGCTGGTGGATTCCAAACATGTTCACAGACCCGCCCACCACTAACTATAAGTTGATCGTGCCCGAAGGAACTGTTGGGTACGGTTTCAAACTAGATGGAAATTGAATTCGAAAGGAATTAGATGAAAATCCAACTGGCTGACCTGCAAAAAATCATAGTCTCCACTACCGAAATAGAAGCCGCACTATCCGTCGTGATCACGGAAGCATTCAACGGCGTTGATTTCTGCACGGAGGACGGGGATCATCTTGCCGTCTCGATGCGAGATGATGGTTACGAAGTCCACTACTACGGAAAAGATTTCGATGCTGGGTGGACCGAATTCAAGAGCGGTAGACTTCCCAAAACACAGGACACTGATAACGCTGGCGACCTACTACAAACAGCGTGGGGAGTGATCGCCAATGTTTCGAGAGGTGACTGGTCCACGCAGTCGGACGAATGGCGACACGCAGCCCTCCGATTTAGAGATAGATACCATTTATGGTTAGATGAGGAAGTGGCGCCAGAGAACGAAGTGGTTCCAAATAACACGGAAGAACCCCTAGATGACTCTGCAACTTTGCGGTCCTACATTTTTCAAGCTATTGGGGAAGCATCAGCATGCTGGGAAAATCTGAGTGGAACCGGAGTATATGACGTTGAGCACGCTACGAAAATCGCCAATGAACTCTGCAAAAACCTGGGAATAGAGCCACTAGAACAATGACTGATCGCAACAACCACTACGTTCCCGACAAACGCCAATACGGGACCTTGCCAGATCTAGTTCCCATCACATCCGCCGATGTGAAACGTCACGTTCTAGTGGATGAGAATATGAACGGGGAGACAATGCGTGCCCGCCGAGGGATCGCGTGGGGGTTAGCTGACGAAGCCAATCGGCGTCCCAAGGACTGGCGATGGGTGAACTACGAGAACGCTGATGGTCCCCATTGGGCTAGATTCGACGGACACGAAATAATTGTAGATGTAGACATCCGTCAGAAAAATGTTCGAGAAGTGAACACTTGGAAAGGTCGAGACGAAGTTAGGGGCTTGACTATCGCTAAGGTGAGGTTCAATGATGTACCCGTGTGGATCTCTAAAGCTAGAGATGTCCCAACCCTACTTCTCAAACTCCATAATGAGATAACTGAACTCTTGAATCTCAGCCCCTTGATCTGGCACCTAGAACACTGCGATGGGGCTACAGCTACTACAGCCAACGATGAAGCAAAGAGATTTGGGATAGTTGGGCGCAAAATCTATTACCTGAACTATCCTGCGATAATCACAAGTTTAATTAAACCCCAGGGATGCGTGATGATCAATCCCGACCCGGCCCCGTGGCCTAAGATCCCGTGGCGTCAGGACGACGAGTCAAATGACTCACTTAAGGTGTCCATTCTATCTCCTCATATTTGGTGGTGGCGCGATGAATAATAGATTCTGGCAGTGGCATAACACGCAATGGTACGGAGCGTGTCAAGATGCCGGGATAATAGACCTCTTCGCTCTCACAGCACTCGCATTTCTGATGCTGGAAACGCTAGACTAAGACTCGTTCCGCTCAACTCCTAGAAATGGAGATCCAATGACAGCACCATTCAGTCCATTCTTTGACGGTTCACAAGAAAACCAAGGAGGGTTGTGGGGCGGAATTGCCAGCATGTTCGCCCCGAAACCCAATCCGGAAGAAGAAGTAGCTAAAGCTAAAGATGCAGGGAAGCTCGCCGTTGCAGCAGAACGACATCAGGTAGATATCTCTGATCCTGACAGTGTCCAAGAATTAGCGACACAGATTGGGGTAGAAGCAACAGAAAAAACAGTTCAGATGGCTCAAGAGATGCTGCAAATTCCGGAAACCCAAGCAGAGGCGGGGGCCGATGATTGATAGAACAGCTTTTCAAGCTAAACTCGATGTAACAGTTGAGCCGATAGAGGGATCAGATGACTGGCAAATCAAACTGTTCGAAGAACCAAACATTGTTGCCACAGACTGGCAACTCAGAGAACTAGGGATTGTTCCCCCACAACTTCACGCCATTGTGGTTCATTTGACCGAGAAGGAATTAGTCGACCCCTACCTAGAAGATGTGCGCAGCTATAAGCTTGAAAATGCTCGGGAAGCCTACCTAGAGGGCCGAGGGGAAGCTGTTTTGGATATAAATGCTGTCGGGGGTCCCAAGCACACGAAAGAGGCAATGTGTGTTGCCCAAACAGCTGTTTCAAACTTCTATGATAAAGAGTACGGATCTCGGTACGCAGATGTCTTTCAGAAAATTGCTGATGTCTGCGACGAACATCGCCCGATAGGTTCTAACGGTAAGCACGGAACACGTCGCTGTACATACACTTGTGGGTGCGACAAAAACTAGGGAAACGAGGAACCGATGAGTACCCCGATGTGGGACGTTCCTGAACACATGATGATCCCCGTTACGGTAAACGGGGAAGGCCCCGCTGAAGGTGATGACTTTCACCACCTAGAATGTTGGTGTGGAAATCCCAAGTGTGAAATCGAATTACGCGAACTACGCGACCTGAGAGGGCGACTGGTCCGAACGCAGGTGCATCATGGTCCAATTGAGATAGCTGACCGTCTAGAGGATCTAGGATCTGGGGAGCCCCACATGGATGGTGGCGTGACAGCAGTTTGGCCGAAATACTACAATCAACCGGGACAGGTGCCTGTGAGAATTCCTGCCCCGGTTCTGTTCGTGCTTCACCGAGCAGTGGATGCTCTCAGAGATTTTGCTGAAGGCTCCTGATGAGAGGCCCGCTTGCAAAATTCGCTGCAACATTGAGTATTTGCGAGGGAACTCTTTCTTTAGTGGGTGAAAACGGCGTTCCCCTAGAGATAGAGGCAGAGTACTTGCATATGGATGCGACTAATATTCTCGTAGCGTGGGCTACGGACTGCCCAGCCTATAGCGAAGATGGTAGAGTGACGCCATATTTCGACGGAAGACAGTCGCATGGGTCAACCTGTGACTGTAATGTGTGGTGTGAACTATCTATCGCTAAGTCATAACTAACTGGCAACCAGGCACCTCCGTGGTGTAACTTTGACCACTAAGGGAAATAAGTGACAACTATCAAAAATGCTCAAGAACTAGAATCCGTTCTCAGATCAGCCGGAATGACTGCTCAAAGATATGCTCGGCCTCCCGTTGGAAAGTCGATCTACACGATGTCTACAGGACAGAAGTCTGATAAGTTCAGATTCTGGTTGGGGGACGCTGAAGTCACTGTTGCCGTAGACAAAAACCATCGTCAGGCTGTTCTGACAGTACATGAGGAAGAGCGGTGGATCGAAGATATCGTGTGGGGTCCTAGTTCGATGCCTAGGACAAGAATCCTTAACCAAGCTACTTTTGTTCCCGATTCGGATCGGTCGCTGGTTTATAAGTTTTTCACAATTTCAGCAGAGGATTTTTCCCATACTCCTGTTACGGGGACCACGATCCAGGCGGCATTCGAGTGGGAGGGGTATAGGGTTCCTATGAATAACTCTTTTGGAAGGCGACCCTATAGAATCGGAGATTCAGCATATCAGGTCTGCCAACACGCTCCAGAAACGACAACAGCCTTTCTCGTAGGAATAGATGAGTCCTCGCACTTCATCTCTCAGTTACCTGAGCTGGCAACTTCTGTGGAGGAAGCACATGAAATCCTGAAACCAGAAGGCTTAGGAGACAACTATCTTCGCCAAGGTGAATGGTTTTTTGTGCCCGTCACAGATCCACTGGTTGTTGAAGATTTGGATGATAGACTGAGACGTTCCCTGAACCGTCGGGGCTCAGCGGCATTTGGAGAAATGGAACGTCACTCATCCCACCAAGGAATCGCTGTGACAGCCTATGGGGGTAGGTACGCCATTGGACCTATCATTGATACTAGAAAAGGGCATCATAAGCTGTTGATGCTCGATGGATGGCACAAGGTGATGAGAAATACCGAAGTCGTAGTGAAGCAGGCTGCTGCCCCTAGATGGCATTGGGACTGATGAATTGTCCCGAACTAGTCAAACGTGTTTCTGATGGGCTCGTCTCTGAACGCAAGCACCCCGACGTAGATTTATGGATCTACAATTACACTCCCAAAACCCAGTATTCGGGGGCGTGGGACGAATACACGCTCAACGCTAGAGGTCTCATCCTAGACCGGGACGGGAACATTCATTCGAAACCGTTCCCAAAGTTCTTCAACCTATCTGAACATCTAGGTGGATCAACCACTCTTCAACTACCACCAATACCCAACGAACCATACCTAATCACCAACAAACTAGACGGAAGTCTAGGCATCAGCTACTTCATCGACGGGGAAATGTTTCTCGCTACCCGAGGGTCCTTTTCATCAGACCAAGCCCTCGTCGGAACAAAGATTCTGCACGAACAGTACCTACAGCAAGGATACGAGTTTGATCCACGCTACACGTACCTGTTCGAGATCCTGTATCCAGAGAATCGAATCGTTGTCGACTATCAGGGGCTGAAAGATATTGTTCTGTTGGCTGTCCTAGACAAGGACGGCATAACCCATCGAGAGATCTTCAACAGCTACCCGTTCCCAAAGGTGGAAATATTCGAACCCGTACCCCTAAAAGAACTTGGCACCAGAAAGATCGACAACTTCGAAGGGTTCGTTGTCGAATTTGACTCAGGGATGCGTGTCAAAGTCAAACTCGATGAATACGTGTACCTACATAGACTACTGACACAGCTAACGCCAAAATCGATTTGGGGCCTGTTACGACAAAACAAGCCTCTGGATGAACTTCTAGAGATTGCACCCGACGAAACCTATAACTGGGTACAAGACCAGGCCAAAGGGATGCGAAACGAGTTTGAGAAAATCAAAGCTCAAGCTCAACAGCACCTGGCTCAGATTCCAAAGGGACTTGAAGTCACGAGAAAAGAACAGGCTGCAATCGTCAAGGATCTACCTAATTCCCATTTGGTCTTTGCTCTGTTAGGCGACAAGTCTATAGATGAAAAAATTTGGAAGATGATTGAGCCATCAGGAAGTGAGAGATTGAATGAAACTTTTTAGACGTAAACCATCATGGACATGTGGTTTCTACGAGGTCACTGTCAGAGGTAAACCAATCAAGAGGGTTATGCTTATTCTACAGGACCCCCGTTACCCACGTAAATTTTATGAACTCCAACTTACTCAAGATCAGTCAAACCTCATTGAGGTCAACGGCCTTGCAGATGATAATGTAAGTAAAGAACTCCAAGAACTGAGCAGGCTGCAAGGAAAGTATGGGTATAGGATGACACGCTCATACTGACTGAAAGGGAGAAGGGCATGAAAAGCAAAAAGCACTTGCCGATTATCTGCGTCATTCTCTTCGTGTTGAATGTAGGAGTGATGGCGACGATCCTGTCCGAGTTCGGGATCGAAGCTGGGATTCTCGACGCTCTATTTGCAGTGTTGTTGGTGTTATTTGTTATCTGTGTGATGAGTAGTCGGGGTTAGTTCTCGTTCCCGAAGAAATCCGAATTACGTCTTGACCGTCCCGATCCCCAGAGAGTAAGGTTTCCCCCATGACCCGACTACACCAGATCCTCGCCGTCGAAAAGGACATACGTCGCACAGCTAAGACCCGTGAGACACAAGCTCACCGCGACCTCCAGACCCCTCAACTCATGATCGGGATCACCCGGTCATATCGTCCCATCAACGATGAGGACGATACCCTTCCCGATGAGTCAACGCTGGTACAGGTGCGTTCATGGGACCTGATCCGTGACGTACAGGCCGACATCGAACGCATGTTCGATCTTGTTGCCACAAAGGACTTTGCCAACACTGAAGCAAAAGCTGACATCGTTGTGGACAATCAGGTGCTAGTGACTGGGGTGCCAGCCACATATCTTCTGTGGCTGGAAAAGGAACTCACAGACCTTCACACGTTCATCACGAAGCTACCCGTACTTGACCCCTCCCAAGTGTGGGAATACGACGCACAGCGTTCCGTGTACGCTACCCAGCCGGTAGAAACACATCGCACAACTAAGATTCCCACGGTACTTCTGAAGGCTGAAGCCACTGACAAGCACCCTGCACAAACCGAGGTTTACAATCGGGACGTAACCGTCGGATTCTGGTCCACGACACGACTTTCTGGGGCTCTCCCGTCAGACGTGGTTCGGGCTCTAGAGGACCGAGTGGACGATGTTCGTATGGCTGTACGTGAGGCCCGTACCCGAGCAAACGAGATCGAAGTAACCCAGCAGCACATTGCCGGGAATCTACTCGACTACATTTTCGAACCAATCTCAACGATTGGTGCATGATCAAGCCTTAGTGGCTAACAGGTCGCAGTCATCATACTGCGAAAACCAAGGGTTGAGCACCCGCAACATTAGAATCAGGGAAATAATCCCATCAGAATAACAACCTAAACGTGTGACAGTGCAGGTTCGAATCCTGCTCCACTCAAGGTGATTAAGTTCAGACTTTTGCTCACAGACTGAACAGGCATCAGGCATTCCGAATCTAAAGTCCTAGCTCTAACGCATTGAAGATACTGGTTCGAGTCCAGTTTTCGGCTCCCGATACTCAAACAAGATCATGGTAGGGTTGAGTGTCGAGAGCCGAAATGGTCCAATGGTAAGACATCATGCTTTTAGATTAAACGCTAGGCCACTTGTGTCGGAATGAACGTAGGGCGAGACTCCTTTGAACGGAATCTTTACGATTTAGATCCCCCGGTCTGGGTAGGCCGGGGGATCACCCGTTTTAGGTGTCTTTGGGGCGAAATAGCTTTAGGTGAGTCTCGTTACCAGCCCTACTGGCTATCAGGGTCCTGACCTGCCTCAACCCCACTGTTCTGCCATAGCCTCAGCAATACCCGTATAAGTCACCGACCTCAGCTTCCAACGGTCCTCTGACGGCCCCAGCTTGTTCTGCCCGCTAGGTGTCTGGTTGGCGTACAGGTCTTTCTCGATCACGTCAGTAGGTTGCAGCAACGGGAGATTCTTCAACCAAAGACAAGTTTTTTTGCTGGCATCGTGCCCAAACATCCAAGGTTGAATGATTTGATCAGGTTTACGAATCTTAGATGAAATAATGCTCACAGGATTCTCCAAAGCAATTCGGGGAATATCTGCATCCAGCAAGAGTCTCACAAAATCTAGGGCTTCAGCTTGTTCAACTTGTTTATCTTTAAACCATCTGGCACCCGAAACCGCAAGATGTGTGCAAGGTGGGTGAGCTACCATCAAATCCCACCCCCCCCTATCCAGTAGATCTCGTATATCACCTTGGTAGTGAGATGAATCTTCTACGCAATCAGACTCTGTAGGTAACAGGTCGCAGGAAACCACGGTGTGTCCTCGTTTAGCGAAAGCGTTTCTGACTGTACCGCTGAACTCGCAGGCAACAAGAACTCTCATGGAA
>JACCDG010448061.1_pt1 | contig 10880 bp, 10 predicted proteins | sample 7442471 | NCBI WGS metagenome assembly JACCDG01 (sample SAMN15323444, study PRJNA562643) | freshwater metagenome | isolation source: river surface water | place: USA:Blue River Watershed | collected 2017-08-17
CTGCAATGTGTAGTTCCCCACGACCATAGACAGTAAAAAAGTCATTATTGTTGAAGTCTACCTTGAGCCCAACGTTGACTTCGAGTTCTCTCTCTAATCTTTCACGGATTTGTCGTGAAGTAACGTATTTCCCTTCACGACCAGCAAATGGTGAGTCGTTCACGAGGAATGATAATGAGATAGTTGGTTCGTCGATAGAAATTGCTGGGCGAAGTGGTGTCGATTCATCTGTGCGGAGCGTATCACCAATAAACCCATCAGTAATACCAGCGATCATACAGATATCACCAGCAGATACTTCTTTGGTTTCTGTTTTCTGAATACCATTGAATGTAAAGAGTTTGGTGATTTTGAATTTACGCACAGCCCCATCTGGAACCGAAACGATGAGCGTATCACTGTCGCGGACGACACCCTGGTATACACGTGCGATAGAAAGTCGCCCGAGGAAATTATCGTAACCCAAGTTGAATGTCTGTGCTTGGAATGGTTTGTCGATATCACGTGACGCAATAGGCACATGCGCGAGTACTGTATCGAGGAGCGGTGTCAGGTCGACACGTTCATCAGTCAATGTCTTCATAGCGACACCATCACGACCAATAGCATAGAGAGTTGGGAAATTAAGTTGATGATCTTCTGCACCGAGCTCGATAAAGAGTTCGAGGATTTCATCAAGGACGCGTTTTGGATCAGCAGCTGGCTTATCGATTTTGTTCAACACAACGATCGGTTCATGACCAAGTTCGAGAGATTTTTTCAACACAAAACGTGTTTGTGGCATCGGACCTTCCTGGGCATCAACGAGCAAAATAACAGAGTCAACTGCTTTCAAAACTCGTTCAACTTCAGAACCAAAATCCGCGTGACCTGGAGTATCGAGGATATTTATTTTTGTTCCTTTGTAATTAACTGATGTATTTTTTGCATAGATAGTAATACCTCGTTCTTGTTCTAATGCATTCGAATCCATAGTGACATCATCTGTCACCATACCAGTTTGCTTCATCAAAGCGTCGGTTAATGTTGTTTTCCCATGGTCAACGTGGGCGATAATTGCTATATTTCTTATTTCCATTGTGTCCTATATGTTTTAATTTCCTAATAAATACTGCGCAAATAAAAATGCGCGTGTCTAACGCGCATTTAATATAACACATTTTTGAAAAAATTGCTAATACTCAAAAGCTATCGAAATAGTTTCACCACATCAAAAAACGTAACAAGGAGCATGAGGCCGACGAGGATAAAAAATGAGACTGAATGGATAATAGTCGCTGTCTGTATATTGATTGATTTACCTTTTATTTTTTCTATAAGGATAAAGAGGAGTCGTCCCCCATCGAGAGCCGGTATTGGTAGAATGTTGAGTACAGCGAGGTTAAGAGAGATGAGCGCCGTAAGGTAGAGCACATAATCTACACCATATGCCATCGCATCTTTGATGACAGAGATAATCCCGATTGGCCCAGAGACTTGTGCATGACTCGCACTGTGTACACCAAATAGTGATGCAAATAGTTGATATATCCCACGGAAAATATCTGCGAGCATACCATAGGTAGTCGTAAGGCTGTATTTGATAGCTGTGAAAAATGGAATATGGATGTGGCTTGTTTCGTCGAGTGCAATACCGATAGTATAGGATTCTGAATCAGCTTTTTTGATTGGTGTAATTTTTTTATCTATATGGACACCATCACGAACAATACCGATAGTGCTCGTTTTGCCTTGAGTATTGTGGATAAAATTAACAAAATCATCGGTATCGATAACTGTATGCACAGCACCGAGCGTATCTGTCACTGTCTGTATAATATCATTAGGAAGTAACCCTGCACGGTCAGCCACACTATCTGCCGTCACTGCTTTGACGGACACGTGTACATCACTAATATATTGTGAATCGAGATGCCCCTGTATTGCTTTGGATTGAGTCGTAAAAAGAAATACAAATATGACCCAAGCAAGTACAATATTCATGACAACACCAGCAACCATAACGATCGCTTGCTGCCATTTGGGTTTAGTAAAGAGTGCACGTGATGTATCACCACCTTCTATTGCTTCCTCGCCATAAATTTTGACAAAACCACCAAATGGTAATGCATTTAACGTAAAGACAGTTTCACCTCTTTTAAAAAGAGTTTTTATTTTGGGAGGATACCCAAAACCAAATTCATCAACACGAATACCAAAAAGTTTGGCTGTTTTATAATGACCCCATTCATGAACAACGATAATCGCAAAAAGTACCGAGATAACAACAATTGCGACAAAGAGAGAGAAAAATATAGACATGGATGTTAATTATTAAGCACTTCGTTTTCCTTTTTGCTAAACACTGCTTCGAGGGATTTATTTGTTTCGTCAACAATTTTCTGAAGTTCATCTTTCATACGACGTGCATCGTCTTCGGGAAGATTGTCTTCTTTTATCTGACCGAGCATTTCTTCGCGAATTTTACGGACAGTGATACGCGCGTCTTCGAGTTTTTCTTTCAACGTTTTTACTAATTTGGTCCTGTTTTCTGTCGTGAGAAGTGGAAAGATAACACGGATACCATCACTATCGGCAACAGTAGAAAGCCCGAGGTCTGCAATCATGATTGATTTTTCGATATCTTTGATGACACTTTTATCCCAAGGAATAATGCGCAATGTTTTGGCATCTTCGATCGATATGGACCCAATATTTTTTATCGGTTGCTGGGCACCGTAGCTTTCTACTGTGATACTGTCGAGTACTGATGGTGTCGCCCGGCCAGTGTGAATACCCTGATACATTTCTTCGAGCCAAGAAATACTTTTCTTAAATTGTTCTTTTGCATTGTTGTGTGAATACATATACATAGAGTATACCAGAAAAAAGTATAAATTAAAATTATTTTTGGATAGTTATCGCAAGGTATTCGTAGAGCTGTTTGGGGCTCGATTTTTGGAAAGTCAGGAGGTGAAGGACATCACGGTATGTTTGTTTATTGATATATGATTTGGATTCAAATAGATGAGTTCCCTTTTCGTATTGGATGAGGGATTCTATCAGGTCACGGATAAATACACGTGGGTCACTATCTTTGTTTTCTTTGACATATTGATCGAAAAGTTTGATACGATCGAGGTACGATGCGGCTAAAAAAGCCAAAGCTTTTTTAGCCGCATCATGTACATCCCCGCTAGCGTCACCTTTTTTTTCTTCATAATAGATTTCACCACGAGACAGAAATGTATCGAGTAGTCGTGTCGATGAAGGAAAAGAAAAAATAAGTACTCCATCAGTAAATTCTTCGCAGATTTTCAAAAGTGCATTCTGAGATTCACCTAATATTTTTTCTATTCGCAGGAGAAATACATTTTTTGACCCTACATGCTGTGACAAAAAACTCCGGAGCATTCGTGCATCTTCGACAGAAAAAAAGTCGTAGTGGTATGTTGTCGTACTCTCGGGCGGGAAATTTTGCTCCGCAAAATTTCCCGCATATTCCTCCCCTCCAAATAAAAAATAAACAGAATGATTCATGTTTACTTTTTGGAAATAATTGCCTTTTTGTATGTCTCGAGGTGGTCGAGCGCGATACCTGTACCATTGACCACACAGTACAGTGCTTCATCAGACAGTACAGCCTTTACCCCGGTTTTTTTGAATACCAAATCCGTCAATCCACGCAACTGTGATGAACCCCCGGTCATTACTATGCCATTATCGATAATATCTGATGCGAGTTCAGGAGGGATTTCCTGGAGCACGTCTTTGATCGCACCAATGATAGCCTTTAATTCTTTTTCTATTGCACGGAGAATCTCGAGTGATGTAATACGAGCTGTTTTAGGCAAGCCTTCCATAAAATCACGACCTTTGATGATGAGTTCGAGGTTTTCTTCACTTTCTATGGCAATACCTATTTTGATTTTGATTTGTTCGGCAGTTTTTTCTCCGATAGCGAGGTTGAATGTTTTCTTGATATAGTCAGCGATTGCCTGGTCTATCTTGTCGCCAGCGCATTTGACTGATGTAGATTTGACAATTCCGCCGAGCGATATGACCGCAACGTCTGTTGTTCCTCCACCAATATCGACAATCATATGACCTTGGGATTCGTAGATAGGGATACCAGCACCGATAGCTGCAAGGATTGGTTCTTTGACCACATAGGCATTTCGCGCACCAGCTTTGACTGCGGCCTCCACTACGGCACGGCGTTCGGTTGATGTAATCCCCGCAGGGACAGATATCATCACGTCGGGTTTAAAAAGTGACCATTTTGGAAGTGCTTTTTTGATAAAATACCGTAACATTGCTTCGGTCACACGGTAATCAGCGATAACCCCGTCTTTCATTGGGCGATACGCGATAATACTGTCTGGGGTTTTGCCGATCATTTCTTTGGCTTCACTACCAATAGCGAGGATTTTATTGTCTATTTCAGATACTGCCACGACAGATGGTTCATTGAGGACCACCCCAGCCCCAGGGAGAAAAACCAGCGTATTTGCTGTTCCGAGGTCAATTCCTAATTTTTTGACGAAAAGAGTGTTCACGGGATTAGTATAGCAAAAACTACGAATAGTTGAAAGTTCTAAAATCATTTATAATAAGGTCATGTTTATCCACACGATTGCACCTGTTTCAAATATCCCGCGCGAGAGCATGCTGACCTATTTTTCGAAAGGTGAGATTTCACCTGGGACGCTCGTGGAGGTGCTCTATGGTAAAAATAAAATTTTGGGAATTGTGCACGAATCCGAACCACTCAAAAACGTCAAAGAGTTGGTACGGAATCAAGACTTCCAATTACGCAAAATACATCGTATCATCAATGGAGAAAAAATAGATAAAGCATATATAGAAAAAATCCAATCATGGAGTAGAGAACATTTTATCCCATCGGGGAAAATACTCACTGACATTTTCCCTAAATGGTTCTGGAAAGGGAAATTCGCCATGCACCTTTCTCATCAGAGCTCAAGCCTGCAAAAAAGAGGTGGCTACACACTTGTTGAAACAGATTTTACTGATCGCCTCGCACAATACAAAAAAGAAATACTCGCAAAAGACAAAATCTGGATCTGTGTCCCAAATGTATATGCACTTAAAAAAATACATTCGATCATCAAAGAAGACCCATCATATGCTGGCTATACTGTATACCTATTCCACAGTACAGTCACAGAAAAAAAACAAATACAATCCTATACTGATATACATGCCCAGAAGAAATGCATCATACTCAGTACTCCATACTACTTTGGACTATTCTCCACAAATGTAGATGTAATCATCTATGAACAGTACGGCACTGACGGGTATACCATTGGCCAAACATATGATTATGATATAACTGAACTTGCAAAAAATATACCAGCTGCTGCAGATACAACTATCTACGGAGGAACACTCATCCCTATCCCACTATCTGTCCCTATTTCAAAGGGAAAAAGGATACTCGACTATACAGGATTTACCAAAGAAAATACACGACACAGCCAACTATTTGTCAACGAACATATTGCTCGGCAGTTTGATGCTGATATACTGGCAGGAAAAAAAATACTCCTCGTAACACAATACAAAGACAACAATATTAAAATTGTCTGCAATGACTGCAAACAGCTCGTCGTATGCCCGACATGCCAACTGGCACTTCATTCATTGGTAAAAAAAGACAAAACATATTTCCACTGTCGTTTTTGTAAAAAGTCATATCCATCAAAAACAACGTGTAAAAATTGTCAAAGCTGGAACCTTACTGCGCTCGGCATTAATACAAAAACGATCAAAGAATTCATTGAATCGTACCCCATCCCTTCTGATGAGGGGGTACGAAATATCACCATCACTTCCCTCTCTGATGCAGAAAAATACATGCCAAAAAGTTTTGACAGTGTCTATGTGATATCGATAGACGGACTCATGCATAATCCTCATTTCAAAACAGAAGAACGGATTTTACGAACGCTCCTCACTATACAAGACATAGGTGACAAATTGTATGTACAGACATCATTCCCTTTTCCCAACATCCTGAGCACACTCAAAAATATATCCCTCTCTGATTGGAAAAAACAAGAAACTATCTATAGGCAAAAAAATCACTATCCACCATATGGAACAATCTATACCATTACTGCCCGCACGCGCCGTGACCAAATAATGCTTGATGCAATACAAAAATCCTGCATGGAGCATACTATTGCATCAATTGATAGCCCCTATCGATTGACCATCTTTGTACCCACTACCCATAGTACCTCTATAGAGACCATCCTCGACCCATACCGCCAAAGCCAAATCATAATAAAGAAAGAGACCTCATAGCTTGTATTTTAAATAGAGTTATGGTATATATAGATGTATATATGGCAAAAGTACACATAGAAATCAAAAAAACAGCGAATGAAAATAGCGCTAACGTTTTACGTCGTTTTAGTCGAAAAGTCACCGAAAGTGGCATCGTTCAGAAAGTTAAATCCAAAAGATACAATGAACGCCCTCTTTCAAAACTCGGCACCAAATTACTCAAGATTAAAAAATTAACCAAGAGAAAAGAAAGTGATCGCCTTAAAAAACTTGGTAAAGTAGTAGAAACGAAAAAAAGACGCTAAGGACCATGAAGGAAGAAACATTTTCTATTTCTAACACCACAAAAGGCAAGCTTCCAAGCTTGCCTTTTGACATAGTCAAAAACGACATTCTGGGTAAAGGATATACCCTATCACTCGCTATCGTCGATAAAAAACAAGCAACTACATTAAACAAAACGTACCGGAACAAAGACTACACCCCCAATGTCTTGTCTTTCCCGCTAACAGATACAACAGGTGAAATCGTCTTTCATTTGCCGACTATCAAAAAACAGCATAAAGACTTTGAATTAAGCTTACCTGGGTATATACTGTATTTATATATCCATGGTTGTTTGCATTTGCTCGGGTATGATCATGGGAAAGAAATGGATATGCTCGAAAATACCTATAAGAAAAAATACAATATTATATAACTATGAAATATAGCATTGCCGGAATGGACATCGGTACAGAAGAAACAAAAATCTGTATCATCGAAATCGATACCAAAGACCACACTGAACATGTTGTCGGCTTTTTCAAATACAGGACAGAAGGACTTCACCGAGGCTATATCATGAATGAAAAAACGTTTAAACAGTCATTGGGTAAAATCATCAATGATCTGGGTAAAATACTCGGTTCTCGGATCGATACGGTGGCTATTTCTCTCGGCAGTAGCCATATCGAGTCAGCGATCCTGGGGCAACAGTGCATCATTACCAAAGCAGATAATGAAGTTACTCATTTTGATATAGAAAACCTCGAAAAAACCCTCGAAGAAAGCATCCTCGAAAAAACCAAAAAGCTCCTCTACAGTAGCATCGTCGAAACGAAAATCGATGGGAAAATTGCTCCGAGTCGCCCCGAAGGTATGCGAGGTGTCAAACTCGATATGAAAAAACTCTTCATACAGATAGCGACCAAAGATTATGAACTGTATGAAGACGCTTTTTTTGATAATGACATAGAACTCGTTATGGCCTATCCTAAAGGTATTACAGCATCCATCCAAAGCCTCACCGAAAAACAAAAAATGGTGGGTGTTGGCTACCTCGATATCGGGGCAGAAACGACAGTCCTAACCGTCTACGAAAATGGTGGGCTCATCGGCTATACCTGTATCCCCTATGGATCAAACGACATCACCAATGACATTGCATTGGGGCTCAAAATCTCACTCGAAGAAGCCGAAGAAATCAAACGAGGTATGGGTAGCAAAATCGTATCCAAAAAGAAGCTCGATGATATCATCTATGCCCGACTCGATGACATTGCAGAACTTGCCAACAATTATTTGAAAAAGATCAAAAAAGACGAACTCCTCCCAGGGGGTATTATACTCGCTGGTGGTGGTACAGAAATAGTCACCATTGAAGAATACTTCAGAGAAGCGCTCAATCTACCTGCAAAAAAAGTAACATGTGAAATCCCAACAGCCCGCAAAGGTGTCGTCCGTAATACGGAATTCATCGAATGCTATGGTGTAGCCATGCAGTACAAAAATTCTGAATTTCGTGCACAACAAAAAAAGACAGGCACAGTGATTGACAAAATCAAGAAAAATGGGTCATCATTTTTCAAACAATTCCTCCCATAAACAGGCACCATAATGTGCTTGTTTTTATATTGATTTTAGACTATACTACGACTATTAATGCTTAATTGTTATAGAAAAATATGCCAAAATTAGAACCAGCCATAGAAACATTCGCTCGAATCAAAGTTATTGGGGTTGGTGGTTCTGGGAAAAATGCGTTAAATCACATGATTTCTTCAAAAGTGAAAAATGTTGATTTTATCGCTATGAATACCGATACTCAGGATCTCCACAATTCTCTTGCCGAGAAGAAAATTCACCTTGGGAAAAACTTAACCAAAGGACTCGGTGCAGGTATGAACCCAGAAATCGGTCATGCTGCAGCAGAAGAAACCAAAGCCGAAATCCAAGACGCAATCAAAGGTGCCGATATGGTATTTATTGCTTGTGGAATGGGTGGTGGTACTGGTACCGGTGCAGCCCCTGTTGTCGCACGATGTGCCAAAGATTCAGGAATCCTCACTGTCGCAGTCGTTACCAAACCATTTTTCTTTGAAGGTCGCGAACGAATGAGACTCGCAGATATGGGACTTCAAAACCTCAAAAACGAAGTTGACGCGATTATCGTCATCCCTAATGACAGACTTCTCCAGGTAGCAGGTAAAGGTGCATCATTCAAAGAAGCATTTGCTATGTGTGATGATGTGCTCCGCCAAGCTGTCGAAGGTATATCAGACCTTATTACGACTCCAGGTATTATCAATGTCGACTTTGCTGATATCAAATCAGTGATGCAAAACGCTGGCTCTGCGCTTATGGGTATTGGCTCTGCTAGTGGCGAAGACCGCGCACGTGTCGCTGCTATGCAGGCTATCAATTCGCCACTCCTTGAAGTTTCTATTACTGGTGCAGAAGGCGTACTCTTTGCAATATCTGGTGGTGACGATTTGGGTATAGCCGAAGTCCAGGAAGCAGCACAGATCATTACCGAATCTGTCGACCCAAATGCTCGTATTATCTTTGGAAGTATTCGTGATGAACGACTCGGCAAAGGCGAGATAAAAGTTACCGTTATTGCAACTGGCTTCCCAGAAGGCAAAATCGCAAGTCCTGTCAAAGATGTCCCTATGCAATCTACCAAAATACCAGAACCAAAACATACCCCCGAAGTAAAAACTCCAGAAATAATCGTCAAAGAACCAACACCAATCATCATAGAAGACAAGAAAGAAATCAACCATACCGATCCATCAAATGACTACATCAAAAAACCGACCAAAGAGCCAGAAACCCTCATCCTCGATGACTTTGATGACAGTGACGACGACTGGTCCGCAGTCCCTGCATTTCTCCGAAGGAAGAAGTAATAAAAAAGCGACAAACGTCGCTTTTTTTGATATACTGAACCTATGCAACAAACAGTATATGAACTTATTATTATTGGCGGGGGGCCTGCAGGATGCTCAGCGGCAGTCTATGCAGCGAGGAAACAGGTCAAGACACTCATGATTACGAGTGAATTTGGTGGGCAGTCTGTCGTATCTGATGATATCCAGAACTGGATCGGTACGCCTCATATTAGTGGGGCTGACCTGGCAAAAAATTTGAAAGCTCATGTCTATGAATACAAAGGATCGGTACTTGATATACAGGAAGGTGTCAAAGTCACCTCGATTGAGAAAAACGGTACAGAATTCAGTGTCACGACAAATACCGGCACCGTGTACAAAAGCCTATCAGTGCTCGTCACAGTTGGGTCTGATAGGAAAAAGTTACCGATACCAGGTGCAGAGAGGCTCGAACACAAAGGCCTCACCTACTGCGCATCATGTGATGGGCCACTCTTTACTGATATGAATGTCATCGTCATCGGTGGTGGTAATGCCGCATTCGAAACAGTGCTCCAGCTCGTCGCCTACTGCAAACACGTAACGCTCGTCAATCGAGGTACTACATTTCGTGCAGACGAGATCACTGTCGACAAAGTTAAGAATCACCCCAAAGTAACTATCCGAAGCGGTGTCGAAATGATAGAAGTAGTCGGTGAAAAATTCGTTTCCGGACTACGTATCAAAGACCCATCCAAAGATGCCGAGGAATTAATCGAGGCACCAGGCGTATTTGTCGAAATCGGCCAAATCAGTAATGGAGAATTTTTCAAAAATATCGCTGAGGTCAACGAAGGTGGCAAGATCAAAATCGATCCTTGGACACAGAAAACAAGTTGTGATGGATTATGGGCAGCCGGGGACGTGACCAATATCCCCTATCATCAGAATAATATCGCATCAGGTGATGCAGTCAAAGCACTCGAAGACATCTACCAATGGCTACAAAAAAACAAGGACTAGTCCTTGTTTTTTTGTATGATATTTTGTAATCGCTCTAGCTCTTCTAAAGAGTTTACACCGAGTGCCTGCTCGGGACTAATCGAAACAGAACCAATTCCTCCCTCTTCGGCAGCTAATTTTACCAAATCTGGTAGATAATACTCACCTTGTGCATTTTCATTTTTAATTTTTTTGAGATTTTCAAATAACCATTTTTTATTAAAACAAAAATAGACAGGATTTAGTTCACAAATTTTCTTCTCCTCATCTGTAGCATCTTTAAATTCAACACTCCGAATAATGACATCATTTTCATCACGGATAATTCTACTGAATGGCTTGTAAAAAACTTGATACCAATCTTCAAAATTTGGAACAGTAACTGTTGCCATGGTCATTGGCATAGTACCTTTTTTATGAATTGCAATTAGATTATCAATCATGATA
>JACCDG011149903.1_pt1 | contig 10880 bp, 9 predicted proteins | sample 7442471 | NCBI WGS metagenome assembly JACCDG01 (sample SAMN15323444, study PRJNA562643) | freshwater metagenome | isolation source: river surface water | place: USA:Blue River Watershed | collected 2017-08-17
ACAAGGTCTTGCTGATTGGAGATTTTCCAAAGCAGCCATGTTGGAAACTCTGCGCGAAGGGCGAGTGAAAGATCAATGGCAAGAATGGAAAGACTTGCAAATTCCGACTCTGGTTCTTCGGGGAGAAAAAAGTCCTGACTTATCTGTGGCTGTTTTCCAAGAAATGTTGGCAACAAATAAAAATGCCCATGGAGTTGAAATTCCAGGGGCAGGTCATTGGGTTCACAGCGAAGCTCCCGTGGAGTTTCTTCGCCAGCTCAAGCTGTTTACTCAGATGACTTAAGCGGCTTCTTTTTTACGAAGCTGCTGCAAGACATCCGCAGAAATATTTCCTAAGGGCAAAATTTTATCAATGGCACCTGCTGCCACAGCGGCTCCAGGCATTCCGTAAACCACGCAGGTCTCTTCGTTCTGTGCAATATTGTAGGCACCGACATTTTTCATTTCCAAAAGACCTTCGGCTCCATCACGGCCCATGCCTGTCAGCACAACACCGATGGCATTTTTACCAGCATGTTTCGCCACGCTCTTCATCAGAAAATCCGCAGCAGGACGCACTCCATGCAACAAAGGCTGTTGATGTAAATGGACATGGTAATATCCACCACTGCGAGTAATTTCCATATGAAAATTTCCAGGCGCAATCAGCACGCGACCAGGCACGACCTTGTCTCCTTCTTCCGCTTCTTTCACTTCGAAGGGATAGCGACGATTGAGGGCTTCAGCATAGGTTTTTGTAAAACCTGGAGGCATATGCTGAACAATCACTGTCCCAGGAAGATCTGCAGGAAATCCCGAAAGGAAAACCTTCAAGGCTTCTGTTCCCCCTGTCGAAGAGGCAACTGCGATCAATTGATGAGTTGTTTTTGCTAAAGATCCAGCGGCTTTTCCTGCTGATGCATTCACTTGTGCGGCTCGAGCAGCTGCGGGCACGTGCCCTGGGACAGGCAAACGCGACCTGGCCACCATTCGAATTTTTTCTTGAATCATTTGAGTCAAGGATTCCATGGTGCTCATCACATCCAAAGAAGGTTTTTCAATCACATCCACGGCACCAACTTCAAGCGCACGCAATGCCATTTCAGATCCTTGACGAGTCAAACTGCTGATAATCAATGTGCGTGTGGGAAAATGTCCCATCACTTTTTCCAGAAAGGAAATTCCATCCATCCGAGGCATTTCCACATCCAAAGTAATCACATCCGGTTTATGTTGCACCAAGAGATCACGAGCCACATAAGGATCTGGAGCTACTCCTACAACTTCCATATCGGTCGAAGAAGAAACAATGCGAGTCAACATCTTTCGAATCACAGCTGAATCATCAACGATAAGGACTTTGATTTTTCCCATACTATTTTATCCTTTGATAAATGGCGCGACCCATGGTTTTAAGACGAGGATTTCGAACAGTTCCTGCTTCGGAATGCCCCAAAATTAAATAGCCACCCACTTGCACACTGTCCGTCAAATGATCAATCACTTGACGAGTGGTTGGTTCATCAAAATAAATCAAAACGTTGCGACAGAAAATAATATCAAAAGGAGCTTTAAAATCGTATTTTCCTGTCACCAAATTAAACTGAGAAAATCGAATGGGCTTTTTCAACTCTTCCTTCGCTCGAAAATACGTATCCTCAGAACGCATGATATCGAAATATTTTTGGCGTAAAGAATTTGGAACACCTTCCATTTCAGCGTTGTTGTAAATGCCTTTTCCTGCTTTTTCCAAAACTTGCAAATCAATATCTGTGGCTAACATTTTTACTTTTTTGATATTTGGTCCTAACGCTTCATTCATACACAATGAGATGGTATAAGGCTCTTGACCAGTGCTGGAAGCTGCACACCACACGCGAAGTTCTGCATGGGTTTCAAAAAAGTTCGATAGAAATTTATTAAAAAATTCAAAATGAGCCTCTTCTCGAAAAAAATTTGTTTTATTCGTTGTTAAGGCCGAAATAAATTCATTGATATCTTCATGACGATTTTGCTCAAGCAAAGAAATTAAATCTTCATAGCTTTTCATCCCACGCGTACGAATAATTTTTGCTAAGCGATTTTTGACCAAGGCCAAATTTTTTGCATTCACGGGAAGATTCACACCCGCCAATTCATACATTTTCCCTGCAAAATACTTAAAAGACTTTTCTTTCAATTCAATGTCACTTGTATTCACAAATTCAATATTCGCATTTTTTTTGACGGCAAAGTTGCTCATGCTGCGACATCCTTCGTCAGTTCAGTTATTTTACTTGATTGGAACACTAAAGAAGCGGGATCAATCACTAAAACAGTGCGGCCATCACCCAAGATAGCAGCCCCTGAAATTTCAGGAATTGATTTCATCCCAGGCACTGGCTTCACAACAACTTGGGCTTGGCCGATCACATCATCCACCGGCAATAAGACTTCACCATGCAAGGATTCCACGATCAAAAGCATGGACTCATTTCGTTGTTTCCTCAGAGACTGAGCGTTGATGGCAGAGATATGTTTGCTTTGTTCCAATTGATCCCAATTGATTTCAGCAAGGGTTGTTGAAATATCCACGACGGGCAACAAATTTTCTCGGATGCGCACAACATGGCCTGCTCCTGACACATCTGTAAAATCAGATGGCATTGCTCGCACAATTTCACGGATCGTATGAATTGGAACAATAAACCGAGAACCTGCAATCGCAACAACAATTCCATCAGTGATGGCTGTGCTCAGAGGAATGGATAAACGAAAGGTGGTGCCTTGGTCAATTTTACTGCGAATATCAATTTTTCCATGAATTTTTTCTAAGTTGGACTTAACAACATCCAAACCAACTCCCCGACCAGAAAGATCACTGACTTTCTCTGCCGTTGAAAATCCAGGAGCAAATAAAAATTGAAAAATCTGATCTTCAGACAAAGAGCTCATCTCAGTGCCGGCCGGAATAATTCCTTTTTCTAAAGCCTTTTTAAAGACTCGTTCTTTATGAATTCCACCACCATCATCGGTAATTTCAATGGAAACGCTGCCTCCGGTTTGCTGAGCACTGACACGCAATTTTGCGACAGGATTTTTTCCTTTTTCTTTTCTGATGGCTGGTTTTTCAATTCCATGATCCATGGCATTTCGAATCATATGCACCATAGGATCACCAAGAAGTTCAAATACGGTTCTTTCAACCTCTGTGTCTTCACCCACCAGTTCCAAATCCACTGGTTTTTCAAGCTGCAAAGAAACATCTCGTACAATCCTCTGAATTTTCACAAATAAAGACTTCAAAGGAGTCATTCGAATACTTAATGTTCGATCATACAATTCACGAACCGTTTTATCGATTTGATCGACAACCGAAGCAACACGAGCGCTTCCATTCACGCGAATGGATTCATCATGCAAAAGTTGATTTTTCAAAACAACTAATTCACCGACTGCATCTAAAACTGCATCAACCCGTTGAGTATCAACTTTGATCGAAGACCCTGCATTGGGCTTCTGGCGATTGGGAGCAACTTTCGCTGCAACAGAAACATCTTTCACTTCAGTTGAAGTCACATTGGGAGCTAAGACCACAACGACGGGTGCAGACTCTACTTTCTCTAACAATTTTTCCTCGGCAGCAACATCTTCCTTCGGCAAAGCTTCAGGGACGGATGTGGCGGAAGCCAACTCTGGCATTTTTTGAATCTCGGCAGATGGTGACTTGTCCATGGACACATTAGCTTCAGATCGAGGCTCTATGAATTTGTATTCTTTTTGATCTGCTGAACCGAATTTTTCTTCTAACTCTTTCAACAAATCATAATTGGCATGATCTTCTTGGTTTTCATTCTGAGTTTCTGATTCTGACCTATCATTTGCCACACCTACAATTTTGTTGAACTCAATGGTCATTTGCTTCAGATCAATGATCAAAGCCGATGTGTCCCATGCAGAACTGTCTCCAGATCTCAATTGATCAATACGAAAACGAAGCGCATCTCCTGAGGCTAGCAAAAGGGAAATAACTTTCGAATTCACTAAAACAGGTGCCACTCGCAGCAAGGAAAGAAGATCTTCCACAGCATGAGAAAACTGGCACAAGTCATTTAACCCCACAGCGGAAGCTCCGCCTTTGATCGAATGGGCCACACGAAAGATTTGTGAAAGCTCTGCCACGGGTTCTGAATTGCTCTCTAACCCAAGCATGCTTTCTTCATATTGCTCAACTAAGAAACTTGCTTCCGCAAGAAACTCCTGTTGTAGCTCTATAAACATTCCGTCTGAATCACTCATAATGGTTCACTTTATCCTTCAAATTTTTATGCCGATTTTTTCGATTTATCTTTCGCTTCGTTGGCTTCAAATCGCATCATCATCATAAATTTTTTAGCTTCACGAAGTTGTTTCACTTGATCAGGAGTCAGATTTTTTTGTTCCTGCATTTTTTGAAGTTCAGCATCCAAATCACGCACTTTCGCTCCAAGACTCAGAGCTCGGTTGATCACTTCAATCAATTGATCGATATCAAAGGGTTTGTCTAAGAAGTCCATCGCACCCATACGCAATGCTTTCACTGTATTTTGCTTATCAGCAAAAGCGGAAAGCACCACAAAAGGAATATCACTTCCCCATTTTCTAACTTCTGCAAGAAAGTCCAAACCATTCATAACAGGCATATTAATATCTGACATCACAGCTGTGAATTTGCCTGTCTTAACTTTTTCAAGTCCTTCTTTTCCATTTTCAGCTGTTTCAATCTCACATTCGACTTCTGTTAAAGAATCCAAAATCGCCTCTCGAACGTCGACATCGTCTTCAACAACAAGTAACCATGGTTTCGTTGACATGATTTGCTCCTTTTGCTTGCGAAAGTCTTGTCGGAAAAAACTGAATAAATCTGCGGCCTAAAATTCAATCTTTACAAAAATAAGGCTTTGGTCCAGGTCGCCTAAAGCTTTCTCTCATTTTGAGACATCGAAGTTTTAATTTTTCCTGAAGAACGAAGAGATGATTAAAGTATTCCTAAAATCTATCGAAAAGACATTGTCACAGATAACGAAAGGATAACCAATCTTATGAGCGAACACTCAATGAATGCAAAAGCAGGACAATATCTGACCTTTCAACTGATGTCCGAACAATATGGAGTCCCGATAGAAACTGTGCGTGAAATCAATCGCGTTGGCGAAATCACTCCAGTTCCAAAAACAGCTGATTTCGTTAAAGGCGTCATGAATCTACGTGGAAAAATTATTCCTGTGGTGAATCTAAGAGTTCGATTTGGTATGGCATCTCAGGATTATACTCGCGATACTTGTATTATCGTGATTGATACAGATATTGGCCAAGTTGGTATGATCGTCGATTCTGTGAAAGAAGTTGTGGATCTTCATGAAGCACAAATTGAACCTCCACCCATGTTGGGCCATGATCGCACTTTGACCTTTGTTCGAGGAATGGGAAAAATTGAACAACGTGTGATCATTCTTGTGGATGTTGTTTCTGCATTTTCTTCCGAGCAGTTGAATCAAATGGCTTCCCTTGCAGCCTAAGCAACAAGGGATCTATTTTTCTCTTATGACTTGAAAAATTCTAAGACCGAATCTTGAATCGCCTGGGCATCCAGGCGATTCATTTTATAAAGATCGATGGCATTATAAGCACTTCGACCAAACTCACCCTGAACAGCTCGCACCTTGAGTTTCAAGGGAAGTCCTGCTTGGGTCACTTGCGCTGCAAGAAACTGAGCATATCCACCGATCTGCTGATGATCTTCAACAACGACAACACGCCCCCCAACCTTGTCAATCCAAGGATTTAATTCTTCAGCATCCCATAGATTCAAAGTCACAGGATCAAGAACATAAACCCCCACTCCTGATTTTTCTAAATTTTCAGCAGCTTCCAATGCCTGGGGAACCATGGATCCCACAGCAAAAATCGCAACCGCGTTTTCCTTCGTTGTTGTTTTTAAAATTTGAGGTTTTCCCAATTTGGCGATGGGATCTGTAGAATAGTGAAAAGGAAAATTTTCTCGACCTAAAAAGAACACATAGGATTTCGAAGCAATTCCTTTTTGTCGACAAGAATCCATTTTTTCTAAAGCTTCAAACACCAAAGATTCGGCCTGATCTTTACAACTCAAAGCAATAATTTCTACATTGGGAATACCCGCTAACATTGCATAATAAGTCAGGGCTTGATGAGAAGCTCCATCGGCAGCATCTTGAAATCCAGTATGAGAAAAAACAGCAATCATCGAGGCTTGAGACAGACTTGCCATGGTCAAAGGCAGGGCCCCTTTTGTCGCACCAAACTGAGCAAATGTATCAACGACGGGAAGGTAGCCCGACTTTGAATAACCTGCAGCCACAGAAACCATATTGCTTTCTGCAATTCCAACATCGATGGAATCCTTTGGAAATTCTTTTCGAAAGCTGGCCACCCCAGTGGAACCTGCTAAATCCGAGGAAATTGAAATCACCGGCAAGCCTTGTTTCCTTGCACGCATCATGGCTGCAGCAACTCCAACCTGAATTTTATCGGTAGGCACAGAAGATTGAGAACTGGCTTTTTTATTTTCTTCTTTCTGAATCATTTCCTTCGCCCAATCCAGAAATGCAGATGGAACTTCTGCGCCATCATAAATCTCGGATAAAAATTCAGGCAATTCCTTGGCCGACTTCAATGGAAAACCATGTCCACCACTTGCTGACTCCGCACATTTCTTATTGCCAATTCCTTTGATCGTGCGTGCATGAATTGCAACAGGCTTCGTAGGATTTTGTCGAGCGGATTGAACAGCCAATAAGAATGTTTCAAGACACGCCTTCAAATCATGACCGTCAGAAATTTCTAAAACATTCCAACCCAGAGTTTTCAGAGATTGAAAAGTTGGCTCCATCGAAAAACTATCTTTATCAATACGACCAGAAAGTTTTGTATTGTTATCACTGATGATCATGACGAAAGGAGCCAGTTGTCCTTTCAGTGCAAATCCAGGAATCGCAGCAAAAGATTCTTTTGCCTCCCCTTCCATGGCAGCGCCATCACTGATCGAGACCACCGTCACTCTGGACTTTCCACTATGTGCATCAGCCATAGCTAAGCCCTGAGCCTGTGGCAGACTTGATCCCAAAGGACCATTGCTGATCAAAACGGATTCTGGAAATAAGTGAGCTTCTCCATGACCTGTCAGACGGCTTTCGATGGATCTAAATTTTTTAAGCTCATCCAGATTCAATCCTGCAAAACCATAGTTGGCTCGCAATGCATAGATGCCATTTTCACAATGACCCGCATCATTCACAAAATGAAAAAGCTGATGCCACTGTTCTTTTTTATCGAAGGATTCTTGAAACATTACGCCATGAACCGCAGACATTAATTCTGCGAAAGCAGCGGGGCCTCCATAGTGACTCGCGGCACCACCTTGCACAGCCGCCATATCCATCAAGGCCACCATGGCTCGTGTGGCGACAGGACTTGCTAAGTTGTACTCTTGACCTGAATTGCAAGTGACCTTTTCTGCCCACCGGGGTTGTATTTCAGGAGTGGGTGCCAATGATTTCAATTGATGGGATTCCGTCGACATGATTACCTCTTTCCAAGGATGCTATCTTGATTTATCGTCGGAATCAAGAATTGGGGTCAAATGGAAAAAATCGAATTGCACCGACATTTAGATTGTTCAATGCGATGGTCAACACTGAAGCGTCTTGCACAAAAATTAGACCCATCTTTGCCCAAGGATGATGCGGCCCTTCGATCCATGTTTTTAATTTTGAAACCCATGCAAGATTTAGCCACAGTCCTATCGAAATTCACGCGACTTCAATCTATGCTTTGTCATGAAGATGTCCTAGAAACTTTAGCAGAAGAAGTTGTCCACGATTGTTTTCAGGATGGAATCACACAAGTGGAACTGCGCTATTCTCCAACCTTTATTCAAGGACCCCATCCTGTGCTGACTTTGGATCAAATCCATCAAGCCATCTTGCGAGGATTGCAACAAGCAAAAAATAAATATCCAGTGAAAGTTGGTTTGATTTGCATTCTCCAAAGAACCTTATCCCTTTCTGAAAATTCCAGTGTGTGCGATTTCGCCATTTCGAACAAAGATACTTTTGTAGGTGTTGACTTGGCAGATAATGAATCCGCAGACAGTTTAGTTTTTAAAGAACTTTTTTTACGTGCAAAAAAAGCAGGATTGAAAATCACCATTCATGCTGGAGAAGCACCAGGGATGCAGAACAATATCCGTATTGCTATTGATCAGCTTGGAGCTGATCGCATCGGACATGGTGTTCAATCTATTCACGATCCTTCTCTGATTCAAAAACTTGTACGTGAAAAAATTCCTTTGGAATTATGCCCCACCAGCAATTGGCTGACTCAAGCTGTGAGCAAAATTGAGCATCATCCTATCAAAAAACTTTTTCACGAAGGCGTTCTGACGACCATCAATACGGATGATCCTGGCGTTTTCGATTTAACTCTTTCCCATGAAATTCAAGTTTGCGAACAACTTGGAATGTCTAAAGATGAAATTCAAAAATGCATGGAATATGCTGCGGCAGCTAGTTTTATTCCTTGATATTATTTTTGAAATGCTGACTTTGAAAGAAAATCCAACCGACAAAGGTCTAGTTTTCAATAAAATATTCTTATGCGAAACATTGAATCATTCGAATTGTAATTCTTTGCAGACCCACGTGTAATTTCATAAGGCCTTTCTTCACCACAAGAAAAGCCAGAAACATACAGCACACTCTGGGGGGAGAATTACATGCGCGATATAATTCGTATTCATTTATTCTCAGTGAGTTTGGTTGCCTTTGTTTCCGCCTGCGCACCCAAACCAACAGAACTACAAAGCCAAGACAACGAAGACCCCGAAGAACTGCATGCAAATATTGTCGGAGGAGTACGCCCTCCATCTATTGACCCTATCGCACAATCCACAGTTGCAGTGATTTCCCATTTATCCAATGGTGAAACCAGTTTATGTTCAGGCAGTATTTTAGAACGTGATGTTGTTTTAACAGCAGCTCATTGCATTCACCCATTAACAGATACCATGGAAATTGTTTTTGAACGGGTCAATATCAATGAACCTGGCGTCAAAGCCCGACAAGTCAAAGACATTGAGGTTCCTGACTTATGGAAAGAATCTGAAGCTCGTAAAAAAGCTCAAGGCTATGGTGATTTAGCTCTTCTGTATTTTGACGGAGGCATTCCTAGCAATTATCGCCCTGTTGAAATTCTTTTTGAGAGAGAAATTAAGAATTCTGCAACAGCTTTTATTGCAGGCTATGGTTTTACAGATGGTGTTTCAAAATCCACGACCAACGAATTACGAATGACGTATGTGGGTGTTCAAAATGCCAACTACACCCGCACCGAAGTGAAAGTGGATCAACGCGCAGGACGAGGAGCTTGCCACGGAGACAGCGGAGGCCCTGCATATATTTACCATAAAGGGAAATATATGTTCTGGGGAGTCACTTCTCGTGGAGTTGACGATACAAATGATCACTGCGATAACTTTGCGGCATATACCAATGTTCAAAATTACACCTCTTGGATTTCTGCAGCGAAAGAGGAAATGCGCAACCGACGTCTTCGCCAAAATCCAATTGGAAATCAAGCTGGAAACCAAATTCCTGTCGAGGATCAATCCTTGTCCTATTTAAGCGCAAAGATTGCATCCCATAGTTTTTTACATTGAGAACGACTGCACTGTATATAGTTGGGTGCGTCTATATTGGAATCTATTTACATAAACTAATTACATCTCAAAAGACCGCGAGCACTACCTTTTTTAATCATTGTTTCGCATTGCCCACCTGGACCATTTGTGAAGGATCCATTAGATTGAGTTATCCTAGTTTTTAGAACATTACGCGGCACTGAAGAATTGGAAGAAACGTGCGCCTCTTCATCGCTTTCATTGGTTAATGCATGATAAATTTCGTGTAGCTCGACTACATACTTTCCATCTTCACTAGATGAATTTTTTTGTACAATTGGTGCATATATAGATTCTCTTTTTAGTAAAATAATTTGATTATTTGGATTCGAATAAGGGGTTGTCGCAAAATTAAAGTTTGATTCACCTCGAGAAACGGGTCGAGTTCCATCGCTATACCCTCTTAGATAAATAGTCTTTATGCTATTTTTTCCACGAAAAACATCTCTTTCATAAAAAGCATTTGTAACTAATTTTTCACTTGGAGATCCAATACTAATATCAGGAGGGGACCCATCATTTTTTTCCATCATTGTTAACTCAAGACTTGATATTTTTATTCCACATTTTTTAAAAGCATCTGCTGCGATTTTCCAACGAGCCGCAATTCCAAGTTTCCCCCAATACTCCATATTTCCGTCCTCTATTCCTGAAGAAATATGCTTGGCTCGAATTTCCTTTGGGTAGTTCGCTAAAATTAAAGAAACGTCCATACTGCATTTAAATTTAGAAGCATCATCGTCGGTATAAAATTTCTCTGTATCAAGTTTTAAAAAAGAAAAATTACCCCATGTATCTTTTAAGTTTTTTTGAATCAAGTACTGGTCACTCATCCCATACTGTCCAGCACGAGCAGGACATGAATCCCAAGCCTTACTTGCTGTTGTAAAAGACTTAAGTGCATCACCTAGATGTTTTGCATTCTCTTTAAGATAATACTCGTAATATTGTTTATCTCGAAAAAACAACCCGTTATCGACCAAGTCATCGGGGCCTTCCGCAAAAACAGCCAAAGGAATTAACAAAATAACTAAAAGAAAATTTTTCATAACTGCCTTTATCGTATCAAATTGATTCATTCTCATAGCAGATCTTTTTTTCTTTCGCCAAGTCTAAAGTCTAGCTTTGTAATTCCGATATGACTCACATGCCTAAGTTGCAAAAG
>JACCDG010641480.1_pt1 | contig 10876 bp, 3 predicted proteins | sample 7442471 | NCBI WGS metagenome assembly JACCDG01 (sample SAMN15323444, study PRJNA562643) | freshwater metagenome | isolation source: river surface water | place: USA:Blue River Watershed | collected 2017-08-17
CCTTCTTCACGACCTTCTTTTTGACCACCTTTTTTGCCTTCTTCAGCACTTTCTTCGCTTTCTTGGTTGCCATAGTGGGCGGGTTAAAAACATTAGGAATTCCTCTTGGCTCATCTGTATTGAGAGCACTTCTTCTAGAGGTATTGTATCATAGCAAATCTTGTCTCACGAGGGAAGGCCCCGCCCACAACGCTTCGCGTAGTGTGGCAGGCAGGCTACCCATCAATTTCATTCTATCTTTCCAAAAACTTATTTCTGACTCCCTCCGGATACAGCGACAAATTCGGCGAGAAGTTTTTGCTCAAGCACCTTGTCCTTGCTCGCTCGAGCCTCGGCCAATGCTTTTTCGAGATAGAGGAGCTTTTCTCGCTTCGTCACTTCAGTATGGAGGTCCAAGAGGTAGCGCTCGGCCATCTCGGTCAATTTGGTGAGTCGCTCTTCCCCTGCTATCCCTGAGACCTCGGGTGACTCGAGGACCCGAAACGAGAGACGTGTCGCCTCGGCTTTGCGCTCCTTGTCTTCGATAAGCGAGAGCGGGTCACGAGTCCCACCGGACTGAACCAAAAAGAAGTAGAGTGGATGGGCTTCAAAAAATGTCCGCACTTCATTGTCGGCCAACCGACCGAGGAGCGTGCGACAGATTGCCGGCTCAGTATACATGAGGGCAATGATTTCTTCCCTCAGGAGTTCCGAGCGCTTGCCAAAGGTATGCTGATCACGAAAGGGATCCTTGGGCGGACGAGGTATCGCTGGCCCATCACGACGCACCTGTTCGAGAAAAAGCTGATTGACCATGCCCGTAATGAGGCGCTCATCCATATCGATGGCTCGGGCGAGGGCCTTTACAGCTTCGGCTCGCTCGATCGGGTTCCGGATGACTCGGAGGAGGGCAACATACTCATCCACTACCTGGCGCTTGCCATTGGCCGTCGTGGTATCGTATTTCCCGACACTTGTCCGGAGGAAATATTCCTGAGCTGGTATCGCCTCGGCTACTACCTGGCGTAGCGTCTCGACATTGTCCCGGCCCATATCGGCCGCGTCCTTACCAAATGGGAGCGCCACCATACTGACTCGGAGCTCCTTTTCGAGAGCGAGCTCGGCGCTCTTCCTGGCCGCCTTCTGTCCGGCACCGTCCATATCAAAGAAAAGGCGCACTTCGTTCCCGTAACGCTTCATGAGATTCAACTGCTCATCAGTGAGCGCTGTCCCAGAAACAGCAACCGTGTGGGCGAGGCCAGCCTGGTGCATGGCGATGACGTCCATATTGCCCTCCACTACTATCGTCATCCCTGCTTGCTTCATGGCTTGCTTGGCCTGAAAGAGGCCATAGAGGGCCCGACTCTTGTGATAGATTGGGGTCTCGGGCGTATTGATGTACTTGGCCTGTGACTCATCCCCTCCTGGCGCCACCCGAGCCGAATAGCCAATGACGTGCCCAAAGATATCGAAGATGGGGAACATAATCCGGTCACGAAATCGGTCATACCCGCCCACATCACCCCGTGAAGTGTGGCGGGCAGGGTCGGCTTCTTTGCGAATCAAGAGTCCGGCCTGCTCCATCTCAGCGAGCGTAAAGCCCTTGCCACTAAAAAACTCTATCTGATGTCGCCAGCCGTCCGGTGCGTAGCCGAGGCGAAATGTCCGAATACTCTCATCCGTGAGTCCCCGCCCCCGGAGATAGGTGAGAATCTGGTCCTTGCCGACGCCATCCCAGAGCTGTTTCTCGTAGAACTTGGTGGCAAGCTCAAGGAGGGTAAAAAGGCGATCTTTGTTCTCCTTTTGCCCTGGTTCGCTTGCTTGGTACTTAGGGAGTTCAACACCGGCCTTTTCAGCGAGCATGGTGAGTGCCTCTCGAAAGTCGAGTCCCTCAATCTCCATGACAAAAGCAAAGGCGTCCCCTCCTTTGCCGCAGCCAAAACAGTGCCACATGTTCCGCTCTTCATTCACCATGAAAGATGGCGAGCGTTCCTGATGAAACGGGCAACAGGCCTTGTAGTGGGCGCCGGATTTCTCCAACCGGACATAGGTGCCGACCAATTCAACAATATTGATCCTGGCTTTGATTTCTTCGGTCGTACTACTCATACTCCTACGGTAGCGCCAAATGGCCCTAAAAAGCAAATCTCCGGGACTCGCCCGGAGAAAGTGTGGGTCTAACGGACTATTTTTGTCCCACAATGATAAGGAGGTCCGCATCCGATGGGGCTGTTTCACCATTGGGGAGTCCAGCCACGATACCTCCGAGATTCTCAGCCATTTTGGTAGCAAGCTCAACGCTCTTCCCCGTAACATCGACTACAATAGTCTGAGTATAGTCGCTTTTTTGAGCCGTATCCTTGGTCACAACCGCGATATTCGGGAAGGCGCTCGTCAGTTGTTTCTCCAACGTATTGGTGATACCGACTGTCTTCGAGCCATTGTAGAGAGCGACCCTGGCAATGAGTGGTGCCTCGACTGTAGCTTCTGGTGCTGGTGCTGGTGCGGGTACTGGTTCAGTTGGCTGGGTCACCCCTGGCGTATTGATATTGACAGTGGTCACGTCTACAATCTTCTTCTGGCTGGGCCGATACAGGATAGCTCGACCCGTCTGGCTATAGATAAGGACCTTGTCGCCGTTTTCAGCCTTCTGAAAAAACGGTTGTTCAGCGAGCTTTTCACGATCAGTGACCGTGGCGAGAGTCGGCGTCTCACCCTCAGGCAAGATCATAAACTGACCGATTTCTTGAGACAAATCGGCAATCTCCTTGGCATCAGCTATCTGCGCAGAATGACGATACTGGTAGTAGAAATACCCTGCTACTGCCAACGCCAAACACAGAAGCGTCCCGAGTACCAGTACCACCGGCCACAGGGACTTCGGTCGTGGCACTGAAGCGACCGGTACATCACCTGATTCTTGAGGTTTGAGACGAGTAGTCCGCGTTACACGTGGTGGCATAAACAAAAAATATAACCAAGTTCCCCTCTAGTATACACCCGTCCAAGCAGAAAAAAAAGTGCTTAGTACTGATCATCAATCTTTTGGTAGATGAAGTGAGAAATTTGTACAATAACCTCTTTCAATGTTTCGGTGTTTTCTCCCCGAGTCATGATACAAGCGAGATATGGGTGTCCAGGAAAATACACAATGCCACAGTCGTGTAATTGACGTTCCACTGAGCCTGTTCCTGCTTCGCCAAATTTATGCGACACCTTGATGGTATCAGGCACCCCTGCTGGTAACGCATCACGGTAGTCCGTCGTAGCAAGCAAAGCGAGAGCTTTTTCGGAGTTCTCACGAGATAGAAAAGAGCTATTGAAAAGAATCCGAAAGAAGCTGGCATATTCTTTGACTGAGAGCTTAGCTTCAGGATCGCTGAGCACTCTCGTATCAGCCCCAAGCATGGCAAACAGACTCTTCATTTCAGTGAGCGGAAGCCTACTCGTCAAGAGAAAAAGCGCTTGGTTATCAGAATACACAATCATACGACGGAGTAGCTCGTCTACCCGATACACTTCACCGACCGTGAGCGATTCACGCGGAACAATTGTCTGATCGATACCAAATTCCATCACTTTCTCGAATCGAACTTCGGCTTGCAAAAGATTCGGATTGGATTCAGACAAGTGATAGTATGCCATCAAAACAGGTACCTTCAGAAGAGACGCTGGGAAGAATCCGCTGTCCAAGTTCAGCCCAAACGCCGGCCCGTTGTTCAGATCTCGAAAATAGAACGCGACTTCCGATACCTTGTTTTCCTGACGAATTTTGGCGACAAACTCCTCCAACTCATCGTGAAAGTTTTCTTTTCGTGCATCAAGCATACCATCGGCCACTTCACACTCAAGCAGTGGGTTGATATACTCATACCCCCCATCCTGACGCACCTGCTGAGAAGCCATATCTCGAGGAACTAAGTATTCACTTTTCCAGGAAGCACCAAAAAATCCAGCGACGACGCCGACCAAAAAAACACCTAGAAAAGCGAGGATAGTCTTGGTATTCATGCCTCTCATTCTATCATATCTCCCTCTCGTTTCGTAAAGAAAAAACGACCCCTCTAAGGAGTCGTTGCTTCAGGCGAGACAAGTGCGGGGACTGGTTTTGTTTCTGATGTCGCTGTTTCCGGGAGAGGGAGAGTGGTCGAATCAACTGGCACATCTGGTACCGGCTGTGGCGCAGGGATTGGGTCTGTGGGAGTCACCTCTTCCGCTTTCTCCTTTTCCGAGTTGAATGACTTGGCTTTATCAACCGAGAGGGCTACCCAAGAAAATTGGAGATCCCGGGGCGCCTTTTCGGCCAAGACAATCGTAAATCCACGAGGAGATTTCTCCGTCACCAGGTATCGAATATCTTTGTCGAATACCGAATCCAGATACTCCTTTTCTAATACTTCGATATCCTGCTTCAAAGTCTCATCAGCCTCAGACAGAAGTGGGGAAGCATCATTGGTGAGTGTTGCCGTGACAATAGGTTGCTTCTCATACGGTGTCTCAAATGTTACCCGAACCTTTCTCGCCCCCTCCTCAATCGTAGCAAAGCCAGCCGTATCACCACCAAAAAGCGGTGACTGTTCAAACGAAACCACTCCCTTAAACAGGGTTTTTCCAAAGAAACTCGTGAGCTTGGCAAAAGTAGTTTCTCCCCCAAACTGCGCCTCACCCCCTACTGTCATACCTCCAGCTAGGGCCAGTTTTCCGAGAATGGACGCATCGAGGGTGACACGAAACGATCCTACGGTGAATTGCTCGAGATTCGTCAACGCACTTGGCACAGGGACAGCACCATCGGTACTAGATTGTCCTTCGTTGGTTGCTTGAAGACCCGCATACTTCTGCTCCAGGCTGGCAATCTGATTGGTCCAAATAGAGAGCCCTTCGATCGAATCAGCCTTGATACTCTTGGCAAAGATCTGATCGGCATAAAGCGCTGGGGTAATCACCTCAGTCGAAGCCGAAACCCGACCAGTAAATACTTCGGATGAGGCACGAGCACTCGCTACCTGCTTGGCATGCAATTCTTTCAAAAACGCGAGGATGTGCTCTTGCTTCGTCGGCATACTCGTAGCAAGACGAATGCTTTCCGTCTCAGAACCGAGTCCTTGTTCCGCACCATCAAGAGTGGCACTCCCTGACAATCCATCAGCACCAGGCAGGGTATCCCGACTGGCCATGGCGAGCTCCACACTCTGTCCGGTATAGTCGGTCAAATTGACGAAAACCAATACCGTGGTACAAAGAAGTGCATCACGGTTGAGGGGATCTTCGCCGTCACAAACCGCCCAATCGACGGCATCAGAAAGTACTTCGCCAAGAACACGTCCCGACTGATAAGCCCGCATGGCGTATCCTGCCCTACTGGCCGAAGTCAGGCGGTCGCCAGCATAGATCGGTCCGTTTTCATTGGTCACTTTGACCGGTACGCGACCAACGAGCGCAACGGGATAGCCGTTGGTACTCGGATCACCGAGCACGATACCGGGACTCGTCGCTACCACGCCGAGCATATCACGCTGATACGCCACCGTTGTTTGGGCGACATAGGCTGGTTGCGTCGCATCGAGTGCTACCACCGTCCCTGCCTCAAGCGGAGTATCGGAATAATAGTTTTCTGCCAAGTCCGCTCCGCCAGTAAAGCCCACTTCCGGGGCGGTACTGCCGACCGCCGTTATACCGTCGAGAACTATTTCTTGCCTGATCATGAACAGCTGATTGGCTAAGTAGTCGAGACCTTGTCCGAGACGAACGGTTTCGGTAATACTCGTGATATGCGCTTCTGAAGCCATCAGAAGTGTCCGGGTCGAGAGATCGATAGCGACCATTTCGTCATAATTCGATCCGGTCCAATCCGTACCGGTATCATCGGTCTGGCTGGCCTGGCTATGATAGACATCGGCGACGATGCTCGGGCCCGCCTGATGGTTATAGCAGGTCACGCCCCCGGTATCGCTCCCGCTATTCGTCCCGATACACATTTGTCTCGCCTCACCGAGGGGAGACTCAGCCGTAATGCCGATCCCAGCCACACTGCTCGATCCACCATAGAGAGCTTCCGGATCCACCTCAAAATCAGCACTCGTATCGAGCGTACAAGCTCCGGGGACGGCCGGAGTAAATGTCATCGCGGTCGCGGTATTCCCGGTGATTCGACGAGTAATGCCGACACAATCGGTATCACTACTCCCAGTAATCTCGACGATAAGACCAGCGAATTCGTTTACATTCCATGACTCACCCGTATCCGTAAGCGAGGTAGAGGTCGCCGATGTCGCATCAGTCACCGTAATCGTCTTTTTGCTCGCTCGAGGACGCTCCACATTGTAGAGGCGACGCACTTGAAGAGCAGAAAGAGTAGCCTGAGTGGTCGTACCAACGAGGAACTGAGCATCATCGAGCTGGCCATCCCAGAAATTCGTCGCCGCTCCACAGTTGGCGGTCACCGTTGTCACACAAGAGGCCCCGATACTGACAATTTGACTACCATCTAACGTTATAGTGTTCCCCGTTGCATTCGATAGGTTCATACCATTACCGTCGATCCACGAATCAACATCATTAGCATTGGTACGAGATATTACCAAATGATGCCATTGATTATCGTTATAGGTATAGGTAGAGGTCGCGGTCAGATCGTAAGATGACCCTTGAGTCCAAATAGCATCATCGTCATTGGCTACTACAACCGTACCAGTAGTAGTCATATAGGCGGCCACACAGCCGGTTGCTTGCACCGGGGTTGCCGTGACGCACTTTTCAAAGATCATATCCACTCCTGATGCTGGTGCGGTTGTCGAATGCCGGAACCAAATACTGAAGGTCCAGCCGACGGTTGACATGTTGAATGCGGTATCAACGTCACAGGTATTATCCTGATTAGCATCGGAGCAGAGGTAGTCATCGGTGTTATCAAAATTAATCGCCTTCCCCGCCACACCGTTCACCCCGAGCGTCGGCGTGCCCTTGATGGCCATATCCGTATTGGCAATAGCCAAGTCCTGCGCTTGGGTACCGGACGTATCATCCATCGGAAGCACCATATCGTTGATGCCCGCAACCGGCATCATTGGTGTCTGACGCGTCGAATTAAAGTACTTGACCCAGCCGAAGGCTTGCGTCGTATGGTCATGGAGTTCAGCCAGACCGAGACTGTGGCCAGCATAAATAACGTCTTCGCTGTCGAGTGTGAGCGAAGCGCGTTCGGCGATTTCTAGGTTATCCGGCCCTGGAAAGACGATATTGAAGGCGGAAGAAGCGATAGCCGGGCCGGTAGCGATCGTTTCATCCCACTTCCTTGTATAGGTGCCGTTCACCTCACTCGCCTTGTCGGTATCCATCGTATCCCACCGCTCGAGCTGATCCTGGGTCGTATTGAGAGCGTAGAGATAGCCCCTTCTTGAAATTACAACCGCTGTATAATCATCATCCGTCACATCGGAATACTGGTTCAGCGTCCCAGCGGTGAGATTGATTACCGTGACACCAGCATCAGTAGCCAAGGCCACAAAAACCTTTCCGTTTCCAGGCGTGGTATTGGTCGTTCCGCCGATTGCTGCCGCCGAGATACTATGGGTGATGACCGCCGCATAGACATCATTGACATTCTGCCAATTAGCAGCGGTGCCCGTGACGGCCAGGTCAAGCTTGGTATTGTTATCGACATTGTAGGTCACAGCTGCATTGCGGCCGCTGATACCCGTATCCGCTCCGGACCGGTCGGTACCGTCATAATTCCACATCCGATCATTGACGAAATCAATCGCGTAGAGACTAGTCGTCGCCGTGCCACGGAGACCGACATAGATGACGCCGTTTAAGGCCGTCACACTCGACGGATCATTGTTGGTATCGGCACCAAGCGCATAGCCAGAAGAATGCTGACTGAACTTCATCCACATGTCATTGGTCGCCGCATCGAAAATATAGAGCGCCGAGGTCGTCACGACGAGGATAGCTTTGCGGGGGAATGACTTCTTGTAACAACGATCATCATTGGCGATATCACATGGATCATCTGGTCCATCATCGAGCGACTCTGTATACCAGGACAGATTGTCCGTCGTCGCCCAATCGACCCAGCGACCCCCATCACTGTCTCCGGTCGTGTCGTAGACAAAGGTATCGGTAATCCCAGACAAAGCCAAGTGCCGATCATGACCGACACTTATGACCTCTCCATACGTTGCCATATTTCCCCGCTTGGTTTCCGATCCGACTTGAAGCAGCCGTTCCGTGGAAGCGTCAGCACTCATCGCTGTCGTTCCAATCCCTACTCGGCCTTCGCCGTCGATGATGAACGGCGTCGTATCACCTGACTCGTCATCTACCCTTACAGCCAGGTTACCGGTACCGGTCGCCCGGTGATCGACAAAGAGCGCGGTATTGGCACTAGCCGTACCGGTATTGGAAACAGCCAAGACATTGCCCGTGTTGGCAGCGTTCGATCCGGAAAGCGTAATATCGGCGAGATTGCCTGTAAAAGCGGTCGCTGACGACGCGATACTAATACCCTTACCCGAAGTCAGGCCATTCGTAGTAATGGCAAGACCCGTCTCGCCATCAATTGAGTTCGCGGTCAAATTGACGGCATTCGAGGCATTGGACGACTGGACGATATCGAGAGCCAGCATGTTGGCAGTGGTGTTGGCCTGGTCGAGCTGAAGTAAGAATGTCGAGAGATTATTACCTCCTGATGTTGGGTTGGTAAAGATGAGACCATCGTCAGCCGCCGTGAGCGAAATCGTGACGTTTGATCCATCGGCATCAGCATCATAAGCGGTCTGCAGATCGCCACCAGAACCACCAGTACCTATACAGTCTGTCCAGCCACTATTTTGATAGCAACGAAATTTATTATCAAACGTATTGTAGTACATGGCCCCTTCAAATCCATCCGTCGGATCCCCGGTACTACTCCGAACATCGAGACCGAGAAGCACCGGTTGAGACACCCCGGCTCCGCCATCCCCGAGTTGCACTCGGCGCGTATCGATAGACCCCGCTCCATCAGAGAGCGCATAGAGAGATAGCATACTCTGCCCATCAAGGAGGGCTGTATAGGATTCGACGGTATTGTCGGGTGATGAGGCAGTAACAGGCATATCGACCCATGAGATGATACCGGCATCGGTATCAAAATTCGTAGCCCCGAGGTTGAGGTTCGCAATGGTAGTGACACCATTCGCATCTATCACAAACTCATCACCAGAGCCGAGACCATCACCGGAGTAGATCTTGAATTTATCGGAGTCAGAGTTGTCGACACCGAGAGAGAACTGAACCGCTGGACTGGCCTCCGTGCGGAACTTCATGACCGGATCATAGGTGGCATCGGGAGCGGTCAAGGTAGCCACGATATCTGCTGCCGTCGTGCCATAGAGTTCAAAGAGGGAAGTCGGAGCTGTCGTCCCGATACCCACTGCACCGGTGCCATCGATAACAAACGGGGTCGTATCACCAGAGACATCATCCACTCGGAAGGCGAGGTTGTTGGTACCAGTGGCGTAGTGCTTGATATAGAGGGAGGTGTTGGCGTTGCTCGTTCCAGTGTTGTCTATGGCGACGAGAGAGCCGGTGTTCGAGGCGTTCGATCCAGAGAGAGTGAAGTTGGCGAGCGACCCGGTAAAGGCTGCAGAAGAAGAGGCAATATTCAAGGCTTTGCCGGAAGTGAGAGCATTCGCGGTCACGGTCAAACCAACCTCTGTATCAATAGAGTTGGCCGTAATATCCACGGCATTGGCCGCATTAGATGCTTGAATGAGGTCAAGTGCCGTGATAGCAGCGGTGGTGTTGAGTTGTGATACCTGGAGAGTAAAGGCGGAAAGATCATTCCCACTCGAGCTTGGGTTGGTGATAATGAGTCCGTCATCAGCCGCGGTGAGCGAGATAGTCGCATTGGAGCCATCAGCATCAGCAGCATACGAAGTTTGGAGATCACTTGATCCACCACTGCCAATACAGTTGGTCCAGCCTGAGTTCTGATAGCACCGAAAGACGTTGTCACTGGTGTTGTAGTACATCGCCCCCTCAAAGCCTCCGGCTGGATCGCCAGTATCACTCTTCACATCGAGACCGAAAAGGTCTGGGGTGGAGTTGCCAGCACCCCCTGCCCCTACTTGGACCCGGTTCACCTCACTCGTGGTGCCAGCGACCAAAGTCAGGTACTCACTTGAGTCAACGTAGATAGCCCCATCGACTGAACCGTCAGTATACGAGAGTCGAAGTTGCTGAGAGGTTGAAGTGATTTCAAATGGGTTATCCGGCGTCACATCCCCCACCCCCACATTGCCTCCTGTAAAGATACCAGCGTAGTTGGTATCAGCTCCAGAGACAGCAGCATAGAGACCATAGGCTGTACTCGTTCCGCTTCCCGCATTGTCAGCGGTGACTGAGATGTAGTTCCCATAGGTATTGATGGTACCTCCGGTGGCTCCCGTTCTCGTCACACTCGTATTCACACCATAGGTGGTATCAGTCCCAGAGGTGACGACTCCCGTATCTGAGAGGACATTCCTTTGGGCATAGAGGGTATCAGCGGTGGTATTGGTGCTTACGAGGGAGAGGTCGAGTCTCGCTCCTGGAGCAGTCACACCAGTACCAATACCGATGTTCCCGGTAGAGTCGATAGCCAAGAGGGTACTAGAGCCTACCGTAAAGCCAGTACCAATGGTGAAGTAGCCTGTCGTATGATCAAGACCAGCGTAGTAGTCTTGGGAGGCACCATCAAAGCCGATAGAGTCATCGACACTCGCTCCGGTTCCTATCACGAACTGTGATTCAGAGGTATTGGATGAGGTAAGCGAGAGGGTACCGTCAGAGGCTGTAGAGAGAGAAGCATAGTTACTGACATCATACGAGAGACGGAGGGCGTTACTTGAGCCTAAGATAGAGAGCTGAG
>JACCDG010087847.1_pt1 | contig 10875 bp, 11 predicted proteins | sample 7442471 | NCBI WGS metagenome assembly JACCDG01 (sample SAMN15323444, study PRJNA562643) | freshwater metagenome | isolation source: river surface water | place: USA:Blue River Watershed | collected 2017-08-17
CCAGCTCGCCCGCAATGCGCTCGACCTCCAGCAAGACAACATCCTCAACCGCAAGCTGAAAGAAATCATCCTCGGCTGCCAAATCGAGCACAAATATCCCAAAGACGAAGTCCTCGCGATGTACCTCAACTGGGTGCCGTTCGGCCCCAACGCCTACGGCATCGAACTGGCCTCGCAACGGTACTTCGGCAAATCGGCCAGCGGCATCACGCTCGCGGAAGCGGCGGTCTTAGCATCGATCCCCCAGCGTCCCACGTACTTCAACCCGTACGGCTCGCACGTGCGCACGACTCCGACCGACGCGACGCGGCGGCGCATCGAAGAAGGCGAGATCGATTCCGCGGACGACCTGGAGCTCGAGGACGTGCGCGTCGGATTGCTCGGCGGCATCTTCGGCACGGGCTCCACGGCCTTCCGCGTGGGCGGCCGCAGCGACCAAGTGCTCCAGAACATGCTCGACCAGGGCTACATCACCGAAACCGAAAAAGAAGCGGCCACGATCGAACTCTCGAAAATGGAATTCAAAATGATGCGTGACAGCATCCGAGCGCCGCACTTCGTGCTGTGGGTGCGCGAACAAGCCGAGGAGCTGCTCGGCGGCGCGGATTCGGGCCTGCTCGACCAGGGTGGTCTCACGATCGAAACGACGCTCGACTGGAACCTGCAACAAGCTGCCGAAGCTGCCGTGGAGAAATCCCGCGAATCCTCCGCTACCACCTACGAAATCCACAACACCGCGCTCGTCTCGGCCATCCCGCAAACGGGCGAAATCGTCGCATACGTGGGTAATTCCGATTACAGCGACGAGGACCACGGCGGCAAGATCGATATGGCGCAAGTGCCGCGCCAGCCGGGCTCCAGTTTCAAACCGCTCGTCTACGCCACCGCCTTCGAGCAGAGCGGCGCCGGACCTGCTTCACCCATCTTCGACGTACCCACCACCATCGGCGGCGAACAGCCGCAAAACTTCGACGGTGGATTCTGGGGACTCATGAACGCGCGCTCCGCGCTCGCAGCCTCGCGCAACATCCCGGCAATCAAAATGTACTTCCTCGCCGGCGGCGACGAACCGGTGCTCGACTTCGTGCGCCGCCTCGGCGCGCCCACGCCGCAGGAAGAAAAGCGCAAAGCCAAGGAAGCGAACCCCGACTTCGAGTATGGCTGGCCGCTCGCGCTCGGCGCCGCGGAAACGCCGCTCGTGGAAATGGTCCAGGCGTACGGCACCATCGCCAACGGCGGAAAAATGATGCCCCTCCATGGCATCGCGCGCATCACGCGCAACGGCTCGATCATCTACGAAGCGCCGCAGCACTCCGCGCAGGAAGCGGTGGACCCGCGCATCGCGTACCAAATCACGTCGATCCTCAGCGACGCCAGCGTGCGCCCCGGCGAATTCTGGCAAAACGCCCTCACGGTTCCCGGCGGCCCGAGCGGCGCCAAAACCGGCACGAGCAACAAATGCCTCAAACGCGACGCCAACAACAACTGCACCGAGCGCCGCCCGTCGGACCTCTGGACCATGGGCTTCATCCCCGGCCTCGTGACGGGCGTGTGGACCGGCAATGCCGACTCGTCCCCGCTCGCGGTGAAGGCCGAATCGCTCACGAACGCCGCGCCGATCTGGAAGAGCTACATGACGTCCGCGCGATCGATCATGAAAGACTTACCCGCGTCGTTCCCGATGCCCACGGGTATCGCCACGCCGCAGATCTCCGGCCTCTCCGGCGAACTCCCGACGGAATGCACGCCGGTCGCGTACCGCAAGTCCGACGTGTTCCTCAGCGAACGCATGCCCTCGCAACCGGACCCGGCCTGCGTACAGCTGGAAATCGACAAGGTGACGGGCCTGCTCGCATCCGACGAATGCCCGGCGGAAGCCCGCGAAACTCGTAGCTTCTTTTCGCCCGTCGAACCCCTCGCCGCGCGCTTCCCGCAGTGGCAGACATCCATGCAGGAATGGCTCGCGATGCGTGCGGGCGAATACGATCCGGCGGATGGCTCCTACAGCGGCTCGGTCCTCCCGTTGCCGCTCGCACCGACCGAAAAATGCGCCCTCTCCATGACCCCCGGCCGCCTCGAAAAACCCGAAATCACGATCGAGTACCCCGAAGACGGCGGCGGCGCGTCGTACCCGTCGTTCCAGCCCCGCTTCGACATCAGCGTCGGCTCGCGTATCCGCGAAGTCCGCGCCGAGATCGACGGCAAGCCGGCCGGTTCCGAACGCGGCACGGCGGCGCAACGCATGACGATCAACGTTCCGCGCTCGATCCCCGAAGGCGGTTCGCACACGCTCACGCTCACGGTGGTCGACGAGTACTACAACGAAGCGTCGGACGAAGTGACGTTCCGCTTCGAAGAAGATGCCGGCGGCCCGAGCGTCACGCTGCTCCACCCGCGCAACGCCCAGAAACTTCCGCGCGGCACGACGTACACGATGGAAGCCGAAGCAAAGGACGACGAAGGCGGCATCAAGTACGTGCAGTTCTTCCTCGACGACGTCCTCCTGAGCACCAAACCCCAATCCCCGTACACGCTCCAGTATGACTTCCCGGTCGAACCCGGCGACTACGACGCGTGCGCCGTGGCCACCGACCTCGCGGGCAACGAGCACCGCGATTGCGTGGAGATCACGGTCACGGGCGGCACGGGAACCGGCGCGACGGAGTAAGGCTTGCTTTTCATATGGAAGGCGTAGCATGGGAAATTAATGGAGGGCCCATTCGAAGAACCACGCATCGACGCGGCGCCCGAGCATGCCCCGACCACGGACGTGGCGGCGCTTTCCGACGGCACACGATCGAACGTCGGGATAATCTTCACGCCGCTCTCGATGCAACAACAGCCAAAGTTGCAACAACTCGAACAGCAACAGCAAATGAGTAAAACAAGTAAACCGGAGCAACCGCCATCAGAATATGAACAAGTCTTGGCATGGGTGAAGACCTACGAACCCGACCGGCTCTGGTAATCCACTGGCTTTGGAGTAGCGTGGTCATTCAGCGAGATCCGGTCTTTTACAAACGGAGGGAGGCCATGCAAAACGACGACGATTGGAACGACGCCATCCGCGAATGGCTGGAAGACAACCCGGATGACGATAGTGTCCGAAGATCGGCGACACGGTACGATGTGCCGTTTCCGTCCGACGAATCCGAATCCCGCGGCAGGAAGCAACCCGTGTGCACCAGGCGGGAACGGGAGCGGTCGTTCAGCCGGCGTTGGGGCTGGCTCTGCGACGCCGCCGCGGAAGTACGGTACTGGTTGGCATCGTGGTTCACGACCGAGGTGATGTTGGGACTCTTTCGCGCGAGCTACGGCCTCATCATGGCCGCATTACTCGCAGGCATTATCTATTCCGTGTTTTACGCACGCGCGAACGGACCGTCCGTCCGAACGTTTCCCGACATCGACGAACTGCAACACCCGTCCTACCGGACAGAAGAAGGATCGCCTTACCCCACGGAGGGGCAACGATAATCATTCCACGAAGGATCTCGCGCGCAGTCCTGGCGCTCATGCTCCAGGACTTTTTTTATCCATGACGTACGACGCGCCCCCGCCGTGCGCCCGGTCGGGAGCCGGCACCGTTTCGACGATTTCGAACCCCGCCTTCTTATACGCGCGGTGGGCGCGCTCGTGGTTCACGTCGACCTTCAAGAAGACCCTCGGCGCACCGAGCACGTCGTGGGCGTACGCCGCCAAAAGATCTAATGTCTCCTTGGCGTATCCCTTGCCCCACGCGGTTTTGTCGCCGATCAGGATACCCAATTCCACGCCCTGTTCCGCAAGCGTCGAAATCCCCATGATGCCGCAGCTGCCGATGATCTTCCCGTCGTCGCGCACGACGATGGTGTACTGCAGGCGCTCCGGGTTCCGGCACTCTTCCGCGAACCACGCGACCTCTTCCTTGTACGTGAAGAGCCTGCCGCCCGACACCGGAACCATCACCTCCGGATCCATCGTCCATTCGGAAAAACGCCGCATGTCGTCCGCGCACATCGGACGCAGTTCGAGCCGTTCGCCGACGAGGGCCGAAGGGGCGATCATGCGGCGTTCGTATGCACCTCGCTCACGTCGTCGTCTTCTTCGAGCGCACTCACAAACTCTGCGAGTTGCTCCATCGCTGCTTCATCGGGAAGTGACGCTTTCTGCGTGGCCACGTAGCGAAGTCCGGCCGACACGATCGTGAAACCCTTGTTTGCCAAGCAATCACGCACGCCCTTCCACGCGGCGATATCGGTCGTCACCGTGAGGATATCGTCCGCGATATCGAAATCCTCCGCACCGAAATCTATCAACTGTAATTCCAGTTCTTCAACATTCAACATTCTACGTTCTACATTCTTCGCAATGACCACTCCCCTCCGGGCAAACATCCACAGGACGGAGCTTGATTCGGTGAAGGCTCCGCCGTTCTTACTGATGACGGTCTTCACGTTCCCGAGCGTACGGTTCGTATTGTCCGTCAGGCACTCGATCAGGCACGCCACGCCGCCCGGGGCCATGCAGGCGTAGAGCACCTCTTCCATCTTCTCCCCCTTCAACTCGCCCGTACCTTTCTTGATCGCGCGCTCGATGTTCGCATTGGGCACGCTGTCGGCCTTCGCTTCCGCAATCGCGTTCTTAAGGGCCGTATTCGTGTCCGGGTCGCCGCCGCGCTGAGCCGCGATCTCGATCATCTTCGCGTGCTTCGTATAGACCTTGCCGCGGGCCTTGTCGGCAGCGGTCTTTTTGACACGAATGTTATGCCATTTCGAGTGACCAGACATAATTAGAAGGAGAATCTAGCCTGCCCTGAGCGAGCGGAGCGAGTCGAAGGGTGCCACTTACTATGACCTGACATGGATGAGAGAGGCGCTTGTCACGGCGCCCATCTCGGCGCGGCCGAGCCGCGACGGATAGTCCGCGGACGAAGCCGGATGCCGTTTGGAGTGACCGGACATGGATACGAGTATAACACCGCCTGGAAGGCTCCAGTCAGCCCTTCCCGTATTATTGATAATTTATATAAATTATGTTATAATATTACTTGTACCAATTCCCCCGTCCGCATGAACAACCCAGCGCACAACGGCAGCCACTTCAATAGGCAAGCAGAAGAACTTGCCCGCTCCGGAGAGCGGCAACGGTTCCACCGGCATGACGTTCCTTCGCATATGATGGCGCAAACGGAAGCAGAACTCATGGAGCTCTTGCGCGGCACGGAACATCACGACTGAAAGCAGTCAACGCAGTGAATGAAAAAAAAGCCCGGCGGAGTCCGCCGGGCTTTTTGTGGGGCAACGCCGCGCGGGGCGCTGCCTAGTCTTGGGGAATCGTAACACCGCCATCGTCGGCGGTGAGCAGGCGGATTCCGGGGTAAATGAAGAGCATTTCGCTCCGCTCCTCGAGAACCAAGATCCCGACCAACGGACCGATCGACCTCTCCTCGCCGATCAGGGTGAACCCCTTCGTACGGAAGCGCTCGAAGGCCGCTTTCACTTCGCGGTGCTTCGTGACGTGCACGTGCGAAAGGGGCTCCGAATCATGAAGGAACTCTTCGTTGCTCTCCCATGCCCGGAGACTGAGCACGCTAAGCCCAAGGCCGTATCGGGTAAGCGCAGACAACGTGATTATCGATTCCAATTCATCGGTGGCATGAAACACCGCAGGCCCGATCACATCCCTCAACCCTCGATAAGTCAAAAGAGAGATCTTGCCCCAGTCCTCCTGAGCAAGCTGGCCACCAACTAACATCGACTGATGCAGAATGAGCACTTTCACGACTCATCCTCCTAACAAAAGACTCGAATTTGAAAGAACACTTGCACTATTTTTATAATAATATGACTTAATGTCAAATTCATCATAAAACTATCGAAGCACAAAAAAGGCGCCTTTCGGCGCCCTTTTGGAATCGTAATCGATCGCTTACTTACGGTACGCGAGGAAGCCCAGGAAGCGCGCGCGCTCGACCGCGAGGCGGAGCATCTTCTGGTGCTTGAGACATACGCCGCTGTAGTAGCGGGCGCGGATGTTGCCGAAGTAATCGATGAACGGCTTCATGGACGGATAGTCCTTGTAATCGATGTACGCGATTTCCTTCGTGCAGAATTCGCACTTCTTCATGCGCGGATCGCCGCGGTTCTGGTTCTTCTGACGGTTGTTATTGCTGGGAGGCATGGGTGGGTGGAGGAAAAAATGTCAGGTCGAGCGTAGTTGAGATTAAAGGGAGAGATCGTCGGAGAGCAGTTTGTCGACGCCCTGCTCGATCGTTTCCGTCGACTTGGGCTTGTCGTCGGCCGCAGCCTTCTTCGACTTGGCCGGGGCGCGCTTGGCCTTCTCGACGACCTGCTTGAGCTTCTTCTCTTCTTTCTCGCGCACGCGGGTTTCGCGATCGACGCGAACCTGCTCCTTCCACTGGTCCAAACGACCCGCCATCGGGGCGATATCGTAGTCCTTCACCGGCTTCACGATCAGGTGGCGGAGGACGCCCTTGAGGATCGAGAGTTGGCGATCGATCTCCTTAATGGTGGAAGGATCGATCTCGTGGTACATGACGAGGACGTTGGCTTCCTCGAAGCCACCGATCTTGTAGGCCAAACCGCGGGCGCCCCATGCGTCCTTCAAAATGACGGTCGCCTTGGCTTCCGTGAAGATTTCGTCGATGGCCTTCAGGAGCTCGTTTTCCTCCTTCTGGTTCATCGGGGACGGATAGAGGATCGCGGTCTCGTAGACGCGCACGTCCTCGGAACTCGGTACATGAACTGGCATACTGTTCGTGGGGAAACCGTGCGGGCCTGGGCCGCGTACGGGAACAAGTAAGGCCAGGACTGTAGGGAAGGGTGATACGAGGGTCAAGATTTCTTTGCTCGCCTTCTTCCCTCACCCGGCGCTACGGCGCCACCCTCTCCCTCCTCCCCGAACGCCTGCCGGGAGAGGGGAACCGACGCATGAACAATGCATATCGTTCTCCATAGATCTTTTATCGTGAAATATAAGGAAGTCTGCATGCGTGTATCAGCCATCCCCCTCTCCTGGTGGGCGTGTGGGGTTGCAGGAGAGGGGTGAGGGGTGAGGCTAAAGCAGTCAAAGAATTTTCTTGACCCCCCTAGAACCCCGTGTACTATAGCCCGGCTCTCGCTCAGTTTGTGGCAATCGCCCCATTCAGAGCGCGGGGCGGTCCTTGGGTGTCCCCCATCGACCACTGTGAGGCTCCTTCACAGCATCGCGTAGTAGAGAGACATCAGCGCTATCTCCGCAATTACATGCGGAGCATAGCCCCCAATTCCTTTGGAATTATAGAGTGGAGACTCTTTAAAAACTCATCGATCTCGACGAAGATCGCAAGAGCGAAGTCGGATCAACACTAGTGATCACTCGATCACGATACGCGTCTCTATTATAGGACACGTATTACGAGCACAATCACTCTCGAAATCCTCACGGATTTTATCGAAGAGTTTGATCCTGGCTCAGAGTGAACGCTGGCGGTGCGCCTAAAACATGCAAGTCGAGTGGGTTTAGACCCACGGCAGACGGCTGCGTAACACATGGGTACCTACCCCGAACTCAGGAATATCCCGCCGAAAGGCGGAGTAATGCCGGATAGTCCCGCAAGGGTAAAGCTTTCGCGGTTCGGGAGGGGCCTGTGCCCTATCAGCTAGTTGGTAAGGTAACGGCTTACCAAGGCAATGACGGGTAGCTGGATTGAGAGATCGACCAGCCAGAATGGAACTGAGACACGGTCCATACTCCTACGGGAGGCAGCAGTTAGGAATCTTCCGCAATGGGCGAAAGCCTGACGGAGCGACACCGCGTGAAGGATGAAGCCCTTTCTGGGTGTAAACTTCTGTTGTGAGGGACGAAATTTTTGACGGTACCTCACGAGAAAGCACCGGCTAATTCTGTGCCAGCAGCCGCGGTAAGACAGAAGGTGCAAGCGTTACTCGGAATTACTGGGCGTAAAGCGTCTGTAGGTGTCTTGCCACGTCTGGTCACAAAATGCGGGGCTCAACCCCGCATCCTGACCGGAAACGAGCGAGATCGAGTCATTCAGAGGCATCTGGAATGTCGTGTGTAGGGGTAAAATCCGTAGATACACGATGGAACGCCAAAAGCGAAAGCAGGATGCTGGGAATGCACTGACACTCAGAGACGAAAGCGTGGGGAGCAAAGGGGATTAGATACCCCCGTAGTCCACGCCCTAAACGATGCAGGCTCGGTGTGGGACGTTCAATCATGTCCCGTGCCTTAGCTTACGCGGTAAGCCTGCCGCCTGAGAAGTACGGCCGCAAGGCTAAAACTCAAAGGAATAGACGGGGACCCACACAAGCGGTGGAGCATGGGGTTTAATTCGATGATAAGCGAAGCACCTCACCCAGGCTTGACATGGTTGGAATCCGGCAGAAACGTCGGAGTGCCGCAAGGAACCAACACACAGGCGCTGCACGGTCGTCGTCAGCTCGTGCCTTGAGGTGTACTGTTAAGTCAGCCAACGAGCGCAACCCTTATCCCATGTTACTATGTCATGGGAGACTGCCGCCTCCAAGGCGGAGGAAGGTAAGGATGACGTCAGATCAGCGTGGCCCTTATGCCTGGGGCAACACCCGTGCTACAATGGCCGGTACAAACCGCAGCAAACCCGCGAGGGGGAGCGAATCGGAGAAAGCCGGCCTCAGTTCGGATTGAAGTCTGCAACTCGACTTCATGAAGTTGGAATCGCTAGTAACCGTGAATCAGCTATGTCACGGTGAATATGTTCCTGGGTCTTGTACTCACCGCCCGTCAACTCATGGAAGGTAGGGGCACCCGAAGCTCCGTTACTCGCAAGAGGCGGAACCACGGTGACACTACTGACTGGGAGTAAGTCGTAACAAGGTATCCGTAGGAGAACCTGCGGATGGAACACCTCCTTACCAGGGAGATTACCTCGTCCATCGGTCGCAAGACCGCGTAGGACGAAGCGTGCTCTGGCCGATCATATATGCCAACACGCACTCAGATTGTCCCGGAATGATCCCATCGCCATGCGCCTTGCTTCGCAAGGGACCATGGTGATGAGTCCGGAAGGATGACTCTCTACTACGCAATGCCGTGAACTCGAAAGAGCGTCACTCAATCAAGGCCCCTCACGGGGTCTTTTTTGTGCACCGCGAACGAGCAAAGCGGGCCGAAAAGTGCTATACTGGAACGATGTCAGGCGTTCCACCCATCGGCCCCGGGTGCGGCGGATTCGATCCAGAACACAAGAAAAGCCCCGAAGAACGCCGGGCGGAAGCCGAGCGACTGAAGGAGGAACGGAAAAAGAAGCGCAGGGAAATCGCGGCGAAACAGAGCATTGAAAAAAGGACGGGAGAAACACGCAAGGCAGCCGGTGAATTGTGGACGGACGATGACGGCCAAGATCACATCAACGTGACAGGCTGATCAGCGCCGCAATTCGGGACTCCCCTTGTCGCTACCGCCTTCGCGCAGTTTCTTGCGGGCAATTTTCGCGAGGTCTTCATATTTTTGCTTAAGCTCGAGCAATTCCTCTTCCGTAAGCTCCTCAAGGTCGAGCAGCGCCGTGTGGGCGTCTTTGTCGGCACGAATGAGCTCGTCGAGCTTGATCTGCGTGGCGGCACTCTCGCGGTTGGTGGTGTTTTGGATGAGGAACACCATGAGGAACGTCACGATGGTCGTGCCCGTGTTGATCATGAGCTGCCAGGTCTGGCTGTACCCGAAAAGCGGACCACTAACCGCCCACAGAACGACAACCCCTAACGCGCATGCGAAGGTCAACGGATGCCCCGTCCGAGCGGCAACGAACTTCGAGAGGGCGGCGAAAGGATGTCGCCTCGTACCGGAACCGGACGACGCCAGAAGGTAAGAATGTTCGCGCATGGGACCAGTGTACGCCATGGATCGGGCACATTGACACTTTGACGAACCGGACGGAGTATTGGCTGCATGGAGTACGGACCCGGAACGGAACGGCAATATGACGGATATCCGTTCAATCCGACGGGAAGGGATCGGGAGCTTTTTGCGCGTTGCGTGCGCAACGCGATCGTCGAATACGTACTCAACGGGGCGCAAGCGGTGTACCGCTTCGGTAACGGACGGCGTTTCACGTTCCCGATACCCGAAGGCGAAGCATTGCTGCAATGCATCCATGCCGACGTCATTGCCGTGCAAGGTCAAAGAAAGGACATCCGCGTGACCGTCCGTTTCCCATGCGTCGTTCCGCACGCCCCATGGTCATCCGACCCTTTTGAAACGACGCTACGCGTGGAATACGTACCGGACCGATGGAAAATACCGAGTGAAAATGACTTTCGGACGCACGAAAAACCACCGGACGCGGGCATTGACCTCACCACGCTCCGCACGGGCGACGCTCCCGGTTATCCGTACGCGGAAAACGACGCGAAGCGGCATGGATCCAAGCGGCAGCAGGAAACATCGCCACCCATACCCGGAAAAACGATCGTAAGCACCCGATATATGATCGGTACGGCACTTGCGGCCGTCCTGGCGATGGGCTGGGTAGCGTCCGGCAACGTCGACCCGAGGAATCTCATCGAACGCGCACGGGAACAATGGCAAAAGATCTGGGACGCCATCGATGGCACCCCTTCCGCGACGCCGCCTACCCAGCGGAAAACGCCGCGGCGATAATGCGTGCGAGAATCCCCTCGCGGAGCGATTCGTCGTCGATATCCTCCAGAAGCTTCCCTAAAAACCCTTCGATCAACAGCCGCTTTGCCGCATCCGGCGCAATGCCGCGGGACCCGACGTAGAAAAGATCCTCCGGATGCACGCGCGACACCGTGGCCGAGTGACTGGCTTTCACGTCGTTGGTTTTGATCTCCAGACCCGGAACGGCATCGATCTTCGCGCTGGAATCAAGCA
>JACCDG010189752.1_pt1 | contig 10875 bp, 11 predicted proteins | sample 7442471 | NCBI WGS metagenome assembly JACCDG01 (sample SAMN15323444, study PRJNA562643) | freshwater metagenome | isolation source: river surface water | place: USA:Blue River Watershed | collected 2017-08-17
ATCGCGGGGTAGAGAAGAGGTTATCTCGTAAGGCTCATAACCTTAAGACCCCGGTTCGATTCCGGGCCCCGCAACAATTCGGCACGTGACATGCCATCAGCATGTCTAAGGTCGAAGAAGAGCAAAGCAGTTTGCTTTTTGTCGGCGTAGCTCAGACGGTTAGAGCGTGGGACTCATAAGCCCAAGGTCGGAGGTTCGATTCCTCCCGCCGACACACTGCGGCTACGCCGCAGAAGACGTTACCAGCGTCTATAAACATACGCGGTCGTAGCTCAACTCAGGTTGGACTATAGCGAGCACCCGCCTTGGCGGACTCGGAAATCGTAAGACGTTACCAGCGTCTATAAACATACGCGGTCGTAGCTCAACTGGTTAGAGCACCCGCCTGTCACGCGGGAGGTTGCCGGTTCAAGTCCGGTCGACCGCGCATCGGCAAAAGCCCCTGAATTTCATTCAGGGGCTTTTGCATAGCATGGAAAGGGTATATACTTTAAATATGTCACTACAAACAATAGACGCATCTCTTATTCACTTCTTCCGTCGCATCTCTATTCCAGCGGCAAGATTCGGATTATTCGTAGTATTCTTTTGGTTCGGTATTCTCAAGGTTTTGGGATTATCGCCAGCAAGCGGTCTTGTCCAGCGTCTCTTCGAGCAGACGATTCCGTTTATGAGTTTTGAAACATTCCTGATTTGCTTCGGCGTCTTTGAATGTATTATTGGTTTGATGTTTATTTTTAGGGGACTTGAGCGCGTTGTGATCCCACTTCTGTTTATCCATATGATTACCACCTTCGGTCCTATGGTATTTTTGCCGCAGGAAACATGGAACGCATTTATGGCTCCTTCACTCGAAGGCCAGTACATTATAAAAAATCTTGTCATCATCGCAGCTGCAGTGGGAATTGCAGCACACCTTCATCCACTACCGCACAAAGATTGAAAATCAATCAAAAATCAGGTAGTATAGGCAAGTTACAGAGAATGAGTAGCAATACTCATTTTTTGTTTACATCATCACGATGCCGTTGTAGCTCAGCTGGTAGAGCACTCCATTGGTAATGGGGAGGTCTCGGGTTCAAACCCCGACAACGGCTCAGTATAAAAATGCCAAAGTAGCTCAGTTGGTAGAGCAACCCCTTCGTAAGGGGTAGGTCGTGAGTTCAATTCTCACCTTTGGCTCACTTAACGAGGATGCTCAGTTTCAACATTGTCTTTCAATTTCTTGCCTGCGATAACAGTAAGAAATGCTTTGATGTATTTGTTATTCAGCTTGTGTAATCCAAAGGCGTTAAATCTTCGAGCTGAAGAATCTACTTTGATTGCGTTTTTGAAGACAACTTTTCCAATCTTAAACAATCGGCTGCCAGTATCAGTGTCTTCGCTATAAAAATCAATTGAGGTGTCGTATCCACCAATCTGTTCGAGTGCGCTTGCTCGGATAAATGAGTTGCCTCCCACCATAAGCGTTCCGCGGTTTAATTTCTGGGCAATATAGCCAGCTGGCTCATAGAGAAAATTCTGTCCAGAATTTATCAGAAAACCTACGATGCCGTGTGCATCATAAAAATGATACGGGCCGGTCACTACAACAATTTCAGGGGTGAAATACCCAACTGCCGTTGTAATCCAGTTTGGTTTTGGCAGACAGTCAGCATCGAGCTGGGCAATAATTTCTCCTGTTGCCGCCAGGCGGCCTGCTTCGCGAGCATTAAGCAATCCTTTTTTGGGCTGGTGCACTAGTTTGATTCTCGAATCATTTTTCGCGTATGATTCAACCACTTCGCTTGTTTTGTCCACCGAAGCATTGTCTACGACGATAATTTCAAAATTAGGATAGTCCTGTTTTGTAACAGCTTCTAATGTTTTACCGATCCATTTTTCTTCATTGTACGCGGGGATGACGACTGAAACTTTCATATAAGCATAATTCTAGCATGTTTTTGCTGTATGCTATACTCAATTTTATATGGACACGAACGAGATAGATGCACGAATAACAGCTATTGAAGACGCCATGGGGCAAGGGGATTTTTGGGCTGATAAGAACAAAGCACAGGCTCTCATCAAAGAACTACAGGATCTCAAAGACAAGAAAGAGGGTATTGGTGGGTTTGATCGTGGACCGGCAATCATGACAATTCTCTCAGGCGCAGGAGGCGATGACGCGGAAGATTTTTCACGCATGCTTTTTGATATGTATGTGAAATACTTTGCCAAACAGGGTTGGAACTATTCAGTTACGCATGAACACAAGAACGATCAAAATGGCTACCGAAATATTACACTTGAAGTTTCCGGCAAGAATGCGTATGGGAATTTAAAACATGAATCCGGTGTACACCGTTTGGTCCGTCTCTCTCCCTTCAATTCAAAAGCAAAACGAAGCACTAGTTTTTCGCTGGTAGAAATAATTCCAAAGATTGCTAAAACCGACATGCCTGAACTGAAAGAAGCAGATATTGAGTTTGAAACGTCCAAGGCTGGTGGTCCTGGCGGGCAGAACGTGAACAAACGCGAAACGGCGGTTCGCATCACCCACAAGCCGACAGGTATTACCGTTTCCGTCCGCGAAGAGCGATCGCAAGAGCAGAACCGTGAGAGGGCAATGGAAATTCTCCGTGGAAAGCTATACGCAAAGGCAGAAGCAGAACGAAAGGAGCTTAATGAAAGCATGCAAATTGCCGGAAAGACGGAAATAGAATGGGGAAGCCAGATACGAAACTACGTATTGCACCCGTACAAGCTGGTAAAAGACCTCAGAACTGGTGTGGAAAGCTCCAATCCTGACGATGTTTTAAACGGTAATTTGGATGCTTTCATTGAAGCTTCGAAAAAGGTATAATAACCAGGTTCATGATTTACTTCAACAACGTCTCAAAAGCATATGCCGGCGATGAGCCATCACTTGATACGATCAATCTCACGGTCAATCAGGGAGAGTTCGTATCTATTGTCGGACATTCGGGCGCAGGCAAAACAACCCTTATAAAATTGATTCTAGCGGAGGAAAAACCGACGCAAGGAACAGTTTATTTCGAATCTCAAGACATTCATAAGCTTTCAGCAAAAGAAATGACAAAGCTCCGACGCAGAATCGGAACTGTTTTTCAGGATTTTAGATTGCTCCCGAATAAAACAGCTTATGAAAACATCGCCTTTGCCATGGAAGCAGCAGGTAAGAGTGAAGAAGAGATCCAGTCAGACGTTCCGCATGTTCTCGAGCTGGTAGACCTCTCAAGCAAGATCATGCATTTCCCAAATCAGCTCTCAGGCGGAGAAAAGCAGCGATTGGCAATTGCCCGAGCAATCATCAATCAACCGGACATCATTATCGCAGACGAGCCAACCGGAAATCTTGATCCAATCAACACGTACGAAGTCGTCCAGATATTAAAAAAGATCAATGACCTCGGAACGACCATTATTCTGACAACCCATAACCGCGGAGTTATCGAACATATTGGAAAGCGAGTGATTACATTAGATAAAGGAAGGGTCGTGCGAGACGATAAGGACGGTAAATACGTAATTTAAAAAATACTATGGCTTGGACAAACACAAAACGAATAATGCGATCAGGAGGAAAGAACTTTAAGCGTAATGCGCTGGTTTCTTTTGCTTCTATTTTGGTGATGACGATTACACTTTCTGTAATCGCAGCAACACTGCTTATCCAGGCAGTCTTGAATGCATCACTCACGAGCATCGAGAGCAAGGTTGATGTAACGATTTACTTCACAACAACCGCAAATGAAGCACAGATTTTGACAATGAAGGAGTCAATCGAGAAATTCCCGGAAGTTTCTGAGGTAGGCTATATTTCGTCAGCAGATGCGATTGCTGCGTTCAGAGAAAAGCATCAGAATGATTACCTTACTATCCAGGCACTTGATGAGCTCGATGAAAATCCACTCGGAGCTTCACTTACTATTAAGGCTCGAGAAACTTCACAATACGAAAGCATTGTTAAGGTTTTGGGAGGGGATAGCGCACTTGCAAAAGACAACGCTTCAATTATCGATACCATCAATTACAACAAAAACAAGGATGTTATCGACCGACTTACGAATTTGATCGCAGGAGCACGCCGTTTGGGAATCATCCTCACTGCGGTTTTGGTTTTGCTTTCAATCATCATTACGTTTAATACTATCCGATTGACGATCTACTTCGCCCGCGAAGAAATCAATATCATGCGTCTCGTTGGTGCTGATAATCGTTATATCCGCGGTCCATTCATGATTGAAGGCCTGTTGTATGGAGGTATTTCAACACTCATTACAGTCATCCTTTTCCTCGGCGTTACTTATTGGTTTGGCCGAACCATGACAGATTTCCTCGGCATTAACCTCTTCTCATACTACCTCCGCAATTTCTTCCAAATCTTTATTATCATCCTCTTCTCAGGCGCTGCGCTCGGTTCTATCTCGAGCTTCCTCGCTATTCGAAGATATCTCAAACACTAATCAATCTATATGGCCTCATCTCTCCCTCCAAAGTATCTCTTCGTTGTTGGCGGCGTTATTTCCGGTGTCGGTAAGGGTATCGCTTCATCGTCAATCGCCAAGCTTCTTTCTGACCGCGGACTTAAGGTAACTGCAATCAAAGTTGATCCATATATCAACATCGACGCCGGTACTATGAATCCTACTGAACACGGAGAAGTGTTCGTGCTCAAAGATGGAGATGAGACAGACCAGGACATGGGAAACTATGAGCGTTTTTTAAACGTTGATCTTACTCGCACGAACTATATGACGACTGGCCGAGTCTATCAGACTGTCATCAACAAAGAACGAAATCTCGAATACGGTGGCAAATGCGTGGAAGTTGTTCCGCATATTCCTCTTGAAGTAATTTCTCGCATCCAGGCCGCGCAGAAGCAGGCGAATGCCGACGTTGTTCTTATTGAAGTTGGAGGAACCGTGGGCGAATACCAGAATATGTTGTTCCTTGAAGCTGCCCGCATGATGAAGACAAAAAATCCTCATGATGTGTTTTTTGCAGTTGTGTCATACCTGCCAGTTCCATCAAAGGTTGGAGAAATGAAAACAAAGCCGACTCAGATGGCCGTCCGTACCTTGAATGCTTCTGGTATCCAGCCTGACCTTATTATTGCCCGTGGTGAAAGCCGTCTCGATGAGAAGCGAAAGGAAAAAATTGCGTATATGTGTAATGTTCCACCAGAGCGCGTTATTTCAGCTCCGGACGTCGATAGCGTGTATGACGTGCCGCTCAATTTTGAAAAAGAAGGATTGGGAAATATTCTCTGCGACCTCATGGCTGCAAAATGTTCTGTCGCTCCAAGCCCAGAAGGAAAAAAGTGGAAGGACTTTGTAAAGAAAGTGCACACTGCTAAAAAAGAAGTTCATATCGCAGTCATTGGTAAATATTTTGAAACAGGGGAATACATGCTTGCTGATTCATACCTTTCTGTTATCGAAGCGATTAAGTATTCTGCATATACTCAAAATCTCAAGCCAGTTTTGACATGGCTCAACGCAATCGATTTTGAAACAAATCCAAAGAAATTAAAGGAGCTCAAGAAATTCGATGGCATTATTGTTCCTGGCGGCTTCGGTTCACGAGGGATTGAAGGAATGTTGAATGTCATCCGCTTTGCACGAGAAAATAAGATTCCATATTTCGGTTTGTGTTATGGAATGCAGCTTTTGGTTATTGAATATGCTCGGAACGTTGTCGGATTAAAAGGTGCGCACACGATCGAAGTGAATGCAGATACCAAACATCCTATTGTCCATATCATGGAACATCAGAAGGAAATCTTGGCAAAAGGGAAGTATGGCAACTCTATGCGTCTCGGTGAATATCCCGCAGTGCTTCGGCCTGGTACAATTGCCCGAAAAGCATATGGTGCCGCTGAAGTCATGGAGCGTCACCGCCATCGTTATGAAGTGAACAACGCCTTTGTTCCGGACCTCACCGCTAAAGGCTTGGTATTCTCAGGAACTTCACCAGATGGAAAACTAATGGAAATTGCAGAGCTTCCACAAACGAAACACCCATTCTTCCTCGGCGTACAGTTCCACCCAGAATTCCTTGCTCGACCATTGCGACCACATCCATTGTTTAGTGCCTTTATTAAGGCAGCTTCAAAGAAGAAATAGTAAAAATATCCCTGTTTTATTTAATGGAACAGGGATATTTTATTTTACAATTATAGTTATATTTTTTAATATAAATATAATATATCCACAGGCATGCTTTGTTTACAAGCTTTTTCCTGCTACCATATACAGAGGAGTCGAATACGGCGGTACTTCCGCCACTTACCAATATATCGCTAATACTAACCAAACAACTTTATGTATATAAATAAAAATATCATCGCAGTCGCTGTAGCAGTATTGCTTTTGGGAGGTCTCGCTTACGCAGCAATCAGAATGGATAGAGAGGCAGTTGTGTTGCCACAAGGAAATGTTGGTGCAACGGCAGCTCCTGTAGAGCCAAATACTCCTGACAATCCGTCTCAGCCTCAAGTTCAGAAACAACCAGGTGCGCCGATCGTGATAACAAGCGCAGCGAACTCAGCTTCAAATTCTACAGCAACAGTAAATGGCACAATTAATCCAAATGGTGCAGGAACTGCTTACTGGTATGAATATGGCACATCGGCTGCACTTGGAAACAAAACATTACCCCAATCAGTGGGTGCAGGGTATACAACAATTGCAGCTCCAATTTACATTACAGGACTTCGTGCGAATACGACATATTACTACCGCTTAACAGCTGAAAATATGTACGGAACAGTGAGCGGTGTGCAGCACACATTAAAGACAAACAGCAATCCTCCTGCTCCAGTTGTTCTGCCGTCGGCAACAACAAAGGCAACAAATGATGTCCAGAATAATTCAGCTATCGTGAAAGGACAAGTTAATCCAAACGGAACAGCAGCAAACTACTGGTTTGAATATGGAACAAGCACAAACCTCGGTGGTATCTCAACAATCCAGACGCTTGATTCAACTACCGGTCTTCGCGATATTGCTATCCAACTTAATAATCTTGCTTCACAGACAAAATACTACTATCGCATTAACGCACAAAACCAGTACGGTACTGTTAATGGTTCTATTATGAGTTTTACCACAACTGGACCAGCTAATAACCAGGGAGCCCCGGAAGCAAGTACTGACGATGCATCAAACATTGAAAAGACAACAGCAACATTCAAAGGACGTATTGATCCAAATGGTGTTGCAACAACCTATTGGTTTGAGTACAGCATTACTCCAGCTCTCTTGAGTATCACTGGAACTAATTCTCAAACACTTGCTGCTGGTACGACGACCAAGTCCGTCAGTCAGGCAGTGACAGGATTGAACCCAAACACAAAGTATTACTATCGTGTTATTGCTCAAAATCAATTTGGGATTGATTACGGCGATATCGAATCATTCACTACACGACGTTAATCTTTAGCTGAAAATGCCTGCTTCTGCGGGCATTTTCTATACCCCTGAGTTTGTAATATTGATATACTTGGTACGTCATCATATATATAAGTAATTCAGGAAATAATCATATGAAAACTATTCAAAAATCTCTTCAAATGTTTCTGATCGCAGCAATTGCGCTCGCTTCATTTGGAGCTATTCCAAGCAAAACAGATGCGCTAACTCCGGTCGCAGTCCAGTGTGTCAGCCTCGGCAGCAACTTTGGCATTGGTAACTTTGATATCTATGCTGGGGGACAGGTTAACGCGCTACAGACATATCTCTATCAGAGCGGCTATATGACACGAACACCGACAGGATACTACGGAGCGATTACTGCCAATGCTGTAGCAAACTTCCAGCGAGCTAATGGCATCTTAGCAACAGGTTATGTCGGTCCACTGACTCGTGCACGACTTCAGCAGCTGACCTGCGGAACAATTCCATCACCACTTTCAATTTCATCAATTAGTCCTGCTGCTGGAACCGTTGGTACTTTGGCATATATAAATGGTTACGGATTTAATTCCAACAGCACAGTTTCATTTGGAGGAGCAACAATCGGTGCGTCATTTGTTTCTGCCGTAGGTGGAAATGGGGGAGTGCTTTCATTCACTATCCCTCAGTACATCACTCCTTGTGCTCCAAACGCAAACTGCATTCAGCTTGCTCAGCAAGTAATGCCAGGAACATATCCTGTGTATGTGAGAAATTATGATGGCACTGTTAGCAACAGTGTAAACTTTACCGTAACAAGTTCCGGATCAAACCAGCAGTTTTCAATCGCCGGTGTTGATGCTCCGAGCACACTTACGTATAACAACACTGGTACTTGGACTATTCGTGTAAATAACACTGGAGGTACTCTTCGCTACAGCGTAATTTGGGGAGATGAACCATATTACACTTCAGGAAACCAGATTATGGCTCCATCTCAGAACTATCAATCAAGCGCTACCTTCACTCACGCCTACAATCGAACTGGAACATTTAATCCGACATTTACGGTAACAGATGATGCTGGCAGAACAGCGACCATCAGCACAAGCGTGCTCGTAACACCGATTTACTAACGCATTCATCATGCAAAACACCGCCCACGGGCGGTGTTTTGCTGAGTGATTGCGAAAAACGTAAAAAAATGTATTATATAAGGGCTTTTATCCCTATTGTTTCTTTATGGGGAAGGCATATTGCCGGATCGTCTAATGGTAGGACTACTGCCTCTGGAGCAGTGTATCTTGGTTCGAATCCAGGTCCGGCAGCAGTTTAGTTTTTTGTACCTAGTGACCTAGAGGGGTCAAAAGTGGCATAATGTGCAAAGTCACAACAATGAATAAACACGCTCCTGAAAATTACATATGTCCGATCTGTCTCGGTATCCAAGGCTCAGAAAGCGAGGCTACGCTTATCCGTTCTTCGGACATTGTTTTTAAGGATGATCTCGTAACAGCTTTTATTGGCTCGTTCGCTTTTGGTAATACGGCAGGGAATGTGATTATCGTTCCAAATGCTCATTTTGAAAATGTTTTTGATATATCTCAAGAGTGCGCGTATAGAATCACTGATGTTGCACGAAAGATTTGTTTTGCAGTTAAAGAGGTTAGAAAATGCAAAGGAGTAACCATGCTTCAAAATAACGAACCAGTAGGTGGCCAACATGCGTTCCACTATCACCTACATATCTTTCCACGATTTGAAGGCGACAATTGGGAAACCCTTTTGCATCACCGGAAGCCGACAACTCCTGAGGAGCGGCAGCAGTACGCAGATCCATTACGAGAATATTTGAAACTGCATGATTAAAGCTATTCTTTTTGATGCTGACGGTGTCACTATAAAACAGCATCCATATTTCAGTGAAGTGTTTGCCAAAGAACACAATATTTCACTTGAAAAAGTTACGCCATTTTTCAAAAATCATTTAGTTGCAATTCAAACTGGAAAAGCTGACTTAAAAACCGAGCTTGCTCCTTATCTTAAAGATTGGGGAGTGGATATTTCTGTCGAAGAGTATTTGAGGCAATGGTTTGAGTACGAAGGCGTACCTAATGAAGAAGTTATCCAATTTGTGGATGATCTGCGTTCAAAGGGTGTGAAGTGTTATTTGGTTACAGATCAAGACAAGTATCGCGCGGAGTATATCGATAACGTCATGGGCTTTAAAGATCATTTTGATGGTTTGTTTTATTCATGTGATCTTGGATATCGGAAATCAGAACCCGAATTTTTTAAATATATAGTTAATAAACTTCAAATAGTACCTCAGGAAATAATGTATTGGGATGATGATCCCAAAAATGTTGAAGTCGCGAAAACAACAAGTATAGACGGACGGGTCTATGAAAATATCCCTGAACTGAAGAAGCAAATTAGTATATAAAGAGTTGAGAATGTTAAATTTAAATAAATTAGATCGCATGGCTTATCTTTCTCTAGAGAATGCTCTTCGGCTACACGAAGATGCTATCTTGTTGTTCAACAATGGTCGATATGCGTCAGCTTTTGCTATCTCAATTATCTCACAAGAGGAAATTGGTAAAATGCATATAATAAATAATTTTGTTTGGCATTCCCGAATTGACGGGAGGATGATAGAAATGGAAGATGACTGGCTTAAACTTCTATATAAACATCCCCACAAGCAGAGTACTTTTATAACTCACTCACCCGTAAGTAATTATAGCTCAAAGAATTTCTATAAGTTTCAAGAAGAAATATCAAACGGAAAGCTGGAATCTCAAAAACACAATGCGCTGTATGTTGGATTTGAAAGACCAAAGGGGAAGATAAAATCAGAAGGGAAGATTAAGCATCCATTCAGCGTAACTGAAAGGACGGCCAAGGATCAGATTGGAAAAATTAATGACTATCTTCTTGTAATGGGTATAGGAGTTATACATACTTATTATTCCCTAGATGAAGCTCCTGTTGAAAGTCTTTTTACTAGAAAATTGATAAAGTCACTTGCAAAAAAGTGGCCATACCGCAGTAGAGAAGCGGAAAAAAGTATCCATAGGATGCAGGAAGCTTCAAAAGAAAAAATCATATAGTTTTATTCTAAAACTATTCTTTTATTAATAAGAACCAGTTTGCTTGTGAAGGATTGCATTAGTTCTCGTTTCTCCTGAAGAGAACCTTTTTCCAGAAGATATTTCATATAGCCTCGAACATCTAGTTTGGTTTGTTTAATTTTTTCTGCTTCATTCATGCCTAGTACCTTACTTCTGAAGTCCCCATATCGTTCGATTTCTTTTTCAAGCTTACTTTTAATACCGATATTGTTGATATCAATCCGATCCACGATTTCGATTAGTTGCAGGATCAATTCTTCTTCTCGTAGATAAGTATTCTTGCAGTTCTTGTCATGGAATCTTGTGCAGCCGTAGTAGATGTATGTAGCAATGTCACC
>JACCDG010498737.1_pt1 | contig 10875 bp, 10 predicted proteins | sample 7442471 | NCBI WGS metagenome assembly JACCDG01 (sample SAMN15323444, study PRJNA562643) | freshwater metagenome | isolation source: river surface water | place: USA:Blue River Watershed | collected 2017-08-17
ACCATTCAGCTTTTTGCCGTCACGGTACTCACTGGTGGATTCGCCTTTGCCGAGGGATATCAAGCACCTCCTGATTCTGGTGTGTGGGCGGTTGTGATCTTTACTGCGATCGTCTGCACTTCATTTGGCTTCATCATTCAGACCTGGGCTCAGGCACATATCGACTCCACCAAAGTTGCGGTTATCTTGACCTTAGAAATTGTTTTTGCAGCCCTCTTTGCAATCACTATTGGTAGCGAAACTATGACTATTCAAGTTGCGCTTGGTGGCATTATCTTGCTTACGGCGATGTATCTCATCGTTGTAAAGGAGCCCTCTCATGATTGACCTTCGTTCAGATACCGTCACAGCTCCCTCTACGGAAATGCGGGAAGTTATTGCGCACGCACGAGTCGGAGATGATGTCTATGGAGATGACCCCACTGTAAACGCTCTCGAAGAACGAGTTGCCGCACTCTTTGGTAAAGAGGCAGGTCTCTTTACACCTACTGGTTCGCTAGCAAATCAGTTGATGATGCGCACACTGGTGCAGCCTGGTCAAGAAATCCTTGCCGAAACAAATTCTCATGTTGTTCGGGCAGAACTTGGGGCAGCAGCAACATTTTCAGGAATTACTTCGCGCACATGGCTTGCCCCATCTGGAACGTTGCGTGCCGAAGATCCGCTGGCGATCGCTGCGCCGAACGCTGGCCCATATCTGGTTTCTACCGCAGCAATTGCAATCGAAAACACCCACAATTTCGGTGGTGGAACAGTTCAGCCACTTGATCAGATGAAGTTACTGCACGAGCAGGCGCAAGAAATGGGGATCGCCATCCATCTCGATGGAGCGCGTATCTGGAATGCACACGTTGCAAGCGGTGTGACACTTGCAGAGTACGGTAAATACGCCGACACGATTAGTGTTTGTTTCTCTAAAGGTCTCGGTGCACCCATCGGCTCGATGGCGCTTTAAACGAAAGAACGAATTGCCTCAGCTCGAATATGGCGCAAGCGATATGGTGCTGGAATGCGCCAGGTTGGACTTCTTGCTGCTGCGGCTGACCATGCCATTACACATCACATCGCAGATCTTGCAGATGATCATCGTCGCGCACAAGCGCTTGCTACAGCTATCGCTCAGGTTGATTCTTCACTAATCAATCCAGCATCAGTGGCAACAAATATCGTTGGACTCAATCTCAAAGCTTTAGGAATCACCGCCGCTGAGCTCGCAGAACGAACTAAGAATGCTGGCTTACTAATTGGTGCTCTTGGTCCACACTTTGCGCGCCTTGTAACACATCGAGATTTTGATGATGCGCAATGCGATCAAGCTATCGAGATCTTACGCAAGACCCTCGTGGCGTAGCAGCCACTCCTTCTTATTGATGCCATAGGCATAATTTCCTAAAGCTCCCCCAGTTTTAACTATGCGATGGCACGGAACTACAAGCACAATCGCATTCTTGGCGCATGCACTGCCTGCAGCTCTTACAGCTTTAGGGCTTCCTGCATTCTTAGCAAGATCTGCATACGAGAGCACTCTTCCCGCGCGTACGTGTCGCATCGCCCTCCATGCGGCTTGAGAAAAAGATCCACCAGGTTGGCTTACCTTTATTCCATTGATTGCTGACAAATCGCCATCAAAGTAATCGGAAATCAGGTCAGAGATAACTGGAATCCTTTTTACTTCCTTAATCTCTACTCCACGATAGATGGAATCTAAACCACCCTTGAGGGCTCGAAATGAACTTAAGTTTGCGCCGAGCAAAAGCTCACCATCTGCAATGAGATTAAGAGTTCCTACAGGGGTGCTGGTTGATGCAATCAGTAGGGCCATGAGAGAGGCGCTTTAGCGATCGCGCAACATCTCAGCGACGAGAAATGCCAACTCAAGTGATTGAGAGTGATTAAGGCGTGGGTCGCAGGCTGTCTCATAACGAGAGGCAAGATCAGTCTCTGAAATCTTTTCGCCACCACCAAGACATTCGGTGACATCGTCACCTGTGAGTTCGATATGAATTCCGCCTGGATGTGTCCCCAATGACTTATGTACTTCAAAGAATCCCTTAACTTCGTCCATGACATCATCAAATTGACGGGTTTTGTAACCGGTCGCAGATTCAAAAGTGTTTCCATGCATCGGATCGCAGACCCACAAGACTTGTGCACCCGATTTAGTAACGCCATCCACGAGTGCAGGAAGTGCCTCACGAATTTTTCCAGCTCCCATTCGTGTGATGAATGTAAGGCGACCAGGTTCGCGGTGTGGATCTAGGCGATCAATCAAACGGAGTGCGTCATCAACTGTAGATTTTGGTCCAAGTTTGACACCAATTGGATTTCTTACCTTTGAAGCGAAATCAACATGTGCTCCATCTAGCTGACGTGTTCGCTCTCCAATCCATAAGAAATGCGCAGAGACGTCGTAAGGATCTCCGGTACGAGAATCGATGCGGGTCAGAGACTTTTCGTACTCCAAGATGAGAGCTTCATGACTTGAGTAGAAATCAACGCTCTTAAATGATTCAGGATCAACACCTGCTGACTTCATAAAACTTAGAGCGCGATCAATCTCTTTCGCCATCTCCTCGTAACGAACTCCCACACTGGAATCGCGGATAAAGCCCTTGTTCCATTCGTGGACACGTCGGATGTCAGCAAATCCGCCTTGAGTAAAAGCACGTACCAAGTTCAGTGTTGCAGCCGATGTGTTATAGACATCAACCAAACGCTGTGGGTTTGGAGTGCGTGCTTCAAGTGTGAATTCAAGATCATTAACTGCATCTCCGCGATATGCCGGAAGTGTGACATCACCGCGCGTCTCTAAGTCATTCGAACGTGGCTTGGCAAACTGCCCAGCCATACGACCAACTTTTACGACTGGAAGACTTGAGTAGTACTGCAAGACCGCTGCCATCTGCAAAATCGTCTTGATTCGATTACGAATGGAATCAGCAGTTGCTGCAGCAAAAGTCTCTGCACAATCTCCACCTTGTAACCAGAAGGCTTTACCTGCGGCAGCATCTGCAATCTTTGTCTTGAGATCATCGCACTCTCCTGCAAAGACAAGTGGTGGCAACGATTTCAATCGCGTGACGGCAGCTGCAACAGGAGCTCCATCTTTTCCGCCAGGCCACTGAGGCTGCTGGGCAGCGACAAGGCTTTCGTCAAAGAGTGAGTCAAGTGAAGTCATCATGGTCCTAAGGATAGAAGGTGAGAGCGAGTTCTCGTATTGGAATTATTCGAATTATCCGAACTATCCGAACTATCCGAAGAAGATTTCAGACTCTTTGTAGCGCTCGATTGGTACTGTTTTGAGCTTTTCGGTCGCTGTTGCCAAAGGAACGCGAACGATATCGGTGCCATGGAGTGCAACCATCTTGCCCCAGTCACCTTCAGAGGCCGCTGTAATTGCCTGCAGACCAAAGCGAGTAGCAAGGACGCGATCAAAGGCTGATGGCGTACCACCACGTTGGATATGTCCAAGGACTGAGGTGCGCGCTTCTTTTCCAGTTTTGCTTTCAATCTCTTTAGCCAACCACTCACCGATACCGGAGAGTTTTACGTGGCCAAATGCATCAAGCTCTGAATCTTTAGTAATCATGTCGCCATCTTGAGGGATAGCTCCTTCTGCGATCACGATAATTGGTGCGTATGAAGATTTGAAGCGAGATTCAACCCATTCGCAGACCTTGTCGACAGAGAATTTAACTTCAGGAATCAAGATACAAGCTGCTCCGCCTGCGATACCTGAGTGAAGTGCAATCCATCCTGCATGGCGACCCATAACTTCAACGATCAAAGCGCGATGGTGTGATTCAGCTGTGGTGTGAAGGCGATCAATTGCTTCGACTGCGATATTTACTGAAGTATCAAAGCCAAATGTGTAATCGGTATTGTTGAGATCATTATCAATGGTCTTTGGGACTCCGATGACCTTCACACCGAGTGCATCGAGTTTGGTTGCAACACCAAGAGTGTCTTCGCCACCGATTGCGATCAGTGCATCAATTCCTTGATCTGCGAGGTTCTGCTTAATGCGTTCTACGCCATTTTCGATCTTAAACGGATTGGTACGTGAAGATCCAAGGATTGTTCCGCCACGAGGCAAGATGCCACGTGTAGTCTCGAGGTTGAGCTCCATTGTGTAGTTCTCTAGCGGACCTTTCCAGCCATCGCGAAAACCAACGAACTCATGTCCGTACTCCTTGACGCCTTTGCGGACAACGGCACGAATCACAGCATTTAGTCCTGGGCAATCTCCGCCACCTGTAAGTACACCAATACGCATTTGTCTAAACTCCAAAAGTAGAAAGTGGGCCTATTCGATAAGCCAAAGAGTGGTCAACGTTGACAGGGACAGTCTAGCCTTGCCTCATGGCTAATCAACTCATCGCAGGCGTAGATTCCTCGACTCAGTCGGTAAAAATAGTGATTCGTGCAGCAGATACTGGTGAGTTAGTACGGCAGGGGCGAGCACCGCATCCTGATGGAACCGAAGTTGATCCAGCCGCGTGGAAGAAAGCACTCGACCTTGCAATTGCAGAAGCTGGTGGCCTTGATGATGTTGCTGCAATCTCAGTAGGCGGACAGCAACATGGCATGGTGGCACTTGATGAAAGTGGTGATGTTATTCGTCCCGCATTGTTATGGAATGACACTCGTTCAGCATCGCAGGCAGAATCACTTAACTCCGAAATGGGTGGAAATCAATCGATGGCAGATGCCGTTGGCTCTGTCCTGGTTGCTTCTTTTACCGCATCAAAAGTTAGATGGATGGCTGAGAATGAGAAGCAGAACGCCGATCGTGTTCATGCACTAGCACTTCCGCATGATTGGCTTTCCTGGCAACTTCAAGGTGGCAAAGATTTTTCAAAGTTATTTACAGATAGAAGTGATGCTTCAGGAACCGGATACTTTGATCCGAAGAGTTCAACTTATCGCAGAGATATATTAAGTAAAGCACTTCTTTCAGATCGCGATGTTTATCTTCCTACCATCGTTGCTCCGGCGACATTCGGTGGTACTACAACATCCGGAATTCCAATTGCGGCTGGGGCTGGTGACAATGCGGCAGCAGCCCTTGGCGTCCAAGCCGAACCGGGCGATGTGGTTATCTCACTTGGAACAAGCGGTACAGCTTTCGCAGTCTCATCCACACCTACACATGACTCAAGTGGCGCAGTAGCTGGTTTTGCTGATGCATCAGGTCGCTTCTTGCCACTTGTATGCACTCTCAATGCCGCACGCATATTCGATGCAGCGACAACAATTCTTGGAAAAACTCATGATGAGGTGGGAGCACTTGCTCTTTCTTCGACTCCAGGGGCACATGGCCTCACTCTTCTCCCCTACTTCGAAGGAGAGCGCACACCTAATCGTCCAAAAGCTACCGGCGTATTTTCTGGAATGAATCTTTCAAACTCGAATCCTGCAGATATCGCTCGTGCCATGATCGAAGGAATGTTGTCTGGACTCGCAGATGCGGTGCAGGCACTTGAAGATCTTGGTGTGGAGATTAAACGAGTATTGATTATTGGAGGAGCAGCAAAGAATCCTGCAGTAGGACAGATCGCATCCGCACTCTTCGGGCGTCCAGTATTGATTCCGCCAGCAGGTGAATATGTTGCAGATGGTGCAGCTAAGCAAGCAGCATGGGCACTTCTCGGAGGAGCAACGCCACCTGTCTGGGATTTAGGAAAAGCAACTCATATTCAAACAGAGGCAACGCCTGAAGTCTTAGAGAAATATCGAACTCTGCGTGATGCAACGATTAACTGGTAACGCGAATACCCTTACCGACAACAACAACGCCACCGTCTGAGATCGTAAAGCGAGCTCTATCTCGCTCAAGGTCTACGCCAATTTGTGCACCTGGATCAACAACGACGCTCTTATCAAGAATTGCGTGTCGAATCACTGCTCCAGCCCCGATCTTAACTCCGGGCATAAGAACTGAACTATCAACGAATGCGCCTTTACCTACGTGCACATCGTAGGAGGTAACGGTGCGATTGACGTGTCCACCAGAGATAATTGAACCAGCGCCCACGATTGAATCCTGAGCAATTCCTGACTCACTAAATTTTGCAGGTGGCAATGAAGGAGGATTTGTAAGAAGCGGCCACTCGCGGTTGTAGAGATTAAAGATTGGATGAATGGAAACAAGGTCCATATGGGCGTCGTAATACGCGTCAATAGAACCTACGTCCCGCCAGTAGCCACGATCACGATCAGTTGCCCCAGGAACCTCGTTGTGTGCAAAGTCGTAGACTTTAGCTTCACCATTTTTTGTGAGCATCGGAATAATGTTTCCACCAATATCATGGCGGCTCTCGACATCTTCTGAATCCAAAATAAGTGCTTCTTCCATCACATCACGCTTAAAGATGTAGTTACCCATTGAAACAAGTGAGAGATCTGGATGACCTGGCATTGCAGGTGGATCAGATGGTTTTTCGTGGAAAGCCTTAATCGTGATGCCATCTTCTGCAAGTTCGATAACACCGAATTCATGTGCTTCTGATCGAGGCATACGAATTGCGGCAATAGTCACTCCTGCGCCCGTGCTTAAGTGCGCATCGAACATCTGGCTGGGATCCATTCGGTAGACGTGGTCTGCACCGAATACCAACACATGTCTTGGATTTTCATCTTGAATGAGATTGAAGTTTTGCAAGATCGCATCAGCAGATCCCGTATACCAACGCGGACCTAGACGCTGTTGCGCTGGCACCGGGGTGATGTAGTTATTTAATAATGTAGACATACGCCACGTAGTTGTGATGTGACGGTCGAGTGAGTGGGATTTGTACTGCGTCAATACTGCAATTCGACGCATCTCAGCATTCACAAGATTTGAAAGCACAAAATCAACGAGGCGATAAGAACCACCGAATGGGACTGCAGGTTTTGCTCGATCTGCCGTCAGGGGCATTAAGCGCTTTCCTTCACCGCCTGCAAGGACAATTCCGAGTGGTGTTTCAAAGCGCGCCATGGGTAAACGATACCCTTGCCACTAGATTTAACCTAGAGCAATTCGAAGGAGCCACATGCGCATCGGGATGGTCACTAAAGAATGGCCACCTGCTGTCTACGGCGGTGCCGGAGTCCATGTTGTTCAACTGAGCGCAGCTCTTCGCTCTGTTTCTGGAATTAGCGTTGATGTTCACTGCTTTGGCGGTCAACGTAATGATGGTGCTTTTGGTTACGACACACCTCCTCAGTTCGCTTCCGCCAATCCTGCCCTTCAAGCCCTTGCTACAGATATGTTGATTGCCCATCACTTGGGCGAAGTTGATGTCGTGCATTCTCATACTTGGTATGCCAACATGGCTGGACACACAGCTGCTCTTCTCTACGGAATGCCGCACATCATTAGCGCTCATTCACTAGAACCATTACGCCCGTGGAAAGCCGAACAACTCGGTGGCGGTTACGCAATTTCATCATGGGCAGAAAAGACAGCCTATGAAGGTGCATCTGCAATCATTGCAGTCAGCGATGGAATGCGGGCAGATGTCCTGGCTTCATATCCAGATGTTGATCCCAAGAAAGTTGTCACCATCCGTAATGGCGTTGATACCCAAGAATGGTCACCGATAGAGGATCCATCCGTTGCGAAAAGTTTTGGAATTGACGGAAGATATGCAATCTTCGTGGGTCGCATTACTCGTCAAAAAGGATTAGCTCATCTCTTGCGCGCTTGGTCACAAGTTCCATCTGAATACGGACTTGTCTTATGTGCCGGTAGCGCTGATGAAGCAGGAATTGGCGCTGAGTTTGAAGAGCTCGTATCTGAGCTGCAAAAAACTCGTAAAAATGTTTGGTGGATAAAGGAGATGCTTCCTAAGTCACAACTCATTCCACTGCTGACAGGAGCCGATCTCTTCCTTTGCCCATCGATCTATGAACCACTTGGAATTGTTAATCTCGAAGCTATGGCTTGCCAAACTGCAGTTCTTGCATCTCGCGTGGGTGGAATTCCAGAGGTAGTTGCAGATGGGATCACTGGAAAACTAATTGATTACACAACAGATAGCGCTAGCTTTGAAAGCAATATCGCAACAGGGATTAACGAAATGATGGGTGACCCTGAGAGATTAAAGAAGTTTGGAATTGCAGGTCGTGCTCGAGCAATCAGTGAATTTGGTTGGGATGCAGTTGCCTCGGCTACAATTGCCCTCTATCGCAGCGTCCTCAAGTAACGCAGCGTCTATCTAAAGGATTGCATCGACATGTCACGTAAAAGCGCGCTGATCTTTGCACTCGTTGGCTTCTTGTGGGGCATTCCTTACCTCTTTATTAAAGTGGCAGTTGATGAGGAGAATGGATATGCACCAGCGATAGTCGTCTTTGGTCGCGTGCTCATCGGTGCCGCAATTTTGATTCCATTGGCGATCAAAGATAAATCTATCTTTGCAGCCTTTCGTGGAATTAAATATGTCGCCTTCTACGCTCTCCTTGAAATGGTAATTCCCTGGATACTTATTGGCACAGCCGAGCAGAAGATTTCATCCGGACTTGCTGGATTGCTTATCGCATCAGTTCCCATCTGGTCGAACATAATCACCTACTTCCAGGGGGATGCAGATGCGCTCAAGGCAAATCGATTATTTGGAATTGGTATCGGATTTATCGGGGTTGTACTGATTGTTGGAATCGAAACCTTTACTGGATCCTCAGATCCTCTCTCAATTGCGATGGTTATCGTTGCGGCGATTGCATATGCCTACGCAATCATCATGATTCGCAACAAGCTACCTGATGTCTCTGGGATAGCAATTAATGGTGTTGCTATGGCGCTGACTGCAATCTTCTATCTTCCATTTACCATCGCGCTTTGGCCAGATCACACAGTCTCACGCGAGGCAACATATTCAATTATCGCCCTGGGCATATTCTCCACTGGTATTGCATTTGCTTTCTTCTTCACACTGATTGCAGATATTGGTCCGACGCGAGCATCGCTTGTGACGTATTGGAATACGGCCATTGCAGTCATCTTGGGAGTATTGATCTTGAGTGAGCCAATTACTGTGGGTATTGGAATTGGCCTGCCACTTGTGATGCTTGGTTCTTGGTTAGTTAACCGCCGTCAAAAGGTGTAACTCTCTACTTCTCTGAAAACCCTAAGCGCTCAAGAAGTTTTGGATCTCTCTGCCATTCCTTCGATACCTTTACGTGAAGTCCTAGAAATATTCGTGCGCCGAGTTCTCGTTCAATATCTGCACGAGCGCGCATTCCAATATCTTTGAGTCGTTCACCTTTGTGGCCGAGCAAGATTCCTGTCTGGGAATCGCGCTCAACGTGGATAGTGGCGTGAATATCAAAGAAAGGTCTTGAACCTTTCTCCTCTCGCTCTGACATCTCATCTATGGTGACCATGATTGAGTGAGGCAGCTCCTCACGAGCATCGCGTAACGCCGCCTCGCGTACAAGTTCGCAGATAAGTTGTTCGATGTTCTGATCGCTCTTCATATCTGTCGGATAGAAGGCAGGTCCAACAGAAAGGCTCTTTGAAATCAGTGAGGCTAAAAGATCAATTTGATCATGGATTGCGGCAGAGATTGGAATTATTTCATCCCAGGTGAAGCCAACCGCTAGTTCGTTAATTCCAAGGAGACGTTCGGCAATATTCTTTTTCGAGACGAGGTCAGTCTTTGTAACAAGTGCAAACTTCTTGGCTCGTGGATGTTTTGCGATTTCTTGGGCGACGAAAACATCTCCTGCACCCGAAGTCTCATCTGCTGGCAGACACATCAGAATTACATCGACTGAATCAAGGCTCTCCCCCACGACTGCATTCAGGCGATGACCAAGAAGTGTTTTAGGTTTGTGTACTCCAGGAGTATCTACAAGGACTGCTTGAAAGTCAGCGCCATTAATGATTCCGCGAATTGCATGACGAGTGGTGTTTGGATGTGGAGATGTGATGGCGATTTTTGAACCTACGAGGGCGTTGATAAGAGTTGATTTTCCTGTGTTAGGACGGCCGACAATAGCGACAAAGCCCGAACGGAATTCACTCATATGCGTATTCTCGCATCACGCGAAGGCTTTTACCTAAACGAGTTGATCGAGTGATGAAATCAATTCCAGCGCATCACTGACGGATGTGACGATTTCGGCGGCTCTTTCTCCAATAAGGCGATGTGTACCTTCTGATGTCGGTGAATTAATTGGCCCGGGAATAGCCATCACGGGTCGCATGAGCTCTGCCGCATCACGAGCTGTGCGTAGCGATCCACTGCGAAAAGCCGCTTCGACTACCAATGTGCTCTTTGAAAGTGCAGCGATGATTCGATTGCGAGTAAGAAATCGTGATGGAAATGCTGGAGTACCAGGCATTACTTCGCTCACGATTGCACCTAGTTCTGAGATTTCGGAGAAGAGTCTCTCGTTTCCTACTGGATAGTTGATATCGATTCCGCTGGCAATTACTGCGATAGTTATGCCCTCAGCGATGAGCGCACCTTTATGCGCATGAGTATCTATTCCATATGCACCGCCACTCACAATGCTCCATTCGCGATCAACAAAGCCAGCTGCAAAGTCACTGGCAATTCGAGCACCGTAAGGCGTTGGGTTACGAGTTCCAACGATTGCTATGGATCGTCCTTGAAGTGAATCAACTTTTCCCTTCACGACAAGTCCAATCGGAGGGGTTTCTAAATCATCGAGTTGTTGTGGCCAACAGGCATCGCCAGGAGTTATAAAGATGCCACCTGCCTTCTCTATGGATTCAAGAAGCGGCAGTGCGCCATCAGGATGTAGTTGTGACAGAGTCTTCTCCGCTTTGCTCGATCTGTAAAAGCCATCTCGGATTCGTAGCAAAGTGTTGTGCGCACCTTGTGCTTTGATTTCAGATCCCCAAAATGAACTACCACC
>JACCDG010784858.1_pt1 | contig 10874 bp, 14 predicted proteins | sample 7442471 | NCBI WGS metagenome assembly JACCDG01 (sample SAMN15323444, study PRJNA562643) | freshwater metagenome | isolation source: river surface water | place: USA:Blue River Watershed | collected 2017-08-17
GGTCACCCGTTGGAAGCCCGCAAATACAGGGCTTTGGAGCAAAGAAAAAGGGCTCGGAGATTTTCCGAGCCCTTGTGTGGCTGGGGTCTACCTAATCATCACTTAAAACCTACTATCCGCAATGATTTCCAACTTCAAATAATAAATAACACCCCACTTAGCACCCCCACATAAGCCGACATAACCATCTATTACGAGCGCATGCTAGCGGTATTTGATGGCAACTTAACCACTCGAAAGCGCAGCAACGCTGCTGAAGACGTCGATGGACAGTTGCGAACAAGCTGTTTGCTTAGCCATCACCGTCCTGACTATGGGCAAACGTAAGCCTCAGCCTGATAGGCCACCGTACCAAGAAACCAATTGCTGTCGTTTTTCAAAATCACATAGGCATTGCCACCAACAGCAGCAACTTCATTCCGAAGGTTGGTATCGCCAATCGACTTCATCACCGTATCGTCCTTCCCCAGCCCCATGATTCGATCGTTGTACTGAACAGTCTGTACATATTTGCACGTTGCAACTTGACCTGGCAATAGACCTCTCACTTGTGCTCCGCGTTGTGACAAAGGCGGAGCACTAGCGCACCCGGACAGAAGCAGTAATAACAAAACTTGGAATTGGACTCTCATGCAAGACCTTTAATTTCATGAAATTCACTTAGCGTGCGGGACAGCTTTTCACGCAAAGACGCATCGCCCCCGTACACTGATGCTGTTGCTGGATTGGAAAAAAGGTGAATCCACTCATGCATTCTGAGTACGACCTTGCGCATATTTGGCCGCAACCAGACTCAGCGGCATTCATGTCAATGTCATCAACACTTGCACAGCCTACAAGTAACAGCATTAATGCAGGTAACAAACGCAACACGGTTCTCATTTCACGACCTCATCATTTAGCAAGACATACAAACTGAATTTCAGACCTAGGGTAGTTACCGAATACGTACGGTGGCTGAGTTTCAGTTGTCGACACCAGCTGAAATTCTTTGTTCTCGCTCGCGCAATACAGACGCCCTTCAGTGATGATCTCAGCCTTCATATTGCCAAGGCCAGGAAAGCCGGTTGATTGCTGCTTGGCAAGCATGTAACTGTCTTTACCAATGGGCACGACCCCGGTATGCGAAGCACACCCAGCCACTACCAATGCAGTGGCTGTACAAAAAATTGAACATAGCTTCATGGTGATTTCATCAAAATTTTGAAAATACGCAGCAAGGCATTACCGCTTCATTCGGATATACCCATACCACTGGTCATAAGCGCTGTCAGTGCTACTGGCTTTGGCAATCGCAAATGCCCAACCAGATGAAGATCCAATCGTCACAGCAGACGCCCCGTTGGACAACTTCGAGTAAGACATACCAGCAGATGGCTTTTCGAGGTATGTCGTATTGGTCACCGTAGATCCACTCACGGACGTAATGAATGATTTGGCTATGGCATCCACACTTTCGACTTTGCCTGCCAACGAATCTCCTGAAACAAAGTTCAAACCTGCTGTGGCGCCGGCGTACCAAGTTGCACCTGCTGCAGACTCCTTACCAACTGCAGGCAAAGTGGGAGTGGCGGCTTTTGTGAGAATGATCAACCCTCCCGCAGAAGCGGTCGAGGTCAATTTAAAGTCAGTGACGACCAAGAACAATGTAGCGCTACCGCCGGATACAAAGCCCACACCTGTCGCTTGTAATTTGCCATCTGCAGATTGACATGACATCGTGCCATTGGACATCGGAGTGCATGTCGCTTTGTTGTTCGGATCTGGTGTCAACAACGTCAAGCAGTCAGGAACGTTCTTCGTCATGTCACATGAGTACGCGTCCACTTGACCAGTTGTGCTGACTTCGTATCGCAATGGCGCTGCTGCGATTGCAGTTGTTTGTTTGTTGACGAGGTATGCAATTGATGGATAGCTTCCAGCAAAAGTTGGTGAATCCAGTTTTGTGCCAGATTGTTTTGGAATCGTGATACCAAAGTTTGCGTTATGTTTCCACACAGACAAGCCGCTATCAGAAACCCTAAACTCTACTGAACGAGTCGCTATAACTGCGGTGAATGCACACGGAATTGGATTGTTTTGTGTATCCAGTTTGGCTGCTACAGATGTTGTGGAGTTGTCTGCCAATTTCTTCAACACCATCGTGTTGAAGTTGATATTCCATGCCTCTGGCGCATTGCCAGCGAAGTCCAAGACCCAAATATCACCGCTTCGAGCTGCGGGGCAGCTCGGCAGTGAGTACTGAGCATCACCAACTAACGCTGTCAATTTAGAAGCTGCATCTGAGGTCGAACTTGAAGCCTTGATTACAGCGGAAAGATCTGCGATCTTTTTGTCTGCGGCAGCTAATGCCGCCATTAATGCATCGATCTTTTTATCAGTTGCATCTCCGGCCGAATTTGCGGTTGCTGCTTGCATTGATCCCTTCATGGGATCGATACCACTCATATCCGCGCTCGAACCTAAAGCTGCCGTAGCTGCTTGCACCTTGGTTACAGCTGCTGAAATGTTAGAGGCCGTGATTTGCTGCTGTGCAGACGTTGAGAAGTTGCTGTATGCCGTTGCTGGATCAGTGCCAAGCGTATTCGCTACAACCAAGTCTGTGATTGGCGTGATGTTCGCAGTTGTAGCGCCTGCCTCAAGGATCGAGTGCAACTGCAACTTAGTCACAGGATCAGTAGCACGAAGAATGCACGGTTGCTGACCTCCGCTGACCGAAACCGAGTAAGTGCCATCTGCATTGGTCGTAGCTGTTCCTGTTCCGACTTGGCAGGTGACATCAACTGTTCCGCCAGAGATTGCCGCACCTGTTGCTGCAACTCCCGAAATTGAGAGTTGTGTTGATGGAATCCCAGAGCTTGTTGAACCCCCGCCACCGCCTCCACCGCCACAGGCAGTCAACAAAGTGACTGCCATAACTGGGGCCAAAACCCAATTCATTTTTGACATTTCAGTGCGCATAAATGTGTCCTTGGTTTCATCAATCTACGTTTATCGTAGAGACAACTATAACGCCTTTCTACGAAAGTCGAAGAGTGTCAATCAAACGCTCTTCGACCTCCGCTTCTCGAACCATCTTTGGCGCACGCATGCGTCAGGCTCGCGAGCGCCTTGGAGTGCCACAAGACAAGTTGGGGGTCATGATTGGCCTAGACGAAGAAACAGCCAGCGCACGGATCAGCCGCTACGAAACTGGAGTTCACGAACCCCAGATTGCCATCGCTCGGTCAATCGCCAGAGCCCTCAAAGTCCCACTCGCCTACCTCTACTGTGATGAAGACGACCTCGCCTCCATCATTGAAGGCTCAGCACGCCTGTCTGCACACGACAGAAGCACCCTAGTTGAGTCCATTCGCCAGCGTTGCTGAAACAGGATGACCTAAGGGTCACTACGCGGCCGTCGAATACCATTTTTCGCCTGCGCCCTGCGTTCAGCGTCATCAGCCTCAAGTGCATCGCCTATCGTTAACTGCATGCCAATACGGATACAACACTCTAAAAGCGGTCCGACTCGCTCCGAGTCCAGCTCATGCAGCCAAACTGGTAAACATCCTAGCCGCTGCTCGTACTCATCTGCCAGCAACTGAACACGCGCGTCGAACGCCCAATAAGGTCTGAATTTCCGTTTTTTGGAGAATGAACTCATGAGCCACTCACTTCACGGAATGAGCGAGTCGCGTTGAAACACACACTCTTTTGAGACGGTAACTGTCTCGCTGGGCGACTTGACCATTTGCTGTACATCGCTGCAAAGGCTTGAAGATCAGCCACAAGCTCCGCAGTTGGCAGGCGGTTGAATGACAGCCGCGAGTCTTGCAACACCCATCGACCGTTACGTAGCTCCCCCCCCTTGGATGCACAGCTTGGAGACTCATGTGTCAGTTCAAATGACGCAAGACGTTGCCCCTGCCTGCGCAGTGAGAAGAATCGGCTCGCATGAGAGTCTCGACAACACAGGTAGCGTAAGTTGTACAGACAAGTACCCATTGCCACGGCCTCATCAAAAAGAGCTAATGATGTGTCCAGCGGCACTATCTCGTGACCTCGCCATGTCATTGTTCGGCAGTAAAAGTGCCAAGTCTTACCGTTTGACTGGGTCAAGCGCACCCTCTCCCGCTCACGCCACAACTTGGCCCTGTCGACTAGGCGTGACCACTTCATTTCCGGCTTGAGCCTCATACGGAGTTGGGTCTGCCAGTGCCGCACAAGGGCTAGCTCTTTAGTAGTAACCACCCCTGCCTGCTCTCCAAGGCGCATGAAGATGAACTTCTCTTGGTTCGTTGGTGCACTAGGCTTTTGGTCGTAGTAGAGGTATGACTCGGTGATGACAAAGCCCAGCAAGTTTTTGGCAGGTGCCTTGAGCCATCCAAACTGGGCCAGCGCCTGGCAGTAAGCCTGAAGATCTGCAAACGACAGCTGTTGGTTCTGCAATATGGGTAGGAAGTCGTTGCGGTCACTCCGGCAAAGAACTCGCCAAGCCGCCTTACTAAATTGCTGCCTTATGGACTCAATGGGTTCGGCTGGATCAAGGCTCACACGGCAGTGGTCGGCGTAACGCAACAGCCACGACAAGTCCTTGAACTGAGTCTTAGAAAGAGTAGACACGGCAAACCTCCAAGTCAGCATGCAACTTGAAATAAGCAGACCCCGATGCCATCGACTCGCTGGTACGCAAGCTTGGTACGCAGTGTTTGGAACACTTCGGGCGATGCCTCAACAAGTAGCCTGAAAGCAAATACCCTTCAGACGTCAACAAAAAGCGCTCAACCGTATTCGATTGAGCTCGGTAAAAAGTCGCCATGTAGCGTCTCCAGTATTCGTATAGGACTGCGTCGAACCACATAGGTTTCCAACATGGTTTCCACTCGCAGAACTGTTTTGGTGCGGGACCCTATGCCCCATGAACATCAATATGCAATGGGGAATGCAACCCCATATGCGCACTAAAAGTTGTGTGTTCTTCGCTGGTTAACAGCTTGGCTACCAGCAAAACCCGTGTTTTCACGCCACGGCTTTTGCTGTCCAAAGACTAGCTTGTGTAGGCTTTGGTAAAAACTTCGAGCTCATCACGCTGGTTGAGTCCACTTCACATACTTAGTTGCACCTTTTCCGGGCGATGTAAAGATCTGAGCAACAGTCTTCTGCTTCTTGAACTTGCGGAACTGCTCGACATCAAAGCCCAACGTGTGAAGATAAGGCTCTGGTCGTACATGAATGTTGCCGCGAACCACATCCCAAACAGCCGACGTCACAACTGAGTCATTGACTGCGATCAAGTAGGCGTTGACAGCTTGACTTGCATCCCGTTTATCTGCACCTTTTAGGCTATCTGATATCAGAACTTTCACACCAAACAGGCGGCAGACCTCCTCCTCAAAGCTCAGCTTGCAACCATTGAGCTTGCCTTTGCCTCCAACCATGTGGCTTCCAACCATGCGCCCGTTGAGCAAAGGAAGGATGAGCAGGTGCAAGTGATCATTGGCCTCATCGCGATGGACATCAGCAGCCAAGATGTTTTCGATTCCGCCAAAGCGTTCAGCAAACCAGAACATGCTCTTTTTGAAGAACTCAGTGTCATCAATGCCATGCTCGGGGCTGAGACTCAAAAGCACCTCTACAGCACGAACACCGTCCTTGCGCATCTTCTTGACGCCATTCTGAGTCATCAATGTACGAGCCAAATCTGCCACTTCTTCAGGAGTATCTGGCCCCCAGAGTTTTTCGTTTTTGCGAGCAATGAGCACCCCACCTTCTGGCGACTTCTCATGCCCTTGCTCATAGAAGAAGCGAGCCCGCTTGTTATGGTCAGCGGCGATGCGAACTGATTGCGGCTGGTTTTGTTTCTTGAACCACACATGTACGGTCGGAGTCTTGATCAACTCCACAGCAGTAATCACGCCATCTTGGTCAACATTCTGATTTGTCATGCTTAACTCCTCAGTGTGTCAATGAAGTAACGAGCTGCTCGATCTCATCCGAGCGCCAAACAGTTGTGCGCAGCCCAAGGCTGTACCCTTTTGGGTAGCGCCCAGACTGAATGCCAGCGAACCAAGAAGAGCGTGACACAGGGATGCGATCAAGGACTTGAGGCAGGCGGTACAGACGCACGTTAGAGACGTCGCCTCCAACATTTAGGCCAAGGGCTCCTGCCAGTTGTGTTGAGTTTTGAGCTGCATTCGCCGATGCAGAGTTGAGAGTTGCGTTCATAGTTTTCTCCGATGAGTCGACTCCAGCGACATGCTGGGTGTTACGACAATCCGGCTGATCCTTTGCTTGGATCAGCCTTTAGGTCACCTCGAATAAGCTCTTAGTGACCATGGAGGGGATGCTATTTTTTGGGTTCAATCCTGTGTTGAAACTCCCCTGATTAAAATTTAAGCATCTCAATCGAAAGAAAAACATGTGGCCATATTCGACACACAGCAGCCAATACGGCGTGATTGCGCCTAAGCCGAACGACTGGCCAGACTTTGACGCCTTTCAAAAGTCTGATGCGTCGCTGAAGGTGTGGCTTCCACAGATCTTGATAGACCGAATCAACTGGGTAAGCAAGCAGCATGAAGTCAGTCGTCCAAACGTCGTCCGAGCACTGGCCTTTGAGAATGTTTACGGTCGAGTTGCGTATGAGGCGTTGATCGCACACGTCAAAGCTAAGAAAAATGCACACTCATTGCCGAGCACCTCGGGGGCTATAGACCAGCTTCTTCATTCAACAATAAAAAAAAGTGTCTCCAGAACCACTCAACAAGATCTTGAACACCTTGGCAAGTCAGACGAAGACATCACGATCACACTGCCAAAGAAATTGAAAGAGGACCTAACACAGCTTGCTGCGCTTCACAAGCTGACTCCATCGAGCTATGTGCGTAAGCTCTTGGTACTGCATCTACTGGGTGAGCATGTGCATAGCCATTGGCAAAAGGCACTGGGAGTGCTGCCTGCTGACTTAAACGCTCTCGAGGCTGACAGCAACTGATTCGAGAGACGGCTATAGGCTGGAAGCGGAAATTCATAACTGACTGCTTTTTGCGTCTCAGAAGTAAGCTACCTCATGAAGAACACGTTGCTTTCATCGGGTTCTCTCAATGGCGACTTGTCCATGAGTTGGCCAAACTACTTGCTAAGACAATTCGATAGGCAGCTCTTTCAAATCACAAGGGCGGCAAAGCAAATAACCTTGCCCCAACTGGCACCCCAATGCTGTGAGCTGTTCCAACTGCTTTTGCGTCTCTATGCCTTCAGCCACTAATGTGCGAGCAAAACTGTTCGCCAATTGCGCCATTGCTTGAATAATTGCTTGCGCCATTGGATCGTCAAGGGCTTGCACAAAGCTACGATCAAGTTTAATTTTGTCAAATGGCAATGTGTGCAAGCGCGACAAGCTCGACTGACCAGTACCAAAGTCATCAATGGCCACTACGATTCCCAAAGCCTGCAAGCTCAACAAGTTTTCACGAATCTGAGGTACGTTGTAGTGAAACACTGACTCTGTGATTTCAAACTCCAAATGGTGAGCAAGCCCAGCATCAACCGTCTGAATGCGGCTGATGACTCGATGTGCAAAGTCAGGGAGCCCCAGTTCAATGCCAGACACATTGATGGCTACCCTAACTGTTGGCCAGCGCTTCAGCAGTGTGGGTAAATCCTCCAAAACCTTTTGCAACAAGTACTCACCAATCTGAACAATCAAGCCCTTAGCCTCTGCAACCCCAATAAACTCGTCAGGAGCGACTTGGCCCAACTCTGTATCTTGCCAACGGCAAAGCGCCTCTAATGAGATTACTTTGCGGGATATAAGGTCTATTTCTGGCTGATAGGCGAGCTTTAGCTCGTGCTGAGCAATAGCACGCAGCAGTCGATCTGCAATTTTTAATTGACGGTTATCAGCTCGAGATGCGTCCGAAGTGTTGACTAAATTCATAGATAAATCCTTAGCTAGCATACCAAGACTAATTTAGGCCCTCGAATAAATGGACCAGTGAGTTAGTTAAGGCGCGTTGGTCTCAATAGGCCCTAGTGGCCTCAAGTCGAGCTGACAAGACACGCTGCGAGCAGATGCATTGCTCTGCAAGGTTCGGAATCCTCTGTTAGTTTCTTCAACACGTCTAGATTAGGATTCTCGCGAGCATGATGACTAGATCCTTAGTGTCTACTTTATACTTTTGATTACCAGCGTTTTTCACATATTAACCAGCATTTCAGGCATTTTCCCCACGTATGCCAAATCCTAAACACCCCAAACTTCTAGGCGCACAACTCAGCGAAATGGCCGCACGCGATCGGCCTTCCACTGTGGTGGGTATTCCAGCCGTGCTCACCGTCGTGTGGATGCACTGGGGGCACATGGCTAACAGCCTCGTACTGGGTTGGATGAGTTTCATGTTCGCAATCATGTCCGTCAGACTATTGCTTGGGTGGCACTGGCAGTCTGTGCAAGACGATCCTACTCAATGGCGAAAAGCGCTCCACTGGCGAATGTTGATTTCTGCAGTCTACGGGCTGGGCTGGGGCGGATCGATGTTGGTGCTTAACACAGGCGCTCTTGACGTTCTCACTACCTTTAAAGTTGGCACGTTAACTGCGGCACTGGGCATCATGCTCAACTCGATGAGCGTGGTCTTCGCCGTGTACTTGGCATTCTTGGTGCCGTGTTGGCTCTCGCTGATCATCTATATCTTTTTTGCTAGCGGCTTCTTGTCTTCGCATGACGCCATGATTTGCGGCGTGGCTGCGACGATTTTCGGCGTGGTGCTGATCGGTTCTTCGTCCAGCATTTCGCGTTTGACACGGATGTTCTTTCTGAGCAAATTCGCGCTGGACGAAGCACTGTCTGAAACCCGGGAAAGCCATGAGCGGGAAATTGCTCTATCGCAGCAATTGGCCGATCAGGCGCGTCGCGATGCGCTTACCGGCACATACAACCGGCGGCACCTTGGTGAGCAATTAGACGTTCAATATGCAACCTTCCTGCGAACCCAGCAGCCGTTTTCGGTGGTGCTGATTGACATCGATCACTTCAAGCATATCAACGACAACCACGGCCATGATGTGGGCGATCTGATACTCAAGGGCTTAACGCACGCTATGGCGAACGCTTTGCGGGAGATTGATGTCTTTGGGCGATGGGGAGGGGAGGAGTTTATGTGCATCCTCCCTTACACCAGCAGCGACGATGCCATTCTTTGCGCCGAGCGATTACGTCAATCCCTTAACAGCGTTAATTTCAGTGAAAGTAGCCTTGGCTTGCGGGTCACAGCATCGTTTGGCGTTGCTACCTCCCGTGACGGGGATAGTGTGCAAGACATCGTTAAGCGATGTGATCAGGCGCTGTATCGCGCCAAATCGCAAGGCCGTGATCGAGTGGTGGCGAACCATTGGAGTTCAGATGCAACTTGATTCAAGCACACTCATTTTTTCTATCGGAATTCTGTCGCTGCTAATGGCGTTCATCAGTTGGACGTTTCCGGGGCCCATTACAGAACGCGATTACGGGCTCAAGACTTGGTCCGTAGGCATCACCTTTGTCGGCATTAGCCTTATTCTCATTTTTTTACGCGGTCTCTTGCATCCCTTTTGGGGAGTGTTTATGGCCAATATCTGTTTGATGGCTGGTGGCACACTGGGACTGGTAGCTCCTGCGCGCTTTTACCAAGCAAAGGTGCACTATTCGGTCGTAGTCCTAGCCTTGGTCGTTGGCATACTAGGCTTGCTGTTGCATACCGTATGGAACTACTCGATCGCGTTTGCCATGGTCGGCGTGTGCGCTTCCATGGCAGTGGTGATGCTCTACACCGTCAGGGTGGTTTACACACATTCACCTCGGCCTGTGCCGTTTGCTGCTCATGTTTTTGCCGGCAGTATGGGGTTTATGGGGGTGGCTTACCTGTTGCGTGCAGTTGCCGTTCTTATCAATCCCGACGTTCCTGTTGGCCCAGTATCTTTGTCAGGCGCGCACCAGTCGATGCTGATTGTGGGCGCCTTGTTCGTTGTGTGCTCAACCATGAGCCTGTATGCCGTTGTGCACGATGAGCAAAAAAATGAGATTGCTGAGCGAGCACGTCGTGACCCTTTGACTGGTCTTTTCAATCGACGCGCTTTTTTTGAGCAAGCCGATAAGCTCGAAGCGCAAGGGGCGGCCTTTTCAATCCTGATGATTGACATTGACCACTTTAAATCAATCAATGATAACCATGGCCACTTGGGTGGGGACCGTGTGCTGGTGCATGCAGCTAGGCTAATTCAAAGTGTATTTCGCACGGATGACATCGCCTGCCGTTTTGGGGGCGAGGAGTTCTGCGTCCTGCTCCGTGAATGCACCTGTGCCCAAGCCCTGCAGTTGGCTCAGGAGCTTGTCAGCCGCTGGGCGGCCGAGCCACTGGACGTGTCAGATGGGCCTCGCGTTACGGTGACGACTTCGGTTGGGGTAAGCGCCCGTGCCCCAGGGCAGACTTTACTCAAAACTCTTCAGAACGCTGATACTGCTCTATATGGTGCAAAGCATCAGGGGCGAAACCGTGCTGTAACGTACTCTGAAGAAGTACCCACAACCACATAACCGATTTGGTTGTATTGAATGATGCAATGCGACTTTGCCGAAACGAAACCGGCGGCAATCCAAGGGTAGTTTGCCGAGAATCAGACGAAACGTTCAGCTGGCAGCTTACGCTGCACTGTAGACTTTATCTTTGAGAAGTCGCCTAAAGGCTGGTTCCCGTCGTTCAGGACAGGTCGGCTGACTGGCAGCAGCCGACCCAAAGCGGTCGTTCATCGATACAACTTCAAAGACTTCATGGCTTCGCGCTTTTCCACCAGGAAATCGACCAATGCACGCACCTTGGCGGGCATCTGTTCGCGTGACGGCACATAGATATAGA
>JACCDG010380629.1_pt1 | contig 10873 bp, 14 predicted proteins | sample 7442471 | NCBI WGS metagenome assembly JACCDG01 (sample SAMN15323444, study PRJNA562643) | freshwater metagenome | isolation source: river surface water | place: USA:Blue River Watershed | collected 2017-08-17
AAGGGTAAATTATTAGTCTTCCCGTCTACATGGACTTATATGCATAAAGGAAATATTCCAGTAAGCAATGATAAATATATAGTTACTGGATGGGTTTGGAGCGATATTTTACCTTAAAGCTACTGAAAAAATAAATTAAAGAATATAAATATGAATATGGATAATATGGATAATGCTGTAAAATGGAATACGCAGGCGTGAAAATTTTTGATAACTTTTTGAATAATCATGAACTTGAACAATGTAATATATTATACACTAAACCGGCTTGGATGTTTGGGCAAACGTCGCAACTACCGTCATCTCATATTTCACCTATTTCAACTCCATTTTGGATGATGACATTAGACGACAATACATTTTTTACAAATGATATTTTGTCAAAAATTGAAAGTTGTACAAAAAAAAAATATGTACTTATTAGGGTTTATGCAAATGGACAAACCTTTGGTCAAGATGGAACATTTCACCAAGATAATATATCAGACGATACGTACACATTTTGTCTTTTTATAAATAAACAAATTACAGATGAAACGATTGACAGCATCGGAGGAGAATTCATTTTTAAAATACCAATTGAGAATACACCGGATAACTCAAATACTTTTTCACGAATTGTTGTCGAGCCAATATACAATCGCGGAATACTTTTTCCAAGTAACCTATTTCATAAAGGTCTTGCATACAATCGATACAATAGAGGGTTGAGAATATCTATAGCATGGAAGTTGAGGTTACAACAACAAAATGAATAAAACTGCATTTGACAATAACATTTAAACAAATGTTATTGTATATTGTATAGTAGCGTAACTCAATTAAACGCGAAACATAATGACTGAATTTGATCTACCATTTGTTTACGATGCCACCAATGACTATAAGTCAAAAAAAATGTATAACAGAGGCCAGATTATGTCTAATGACGAACTACACGAGATTAATGAATGGGCAAATAAACTATATGCAGACGGTAAATTAAATTCAATGTCTTACGGTAGATTTGAATTAAAATTACACGATTACGACACAAATGTAATACCGCTTATTTTTGATATCAAAAAGAGACTTGAATGTCGGGAAAAGTTGTCTTCATTTAGACATGAAACAGATGTAAAAGATTTTCTTGCTGTTATTCCATTAAACGGATTTATTCATAAACATACTGATCCAAATGATTTTCAAAATAACTTATTTCACGTCAGATTTAATGTTTTTATAAATATCCCGCCTGATAACACCGGTAATACATATTATAAAGGCGTTGTTGTTGACTCAGTTAAAGGTTCTTACGTTTTATGTCGTTCCGGAATAGACGAACATTGGTCTGATCCAAACACTAGTAATATACCGAGAATATCTTTATCATTTGGATACTTACTCCCAGCAGAGAAAGTTGACGAACTTACAAGGGATACGTCATTTGGAACGTATAGTAGTTACTATCCGCTAAAATTACAAAATATAGGGCGTTTATCATTAATATTAAATGATACCGGACGAACGATTGACTTTGAAGAAAGAGGAGAAAAAGGTAGTTGCATATACACGGCTTCAAATTTAATGACGGAAACGCAATGTAAGTTTTTAATTGATTATATTGAAAATAACTCGTCTGTATGGGAGGAGAGAATGATAGCATATGGAAATAATGTGGAGTGTAAGTATATACAGTTGAATAAAAATAAACATCTTAGTGATTATGATATCGTAGATAAATTCATCTTTTCAATCATAGGAAATATACTAAGAAAAGTTAAAGAACATTTGCCGACGTTTGACGGTACGCAAGATGACGGATATTCTTTGCGTAAAATATTTGGACTAACAAAATTACATATAGACGGCGTTCATTCAAATGCAGGAGGATTTATAAAATTTATTCGATGTTTGTCTTTAATTATCGTTTTAAATGATGACTACGATGGAGGCGTGTTTTGTTTTCCGAATCAAGGTCTTAAATTCCGGGTTCAAAAAGGTCAAGCTGTAATGTTTCCTCCATATTGGACGCATCCGCACTCTGTAACAAGCGTAGGTCAAGGTCAGTCCAGGTATACAATTAATACATGGATATTAGAAAAATTTATTGATTAACGCATCAGGATTGTTTAAAAATAAATATATTATATTGTATTGAATATTTGTATTTTTAAAATGCCACGTCCTCAAAATTATGTTCCAAAAAACAGCCCTGAACGAAGACTGTTAATTACCAAAGCGTTAGTTAAGGATATACTCTCGCCTCGAACTTCAACTACTGCCGCATCCGGAAACTCGTCATCATCTTCGTCGTCTACACAACCCCCTTGGTGGAAACGATACTTTGGTTGTTTTTCGCGGTCATGTAGACGATCTTCTCCGTCTCCTAGTTCAACTGGAGGTAGAAGGTCTATAAAAACAAAAACGAAATATAAATATAAACGAATTAACAATCGATCAAAGTCAATTAAAAAATAAACCGATGAATGGAAGTTTATAACGTTAAAAGTATAATAAAGTTATAAACTGTATAAAATATATACATGCTCACAAAAGACCAAATAATAAATTTAAATTTAAATACATAAATTAAAAAAACTATAGTATAATAACGTATAGTAACGTAGCATCAACAATACACGCCAAGGATAAGTAAATAACTAAATAACTACCATGGACTTCGATCTTAACATTGATAACTACACAATTGACGAGTTGGAAGATTTTTTTATGCTGGGGCGTTCATCGGGTATTCCTATTTATGACTCCACAATTGTTGAACGCAAGCGAGACGTGCTTTGCAGGAAATTAACAGGAGACCCGGCTCTGCCATTGGATTTAAAAGTAGGAATAAAGGCGTTTTTAGAACAAGCGAGTGATCGTATCAACGCTTACACGCGCGGAAGCATGTCATCGGGGATTTCTGGTACCGGTATCGGCGGCAGTCAAAGTAATGGAAACTCGGTTACCCAATATAATCCAAATGATAATTTGTTTTTACCTCCAGCTCAAACTCCTCAATCCGCGTCGGCAGCATTTGCAACCATGCAAAATACTCTCGTTCAACAAGGTCAGCATTTTTTAATTCAGAATCCAAGCTCAATACACAATTCAACCGTAGGTGCAGGTGCAGCATTAGCAGCGGGGTCGTCTACGAATGGCGGGAACGGGGGCGGAGGCGGTCCTGGAGACTTCAGCGGGTCATCATCAGGTGTAATTAATCCGATTTACCGACGTACCGTTCGACGAGCACTTAACATCGACACTCGATTTCGTCCTAATTACACGTCTACAAAGAGCACTGATATTCAACTTACTCTCCCATATCGCTTTGAAAAAGTGGTTGGATTTCGCGTTGCTGCTGTGGAGATGCCCATCACGTATTACGCAATCAGTGCCGAGCTCGGAAATAATGCGTTTCGTGTAGACTGGACGGATATTTTGTCTCAGGGGCTTACTGCCGAACAACGTAAACACAGTGACGTAATTGTTTTACCTGACGGAAACTATGAAACATCAATCGATTCAACTTCCGATGCAAACTTATCGACAATCGAAACAACTATAAACACGCTACTGCGCGCATGTTCAAGTGGGCGAGATGACGGTATTTTAAGACTACGGTTTACAGTGGATCGAATAAGTGGGCGTAGTATTTTTGCACAAGATATTTCGCTTGCGGATACCGTTAGTCCAATTCCGTTCACTTTAACATTCAATGTAGACGGTAAGGGTAGGACGATGGAAAATGCTGCCCTTCCGCTGTTTTTAGGATGGAGCTTAGGATTTAGGTCAGGAGTTTATAATTCGGCGGGTAACGCAAGTGGCGCACAAGGGACTACATTAACTTCGGCCATGTCAGTGATCTCAGAAGGAATATGTTCCATTCAAGGACCGAGATATGCATTTATTGCCATAGATGATTATAATAACAACGTAAACAATTATTTTATTTCTGCTTATAAAGACTCGGTATCGTCTCCAAATGTGGTGGCTAGAATAAATCTGAATAAACTTAGACAGTCAGAAAATGTATACCGAATTGGCCAAGACGATGGAATTAGCGGTCAACTGGATTTCAGAACGCGAATATACTTTGGCCCGGTTGATATTCAAAAAATACGTATTACAGTACTTGACGAATTTGGACGCACTCTCAACTTGAATAACATGGACTGGAGTATGGCGCTTGTTTTTGAATGCATGTACGAATAACATTACACGAATAATATAATAAACCGGTAGATATTATTATATATAGTATCTACATATAGAAGATACTATAAATTTATAAATTATCATGGCCAGACGTTATTCTGACTACAGTTCTTACTTGGCGACCGTAAAATCAAATAATTTAGGATCGTACATGTCAAATTTAGGATCGTACTTATCGGATCAAAACTTTGTTCAACTGAGCGACCGCATAGATACGTTTCGTAAAACGGCTGAAACGTTATACATTTCCCCATCTGCTTCAACCAATATTGACCCGATAGCCAGTACTACGATACTTACCACGCCTGTTGATAACATTGGACCTACCCCCGCATTCTCGTACATTATGCGGCTTCCAGCCAACTCTACGATTCCCAACGGTACTATAAAGACCATTGTAAACACATGCGAAATATCGAGTACGACGCCTATTTACATCTACTCCAAAAATACGGAAACCAACTTGGGAGGATTTAATGGAAACTTTAATTGCTACGTAGTTCCAGGAGCGTATGACACGCTGGAACTGTGTTGGATTTCTGCAAAACAACTATGGTTTGCAAAACGGTATGGGTTTGGCGGACACTTTATCAATATCGATCTTGATTAACCATATAATATAAGGAATGGTGATGCGTAAAATTTCAAGATATTATACTTAAACGAAATAAACAAAAAAAGATAAAAAATAGAAAAATAAACGAAAAAAATAGTAAAAAATAAAAGTAAAAAAAAAATACTACCGATATGATAATAACATAACAATGTCATCGTTGCCAATTATTTCAAGCCTGCCTCCAGTTATTTCAGGAAATGGGGTGTTCACAGTACAACATGTTGTTCCAACTACGACTGGCAGATTGTTCGCGCCAGGCGAAGGAGACATTTCGTCTAATTCGTACAGTTACCCACTCATGAACCCAGCTGCCGTTATCGGAACTGAAACGCAGCCGTACATGAACATTGCCCTTCCTGCGTACATTTCCACTCTGTACGACAACGTACACAAAATAAACACTAATTTGAAAAACTCTATTTCTACTGCCGCCATAAACAATCGTGACTACCCCACATCATACGCCGTTCAGCAGTATGTGCAGGGACAGATCGCCGGCACTCAAATCATAAACGGTCAAGGTGCAAACAATACGTATATCGTAAACACAACCGTTACCAATACGGTGATTACTAGTGCAAACACCGCTGCTCTAGGGTTTTCATACTCTAAGAACGGTGATATAAAAAACATTGCCATGTACTGGATGGATACCTCAGTAAACGAGGCCAGAAACGGCGCAACCAAGACTGTCATGTTTACTGCTGACAACTACTTAAAAGATGTTAGCGGAGTTACACACAACCTAGCTTTTTTATACGCCGGCAACTCGTCCAACTTTTTGAACTTGGGTGAATCATATAAGTACTACCAATTTGTCGCTCGCGGTGACTTCCTGGACTTTATCCAAAACTATAACACAAACACGAACAGCTGGGAGTGGATGGTTAAGGACAGCCTTGGTAACTTTTCAAATACCGTAAATGTTGGCAGCTCCATCAGCGATACCAATCAGAACATGCCTAATCCTCAACACGGAATTACGATTACTTAACATTGAACATTGTGTATTTAACGCAAATTATGCAATTAAATATATAATAGATAGATATAGTGTAGTTATATATATTATATGTATTTATGTCAACGATACCAAATAGCAACAACATTGATTTGAACATTGACAACTACTCGTTTGCCGATGTGCTCAAACTGTTTCAGTTGAAGCCTGATCATGCCGGCATCGCTATTACGAATCGCGACCTCCAGCGATGCAGAGAAACGGTGGATAAACTTCATCCTACACATAGCAACCTCAGCATTGACTACTACAACTTTTTCAACCGCGCATACGAGGTGCTGGAATCCAAGTCAGTCAAGTCATCCAAGCCCATGGTAGTGGGTATGAAGAGACTGGCGGCGGCGAAATCGAGGAATGGGTCAACGGAAACAACAACGGGAACGTACACACCTTACACGGGAGACGGAAGTCGCGACTATCCACAAGGGAATATGGAGTCAAGTGAATATGAAAGTGGTGGAGGGGACAAAGACCGAGATATGCCATACGGGTTCTACAGCGTGGCCCAAAGCAACCCACAACGGGAAGCGATGATTGCCGCACGAGAAGCGGGGGCTGTTGCTGCATCACAAACCGCTGCTGCCGCCGCTGCCGCACGTATTGCTTCCGTGCCCCCTAGCAGTTCTCTGCTTGGGTACTACACGCCTCAAACCTTCAGTACACGAATGGTAACGATCCACACTGACGATCGCGACGTTTTGAAGTATCCATTTGAAAACGCGTTTGAGGTCATGTTACCCGCGGTTATCAAGCACGTCATATCCGTGGAACTGTTTGACATTTCCTTGCCAACGATGTACTACAACATCTCGACACATCTTCAAAATACGAAACTGCGGCTCAGCGTTCCACTCTATTTTACTGCGCCTATTGAAGTGGAAGTATCATCAGGCCGCTACACTCCAGAACAGCTCTGCGCAGAACTGACCCTACGGCTGAATAAAGCCATTACTGCCAAGCTGTACGCGGTCGGCGCTTTTTCTTCGCCCAGTACCCAGTACACCAAATTCAGTGTAACCTATAATGTAATCACTCAAATGGTGTCTTTTCTTAATACGGAAGACGAATTTGTTTTGCGGTTTGATATTCCCTCCGAGTACGCTCAAGACCCGGGTATGCCACGTTTTGAGTCATGGAAACTCTTGAAACACTGGGGGCTGGGATACAACTTGGGATTCAATAAGATGCTGTACGAAGTAACACGCGCAAATTCGAACAGTATAACTAGCATGGGAATTACATCATCTAGAATGGCAGACATTAAAGTTCCTACCACCATTTACATGGACATTGACCCTTTCAACTGGATTGACGAAGTGTCACCCTTTTCAATTGCGACTACGGATTCGTACAATGGCGACTTCGGTGGACGCGTAAATAATTCGTTTGCAAAATTGGTGCTTTCAAATGGATCTAATGCCAACTGGTATGTCCCGGTTAAAAAGTTTAAAAGGGTATTGCCCCAAACAGTTGAAAAGGTTGGGCGCTTGAAAATAAAATTTCGATATCACACCGGCATGTTGGTTGACTTTCAACAGCAAGGATTTGACTTTTCGTTAAAGTTTGAATGTCGGTTCGTTTGATAATGGAGATACGTTGTTGTATTTCTTTTACCTTGGAAACCCGGGAAGGGCTCGACTTGGGCCACTAAATGGACCGCTCGGTCGGCCGGCCAAGTGAAGACCAATTGCAGTTGCTTCACGATTGGTTAACGCTCCTGCATTATTTGCAGCATGTTGCGCAGCTCGGCTTGGATTTGCTAAAGCTCCGGTATTCGAACTGATCGTATGGCCGCCAGATTGAAACGTCGGTCCTCGAATTCCGTTGCCAGGTCCTCCGAATGGAACGCCGGAGCCCGGGCGAGAAGAAGAAGATATGCGAGACATTATTGGTAGAAAAGAGTAAATGAGTAAGTGAAGGGTCAAAGAGTTTATATATAATCAATATAAAAGTTTTTAAATGTATTTCGGATTTATTGTTTCATCACGTTGTTTTTTGTGCTAAATTTTTAGACTTCAACTTCAATAAAAGAATATCTTTATTAACCCCGCAGCAAGCGCACATCCTCCTGCCGCTATTCTATAAATCATTTCGTATGGTAAAATAAACCCAGTCACCATTGCAGCCATCAATAAAACGAGAGATAATACCGAATATCCAAATGAAGGCGGTCGTTGTTTGATGCATAATATAAATATGATAGCAACAATGATTCCAACCACCGTTAATATTTTTGGGGTGTTTTCAGCATCATGAATTGCCATTAAAATAAATACTGAAGCAAGACCAAGTACTACACCTATAACTACTGTAACGGCAGTGATCCAAATTCCAGACATAAATGATGGAAACTTTTTTTTTTGTGGCCCCTGTGCCGCATCTGCCATTTTTAGTCGGTGTCGGTGTCGTAGCGAATACTAATTATTTACAAACGATTAAATACTATAATAATACTATATTATTATATAATACATAATACAATACATAAACAAAAATGAAACAACGAACTGCTTGGATAGTTGGAATTTTACTAACAATTATTTTATGCGGCGCGTTTGTATCAACAAGCCAAACGTTGCAGTTTCATATCAACGAGCCCATGATTGGCGGATTAAATGTAACTTCAGATGACTTGGTAGGATACGGAGAAAGCAATGCTTACAGCGACAGAAGTGATTCTAAAGCGTATGGCGATATTGCATGGAAAATAAAAAGCTGTTCTACCATAACAGAAAGGGACTTGGCTCGTGCAGTAAATGACGCAGTTGCCAAGACTAAAGCAGATTGTCGGCGTGGAGTAATACAATAATGTATTATATTAGTTGGAGCCTTGATCTTTGTCTTCATCAATTAGCATCAACGCCATTGCCGCATAGTTATGCAAATCAATTAAGGTGTCTCGTAATCCTTCCTCATTTACCAAATTCACTCCAGTTCTTGTAATCGACATTGATCGTTTGAGTTTATCTTCGATTCTCATAAGAACCCCAATAACGCCATACTGCGCAAATGCATCACCGTAGTCGGCATTTTTTCGCACGAATAAATTCATAGCCTCCGTTTGAATTGCTTTCATCTGAGATACACGCTTATTTTCATGTACACTGTTTTGCGGAGAGGCACTCATGACTTGGTTTGATACTCGTATTGGTATTGAAAGAATTACAAGTTAATCAATACATTATATTTCCTTGCAATCGAGTTAATGTTCAATTTTATGCAAAATAGAAAATAGAAAATAACAAATAAATAGGGTCAAAATAAAATAAACAATTAAATATATAAAAACCATCAATAACTCTCATGGACTTCGCATCTTCAACGTCAACTCTATCCCCTGATTTCTCTCAATGTGCACCCGACCAGAAAAATTTTATTAAGAAAAAGGTCGTTCCTGCAATCAAGAAAAGTTTACCCGTCGTAAAGAAAGTACTTCCAGTTGTATCGACATTTGTACCTGCACTTGCTCCTGTTGCACAAGTTGTAAACGTTTTGTAAAGATACAACATATTCCAGTGTATTTTATACTCTATTCGATTTCGAAGTCCAAATTTAACGTTTGTCGTAATCCACAAGTTTGTGGTTCACTACCATGATATATCCAGTTAGGAAAAATTAACATATCACCACTATCAGGATAATGTATAAAGTTACGATTTGTTTTGGAAGAGTCTTGTAAAACAGCATAAAATGCACCACTACGATTTTGATCAATTACATCGGGTATATTTAAATATATAACAACTGCAATATGTTTATAATCCTTTGGATTATGGTTATGTATTTTGTGAAATGAATTTTCATACCCAAATATAGTCCATGCAGTTTTCAAAGTAAAGTATCTACTTAACCTATTTTCACGTTCTAATACAGTTCGAACCTCGGATCTTACCTTGTCTACTAGCGGAAGTCCGAAACAAGAGTCATTCATATAATTAAATAAATCATACTGTTTAGCACCCGCTCCAGTAGTACTTTTATTATGAGTGCAACTTTCAATATTAAATTTATCAATAAGCGCGTCTACCATTTTTTTTAAAAAACGAACATCGTTTGTGCTAATTTTTGATACAACTAACCAATCTTCATGAGAATTATACGTTGTTGGCGTTGTTTCATATGACATGATTTTTATTCTATTATTTTATTTGCCATAACAGGATTATTTTATATTTGTTTTATATAATATAACCAAATAAATATATGCCTTTTTTTACAAAGAAAAGGAAGTATATAACGAAGCGTCTTAGACGTAAGCGCATACTGCGAGGTGGAGACGTTGATGCCGAGGCTAAAAATATAATATCAACGTTGAAAAGCACATACACTAGACAACAAGTTATTGACTTTTTAACAGCTGTTAAAAATAATACAGATTTTAAAACGAAAATAGAAGAACAGAATGAACAAGTTAAATCACTGAAACAAACGTTACAAATCAACGATAGAAGTACATGCGATTATATGAAATCATTTTCAAAATTTGTAAATGAGCTGTTGATTACTTCAATTGCCGAACTTGAACGTATGCAAGATTGGACTGTTGATGAGGTCCAAACACCGCCGAAACCAATTCAAGATTTTCTTCAGTCCACCGGTGTTGGTGTTGACAAAGTTGACAAAAATAACTTAATGAAAGCATTTGTAAACCAGTATTGTAGAGCTTTAACTGAACCATGCCTCAAAGTAATTGGAGTCTCAGTTGGAAAGGGAGGTAGAACACGGCGTAACAAAAATAGACACTTGCGTAGAACTCAGAAGGGAGGAGATCTAACTGCAGTGTTAGGAGTAGTAGCCTTTATAGGGTTTTTGTGTTTTATGATTGCGATTAAGATAGTTGAAAGCAGAGTAAATGCTAATGACCATCAAAACAAAATGAACGAACTACTTAATACAACCGTTCCAGCCAGTAAAAAAAAACGCTAAATAAATAAAATTGTTACTGAATTTCTATTTGTGAGCTATGAATTGTAAACAAGACTTTTGGTTGGCTATTAACTATTAACTTAATGATTAATGTACCATAACGTTGCATG
>JACCDG011462417.1_pt1 | contig 10873 bp, 10 predicted proteins | sample 7442471 | NCBI WGS metagenome assembly JACCDG01 (sample SAMN15323444, study PRJNA562643) | freshwater metagenome | isolation source: river surface water | place: USA:Blue River Watershed | collected 2017-08-17
ATGACCACTTTGCCAGCATCCAAATCGGCGCGAACGCGTGCATCGTCAATCGACTCAATGCGGGCCTTGGTGTAGGCGTTGTTGGTGCGAATTGGCACTTGCCAGCCAGCGTAGCTTACTGAGGGCTGGCCTTCGGCTTGCAAAGCAATGGCCAACAACGCAGAAGACGCTTGCTCGCCTGTAGAGGCCAGCATATCGAGTTCGCGGTTGTAAGCCGAGTCGGCTTTGGAAGGGGCCAATTCTTTGGCGAGGCCGAGCAAACGGTTGGTTTCACCACTCATCGCGGAGGGAACCACCACCATTTGGTGACCCGCACGGGCCCACTTGGCCACGCGCTTGGCGACGTTGCGAATGCGCTCTGTTGAGCCCATCGACGTGCCGCCGTATTTATGAACAATCAATGCCATATTTCTTTAAAACTGTTGTGTTATGGGCAAAAAACTCACAGATTGTAGCAACGCAACACGGCACCATCTCGCCGCACAAACCCACGCCCTACCTTGATGTCGATGTGGTGGCCTCGTGTGGTGCACGCTTTCACTTGAATCAGTAGCGCTTGCAATTGAGCCGCACTGGCTTGAGAGTGCTCTAACGCCAACCAGTGACGCAATGCATTCGATTGCCGCGCCTCACCGAGCTGCTGCAAAGCTTTGATGGCTGGTGGATTGCCCACAAGTTGCAAATCTTGTTCCGCCATCTCTTGTAACAAGACTTGCGCCTGCGCAGCATGTGAGGCGCTGCGAGCAAAGGTTTGCCTAAACGAAGGAAAAGCTTGCTCAATCACGGGCAATAGCTCTGCACGGATGCGGTTGCGTGTGTAGCGAGTGTCGCCGTTGGTAGGGTCCTCCACCCACGACTCCCCTGCAGCCCTAAGGGCATCACGCAGGTGCGAGCCCGGCACCTCCAGCCAGGGGCGGTGGTAGGTCACACCATAACGCTCTGCGACAGCTGGCATGCACGCAAGCCCCGGCAAACCCGCACCACGAGAGAGCGCCAGCATCAAAGTTTCCACTTGGTCATCTGCGTGCTGCGCCAACACCATGTGATTGATCTGCCCTCTCCAGTTGTTTTGCAATGCATCCGCAAACGCTCGGTAACGGGCTTGACGGGCTGCGTCTTCGGGGCTTTCACCTGGGGCGTTTGCTGCGTTGACGCGTTGCACCACCAGCGGCACATGCAGTCGTTCACACAATGCTACGCAGTGGGCTTCAAAACCATCCGCGGCCGCTTGCAAACCATGGTGCACATGCACGGCATGTACCTTGCCTGGCCAACGGGCAGCACAGGCAACAAGTAAGGCGGTGGAGTCGGCCCCGCCGCTGAGTGCAACGGCGAATGGACCTAAATACTGGAGCGCGTCCAGCGAGGGAAAGTTAGCGTTCAGCTTTGGTGTCGGTGAAACGGCCATAGCTTTGCAGACGCTCGTAACGCTTGTCGAGCAGCTCTTTGACCTTCATGTCCGTCACTTGGCGCCATGCGTCGTTCAAGCCGCGCTTGAGTTGCGCCGCCATTTGCTTGGGGTCACGGTGTGCGCCACCCACGGGCTCGTTCACGATTTTGTCGACCAAGCCCAAGGCTTTCAGACGATGAGCGGTGATTCCCAGTTGTTCGGCTGCGTCTTCGGCACGGTCAGAGGTTTTCCACAAAATCGAGGCACAGCCTTCAGGGCTGATCACTGAGTACACCGAGTACTGCAACATCAACACTTGGTCAGCCACGCTGATAGCCAGTGCTCCACCCGAGCCACCTTCACCAATGATGGTGGTGATGATCGGCACTTCGAGTTGAGCCATCTCAAAAATATTGCGGCCAATCGCTTCAGACTGGCTGCGCTCTTCCGCGTCAATGCCAGGGTAAGCGCCGGGTGTGTCCACAAACGTGAACACGGGCAGCTTGAACTTCTCGGCCGTCTTCATCAAACGCAAAGCTTTGCGGTAGCCCTCAGGACGGCTCATGCCAAAGTTACGCGCAGCGCGCTCTTTGGTGTCGCGGCCTTTTTGCTGGCCTAAGACCATGCAAGCATTGCCATTGAAACGAGCCAAACCACCCACGATGCTCAAGTCATCGGCAAAGTGGCGGTCGCCATGCATCTCCACGAAATCGGTGAAGATTTCATTGATGTAGTCCAGCGTGTAAGGACGCTCGGCGTGACGGGCAATCTTGGTGATTTGCCAAGGTGTGAGGTCGCTGTAAATCTCTTTGGTCAGCTGCATGCTTTTCTTGCTGAGCTGCTCGATCTCGTCCGAGATGTCCACCGCCGACTCGCTTTGCACATAGCGCAGCTCGTCGATCTTGCCTTCTAGCTCAGCAATCGGTTGTTCAAAGTCGAGGAAAGTTCGTTTAGCCAAAATTCATACTCCTTCGCTACTCAGTAAGACACTGGCAGCGGATCTAGCGATCGCCAAATATACCAAGTCGCCACACTGCAATATGGCGCCCACGCCGCAGCCACCTCGCGAGCTTCGCTGCGACTAACCGCCTCGCCCGAAAAATAGTTGTGGCTAATTCCGTTGATCAATCCCACATCATCCAACGGCAACACATTGGGCCGCATGAGGTGGAACATCAAAAACATCTCCGCCGTCCATCGGCCAATGCCGCGAATAGCGACCAACTCTTCGATGATGGCGTCATCCGTCATCTCCGACCATTTCTTCACATGCAAAGCGCCGTTGTCAAAGTGCAGCGCCAAGTCGACGATGTACTCGACCTTCCGAGCCGACAGCCCCGCGGCACGCATGTCATCCACCTTGAGCTTGAGCACATTGGCGGGCGTGATCTTGCGGGGCAACTTAGCAAAGCGGTCCCACACGGTTTGAGCGGCCTTGACCGACACCTGTTGACCCACAATGCTGCGCGCCAGCGTGACAAACGCATCGCCACGCGACTGCAACGAAGCCTCACCAAACTGAGGAATGAGGCGCTTCATCACCCGATCTTTTTTCATCAGATGTTTGCAAGCCTCACCCCAGTATTCGGGCGTGGCCGTGATGACTTTTTCCGTGGTGGCCATGCTTAGCCACGCTCCCATGTGGTGCCCGTGGGCGAATCTTTAAGGACGATGCCCTGAGCCAACAAGTCATTGCGAATGCGGTCAGCCTCAGCAAAGTTCTTGGCTGCTTTGGCGGCTGCGCGTGCGGCGATTTGCGCTTGAATGGCGTCTTCGTCCACACCTGCGCCTGCTTGGGCAAAGGCTTTGGGATCGTCTTGCAACAAGCCCAACACGCCACCCAAAGCTTTGAGCAACCCAGCGGTTTGGGCTGATTGCGTGCGGTTGACTTCACTGGCGAGTTCAAACAAAACGGCCACAGCTTCGGGCGTGCCGAAGTCTTCGTCCATCGCAGCTTTGAAGCGCGCGGCATGGGGCTCGGCCCAATCGATCGTCACCTCATCAGGCGTGACCGTGCCCAACGCGGTGTACAGGCGCTTCAAGGCGCCACGGGCGTCGTTCAAATGCACATCGCTGTAGTTAAGCTGGCTGCGGTAGTGGCTGCGCACCACAAAGAAACGTACGGTCTCGGCGTCAAATTCTTTCAGCACATCACGGATGGTGAAAAAGTTGCCCAAACTCTTGGACATTTTTTCGTTGTCCACATTGATGAAGCCGTTGTGCATCCAAACGCTGGCCATCTTTTGACCGTTGGCGCCTTCGCTTTGGGCAATTTCGTTTTCGTGGTGTGGGAACTGCAAGTCAGCGCCACCACCGTGAATGTCAAAACTCTGACCCAACATCTCGCAACTCATGGCCGAGCACTCGATGTGCCAGCCGGGGCGGCCTGCGCCAAATGGGCTGGCCCATTTCACTTCGTCAGGTTCGCTCTCTTTGGCTGATTTCCACAACACGAAGTCCAGTGGATCTTGCTTGCCATCGTCAACGGCCACGCGCTCACCGGCTTGCAACTCGTCCAGCGACTTGCCAGACAGCTTGCCGTAGCCATCGAATTTGCGAACGGCGTAATTCACATCGCCGTTGCTGGCTTGGTAAGCCAAGCCCTTGTCTTGCAAAGTGCCAATCATCGACAGCATTTGAGGCACATAGTCCATCGCACGCGGCTCGTGCGTGGGGCGTTCGATGCCCAAAGCATCGGCGTCTTGGTGCAAGGCGTCGATCATGCGGTCCGTCAGGCTGCGAACCGTTTCGCCGTTTTCTAAGGAACGCTTGATGATTTTGTCGTCGATGTCAGTGATGTTGCGCACATAGGTCACGCGGTAACCGCTGGCCTTGAGCCAACGCTGCACCACATCAAACGCCACCATCGAACGGGCATGGCCCAAATGGCACAGGTCGTACACGGTCATACCGCACACGTACATGCGCACATGGCCAGGTTCTAGCGGCGAAAAGTTCTCCAGCGCACGCGTGAGCGTGTTGTGAATGCGAAGCGTCATGAGTGAATCGAGAGAAGACCGCAAAGCTGGGTCGGTAATGAGGCGAAAGCCAAAGAGTCGTTCAGACCCTCTGTTTTACAATGCCTTAAGTATACAAAGCACATGACAAACCCTCACGTCCCCTCCTCACACATCCAATTCACATGGAAACGATGCTTTGCCGTCGGGATTTTCAGCGCTTCTTTGGTGTGTGCTGCACAAATACAACCTTTGGTGGATGTTCAAAACTGGCAACCAGGCCAGTTGACCGCACAAGTCGTTCAAAGCGATCCACACAATGACGTGCGCAAACTCATGCGCCAAGCCAAATACCCACAAGCCTTGCTGTTGGTCAACAAAGGTTTAGCCACGAATCCACGTGATCCACAGATGCGTTTTTGGCAAGGCTTCATCTTTGAACAGCTCGGTCAGCCTGACATGGCGATCCAAGTCTATTTAGCGCTCACTCAAGAATACCCAGAGCTGGCTGAACCCAGCAACAACTTAGGCGTTTTATACGCCGCGCAGGGCGACTACGCCAGAGCCAAATCGTCCTTGGAGGCGGCCTTGCGTGCCAACCCCAACTACGCCACCGCACACGAAAACATGGGCGATGTTTTGCTCAATATGGCACGTCAATCCTATGAACGTGCACTCTCCATCAACCCCAGTCAACGCGATGCAGCCAAGAAAGTCGAACGACTCAGACCAGCGCTGACAGCCACGCAAACCAAACCATGACCCTCGTACACCTCACTCGTCGCGCTTTGTGCGCACTCGCTTTCATTGGCTTGTCCCAAGCCGCCGTGGCCCAAGACGCACCACGCGTCAAGTTCGTCACCAATGCTGGTGAATTTGTGGTTGAGGTCTACCCAGACAAAGCCCCAAAAACCGTCGACAACTTTTTGCAATATGTGCGCGACAAACACTATGACGGCACGATTTTCCACCGCGTGATTGGCAACTTCATGGTGCAAGGCGGCGGCTACGACCAACGCTACATCGAACGTCGCACGCGTCCACCCGTTGAGCACGAAGGCCGTGAAGCCTTGGCCAAGGGCGGTCCACGTAACACCGTAGGCACCATTGCCATGGCTCGTACCAACGTACCTAATTCAGCCACATCTCAGTTTTTCATCAACGTGATGGACAACGCCTTTCTTGATCCAACGCCACAACAACCCGGCTACACCGTGTTTGGCAAAGTGGTTTCTGGCATGGAAACCATCAACAAAATTAAAAGCGTACAAACTGGCTTCGGCGGGCCTTTCCCATCTGATGTGCCGCGCACACCCATCATCATTCAATCAGCCAACCTACTCTGAGCAAGGCTGCACCATCTCTTCATTTCAAGGACACACACCATGAGCAACCCTCAAGTCGAACTGCACATCTTGGACCTCGGCGTCATCACCCTCGAACTGGACGCTGAAAAAGCGCCCAAGTGCACCGAAAACTTCCTTCACTATGTGAACAAAGGCCATTACGACAAAACCATTTTTCACCGTGTCATTCCAGGATTCATGGTGCAAGGCGGTGGTTTTGAGCCAGGCATGAGTCAAAAAGAGTGCGATGAACCCATCGAAAACGAAGCCAACAACGGCCTCAAAAACGATCACTACACCATTGCCATGGCGCGCACGTCTGACCCACACTCGGCCACAGCCCAGTTCTTCATCAACGTCGCCAACAACGACTTCTTGAACCACAAAGCCCCCAGCATGCAAGGCTGGGGCTATGCCGTGTTTGGCAAAGTGGTGAGCGGCAATGACGTGGTCGACAAAATCGCTGCGGTTAAAACGGGTCGCAAAGGCTTCCATGACGATGTGCCAAAAGAAGACGTCGTCATCGAAAAAGCAGTGGCGCTCTAAGCCCTCTCAGCACACTGCATCAAACTGCCTGAAGTCATGCTGCAACCTATCTTGCACTGACTTCAGTCCTCATCATGTCAGCCCCTCACCTCTTGCCCAAGTCTGTACCCTGCGTACAAGCGCCACAGCACTGGCAACGTGTGGACTTTATCTCTGACCTTCACCTAGACGTCCACGAGCCAACCACGTTTGATGTGTGGGCTCAATACATGGCACACACAGCAGCAGACGCCCTGTTCATCTTGGGCGATTTGTTTGAGGTGTGGGTGGGCGACGACAACCAAGACTCCTTTGCTTTGCAATGCATCGCCACACTCAAAGCTACGGCGCAACGCATGCCCGTGTATTTCATGTGTGGCAACCGCGATTTTTTGGTGGGCCATGCGTTACTCCATGCCAGTGGCATGCAAGGTTTGAGCGACCCCACCGTGCTAGACCTTGGCATCACGGGTGAGATAAAAAACACGCGCATCTTGCTCAGCCACGGCGATGCCCTGTGTTTAGACGATCACGACTACTTGGCGTTTCGCGCCCAAGTGCGTCAACCTGAATGGCAAGCAAACTTTCTAGCCAAGCCCTTGGCTGAGCGCCAAGCCTATGCACGAGATGTGCGAAGCAAAAGCGAAGCACTCAAGCGCAGCCACACCGATTACGCCGATGTCGATACCCAAGCCGCCATCGCCTGGCTTCAAGCCACGCAAGCCCAAGTGCTGCTGCACGGGCACACACACAAACCAGCAACGCATGACCTTGGCCACGGGTTAAGCCGTTGGGTACTGAGCGACTGGCACGCAGATAGCCAACCGCCGCGCTTAGAAGTGCTGAGTTGGCAACGTGCACACGCTGCAAATAAATCGCACGGACTTCAACGCTTGAGCAACACCTTCAGTGCAGCTTGCAAACGACGCGCAGCGCCTTCGTCGTACGCACCACCCAACACTTGAGCCGCATCGGCAGCCCACGTCATTTGAGGTGATGGGTCATTGCGTCGGGTCAGCATTTGCAACTGCAAAGCACGGCGTGCATCCAAATGTGCGGCAGGCGTTGGCAAATCAGCCGCCACCTCTAAACGCAACAAAGGCGTGACCACATCGCCTTTAGGCTCTGCAGACACCGCTTGCGTCCACTGTGTGCGCTGGGCTGGGCTGAGCTTGCTACCAATCGCTTGCGCGGCTGGCACTTGAGCTGCATCGCGCTTTTGCCAAGCCTGCATCAACTGAGTCAGCACTTCGCCGTGCGCTTGTGAAGCCAAACGACGCAAAGCATCTTGGGCGGATTCCAAAGCATGGCGTTGCGCACGGAAAGCGGTATCGCCCAAACGTGGGCCACGCGGCGCAAAGCCTTCGCGGCCTGCGTCACGACCTGGTTTGCCATCGCGTCCAAAACCTGGCTTGTCACCGAACTTGCCGCTGGGCTTGCCATCGCGAACGCGACCCGCAGGTGCGGCTTCGCTGCGTTTTTGGCCGGGTCGGTCATCACCGCGCACAGCCACGACGGGGCGTGGTGCAGCTTTGGCTTTAACTGGCGCAGCTTCTGCCACTGGCTCTGCTGCCACGCCAGAATGTGAAGCCTCAGCAGCTGGTGCTTCGTGGCCATTTTCTGCAGCATCTGTGGGCGCAGCCTCTGCCAAAGCCTCTGGCACTGTGTCAGCCGCTTGTGAGGCTACAGAGGCTTCTTGTGCAGATGTAGCCACCGACTCTGCAGCAGCGGGTGCAACCACCACTTCACCACGCGCAATTTGTTCCAACGCTTGCATCGCCGCCCGAATGGCAGCGGCATCGCCTTTGGCGGTGGCCGAATCCAAGGCTTTCGCGGCTTCCAGCACAGCCTTGTCATGCGGCGTCAGTGCGGCTTGCGATTGTTCGCGCACAGACGACTTGCGTGCAAAGGCTTCATCAATCGGCTGGCGGAACGCGTCCCACAGTTTTTGCTCAAGCTTGCGATCAAGCACCACGGTGTGCGCTTCTTCTTGCCAACGTTGCTGCAAGGCTTTCACCGCATCCACGCGCAAAGTGGGCGCAGCACCCAAAGCCTGCGCCTCAGCAATCAAGGCATGACGGCGTGCCAAGCTGGCTTTTTGCGCAGCTTCTAGCGGTTCATGTGCCGCATGAATGGCAGCCTTCCAAACAGGCTGCAATTCGGCAAACATTTTTTCGCTCAAGTGACCGCTCTCACGCCAGCGCTGAGCGAACTGGTGCAACTGACGTGCCACACCTTTCCAATCGGGGCCATTGCCATGCGATGCCGTCCAGACTTTGACTTCTTCAATCAGAGCCAAGCGCTGCGCTTTGTGCGCCGCAGTTTGTGCGCGGGCTTCTTTGAGCCAGGCATCCACCACGTCGTGGGCGCGATTGCACGCAGTGTCAAAGCGCTTCCACAAAGCGGGATTGGGCGCAGCTTCTTTGTCAATTTTTTTCCATTGCTCTCGCAAGGCACGCAAGGTTTCTTGCATCTTGCGACCGCCCATCGCAGGAACGCGTGCCGCCACATCCTCAGTTTTAGCGGCTGGTTTTTCAGCATCAGTCGCTTGATCTGCAGTTTCAGGTGTTGGCAATGCTGAGGCCGCTTCTGCAACATGCTTAGCCACAGGCGCAGGTTTGAACATAGCTTCGGCTTGCATGGCCAACTCCAAACGTTTTTGGTCGACCACCGCTTTGTCAGCCGTAGGCTTGACTGTGCGTGTGGCATCGACTGCCACAGGCTTGACAGCTTTCACGGGAGCTGCAGCTTGAGGCAATACTTCGCCACGGGCCACACGAATTTGGTCAGACCATGCGGGCACCGCGGGCAGAGGCGCCGCCGCATCGGCTGCTGCGACTTCAGTCAACTTCAAAGCTTCACCGAAGGCTGTCCACACGGCTTGCACCTGTTGCGTGCTGGTTTGCAAGGCCGACGCGAACTTCGCATCCACGCTCGACCACTGGGCATCTGTCGACAAAGTTTGGGCTTGGGCCACCCAACGGTCAAGGTCAGCTTGCAAGGCTTCACGTTGGGCCAAGGCGTCTTGCCATGGCTTGGTAGAGAGCACTTCAATGCGCTGCGCCAACAACACGGCAGCTTCACGTTGCACCTGGGTTTGATGCTGCAAATCTTCAATGGCTTTCACGCGCTCAGCCAAGGCCGTTTTTAAACCCGCCAAAGGCTCGCGAGACAAGGGCGCACCTGCTTTAGCCGCATCACGCTGCCAGCCCAAAGCGTCAGCCAAGTTGATCTGGGGGGCATCGCGCAGAGCTTCACCTTTGGCGGCCCACTCCACGATGAGGGCGTCTTGGTCTTTGCTGCGGCGCAGTTCGTCCAGCTTTTCGCGCAAGACTTTGGCAGCGCCTTTGTCGCGGTGACTCATTTCGTCAAAAGCCGCTTGCACTTGCGCCAAAGTGGGCTGACCAGCCAGCCAGTCGCGCAGGCGCGCGGCGCGGTCTGCTGAAGTAGAAACAGTAAAAGCCCCGCAAGTCAATTGGTCTAAGGTGGCAAGGTCGAGGGATTGGGTAGAAGAATCAGTCACAAGTAGAGCTCACAGTAAATTAGGGGTGATTGTCGCCGAGGCTTTAAAATTTCAGCTACTTCTTATTCAATAAATTTATGTCTATTCCCTTCATCGCACGATTACAGCTAGGTCTACGTACCTTTGCGACTGATGTGGCGCAAGGTTTTTTTGCCATTTCCCACAACGGCTTGGCCGTGGTGGGCTTGTCCATCTTCTTTTTTGTCGTGGCGCTGACCGTGCGCCCTGACCTGCGCATGGTGACCGAAGCCAAGGTCATCAGCTGGCTGCAAGAGCGCCAATATGACGAAACCGGCATCGCCACCGATGCCGACGCCGTAGACCGAGCCACCGCCGCCGACCCCCGCGACCTCCCCAAGCAACAAGCCAACCTCGCTTATTGGTTGAGCAAGAAATACCGCGTGGCGCCCGAACCCCTGAGCGCCTTGGTGTCCGAGGCCTACGATGTGGGCCCGAGCAACCAAATTGAACCAACTCTGATCTTGGCTGTGATGGCCATTGAATCGGGTTTTAACCCCTTCGCCCAAAGCAATGTGGGCGCCCAAGGCCTGATGCAAGTGATGACCAAGGTACATGAACAAAAATACCAAGGCTTTGGCGGTGCCCTAGCAGCTTTCGATCCCGTGGCCAACGTGCGCGTGGGTGTGAACGTGCTCAAAGAATGCATCACCCGCGCGGGCAGCCTAGAAGGCGGCCTCAAACTGTATGTCGGTGCAGGCAATATGAAAGACGACCAAGGCTACGCAGCCAAAGTCATGGCCGAAAACGCCCGACTCCAACAAGTGGCCAAAGGCCTGAAAGTCCCGATCACGCCACCACCTGCCACCGCGGCGGAGGCTGCCACCGCACGTTTGGAGAGTTTGTGGGAAAAAGCCCAGCGCTTGACGCCTTTTGGCAAGGACGACGACGAGTAACCCAATACCCAACGGGGACCTTTCAGCGCATGTGACAAGCGCGGTAAACTCCCCCTGTGCGCAACTGGCGATAGGCGTATCAGGCATGCCCGATACCGCTGACGTGGATGTATGACCACTGGGAAGCGCACCGCCCCTGAGCTTTGGGGGTGATTAGCCGTTCGCCTGGGCAGCCCTGTTTTTTGTCAACCCCTTTGTCAGCAGGGACCATCTTCCTC
>JACCDG011333024.1_pt1 | contig 10872 bp, 13 predicted proteins | sample 7442471 | NCBI WGS metagenome assembly JACCDG01 (sample SAMN15323444, study PRJNA562643) | freshwater metagenome | isolation source: river surface water | place: USA:Blue River Watershed | collected 2017-08-17
ATGTTGAAGCTAATCATGATCTTGGATTGTGGGTAAGTAAAATGTACTTTTTGCCAGATAATGTGTCAGAAGTAGACGTAGAATTAAGAATGAGTAAGATTAAAGAAAAATTACAAATAGCGTCAAACGCAATCAAATTGCCGGATTATGGTTCCAAGATTTTACACTTTTGAGGGGTTGGGTCAAAACACCCATATTAATAAAATTAGCTGTCTTAGAATTATTTAAATCAGCCAACGTATATTGGTTTAAGTATACATAAAAAGCATCTACCGCTCTACTTAATAAGCCACGAAGATGACAACTATTATTTATCATACAATCCTCACAATTAAGTAGCTCTTCACGATTTTCCAAAGTCTTGATTACTTCACCTAGTTTTAATTCATCACTAGTTTGTATATAAAATAGTCCGCCATATCTTCCGCGCACAGAACCAATCCACTTTTTACGTACCATGAAATTCAAAACTTTTACCAAATGATTTCGCGGAACTAAATATTTATCTGCAATTTCATTAATGGTTACCAGATCTTGAGACTGTTTTAAATACATGATAGATTTTAATGCAATATCAGTAAATATTGTTAACTGCATATAGTATTCCTAAATAATATTACATACGTAAATATATCACATCTCGCTTAATTAAACACAATAGTTGCATATAAAATCAAATATTTAAAATAATAATTGCATTTAAAATGAAATTATTAGCATCCAATACTTGTATTCATAGTACAATATTGATATAATCATGTTATCATATTACTATTTAGTCGAATAATAGTAGATTAAGAGTTTACATGCGATTTAACTTGTTCTATTTTTATTATAAGGAACTATCATGTTTTGTTATCAATGTGAAGGAACCCAGCGCAATGATGGGATTCTAGGATGCAATACTTTAGTAGGAAACTGTGGTAAGACTGCTGAGACTGCAGACTTACAAGATTTGCTACTGTATGCGATTACTGGGCTTTCTAGCTATGCAACTGTAGCGAATAAATACCAAATTTCTAAATCTGATGTAGATCATTTAGTTCTGGAAGCAGTGTTTTCAACATTAACTAACGTTAACTTTGATCCAAAACGGATTGAAGATTATCTAAGGAATGTTGTTAAATTAAGAGAGGAATTGAAACAAAAAATATTAGACTTTGCAAGTAAGTCTAATACGATTATTGAATTACCAACTTATTCATCTGTTACTTATAAACCAGCTGATTCAATCGGTGAATTGGTAGATCAAGCATTAGAAATTGGTTTTGATGCAAGAACCTTAATTGCGGGCGAAGATATTGCTGGGATGTATGGGTTTGTTCTATACGGTATCAAGGGTGCTGCTGCATATACAAATCATGCATTATTATCTGGCGGAAACATTGAGAGTGCAGTTAATCAGTTACATGACGCACTAGCTTTTTTAGCACAAGAATCAACTAACTTAAATGATTATATTGATTGGGCTATGAAAGTAGGTGCTGCAAATTATAGTGCTATGGAGAGTTTAGATTCTGCGCACACTAATAAATTTGGACATCCTGAACCTACACAAGTGAGAATTTCTAATGTAGCTGGTAAAGCTATTTTAGTTAGTGGTCACGACATACATGACTTAGAAAAACTTTTACAACAAACTGTTGGTAAAGGTATTAATGTTTATACCCATGGTGAAATGTTACCGGCTAACGCTTATCCTGAATTAAAGAAATACCCACATTTAGTCGGTAATTTTGGTGGGGCTTGGCATAAACAAAAAGTAGAATTCTCTCGCTTTCCTGGTGCTGTGTTAATGACAAGTAATTGTTTAATAGAACCACAAGTTGCCTATAAAGAAAGATTATTTACAACCAATGCAGTTGGTTGGTCTGGTATTCAACATATTAAAGATTGTGATTACACACCTCTTATCGAAGCAGCACTTAATGCTCCTGGTTTTACCTCTGATGCACCTGAGAAATTTATCACTATTGGATTTGCACGTAATACAGTAATTAGCTTGGCTGATGATGTTGTTGCTGCTGTTAAAAGCGGTGCAATCAAACACTTCTATTTAGTTGGCGGTTGTGATGTCTCAACTCCTGATGGTGACTATTACGGTGATTTTGCCCGCATGGTACCAAAAGACTCAGTTATTTTAACTTTAGGTTGTGCTAAATATCGTTTTAATCGAGATGATTTGGGTGACATCAACGGAATCCCTCGTGTATTAGATATGGGACAATGTAATGATGCATACTCTGCTATCCAAGTTGCCTTAACACTAGCTAAAGCTTTCGATTGTTCAGTAAATGAATTACCTTTAACTTTAGTTGTATCATGGTTTGAACAAAAAGCAGTAGCTATCATGTTGACATTGTTATATCTAGGCTTAGAAAATATTTATTGGGGTCCTAAATTGCCTGCATTTGCCACCCCAAATATTTTGCAACTACTTGAAAGTAGATTCAAACTAATTCCGATTTCAACCCCTGAAAAAGATTTAGCTCGTACTTTACACTAGATTAGTCAGTTGTTTTAGCTATAGATTAAGATTAGTATATAGTTAATCTTAGTCTATGGCTAAATTTCGTAGCTTCACACATTAGTTCTTAAAATGTTAAAGCATAAATTAAATCATAATAACTATAGGAGATCTTTTTATGTCATACCAAGCACATATTAAGGATACTGAATATAAATTTAATCTAACTGACCACATTAGCATTCTGGATGCGGCAATTAGCCAAGGAATTAATTTACCGTATGGATGTAGAAACGGTGATTGCGGAGGCTGTAGATGCAATGTATCATCAGGCATACTGTTGGATAATGATGGTAATACAATTGAATCACTAAACGACGTTTTATTGTGTCAATCTTTTGCAAACAGTGATATCGTCCTTGATATTCCAGGTTTTGATAATAGTATCAAAACACGCAATTACTTAGCCAAAATAATAAAATTAGATAAGCACCATAACACTATCATAATGCAAATTCAAATCCCTAATACGCAAAGTTTCAACCATTTACCCGGTCAATTTATCGAAATAAGTGCAGCAGGAGTGACACGAAGCTATTCGATAGCTAATATAGCTAACGATAGCAAAATTATAGAATTACATATACGTCATTACCCTAAAGGTTTCTTTTCTAGCAAAGTATGGAATGACTATAAGGTTGGTGGTGTAGTTAAATTTAAGGCACCACTAGGTAGTTTTACACTACAAAACACACAAAAGCCACTGCTTATGGTTTGCACTGGTACAGGGTTTGCACCGATAAATTCATTATTACTGCATATGTTGCAAATAAAAAGCACTCGGTCTATACATCTAATTTGGGGTAATTACGAAGAAGATGATTTTTATTGTTTAGATTATCTAGAGCAGTATAAAGAGTTAAACCTAAAGTTATCATTATGTGCCAACAAGGTTCAAGATGCCACGAAATTCTCATCACTGTTAGTTACTCAAGTAGTGACTAGTCAATATAATGATTTGAGTAATTACGAAGTTTATGCCTGTGGCAACCCGAATATGATTAACGATATTAAGAATCTAACTATTAAAGAGTTAAATCTTGATAAGAACAACTTCTTCTGTGATAGCTTTAGCTAAAATTCATAAAATGAATAAATAACAATATATTAAAAATTTAAGAGTTAAGAAGTAAATACCTAATTATTTAACGAATTGGTAAATCAAACCCGATGGCTAAAAAATATATTTCAAAAACAGTGGTTTGGTCGGCGCTGCGTCGCTAAACAATAATATATATAAACATAAAAGAGATTACCCGTATCCGGTTAATCTTTACCCGTATTGAATGAATAACGCCCACGACGGGCGTAGTAAATCTTCACAAATAACCTGCGGTGCAGTAAGTAAAAGGGGTGCGACGAGCTTACCCCTTTAAAACCCCATTAGTTAATGCTTAATCGAAATTTGTGCTAGTAATACAGATGTCTTTTTACTATTGTTTGAAAATTAGTATTTAGGACGCGATGGGCATGTATCTTTTAAGTAACTGATCCGCGAATTGGGTGAGTGAATACATCGTAGAATATTATTTGTAATGAAAGAAGGTAGGGATAGTTATCTATGAACTCCTAGAGAGTCATCTAGATCGCTGATTAAACTGCATAGGCTAGGTGGGAGTTAACTTTTATGTCAACTTTAATATCCAGATTATCTCTATCAACGATACTTTGCAATGATGCCAAGTTTTGCAGCAAACTCAATCTGAGAAAGCTCTTCTCCTAAACGGATAGAGTTAATTAATTCACCTAGAGTAAGTTTTGTACCAGATACTTACTCCAGGAACTTTAAAGTATTATTTGACTTAATAGCCATAACTATAAGAAAAGTTATTTTACTTTAAGATTAGCAAACCGGGTATTTAAAACAGCAGCAACATTAGGTCTTTTAAAAAACTCTTTTGCTAATTCGTGCAATTCTTCTTTACCTTTTTGCAATTTCGTTAGACTCTCTGCAGTGAGAAATCCGTTTGGCAATATGTCCCATTTCTCCCCTAGTAAGCCTTTGATATGGGATTTCATGTCCTGTATCCTTTTTAATAAACTCGTTAACAAATAATTCAGTATAGTCTTTACCACATACTGCTTTAATCTTTTGAAAAGATTTCTCGCTTAGAGCAAGAAAACCCATTTTACCAGAAATGACGTCACCAGCAAAAACTGGTTGATTCTCCATCCTGTATTGGGTATTCTCTATATAATTTTTTCATCAAGCATAACTAAATAACTATCAATACTTTCTAGCACAGCTTTCGCAATTACTAGGAAAAAATCATTCAACCCACTCTGTTCTTGCGCTTTTTCTAATGCTAGGATATATTCTGCTCTATTAGTAATCCGGATAATTGCCGGAGGATAGCCATTCTGCATAAGGACTAAATTCATTAATAATCTGGCTGTTCTACCATTTCCATCAATAAATGGATGAATGGTTACAAAATCATAGTGCCCTTGTGCTGCCCTAATTACAGGATGATCATTATTCCAGTTTAGATTTTCTATGAATTTGTCCATTGCCTCAGTTATTAGTAGCGGATCAGTAAAGTGATAAATACTACCATCACTTTGTCTAACGCCTACAGGTTTGTCACGGTACTTACCAGCATAATTATCATCAATGCCTCTTAGAATTAACATGTGAATATCTTTGATATCTCGAATAGATATTGTATTCGCTGCACTTAATTCTTCTACAAAATCAATTGCATGCTTATGATTAATAATCTCTAGGTGTTCATTTAGCTTTTTACCACCAATAGTAATGCCTTCATTAAGTACCAACTTTGTTTCATTGAAGGTCATGGTAGAGCCTTCAATGGCATTAGAATTATAGGTTAGATCCACATCATAAATACGCTTAATTTGCTGTAGTTGTTCCTGACTTAATGGGCGACGTTCATCCAGTATTTTCTTTTTTTTATCTATTAACTCTAATAGTTTACTTAATTCAGTACTTGCTGTCATGCTTAAATTCTGCTTTCAATACATGTATATTCAACTTCAGCTATAAGTTGAGGGGTTAGAGCATAATCTTCTGCAGTGCTTGTTTTTTCGTAAATATAACCACGTTTTCTATTAATAACTTCACAATCAAACATAGCCTGACTTGCTTGTAATTTATTTTCAAAATGAAGAGTTTGTTCACGGACTTGATTTTTATTCAATCCACCAGATACTTTGTGCAAGCACCAATCACCCAGCAAATCCTGAGTAATGGATAACCAATAGTAGCGCTTAGTTTTATTATTAACCATATAAATCATGGTGATTATCCACAAAACCTGTTAATAAGATTAATTTGTTACCGTCAAACAATTGATTAGCCCCATTAAAGTAACTCTCATTTATCATTGAAAAATGTGAAATAGAATGCAAGTCCTATTACTGAAAGAGCTAAAATACCCCATTCAATTATGTGCAATATCATAAAACCTACTTAAAGTCATCATCAAATTTAATTTTTTTCTTAGGTGCTGGTTTTTCAATATTTTTTTTAACTAGCGAGGATTTCTCTTGATGCTCTCCTGTTGCTTCCTGCTCTTTTACATTCCAGGAAAACATTTCGCGGATTTTTTTATCTGCGAATGCTTTTTTAATGGCAACCTCGATAAATAACGATCTATCAGATTTTCTTGAAAGCTGATTAAGTAAGTCGTTAACTTGATCATCTATTTGAATTTGTAATTTAGCCATTTATTAAACTTTCATAATAGCCACGAACATTTGAATATTCATACTCGCCTTTAGGGAAGATAACATTTTTATCAGCAAACTCAAAATTATCAAAAGTATAAGCTCCACCGCCAGCAATAATAATGGTGTCAGTTTTTGTAAATAATTCATTATTGTGGCTTTTAATTATTTGACAGATTTGATCAATATATTTTTGTTTTTCTTCATCGATAATCATGGTTAAATCTTTGCGAGTACCTACTGTTAGATATTTATTTTGAAATACCTCATTTACTTCTGCTTCATTCAATGACAGATTGTACATTGAAACGATGTATTTGCTTAATTCCTGAATAATTTTATTAACACCGAAAGTATTTGCGAAAGCGTCCTTAGATAATGCTTTACCATTTTTAAAGGGAATTACATCAAGTGTATTATACCCAATATCAACAACCATTACCAATTCATTTGTTAATCGAGGATGATTTTTTAAACAATCAACGAATATACCTTTACCTTGAGGATAAATTGATAGCTCAATATTATCCACATGCTCATTGTTGACCACTATGTTTTGAAGTGCTTGAGCAAATCTTTCTTTTTTATCCCAATTTAATAAGCTTAGCCCTGTTGCTAAATTTATTGGGGAATTAAAATCAACACCTAAATCCTTTAGTGCTTTATACGTTAACAATGGAGCAAATTTTTCCATGAAAGAATAATCACGCGTACCATAAGCATCAGATACAGCATCATCTCCAACAATATAGTTTAATCCATTGAACTGATATAGTGTTTCAGTTGGCTCGATAAGCGAACGCTTTACTGGTGAAACAGCACTTGGAAATTTGCACATACTTTTATTTGTAATTAATTTAACTGACCCATAACCCAAATCTATTGCTATATTTTGCATAATACACCTCTAAATTACTGTTTAATAATTAATATATATTATAACACATATTAATCAAATAATGTAAAATAAATAAATAATCAATTAATATTTATTATTAAATCATATAAATATAAATATATAAATATATTTAATAAATATAATTAGATTAAAATTATATGTAATAAATCTAATAAATCAATAAAATATTAGTAATAAAATAATAATTATTTAATATTTTGGCAAATCAATGATAATTCATTAGTAAAGTAATAATAATTAATTAAATAATTATTATTTTAGTATATATACTAAGTAAAAAATAAATATTAATTCATTAACATATAAATAAATATTCAGTAATTCACTAAATCAATAATAATTTATTGGTAAAATACTATTACTCCAATAACAATTCATTCAAATATCATTGCTTTAATATACAATTAAAGTATAAGATCAATAATAATAAATTAAATTTTCAATCATTTATAAATAAGTAACAAATAATGATTATATAGTGATTAATTAGTATCTAAAGTAGTCAAATTGGGGTAAGTGGCTTTGCATATAAAAAAAGCCATCTTAAAATGGCTTACTCGACAATGATAATTTTTGGGGGTAGTTTAAGTTTTTTCTTGATGGTTATAGTTGGTGTTTTCTGTATTTTTTCAGGTGTTCCATTCTTATTCAGGTTCTCTTTCTTGTCCTGCTTTACATTCTTATCGGATTTTTTTGAGATAGTTGACTTCTTCTTTTGTTTATTTTGTTTCACCGTTTCTGGTAGTGGAATATAGTCTTTAGGTATCATCATCACAAGTTCCTTTATTAACTCATAAAGGCTATAGTCAGATTCTGGTAGCTCCAGTTCCTGGGCTAGTTTCTTACTTAATAATTCAGTACTCTGATACCAAGCTTCAGCCTTAATTGCTGCGATATTCTCACCTATCTGCTCGATAGTACTTTTCGTAATTCTAGTTAAGAGATTGTATCGCGATGTTCCCATTTCTTGATTAATATGCTCTCTTCTTGTGAGTTTTCGGGGTTTTGTAATTCTAAGTAGATACACCATTATGCTCTTGTTCTTTATTTCTAAAGATTTTTCTTTAGATTTTTTTTGCCATCTTTCTATTCTATAAGGAAGCCACAAAATTTGTTCTTTGGGTATTTTATTTTTTTTCAATGAAGGGATCTCTCTAAATATTTCAGGAGTAAAAATCGTATAGATTGCTTATAAGTTATGAAAGTATCTATTTTTCCTTAAGTCTTCTAGTGCTTTTCGTTCTAACTCAGCTTTATGCTCTTTGAGAACTAATTGTGTTTCTTCTAGAGTAAGCCTGTAATAGCCCGTTGGAATACTTTCATCTACCTCAGCTACCATATGATATTCAATCATGTTAAGTTTCTCATAAACCTCAGTTTTACAAATCGCTCTCAATGTACTGGCTTCAATATCAGGCTTATTTCCTTTTTTAGCTCTAAATATTACATATGATGAACGTACCTTCGAATAACCTCTTGATTTTCTAAAGATATACTTTAATAAGTTTGGTAGTGTCATACGATTCTGAACATTAGCTAATCTGTAACCATCAATCAATATATCTTTTAGAAGATCATATATTTCATATTCATATACAGGCTTATCATGAGCATCAATAAAATCCTTAATCTTAGTTATGATTTCAGGATAATTGTTAAGAAATATAGCCTCCATATTTTCATTCTCATCAAGCAATTCAACTGCACCACCACAAATCGGACAATATTGTTTATGCTTGCTAAACTTTGTCACAAATAGTTTACAACTGGCACAATGTTCATGTCTGGTTCGACATTCGGTGCATGTTCCATTGCTATCAACATCACTACTACAATTAATGCATTTACTCATAACTCTCATGCCTTTTTCGTGATTATTTCTTTGATTTTTTTTGCTGTTGATGTTCGTTGCTTTTTTCAGCTACGGCATTCACCCATCTTTGGATGTAATCTATAGTGTTATTTGAAGAGTATGTTGCGATAAGTTTTGCTGTAAATGCAGAAGTTAATAAACTGCAGCCAAAAGCTCCTAATAAACCAAAAATTAATAAGTTTGTATATTTTTTATCGGTTTTTTCTGTTACGCTTTTAACTGCATCAACAGATAGATTAATTACTTCTTGTTTTGACTTCTCGATTGTTTCATCAACTATTGTACCGGAGTATTTTCTGACATTCTTGTATAGTTCATTAATATCGTCATTCGTTGTATCTTTGATTTTTTTTAGCATTGCGTCAACTTCAGTTTGATGTTCTGTTACGCGTTTAATTAAATCTTTATCTAATAATGCATTTACTAGAGTTTCTTTAATCTCATTAGCAGCCCTTGAAATCTCAGGTGTTATTTTTAGAATTAATGGTTCAATATGTTTCATTGTTTCAGATAGGATACCTGCATTATTATTAATGTTGATAAACATTTCCTTTACGTCACAAAAAAACTTATGCAAATCTTTTTGTTTGGCAACAACGTTGTCGAGATACTCTTTCAAGTTGCTGTTTTCTTTTTGAAGCGCACCTAGTGCAATACCTAGTTCAAATTGATTTTGAATTACATGTGGGGTAGGTTGGGTAGGTGGTGGAGCTGGCTGTTGTTGGTTCTCACTGTCTTTGCTTTGAACAGTTTTTGATTCTTCTTGTGATTGATTGTTAGCCTGCTGCTGAATACCACTGTCTTTAACTTTAGTAGGAAGTTGATTAACTAATTCAGCTGGATTATCTTCTGTTGATTCATCATCATGGTATGCTTCATCAGGATTATTTTTGTAATAATTAATTAATTCCAATAATGATTCGTGTACACCATCAGTTAATTTTTTTTGTTTTAAGGTATTTATCATGCCGGTTGTTGCGTTAAAATTTTTTTGTTTAAGATGATTTTTAAGTTTGATTAAATTTTCTAAAAAATTAATATCTGGGGTTTCAATTGAAATTTTGTGTTGTTCTCTAACTTTTTTTATTAATTCATTTAGGTAATTTTTGTTCATTGTTTATTTCCTTCCTTTGGGGTGATGGTACTAACTACTTTTCGGGTTTTGCGGTTAGGCTTTTGTTTAGGTCTTATTGATGATATATAGCTTTTTATTTTGTTGGCTGGTATATCAATATTATGCTTATGGAAATGCTCTACAAGCATATAAGCTGGGATATTCTCTTTCAGACATTCTAAAAAAAATGGTTTTGCTCGCTCAAGTACCTCGCTAACATCCAAACCTGGTTTGGGTTTATTTTTTAGCTCAAGCATTGAATTAAGACACTCATCAAGAGTACCGATCTCGTAGTATTTTGGTGCTGGCATTATATTTTCCCTTTCATTTCAAAATATTTTTTATTGACCTTTTTTAATTCTAAAATCCAATTATTAACTTCATCATTAATAGTGTTATGGAGTTTTTTAATAAATTGTTCATAATCATGAATCTTCTCTGCTGATGGATTCATTGTTCTGATATACTGAACTAACTCCTTATCGCTGATCCAATATTGCTTTAATAAGCGTTTGGCATATAGCATAGCTTCTTCTGAGTTTACTTTTTTCTTAAAGTTGTCAGAAGTTAATTGATGGTGAGTTAATTGAAAGTAATTGACTATTGCCGGAGTGGTGATTATTAACTGATGTTACGCACGGAGATGTGCAAATTGTGTAAAATAGTGATGTTCATTTATCGGAGATAGCCATGAACAACATCTTTGATCTTTACACCGATTATTTACAAATATCACTTGGTTTAGCAAC